>Ga0209542_10010790_pt1 | contig 16380 bp, 14 predicted proteins | sample RifCSPhighO2_01_FD_184028 | JGI IMG/M metagenome (GOLD analysis project Ga0209542, IMG submission 184028) | Soil microbial communities from Rifle, Colorado - Rifle CSP2_plank highO2_0.1 (SPAdes) (version 2) | ecosystem: Environmental > Terrestrial > Deep subsurface > Rock core/Sediment ...
CTTTTCAAATGCTATTTAATCTTTGAGCTGTTAGTAAAATGAATCAACTTGATAAGTTTTGTATGATTGATTGTCTTTTTGCTGATTTCATTTTTTACGTTATTTTTAACTAGGGTTTAACGTGTTAGGCCTTATTTTCTATTTATGATCTCCACAGATCGTATTTTTGTAAAAATTATTATGTTATGGGTTCAAATCCATACAGACTTGCAGTGTTCAGATCCTAATGGCTAGTAATTTAGTTTTCATTTTCTTTTTCTCCTAACTATAAACACACCAGCTGCGGCTAGCCCTCCAATTATTCCAACTATAACAAAAAACAATACAAGATTTGGAGCCAGATATTGACGATACGGTGCCTCGTCTTCAAAGAAAAAATATTCGTACTGGTTTGGAACAAGCCCAACTGAGTAATAGTATTGATAAACGTTAGAGTTTTCAGCGCTGTCTTCCCATTCCATAAATGTGTCGTCTTTTATAGCTTGTAACAGTTCTACTTTTTTTGCCTCCATAAATTCAGAACCTTTGTAGTCATAGTATGGTGCCCACTTTTCCCTGTATTCGTCTCTGTTTACAGGTAGTGTATCAAAGCATGGTGCATCAGGCCAGTCTTCATTTTGTGCACATGATGCAAATGCTTGAGTAACAACTGGAGACAATGTAATAATTGCAATAAAAATCAAAAGTCTAGCTTTCATTTTCTTTTTATCGCAATTCTATCTCAGGCGCTTCAATTACCACAGGCACATCAAATGGAATTAACTGATGCGCCCTTGCAGTATAGTATTCTGTAGCATCAGGCAACATGTGAAAAATTGCAGAGTTAAAATCAATAGTTAATCCTCTGTTATTTCCCATACCAAGTCCGGTCCAAGGAATTTCTGAATTTTTAATTATAGAGCCTGCAATTCTTAATTTTTCTTGAAATTCCAGATTGCTTGTTTCATTTGAAATTATAGAAATACTCCCTCCTGTGTGAGCGCCCCACCAACCACTAAGTTCTGGGGTTGGAGGAAATCTTGCATCCCACTCATAGTGTCCAGTTGCGTTAAACGAAACGGTTGCAGTCTGGTTAGGACCTATAATCTGAGTTTTCCACTTTAGCTTATCCTCCTCTTCGACCTTACCGCTACCAGATTCTTGCACTCTTACAGGCACTGACATACTGTTGTAAAATGTTACAGTGTTGTGCTCATCAAGATAAATGACTAAATCATGAGGATCTGAGCGAGCCTTGTTCCCATCTTCAGGAAGTATTGTAACTAGCGGTTCCTGAGTAAATAATGAATCAATTGGCAATTCTTCCAATACATCATAGAAAGTAAGTTCCTCAGAGACAACGCTCTTTACTGTATTAGAATATGTTCCACCTGCCAAAAGATAGCTCTTGCCATCAGTAGCATTTACAACTGCTTGATAACCAATGTGAGGAGGCAGCGATGTCAACATATTCCCTGCAAATACTGTAAAGTCATCATACTTGTTCACTATGTTTTTTCTTTCAAGCTCTTTTTTCATTTCATTTTTTATTAAAAATTTTCCAAGTTCTGTGAAAAAATCATCCCCATACTTTTCATAATACGGCCACAGATCTTCTTCAGACATTTGTGTCCATTCATCTATTGTCTGTAAAAGAAGTAAGGAGTTATTGCCATCAAGAGTTGATGGAATTACAACTTTTAATCTTGGGCATTCTTGATAGTCAAGACCATCTACTGTATAACATATTCTTTTATCATCTATTGTAAAATCATATTTATGGAGTTTTATGAAATATTGAAGCGTTGTAGTATTAGTTTGTGAATTGTAAAAAGCATCAAATGATGGTTCGCTGGGACATGGAATTTTCAATATCTCACAAATTTGAAATGCAGTGGTTCCAGTGATTTTGACTGGTTCTGGTTTGGGTTCATATTTGAACGGCTCTAGTTTTGGCCAATCAACATAACCCCACACCTGTTCTTGATGTCTTACCAAGTATGCCCAATCATTTACCCTGTACCTGCAATCAGTGTTTCTGAATTCTTCTCCACCTTCCCAACCCGAAACTAATCCTGCTACTGTAGGAGGTTCCAATGTTGGCTGCCCTGGACCTCCGTAATTTTCTTTCACGTGTTTTTCCCAAGTATCAAAAATTTTGTCAAAAAGTTCTGCACACTCTTCATTAGAAAGAGTTCCAGGCTGAGGCTCTGGATCAGCTTTTTTTACAAGGCCAGTTGCTAGTTGAATTTCCTGATAATATGCAAGAAAAATAGAAACCGTTACAATAGTTACAGCTATTCCAAGAATCAAAATTTTGTATCTAGTTTTCATTTTCTAACTAGTCTAATGTCGGTACTGCTACCCTGCCCATAAACAAAATGCTGCCAGTTTCGTTATCCTGAATTAGAAACATAAATGGATGATCTGCCCTGAATTCTGGAGGCATTGATTCGTCCATAACGATTCCAGTTGCTGCAGCTGCTTCTGTACCTTCTTCATTGACATCAACAAATGCCTTGTGTATTGCTTGCTCGATATACAGCCCTCTTGAGCCTGTAATTCCGCTAAAGTCTGCATCCGAGATACTAAAAGCAGACGGCATTCCAATTTCTGGCAGGCTCGCCTTCAAATCATAATTGGTTTCAAGCTTGAATTTTGGAATTTGAATAAATAGTCGTTGTTCAGACAATTCACTCTTCCACTGTTCTATCTTCTCTACAGTCAACGAGTTTTCAAGTGAAACTAGTCCATCTATCTCATTTGGCAAGAATATCAGCATGGAGAGCCTGTCTCCTTGGTATGGCAGCTCTAGTATCTGTACCTGGTCATTGCTGGTGTAATTGTATGTAAAATCACGAGACATTGTAGGAACCTGTACAGTCTTTTGCGGGTTTATCATAAAGTTAGCATCACGAGTGCGGTCCTTGTCAAATGGAAAAGTCCAGTTTCCCTTAAAGTAGATGGCATTTGTGATCACAAGCTGTGTGTTTGGGTCTAATTGTTCAAAGAGCTTTTCTATCTTGCCTTCAGTCTTTGTATCAACCCAGCCGTTGATTGTGTTGATTGCTTCATCTGATGCAAAATCAACCGTATCCACTTTGCTGTCATAATATGTTCTAGCAACATCCACATATTCTACCAAGGGCTCAAAGCCTTGTGCAAGCCAGAGGGCGTTTGCAAGTCGCAGCTTAAATTTTTGATCTGCGGGATTAAGACTAGCCTGCATGTTGGCAAATTCTGATCTTCTTTGCTCATCATCTGGATCAAAGCCAAATACTTCTTCCATCTCCTTTGCAGTGTTGCCTTGTGCTCCTTCGTATGCAATAGCAAATGCAGTTGAGATGCTGGTTGGTGAAAAGAAGATGTTTTCGTCTTTGTCTTTAGTTACATATGAATAGAAATCTAAAGCAAACTGGTTGTTTGCATCAACAATTAGTTCACTTGGCGGATAAACAGTTCTGTCTAACGATATGCCACTATCCGCACAATCTATAGGATTCCTGCATGCCTTGGAATCATCAAATGCCCAACCGCGTTTGATTAGAATTTGTTTGGTGTCTGGGCTTACACAATAGAATCTATCAAAATCATTAATCTTAATTGTACGTTCTAAACCTGTTTTACATTGAATCTCTTCTGCTTTAATTCCTGAACTGAATTGTTGTAGTGGAGATAAAATAATTTTTTCAGAAGATATATTTTGTATAACAAAAAAATGAGTACTAAGAGCATCCCCTCCTCCATCATCTTCGGCTACATGTATGGTCATAGTGTGCTTTCCCTCTTGAGGAGTAATTTCCCATTCTGTAGATGTTATCCAGTCGCATAGATTTTTCTCAATGTGAATTTTTTTACTTAGAACAGCCTCAACATTATTTTTGTCAATTACTCTGTTTATGCCAACATCAAAGTCATAGCTTTTTCCTTCAAGCGTGTTTACATCAATATCGTAAACAAATTTCATTGGTATACCTGCAGTAAAGTTATCGTCTTTTTGAATACCATCCTGTGTTATTGTTAATCCATTTCTATGGGTTCGTGATTTTTCTAGTACCGATTCCGTGTTACATTGTTTTGGAATCTTGAACGATTCAGGAGCGTATGTGTTGTTGCCATCAAGATTTTTTATATAAAACAGTACTCTGTCTCCAAGCTCAAAGCTAACATGCGCACCAAGATAACCAGGCAAACTAATTGTAGGCTGCCTTACTGTTATTACATCCAAATCCAGCGGATTTTTTACAAACTCTTCTACAGCTACAGTATATTCATCGAGGCTTAGAGTATAGTTTTCAACAACAGTTTGCTCAGTTCCATCTTCTAAAGTGATGTGTGTTGTTGAGGATTTTTCAAACTCTAGAACTTTGACGTCGGTTATGTTTCCTACAAATATTAGCTGGCTTTTCTCCCATAATTCTTCAGGCGATTCTGCAAGGTATATCCCATAGGCATGATTTCCAAATAGTAATGATCCTGAAAGTCCAATCAAAATCAAAAAGATTACAAAATATTTCATGGATAAATTAGCTCCGAATTAAATCATTGAAAAGTTTTTCTAAGCTTTGTTAGGGAAAAATCAGCCTAATTTTTAACAAAATCTGGAAATTTCTTATTATCAATTAAAAGGATAGTCGCTGCACATTTTTAGTGGATTAAAAGGCTACCCTAACTATTGTTTTAATTTTGTTTAGTTTTGATCGTTGGCGTCGTTTTTGCTTAGACTTTTATTTTTTATTTATTCTTCGCCAAGCACTTTACCAAAGTACTGTGCATCGTCGCTTATGGCACACAGCTTTGGCAGCTCTTTTTCAATTCCAAAACCAACTACGCTTCCATTTTGTATCCATCCCATAAAATAGTCAAATGTGTTGTATCCCCAGAACTCTCCACAAAACGCCATCACATCTTCTTCATAATCCATATTGTACTGTCCAATGAGAAACTTTGGTGTGAGGTTTCGATTCTCAGACACGTATTCTGTTAGGATCTCTGCAATGTAGGACTGTTGTTCTTTGTCAAAATATGAAAATTCGGTAATAGTGCTTTCTGCCAGTTGGGTCTGAAGAGAACATAGACAAGAGCCAGTGTTTGGTTTGCATGGATTTGGATTGTCAGAATGTAAACCATAGCCTGTAAGCGTGTCGTTGTGGTATGCACTTGAAAACCAGTAATCTTTCATATCATTTGCCTCAATATATCCGCAATAGTCGGTGTAAGGCGGCTCAGAGTCAAGCTGCATTCCAGTAATTAATGTAAAATTATCTGGTTCGTACTCTATTTCTGATTCGGCAAGCATCTTCTTGAACTGTGTCTCTGATACCAGATATCCTAGTCTTGTATAGTCGATTCTGCCTTTGTCAGTTTTTGGCAAATCTATTTTGGATAGGTCTACCTTTCCTTGCTCATCGATAGAATACTCGGTATCATGAAACTCTGTTTTGGTTGTTTTGTTTTTTGCCCATCCTCTCTCAATTAGTTTCTGTTTTGTTTCTGGTTTTACACAAGCTGGAGAGCTATCATGCTTTTGGATCAAAAACAAACCGGTTTTGCAGTTAATGTCTTGTGGCAGAATTCCTAAGCTTAGTTGCTTAAACGGTGATGGATAAACAAGGAACTTTGTAAGATCCTCTGTGTATGAATAGTACTGGTATACGTTCCAGTGAAAATAGTTCTCTGCTTTGTCTATCCATTCATGAAATCTGTCAGCTTGAAAGGCATCTAGCATCTCTTGCTTTTTTGCCCCCATCCACTGTTTCCCCATATAGTCATAGAACTTTAGCGACTTGTCTGGGTTGCATGGAGCATGACGGTTCTCTTCTATATCAAAACAAGGAGAGTCTTTTGCTATTTCAGGCAATCCTTCAACAACTAAGAATGGTCCACTATAGCTTTCCTCGATGGTTCCATGAGTAATTTGTACCATTTTATAATATTCTCCTGCAGTTGGGACAAATTCCAACTCTGTAGAGGCTATCCACTCACAGGGCTTTGACTCTGCATGGATTGTTTTGCTTAAAACAATATCTCTTGTCTTGTCCTCATTTATCTTAGCTATTGTAACTGTAACATTAAAGCTTGCCCCATCTAGCGTGCGCATGTCCTTGTTGAAGATAAACTGAATGCTCTTGTTTGCAGTAAAATTAGTCTTCATTGCAATACCGTCTTGCATGATGCGAAAGTCATTTGCACCGATAATCCTTGGTTCTTCCAATGCTGACTTTGCATCACACTGTTTTGGAATCTTGAATGATTCTGGCATATACTGCATTGGAAAGTGAGTTTGTTTTTCGTCTTTTGGAAGATAAAACAGTACCCTGTCGCCTATTTCAAATCCTCTAATTTTGGAAGGCCCTGACGGTACTCCTCCTACTGTTGCTCGCAGTACTGTCATTGTGTCTGAATCTTGGGGATTTTTTAGAAATTCCTCAACATCAACAGTATATTCTTCCAAGGTCATGACTTCAGGTCCAACAGTATCCTTTACTGTACCATTTCTTGCTACCTGACTTTGATATTCTACATCAACAGGAGTAACAGTAGTTATGTTTCCTACAAATATTATTTGGCTTTGTTCCAATAGTTCTTCAGGAGATTGTGGAATCCATAATCCATACACATGATTTCCAAATAGAATAGATCCTGAAAATCCAATCAAAACCAAAATTATTACAAAATATTTCATGATTAAGATAGCTCCAAAACAAATCATTGAAAAGTTTTTCTAAGCTTTGTTATAGAAAATCAATCTAATTTTCAAAAATTGAAAAATTTTGGGCTCGAAGGGACTAGGGTATCATTCTGGTACAATTTCAGTTCCGTTCATGGGGTTTATGCAAATAGTTCAAACCATAAATTTTTCATAATCTCAATTAGGATTACGAAATGGTTTTTTGTCTAAGCGACTTGACGCCTATAAATGAAAGAACTGTTATGCCAAAGTATAGTGACAGTGACCAGATCAACCAATATGGGTCGGTCTTAATTGTTTCAAATGGCAAATACAATATTTGAGTGCTAATACCACCACCATCGCGTATTTCTACATTTTGTAGATGTTGGAAAGGAAATGGTTGATTCATAAAAACCAGAGCAAGTGAATGAGGAGCATACCAAAAAATATTGAGCAGTCCAAATCCTAATGCAATTAAACCTATTATCAAAAGCTTGGTTTTCAACAGAAAAAAATGCATATTTAATCTTCATAAAGCATTCTACTCTTTGGGTAATCATATACTAGATTACGCAGAACTAGTTTTCGTTTCTAGTTTTGCAATTCAGCATGGATATATTGACCAAAGTCTATTTTAATTGGAATATCAAAAGGAATTATTTCTTGTACCTTGGTTTTGTAATATGCATGTGCGTCTGTAAATTTTTCTAGCTCGTCTTCATGGATTGTAACATCGAGAACCTTGTCAGCGTTTCCTGCACCTATACTAACTATAGGAAGTGTTCGAAAATGCTGTCCAAGTATTGCCTGTGCCATTTTAAGACGCTCCTCTATAGGAATGGAATCAATATCGTTTCCTAAAACAATTATTTCACCTTGAGCTCTTCGATTATCCTCCAAAATATCAATCAGATATTCATATTGACCTGTGTGATTAAACTTTACATCTATTTGATTATGTGGCAGTATTTCTCCTGCATTCCAACTTTTGTCGTATGCTCTAATAACGATGGTTCGATCTGATTCGTTTATCCACGAAATGGTATCATTAATTCCCAACGAAACCACAGTCACATGTGGAATTGGCCCTGAGTCTGGAGAGCTTCCTGTAGCATTTTGTGGAAATACAATGGTTGGATATTGATTTGATTCTGGGTCTAGTGTAGAGGTTTCAGTTTTTTGTGAATCTTGTTTTGTCCACACTCTTTCAATCAGCTTTGGAACAGTTTCTGGTTTTACACAAGCTGGAGAACCATCATATTTTTGAATCAATACTAGACTATCTTTGCATTGAATCTCATCAAATGGAATACCTACTTCGAATTGCGTTAGTGGTGAAATAGATTGATTTTCAATGCTTAGAAGAAAATTAAATGTTCCGTCAGAATTACGTCTAACTCCTGCTTTAGGGTTATTGTGTTCAGTAAATTCCAAAAAAGGAGTAGGGGGACCAACGGTTCCAATATTCTCCTTTATTCCATCCTTAAATGATATGTTTACAGACTGTACTCCACCAGGAATATGTGGAACAGGAAAATATGGATATGAAAATTCCACAGTTCCTAAACGTATAGTGTCATTTGATTGAGCTTGCAATGTAAATGGGCCAATTACACGAAATAATTTCCCTTCAATATTTTCAATTTGAGCTTGATGTGGTTCTATAATTAAGGTGCCAGGACTATCATCGCATGGTTTGTGTGGCTGACTAGGATCGTATGCGCAGATTGCATATGCAGGATTTGTTGTAATAATAAAAATAGCAATGACAGTCAAAAAAATTACAAAATACTTCATAATCTAGCTAGCTCCGAATAGAATCATTGAAAAATGTTGCTAATCTTTGTTATTGTAAAACCAGCCTAATTTTTAACAAAATCAAATTTCGTAGGCTCGAAGGGAGTAAGCTACCTACAAGTTACCAGAGGAATCGAATTCTATTCCCATTTCATGTGGTAGCGAATTTTTAAGTAGGTTTTAACGTGTTAAGCCTTACCTAAGATTTATTGAGGCTTGTTCTGGTCCTTTGTGGTCCTGTCCACTGCACGATGAGCAGATATTATAGCACGTATTGAATCAGCGAGTCCAATTCCATCAGGCTTGTTATAATGCATCTCTATGATAGTTTCCATTTCTCTTGCTGTTAGACCTGGAAGCATCTTTATCATTTCTGCCTGTTCTGCAGGAGCCAGCTTGTCATCCATGTCATTTATGATTCTGACCATTGCAGCAACTTCAAGCTGTTTTTTTACCTGTTCTGGAAATAGCGCATTATCCTTGACTTCTAGTATCTGCCTTTCAAAATTCTTTAGCTCTTCGTCATGATCTTCTCTCCTGAATGTTGTTTGTAACTGAGACGACGGAACCTGAGATCCTGGAGATGGCAAAGAAGATTGCAGTACTGTCTCATTTGACAGTACGGTTGGTTTTCTGAGGCTTTTTGCAAATTCACCAAATCCAGCTACACCAAAGAATATCATGACGTATCCGAAAACATTCAGCTCATTTCCTGTCATGATTTCATTTGCAGCCGCAGTAAAGGTCATTGGAATTGCTGCAAGAGCTAAAGTAGCAAACAGTATTGTTTTTGTTGTATTCATTACCGCTTTTGGAAACACTTGGTTTATAGCGTTTGATTAAAAATTTTTTTAATCGACAAAGTTATTAACCAAATACTTTTTTGACGGTTTGTTTTTTTATTTAGATACAATAATAAAAAAGAAAAAACTGCTCTATTCCTCAAGTCCGTTAAGATCCTATTCCTTCATGGTAAAATGAAAATCCGTTTGCAGTAATGTACAAATAAAATACAATAATTACTAAAACAACAGCACTAGGTATTCCTGCTTTTTTTAAAAGGCTGGTTTTCATTTTCTTTTTCTCCAAATTATCCCGTTAATGTCCTTACGGGTTCACCAAACTCTATAGTAATTGGAACATCAAAGGGAATTAAATTCCTATATCGATCATAATAAAAGGATTCTGCATTCTCATGTTTTGCTAACTCTTCTTGATTAATTGTAATTTGCACCCCTTCTACGGTAGCACCAATTCCAACTCCTATCAATGCGGGGTTGTTGTCCCTATCACCTGTTACCATTGACATTCCCATTTTCATTCTAATTTCAATAGGAAGAGAGTTTGTATCATTTGATATGACAACAATTTCTCCATGATGTCTATCCTCCGCATCAACTGAATATTCATAGAATCCGGTCTTGTTGAACTGAATTGATTTTTGCATTGATGGTTTGAACTCTCCTGTAGACCACATGCCTTCCCTGTCATAGACTGTTGCAGTGAAGGGGCTCTTGTTAATCCAGGTAATTTTATCGTCTTTCTCCAAGTAGATAGTTATATCATGCGGTACTGTGATTATTCTTGTACGGCTTTCATCAGTTATTGGATAGATCAGTACCGTGTTTGATTCCAATAATCTAGAATCAGGATGACACTCATCACCTCTTTGAATGAAACCATTGCCGCATGAAATGATCTTGGTTGAAAATTCATCATTGACAAACACATAAAATAAAATTATTGCAATAGTAATCGTTACTGTAATTATTAGAATAATCGAAAGACTGTGTTTCATTTTATTTTTCTCAGATGTACTCATTCATAAAATCTTCTAATCTTTGAGCGTTACTGAAATAAAAAAGGAGAATGGATTATGTGAAATCCCAACTCGCATTGGTAATTTCATCATCCAGATAGTTTGCGTTAGAGAACAAATGATCTCCGGCCCAATTATGGCTTATTATGCCATAAAGTTTTGATGTAGAACCAATAATGTATGCTGGTCCTCCACTGTCGCCCAAGTCGGCTTCAGCATATGTTCTTACATGGTAACGTAACCAATTGCCATCTATCTGTGTTGACACAGCAGTTTGATAGACAGATGTTGTTGTAGGGGCATTAACATAACCACCTAAGCTAACAGTTGTGCCCACCAAAACAGTTCCGACCTGATCTAATGAATCAGAAACGTAAATGTCTGGATTGACACTGATTCCACTATCAATATCTACAAATGCACAGTCACAATAGGTATCTCCGTCCCATGCATTTTCGGTTACTTTGCCAATTTTGTTGTTATTCCAAGGCCAATCATCTGTAGGCTGATAAACATCGTCATTATCATCAGAACAGTGTCCTGACATGATAAACCCCTCAACACTACCCAGTTTAGCTTTGAATCCAAGACTGCAAGGATTATTTCCTGCGGCTTCCACTTTAATGGATCCTCTCAATGGATCACAGTCTGAAGTTCTAGATGAACATGTAGTAGGTTCAGCTCTTGGCATAGGTTCCATAACAATTTTTACATCCTCTCCAACAAAACCTCTGATGTAATCAAAATATTTTTGATAGTTTTCATCTTTTGCAAAGGAAGGATCAATCATTACCATTATAGATTCAGTATATTCGTCTACTGCAAATCCTACTAACTCTGTGCTAAAGAGTTTGTCAAATTCAGGATTGCCAATTTGAGTATTGAGAAGTTCGTACTTTTCAGTCAAATATGTTCGTTTTTCAGATGTGATGTTAGGTTTGTTAGCAGCTTCTGTTTTTGCAACTAACTCATCTATTTGTTTTTTATAATCTTGTAGTTCTTGCTCTGTCAATTTATCATTGCCTGATACAAATTTTACAAGTCGGTCTAGTTCCATCATATCCGGTGATGGAGTATGGACGGGTCTATCTCTAACAATATTGTTTTCATTTTGTGATATAGGCATGTTTTCTGCTACTATAAATCCTGTTACAGGAAGTATTAGAATTGCCATAGACATAATCAACAAATGATTTTTCGTTATTGTAGTCATTGCCATTCCCATAGCTGGAAATCATAAAAGGTTTGATTCAAATTAAATTGAATCAAAACTTAAGTAAAAGCAAAATTTTTGTGCGTAAATTTTTGCAAGTTATAAAAAACACTCACCATATGATTTTTGTTTGTTAGGTATACTTGGGCATAATGAATCTGAAAAAATGGATCAATTCAAAAAAATTACAATAATAACAATTTTGATCAAAGCACAATATTACTCAGAAAAAGGATCTACAAATTCTAAAAAGTTAGAGCGGAACAGCTTTTTCAAAAAGTGAACGCCTTTTGATTTTTGTCATACGTTTTTCATAATCCTATACAAGATTACGAAAATTTTGGGCAGGAGATTATTCTGTCTAGTTCAATTGTCAGTAAAAATAATCACTTAAACGCATCTTTGCATAGCATGTTTTTTAAATTCGAAGCCTTCAACCTTCTAATACATTGACAGAAGAACCATTAACTAGCAATCCTTTAAATGAAAAAGTTACGATTTTTTCAACTGAGGATAAAAAGTTAAAGTTTCTTGGAGAATTATTAAGTAATGAATCTAGCAGAACAATGCTTTTGTTATTAACTGAACATGAAATGACTGCAAATGAAATAGCTGAAAAAACAAATCTTGGGTTATCACTTGTAATACATCATTTAAAAAAAATGCAACAGATTGATATTGTCAAGGTAACTAAAATTGAGAAAAATACAAAAAATCATGAGATGAAACACTATTCTGCAATACAAGGTATTCTGATATTTCCAACAAAAACTGCAGAGGGTGCAAAGAAAAGTAAAACATTTCAAAGTTTAGTAAAAAAAGCCTTACGATTTACAGTCATTGGTATTTCTGGATTGATCTCGTGGTTCATCACTTCCTCATTTGTAGATAAAACAGAGACAATGAAATTTCCTAGAGTCGAAGTTGTTTCAGAACAGATATTTTTATCTACAGCCATTTCATTAATTGTAATTATAATAGGATTACTTGTTGAAAGGTTTGTGTTTGTCAAACTAGAAAAACTGTAAAATCATACTGTATTATCATGTTGCTAATTTTTGATTCAATTTGAGATGAATTAGTCTACTAACATTTCTAATCATGGGAATAGCAATGATTGTAAAAACGCAAACAACAATTCTTACAACAATATAGTTATTGTTTGAACTGGTTATATGCACTATTGTTCTGATGCAATGTGATTTTGATAATTTATGTAAAATGGCTGTAAGACATAGAATTAGTTAGCTAACTGTATTTGAAACACTAAAAGTAATTTATGTATGAATACTAAATGTTGAAAAAAAAGAAAGGATTAAAGAGATTCGGCAACTCTTATCAAATCAATCATATCATATGCAACAGAAATTAATTGAATTTGGACATTTTCTCGATGAAAAATCACCTTGGAACCATGTCCTTCTTCAGGATTTCCTGCAACGCCAATGCCTGCAATATTAGCTACTTTAATTGGTTGTGTGTGTTCTCTTTGACTTAAAACATCTTCATACCATTGATTCTTATCAAAACTGCGTTGTTCTTCATGATAAAGAACCACAATTCCATGTGAATCAAGTATGTCTGTTAATGTTTCAAGTTGATTATAATCAATGGACGTTGGTCCATAGATTACTGTAGTTAACCTACTTTTTTCTTCTGGTGTTCCTTTAGTTAGGAGTAATTTTAGTTCTATCCCATCAGGCAATGTAGTTGATTCTTTTACATCTGTATTTGATCTAGTCTTTAGATCGGTAATTGTTTCATATTCAGAACCATACATTCGTTCTATAGATGGCATTGGAGGTACTTTTTTACTTATTAACGATTCAGAGTATTTATTCAAATAAGGTAATTCTTGACTATTTACCTCAATCAATGAATCACTCTGAAAAACCAACATACTTGTAGTCATTACTGTAAAACTCACAGCTAGACCTAACAGAAACTTTTGTTTTCTAGTTAACATGATTCAGTTCCTCCTACACCTACTGCAATATTTTTGTAGTTTGGAGTGCATTGAACTATCCAACCTTCTTGTTGATCATATTCACGATCATTGTAAGTCCAATAATCCCAATCAGTTCCATCATGTTCTTGAACATTTGTGATTGACGTTTTTGGAACTGAGATATTGTTGTCCGTTGCTTCAACACCAGTGCTTGTTTCTGATGCATAATCAAAATCCATAATCAATGATGCAGCTTGTGAAGTATCTACATATGCTTGCCACGTATCATCGTTGTTAGTATCAGATACTTGAAAATAAATATCCTCTCCGGGACTAGGTGAACCGCTTAATTTGAATTCATTAACGTCGAAATCTTGCATGTATTCAAGATAGTAATGTTCTTCTGAATCATAACATATTCCATCAATTTGTCCTGAAGCTACACCTATTCCTATCCATTCACCATTTGCGAAAAATGCCCAAGTTGAAACAACACCAAATCCGTTTCCATTAGGTGCACAAGTGCTTGAAGTGGTAATATTTGGTATATCTACGAGAGCCTTAATTCCAGATTGGTCAAACGATACAGTGCTGTCTAGTTCTTGCGTACCAAGACACTTGCCTCCAGAATCACAGTTTTCAGCTCCATATGCAGGATGTACATTTGGCAATATTGCAAAACTAAACAGTATTGGCATCATAAGTATAAGTCGTAGTTTTTTTGTAAAAGTCATTATCATTTCCATAACTGAAAACCATATAGGCTTTGATTCAATTTGAATAGAATCAAAACTTAAATACAGATGGAAATTTTGTGCAGAAGTTCGCAGATCTGCCAAGTTTCTTGCGGTTCATCACCGCATCGAAAAGTGATCCTGTACTTTTTCTTCCTGTCACAGCATTGGTGTATTTCTAGCACGTGATGGCTTATGGCAGCTTTCCCTCCTGGAACCCGTAGACACGAGACCCAGGTAGAAAAGGTGCTGAAGCGCTAGCAAAACTAGAAAGATCCTCCTTGCCTATGATGCAAGCAATTCTGCTAGGAATATACTGTGTCTTCATTTTCATGCATCCTTTTTCCCATAATGTCTCGGCGATTTTACTAGAAAATTTTCAGTTATTAAAAGTAATGTTTAGTTAACTTAATGTACGTAGCTAGCTCCAAATTGAGCTGGGATGAGGGCCCATGTATCTTTTCCATTAGTCTCGGCTCCTGTCGCAAGACAGGAAAGATTTTTGGAGTCTGCTTGTGGCTTCTCATCCCACTATCATTTAACGATCGTTAAATGAATTAATTACAAATTCGGAATTGTATAAAACAATATCGGCTTCGATCCTCGTCGTGATTTTATGTTTTTGAAAAATTCCTCGTCGTGATTTTGTAAAACGTTTTTGATCGGAGGGCGCCCCCGCCACGTAACTAGGCTTTAGAAGATTGGCCTAGCTGAAATTTCTTACAAGATTCACGCAATATTTGTATGAAATTAGTCAAAATGCCTTGCGTGATTTTGTTTTTTGGTGATAATACGATAACCTAGGAATTTTCAGACTATACACGATCAGATTTTATCTGGTCTTCAAGCTCTTTGATGCGCTTTTCCATCTTTTGCTCTTTTTCATCCCTTTTAATTTCGTGCCTGTCAAACTTTAGCTTCATCTCTTCCACGGTAGATTCCAAATTTCTTGTTCTTTCAGTGTCAGATTCTGGTTCTGTGTATATTGTTAATTTTGGCTCCAATCGCTCATAGTAGATTTCGAGGTCCATTCTACCCTTATCGTCATATGGCTTGTTTGAGGCATCGGCCTTTCCCATGAAAATCCGCTTGATATCAGTTGGGATGCCTGCATCGTTGCATGCGTTTGAGAACAGCTTTCTGAACCTTTTTGGCCTCAAAGGTGACTGTTTGTTATCGATTAGCAGCTTTACTGGTTTGCCGTCTGCAGATAGAGCTTTTTCTAGTCTTTCTGTAGCACGCCTAAAAATACCTGATAGAGTATGTGGATTTACAGTGCCTAGCTTTATCTCATCTTTTGTTGAATCAAATGGCCTTCCTTGCTTTTTGTAAAACTCTCGCTTAAACTCTTGAATGGTTTCTGCAAAAAGTGGCTCGTTATCGCTTGCATCTGACCTGTATTGCTTGACATATCTGTGTACTAGTTTTGATGTTTCCTTTCCAATGAAGGTGCTGACTATTTCAGATGTCTTGGCCCTGATATACCTGATAAAGATTCGTTCAGCGTTAGGATCTTGATATCTGATTATTGTCAAAGGAAGCGACAAAATGTCACCGCTGTCAAGGCCTGTGTCTTTGATACACATTGCGATGATTTTATCTCGCGGAGGTAAAAAGTCAAAAAATGTTCTTAGAAATTCACGCCTGAGTTTTTTTTCCTTTGTTTTTTTGCCATCTCTTTCTACTGTAACAACCTCAAATAGGGGCACCATATCGTCAAGAAACTGGACTTCGGATGGCTGTACTTTTGGCGTTCTAATTTTTTGTGTGTTGATATCATTATGTGAATAAAAGCTTCGAAACATGTGGTATGCTCCATGTATAGATGCGTTGTATTTTTTGCCTTTCTCGTCTTGTAACCAAGAACAGAAATCAGATAGTCTTTCTCTTACTACATGTTTTCCAGCTAGAGATTCTTCGATTATTTCATCTGGTGTTTTTTGTGTAAACTCGATGAAAAGAGGCGCCCAAGACTTGATGGCCTCTTCTGTCTTTTTTGATAGTCTATTGTTTCGAGAGTTGGATTTTAATCCTTTTTTCCATTGTTTGATCGTTGCATATTCTTCCCAATTTACTAAAATTGAGCTCAGCTGCATGAAATTAGGAAATCATTTAGAACTATAATAAGGCTTAACGCATTGAACCTTAATTTTAAGTAGGGCGCAAAGCGCAGAATCATTTATGGCATCTGGTCTAGAAATAAGACTCAACCGAATT
>Ga0209542_10010794_pt1 | contig 16376 bp, 12 predicted proteins | sample RifCSPhighO2_01_FD_184028 | JGI IMG/M metagenome (GOLD analysis project Ga0209542, IMG submission 184028) | Soil microbial communities from Rifle, Colorado - Rifle CSP2_plank highO2_0.1 (SPAdes) (version 2) | ecosystem: Environmental > Terrestrial > Deep subsurface > Rock core/Sediment ...
GATGGATTCGTTACTACTTTAGGCGCTGCTGGGGCATTGGTCTGGCCGTTGATGATCAGCTCAAATCTGCTGATTGGTCCAAAAAGAGTTGGCACAAACTCAGCAGGCCATTCAAAAGTCACCGTATGGCCAGAGGTTGAATCACCATCAACAATGATATCAACCGTCGTTGGACCAGGCACCATTCTCCAGAGGGCTTTGTGACCTTGAGCATCAGCGACATTAAAAATCTGGACTCCTCCGTCAAACCCACTCATACTAAGATTGCCAGTGGCCGGCTCCAGAGGAAAACCTGGTGGCACCGAAGCTGCCAGGGAAGCAGAAGAGGCAATATCAAAACCGGCAGGAATAGTAAAGACAACTTTTTTGAAAGGATCATCCAAAGGATCATCCTGAACAACCAATAATCGGATATTGGGGTGGGCCCCGGCTGTTGAATCAGAAAGTACAACACCAAAGGTAGGGTTAAAACTTTGCGCAGAGACACGAAACAAAAAAGACGGGCTGACAAGAAGAATCAAGAAGATTAAAAGCGAAATGGATCCTCTAAAAAAAATCTTTTCCACGCTTATCAAAAAATAGCATAAATAGCTAGTGAAAATCAATAGGTCAACTTCTTTTACTTTTTCTTCGGTTAATAACCAAGACACCCATAATCAAAATAACCGTACCTCCTAAAAGCCAGGGCCAAAAACGTTTTGGCTTCTTAATCGCCAGAGGATTCACTTTTGTACTCAAAGACGCAGCTGTTGCCTCTTTGGGCAAAACAGAAGCTTTTGGTAAAACCTCTGCCTTTTTGGCTGGCGTCGCTTGGGCAATCTTTACGTTTTCTCGACTAGAACTAGTCTCAAAAGTTGATGGCTTTGCCTCTAAAGTTTTAGTTTGCCCTCCTTTTGAAACAATTTCTGCCTTCCAAATTGTCTCTTCATCCTTGGATGGATTCGTTACTACTTTAGGCGCTGCTGGGGCATTGGTCTGGCCGTTGATGATCAGCTCAAATCTGCTGATTGGTCCAAAAAGAGTTGGCACAAACTCAGCAGGCCATTCAAAAGTCACCGTATGGCCAGAGGTTGAATCACCATCAACAATGATATCAACCGTCGTTGGACCAGGCACCATTCTCCAGAGGGCTTTGTGACCTTGAGCATCAGCGACATTAAAAATCTGGACTCCTCCGTCAAACCCACTCATACTAAGATTGCCAGTGGCCGGCTCCAGAGGAAAACCTGGTGGCACCGAAGCTGCCAGGGAAGCAGAAGAGGCAATATCAAAACCGGCAGGAATAGTAAAGACAACTTTTTTGAAAGGATCATCCAGAGGATCATCCTGAACAACCAATAATCTGATATTCGGATGGGCAGAAGGGGTAGTATCGGAAAGCTCGATGGTAAAAGCCGGGTTAAATGTTTGGGCAAAAACAAGCGTGGCAAAATTCAATACTAATACAATGCTAATTGAAATACTGCTAATTAATACCCTCTTACTAAAATTCATACCTTGACCCCTCATCGCCCTTGCTTGCCCTTACTCCTTCGTCCCAAAAACAAAACTGTAACTAAACCCTTGCCCGCCTAAAGTCGTACCGTGAGCCGTGTACGCCTGCCCGCCTCTGGGAGGATAGTTATCTGTTACCAATCGATTCCAAATAGTCATAAATCGCCTTTTTGTTAATCATCCAATTTCTGCCGAATTTGACTGCTTCAATCCTCCCCTTTCTTGCCAATAAGCTTAAATATTCCTGCGAGTATGGCGTAAATTTTTGCGCCTCGTTTAAACTTAAATATTTCCTTTCTCCTTCCTTTTCAGGTTTTACTGGCTCTAAAGCCTCCAAATAGATTGAAAGTGCTCTATCAATGCTTCTCGCAATAAAATTAGCAAAAAAAGTAAAATTACCCTCATGAGCTTTCTCAAGGACAAAATAATAACTTTTTCTTTCAGTTTTTAAAATAACAGTTGTTGGGAAACCCCGATGGATCAAAATTAGGTTCATAAGAAGCCTGGCACATCGCCCATTACCGTCAACAAAGGGATGGATATGAACAAGTTTAAAATGGGCAAGCGCGGCATATTTTACAGGCTCCATAGTTTTATTCCTACTAAGCCATAAGGCAAATTCTTTCATCAAGGCTGGGACTTGGGTCGGACTTGGTGGTAAATAGTTTGAACCGGTTATTCTTACCTGCACCCGTCGCCAGCGACCTGCTTGGGCATTATCAATATCTTTTAAAATTATCGAGTGGAGTGCAAGAATCACCTCTTGGGAAATTTTTGCCTTCTTTCCAACCAATCTTTCAATATATTCAATTGCTTTACCATGATTTATAGCTTCAAAATGCTCCCTTAATGATTTTCCCCCAATCGTTACTCCTTCTTCTAAGATCAGTTGAGTTTCGCGCAAAGTCAATGTATTACCTTCTATTGCATTGGAGTTATAGGTCCACTCAACAAGCATTCTTTTACGCAAAGACTCGAAAGTAGCAGCAGAAAACGGCCTTAGTTTTTCCAGTCTTTGCTTTTTTTCTTTAATTCTTTGAAGCAGTTTTGGATTAATAAGCATATCTAACAGATATCCTGACTATATCGGATAACAAAAATTATTATATATCCGATATTTGACTAAATCAAGTGTAATTGAACTCCTCTCTTTCGGTGTCCTTCGTTTTTGGACATTCGTGTCTCATTCGTACGGCAGACTAGCTCAATCCGCGTTAATCAGTTTTAAATCCGCATCAATCAGCATCTTTCGTCTCCAAACCTCGATCAAACTATGCGCTTGCCTGAAAAGGGGTACGTATGCTAAAATTTATTTTGATGACCCAAAGTAATAAAAACAAAATTCTAGCTTCCTTTTTATCCGGTAAAGTCGCCAAAAAGTATCAAGGAAAACAGGTACTAATTGTTGGTAAAAAAATATACATATTGCCGGCAAACGACCAGAAAGCCGCCGACTTTGTTAATAATCTTCTTGCCAAAACACCCCAGATTACACCAACCATAACCTTTGTTCCCAAACAAGGTATGACATTCCCGCATTGATGGGTAGACAAAACTTCTTAGAAATTTTTCGACTCATTTTTGAAAATCACAAAACGCTCATCGAAAACTGATTCAATTCCCCTAAGACCTTTCTTCCAAAACGAATCGGTATTAAGGATCACGTATTTTGTATTATGCATAGTGTACTTTTTTGGCGCTCTTTATTAAACCATTGATAAACTTCTGAACTATTGTTAACTGATTTTGGATATTCTGGAGTGATTTTCCTTGTAAATAACAAATATCTTTTGAAACTATAACCTGATTTTGCAATTCTGTTAAAGAACCGGAAGATACAGCATAAAACTGTATCTTTTCTTTTAAACCCCTGCGACTGAAACCTTCCACAATATTACTTGTAATAGAAACTGCAGCTCTTCGCATTTGGTCTATAAGAGAATAGGTTTCTTTTTTGGGAAAATTATCTGTAGCTTTATAGATCATTAGGACCAGTTTGTGACCCTCTTTCCAAGTATTAAGGTCCGTAAACGCCCTAATTTTATCCGTATCATTCATATTACTTAATACTTAATTCATAATACATTATTCATCATTTGCCCATTCGCTAGCATTCGCTTTACATTCGCTCCTATTAGCGTTCCTCGAGCACGAAGCTATAACTAAACCACCAAAACCCAAAAAACCACAAAATCACAAAGGCAAGGGAGAAAAAGTCATGGAAAAGAATTGCCCCGGTTCTTCCCAAAAAAATTGCCAGAAGGCCAACAATAATAATCCGCAGGATATTTATAAGGTAAGTACCCAAAAAACCTATGATAACCGTTTCTGCCCTTGAAATTGTGGTAAATCTCCCCTGCATACCGGTTAAGAAAGTGGCGATTATCAAAACTACAGACTGCCAGCCCAGACAATTCCATTGCAGCTCGAAAAAAATTCCCTGAAGCCAAAAGCCCTTAGATGTCGCCACAACCGATATCGGCAAAGGCAATACTGCCAAAACTGAAGCCATTGCTTTGGCTTGATACGGTACTACCCAATCTTGCAAAACCCTATAAAAGTGGAATTTCAAAAAAAGACTGGTTAAAAAAGAATTAAAAGTTGTAATAAACGGCAGAAGCATCAATAAAAGGGCAGTCCAGATAAAGAGAGTTGAGAAAGCAGAACCTCTTAGCTTGGCTGATGAGTCGCGGATATTAGCGGATTCTCGCTGATTCATATATCCTCCTGATAATTGTGAGTTTAGGACCAAAATTAACAAGTAACCCCAGTTTATAGTCTGTACCCCGAAGATAATAATCGAGTTGCTTTTTTGCTTCTAAAGGTAGATATTCTAAGGCTTTAATCTCAATTATCACCTTGTCTTCAACAATAAAATCAGGTTTATACACTCCAACCTTATCTGCTTTGTAAAAGACATTCAATGACTTCTCGCCGACGAATTTGATCTCCCGTGAGCTAAACTCCTTTGCAAGTGCTTTGTGATAGATAGACTCTTTATGCCCCGAACCTAGCGTATTAAAAACATTAAAAGCCGCTCCTCTTATTTGGTATGTCAAATCCGAATACAATAATTTCTTCATCTTCTAATATCCGTCTTAATCTGCGCTAGGATTGAATCAGCGAATATCCGCGTATTAAATATCGGCGCAAATCGGCTTTTTCCAACCAGCGGTAATCCGCATCTTCTAGGGGGTTTATCCGCGCCAATCCGCTTCTTCCTCCGCGATAATCGGCGTCGTTTCCACCAACTAACTATCTTCGGCAGAAACAAAATCCCCGGCAGCGCAAAAATCACATATTCCGGCACCGGCAAGCCGGAAAGTTGAATTACAAGCCAAGAACCAGAAGAAGTTGTCGTTTGAGTACTAGAGTTTTTAATTTGATTATCCATGGCTCGGGCTCCTGAAGGTATATTGGCTGAAATATCACCACTGCGTTTTCTTACAAATGAGGTAGATACGTCCGAAACTTCACCTCCGGTAATGGCCCCCGAATCGCCACTTGTTCCACAGGTGATAGTTGCTGCACTGTCGCAGCGGAAAAGTTGAGCATAACCGGTCGCTGTACCTGAACTCTTTAGGGTCGAATCAAAATAATAAGTCTTTGTCCCTGATGAAAAATTATTAGGATCAAACAAATTATTAAAAAGCTGGTTAGTATAAGTAGAATCTGCATCAGTTACTTCGTAGTTATTGTATAGCTGCACAGTCTCCAAAGCCGTAATGCCGTTGGTCGTATCATTTTGATCAATAATGACCTTGGCATTGACAATTGCCGAAGTCGACCCGCCGGAAACTTTAAAAGCCACCGTATAATTTTTACCGCTGGTTAAAGTAATCGTCCCGCTTCTCACCAGAGAATAATTAGTGGTTTGGGTGCTGGTTGAGACCGGACTGCCAGAAACGGACTTTAAACTGCAGTCAGTCAGCGGGCAGCCATCTACCCCATCCAAAAGCGCGGTTGAACCGTCACCGGCCGAAGCCGATGAGCAAGCCTCCGTATCGCAATCGCCGAATTTAAGCGCCGTATTAGTCACGTCACGATAGGCAATCTTGCAATTGGTCGAGGCTGCAGAACAGTTTATGGCCGTGAAATGGCCGACATCGTCAGAGGTCGAACAAGAATCCAAAGTGCAATTGGTATTGCCATCCAAAAGAGTCACCGAACCCGCCGAGCAGGCTTCGTTGGTACAGTTTGCAAATTTTAGATCATTGGCCCCAGAGGTTGCATCATAATAGCTAATCTTGCAGTTGGTAGAGGAAGGGCAGGCCATTGAGGTATATAGGCCAACCGCAGCCGAGGTCGAACAACCGGTTAAAACACAACCAGAGGCATCTCCTTCAAGCGTATTAAAAGTCGCGTTGCCGTTAGTACAAGTTTCATCCCCGCAGTCGGCAAATCTCAAGGCCGAATTAGTCAAGTCATAATAGGCAATTTTGCAGTTGGTAGAGGAAGGGCAGGCCATTGAGGTATATTGGCCAACTTGGTTTGTTGTCTCAACCGAAGTTACTGTTCCTGCCGAGCAGGCTTCGTTGGTACAGTTTGCAAATTTTAGATCCCCGCCAGTTGTACTAAAATAGCTAATCTTGCAGTTGGTACTTGCCGGACAGGCAATGGAGGTATATTGGCCAACCGCAGCAATTGTTGAACAGGAAGTTAAGACGCACCCTGAAGCTCCATCAAGTAATTTAGTCGTCCTGTCTCCCGCAGCATCACAAGGATAGGAATTCGCATTACTATCCAAACATCTTAAAAACCAAAGATCACCAGCGGTCCCTGCACTGTAATAAGCTACTTGGCAATCAGTACTTGCCGCACAGCTTATTGAAGGGTACTGACCAATAGTAGTGGTGGTGGAGTCAACTTTGTCTACTCTTCCTGACGAACAAGTCGCGTTGTCACAGTCAGCAAATTTCAGGCCGGTATCGCCACTCTGAGCCCAATAGGCAATTTTGCAGTCGGTCGATGAAGGACAGGCAATGGCTGGCAATATACCAGTTGCACTGCTAGTAGTAACACAATTCGTCAAAACACAAAACGGGGCCGAATCAAGCGTATTGACTGTTCCGGAACTGCAAGTTTCATTATCGCAATCGACAAACTTCAAGGCCGTATTAGTCAAGTCATAATAGGCAATCTTGCAGTCGGTCGATGAAGGACAGGCAATGGAGGCATATAGCCCGGCATTGGTCAATAAACAGTCAACGTCTGAAACGCACTGTAAAAGTTGGGCCGAAACCGTATTGGTCGTATTGCCGTTGTTGAACGTAGCCTCAAAATAGGTATTCTGAGGCGTGGGGTTAAATTTTGAAGAATCGTAAAGATAAATTTTATTATTGGTTAAAAGCGTATATGTAGCTGCCGATAAACTGCCTTGTTGATCCCCAACCTCCACCTGAGTTTCAGACTTTCCAAGCAACGTTGCATGGCTTTGAACAATAATTATTCTGCCTGCTCTCAGAATTCCCGTTTGTCCATTACTTCCCCTGACTTGAACCGTGTAATTATTACCGCTTGTCAGGCTAAATGTACAATTATTGGGACTCTCACCGGTCCTTACCCTCACATAGCTCTTACTTTGAGTCGAAACAGAAACACCCGTCCCATCATCAGGGCTACCACCACTACAGGTCACTTGGGAACCCGCTGTTACATCAAAAAGCCCTGTAAAAACCTTTGCACCGGAATCAATATTTCCGTTAAACGTACCTGACCCGCAAGTCTCATTATCACAATCAACAAACTTAAGATTGGTATTAGTGGCATCATAATAGGCAATCTTGCAGTTGGTCGTACTAGAAGAACAATTAAGAGATTCGTAACTTCCCACGGCGGCAGATTCGTCGCAACCAGAGATGCACCCTGAATAACCATCAACTATGGTTGTTGTTGTAGCTCCAGTTGTGCATCCAGCGTCGCCACAATCTAAAAAATTAAGCTCGCTTTCACTACTCAAATTTTTGTAGTAGCTAAATTTACAGTTTGTCGCAGACCCGCAAAAAAGTGAGTCGGCTGACCAAGCTTCTCCCTGCGCTGTCGGAGATGATACTGAATTCGAGCTACAAGTATTGTTACCACAATCAACAAATCTCACATATAGACCAGTTGAATTAATATGAATTATTTTACAATCTTCTCCTGGCGTCGGTGTTCCATCTGAGGGACAAAAAACCGAAGAATTTGCTCCAACTGTGTTACCCGCTACACTATCAATAGTACCCGCAGTGCCAACACTGCAAGTTTCATTGTCACAGTCGGCAAATTTAAGAGTGTTAAGGCTCAAACTTTCACTATAGGCTATTTTACAATCGGTTGAAGAAACGCAATATATCGAGGTGCTTTGACCAACGGCAACTGTTGTTGAACAGGAAGTTAAGGCGCACCCTGCTGCATCTCCATCAAGTCTTTTTACCGAACCAGTACTGCAAGTTTCATCGTCACAATCGGCAAATTTAAGAGCGGTGTTAGTGACATCATAATAGGCAATCTTGCAGTTAGTAGAGGAAGGACAGGAGATAGCAGCATATTGGCCAACGTCGGCTGTTGTTGAACAGTTATCACCGCCCGTTAAAACACAGCCGGTAGCCCCATCCAATAATTTCGATGTCGCCGATGAGGTTGAACAGGCTTCGTCTCCGCAATCAAGAAACCTTAAATTATCAGCATCTGAATCATAATGAGAAATCTTACAGTTTGTTGAGGCAGGGCAAGTTAAAGACGTATATTGACCTTGATTAGAATTATTTACCATAACTGCCTCAAATGTCAAAGACAAAGAAACGCCTACGTCCGTGTAAACACTAGAATCCCACTTGAAAAGCCCTAAAGAGCTATCAACTGGGGAATAAGTGTCGTTTGGAATCGTATAGGTCTGATCGCTAATATTTATCTGCTGCTCAATCTCAGGACCGGCCCCTTGGGCTTTCACCCCTGGCGTAAAAAACGCCAAATAGTTAACTAGAAGCGCCAAGGTTAAAACAAACACCAAGGCGCTTCTGGCCACAAATCTCACCCTTTTTGGCCGAATTTTGTAGCCGGTGAGGGGATTAAATGATGTCGCTAAAGCGACATCACGCTGAAAATAGCCGAATCCGCGCTCATCAGCGCGGCGCGGATTAGCGCCGATATCAGCGGGAATCGGCGAGGCTGAAGGCCTAACAGGCCAAAGCCTAAATCTCTCCAACCATCTGTAAAAGCGCGCCTTGCCGACAACGTCAGTAATAAGTCCAGTCTTTGGCGTCCTAAACCAGGGCCCTTCTTCTTTTTCAAAAAGGGCTTTAACCGCCGCATAGGCCTGAAACGGCACTACAATGTAGGAAAGTAAAACGAAGGAGGCAATCCCTACATAGTCTCGCTCCTCAGATTCCTCCAAAAATAGTCCCACCAAATTCATTAGGGGCAGGGATAAAAGATTGACAAAGACCAAACTCCAGCCCCAGGCCGCCGTCCAAAAGGGCAGTTGCGCATGAACCACCGTCTCGGCAATAAACCAGGAAAAAGTACCGATAATAAAAAACGCCGCCTGCAGATAATAGGGAGCCAAGTACAAGAATTCGAATTTTTCCCGCCCGGTTAGGTTCCTTGAGGCAAAAAGCCTCTTCCACATTTTTCTGACATTAAACGTATGTCCTTCGGCCCAACGCATGCGCTGGCGGATAAGTCTCCTGACAGTCGAAACCGCCTCTGCCGGCGCCTGAATATAGGGCGTAAAGGCAATTTTGTAGCCGGCCTCGTAAAGCTTCAGGGTCAGCTCTAAATCCTCGGTAATCGAAGTTCCCCAACCGAAGCGTCTCAGCACATCTGCGCGGATACAAAAGACCGACCCCGCGATCATCTTCAATCCTCCATAAAGCTCAATCCCCGCCCGCTCAACCACATAAGAACCGGCGTATTCGGTCCTGACCCCGCGCGTCACCCAGTTTTCACTCTTATTCAAAACGTGCCACTGGTAGCCCTGGACGGCAGCAATCCGCTGATTATCGCTGATATCGGCACTAATCGGCGCCGCGCTGATAGGCGCGGATTCAGCGTTAATCGGCGGTTGGCCTTCGGCCAACACCTGGAAGGTTTTAACAAACTGCTCTATCGTATCGGGAAACGGCACAAAATCGGCGTCAAAAACCGTTACATATTCTGTTCTTGGATCACTATGTTCAAGCGCCTTTTGAAGTGCCGCTCCCTTAAATCCGGCTCGGGATGCGCGGTGGATTAGAGTCATTCCCGGCGATTGAGAATGGTTGGGTATAAACTCCACAATCTCCTCCCCGTCCCTGCCTTTTGTCTCCCTTAGTTTGCCATTGCGGTCGCCTAAAAACTTCTTGATGATCTCCGTCGTCTCATCGGTTGAGTCGTCAATGATAATTACCTCGAAATTGGGATATTCGATTTCCCGAGAGGCGCGAAGAATCCGCTCAGCCACTCTTTTCTCGTTATATAGAGGAAGGTGAATTGAAACAAACGGATAGCGCGTAAGATTCACTTCATCAAGATTGGGCTGCATTGCCAAAGGTTTTTCCGAAATAGGCGAAAGCATCTTGAAAATATTAATCCGCTGTAAAAAGTTCGCCATTTTGCCGGCATCTGCCTCTTTTTGACGATTATCTTTCTGGCTTTGGCCTGGATAGGCCAGTACAATAATCAGCGAATAATAATATTTGAGCGAATAGAGGAAGAAAAGAAGACCAAAAGTTAGGGCAACGGACGGGAAAAACATGGCCGGGCTAAGCAGCTTGTCAACTTCAAAAATGTAAAGGATAAGAATTAAAAGAGGGATAGCCAGAGGCCAGGTAAGCGGGGTTCTGATAATAAATTTGGGAATGGTCGCAAACGGCGCGTAAAGAAAGCGCCAGCGGGAAGGGGCAGGCCTTGCGGCCATTTCGTACTCGGGGGCAGGCGCAACTTCCGGCCGCACGATGTAGCCTTGGGCATATATTTTCCTCTTTTCCTCTGTATTTAAGTTCTCGCGGGCAAGTAAGTTCTGGACTGCGTGATGGCCAACAATCGGCCGTCCGTGAGCTTTGGGAATTTGGGCATAAATTTTGTGGCAGGAGAAATCTGGTCTTTTACGCACCAAATCCAAAATTATCTCGCAAGTCTCTTGACTGATTGCCCGGTGATGCTCGTAACCCTTTTTATACCTTCTGACTAAGGCCTCAACTAATTCAGCCTCCCTCCGAGCCAGAGCGCCCTCTGGGCCGGCGGCCAAACCTTCCCTATATCGCTTCAGCCACGCATAAAAAGTCGGTCTGGAGACTTTCCAAATCTTGCAAACCTGGCTGATTTTGGCACCTTCCTTAAGGTACTCTTCAATGGCCTTGACGCGGTAAGCCGGGCTGATGGCCTGCGCCATGATTGTTCTAAGCGGATGTGCAAGACTAAACCTGTGCCGAAGTTCTTTAGTCTGCAGCTCGTATCGCAGTAAGACATTGTAAACACCCTTCAAAGAGACCTTAAATCCCCTATCGGCAAGCTCTTTCCATATTATATGTACGCCAGAGTCGGGGTTTTTAATAACCAAATCCAAAACCTGCTTTTCAAGCTTGTAGGAAAGGCTTTTGTGGTGGTTTTTACCGCGCTTGTAGCCGTTTATAAGGACTCGGCTGCCGCTTTTAGGGTCTTTCTGGTACTTTTTAATCCATAAAGCAAGAGTCTGCCGGCTTACCTTGAATTTTGAGGAAACTTCACTTAAGGTTTTGTTTTTATTTAAAACCTCGCGAACAGCATTAAGTTTGTTTTTAGGGGAAATCCTCCGCATGACTGAAACTCTAAATAACAATACTAATTTTATGTTAAAAACTATGGAAACACTTTGTCAAGTCGCTGTTATAGGAATTTCAAGGCTAAAATTGGACGAAATAGAAACCAGTTTAAATCGGCTCTGATAAAAAGTAGAGACCCATAAAGATTAAGAAAAATAAGTTTTTCGCAGTATAGTTTTATGAGGCCCGCCTTGTAGTAATAATTACTCGGTTTGTTTAACACCTAAAAATTTTTAAGGATTAAATATTAAAAAAACATATCGAAATATTCGGCTATAAAAAGACTATATTAATAGGCTAAAACACATATTTTGCGTCTTTAGCAATCGTCAGGAACCGGTAGCAACAGCTATTGCTTCAGGGCCTAGTACCCATAAATCTTTACACAACTTTTAACAAAATTACACGCCATATTTGAAAAAGCTAGGTAAATATTCAGCTCTTCAGTGTTAAAAGTTCGTTAAAATAGGGTAAATAAGCTGCAAAAGACTACATTTTTATCGAAAAGTCGAAAATTTTATTAAAAAATCGCAGAAAATTGCTATAAGGTTAAACATATATTTATAATAGTAAATGACTATTAGCTCTAGAACGCGAAATTATAAGACTGCCTGAATTTAATCGTAAAATATGTTAAAATATGAGATTAATAATTACTCAAACATTAAATGTTCTGTTATGATAAGCTAAATTTTTTAAAAATTACAGTTTGTATAAACAACTATCCACTTCTTGCTCATATATCAATTACTATATAAAAATATCTATAAAACCCTACTATTAGATCTAAAGACCCTTTTTCCAATAATTTTTACTAATATCGGTTTAATTTTATTAAAAATTGAACAGTTTTATCTCTCAATTTTTTTGCGTTAAAAATAAGGCAATAATTTTCTTAATCATAGTAGCTTATAAGAATTTAACAAATGTCTTAACTTATAATTTTGCACAAAACGATTAAACGCCTATATTAATTGAACTACGGCTTTATACTTTCTACATCTTATAACATCTTTTAATAACCTTTTTATAACAGATTTTTAGAATTCTTTACTTTAAATATCCCACTAAACACAATTTATTCTTAATATAATTTCAAGACTGTTTTTTCAGCATTAAAATTGAAATTTATTGAATTATTTATTTTATTATAGCCCACCCTAATAATATTTTTTAACTTACTACTTTTTAAACAGACCCTAAAATATTTTTTATATCTGATTATTTATGATATATTATGATACTTTTTGCCTGTCTTGTTTTAATTGGTTTTTAACAATAAACTGCATTCACCTCATCTTGCGATCCACCTACCCAATCTTGCGATATAGTCGCCTCAAGGCCTGCCAAAACTGCCTAGAAAGATTAAATGCTTTTATACTGGGGTATGTTTACTGTCGGTTTCACTATCGGCGCTGTTTTCTCCTTTGTCACCTTTGCCGCTAAAAAACCGGAAGAGGAAGAATATCTCCCTGAGTCAAAACCGCTTACAACCACCTATCTGTCAAAAGACTCTCTAAGTGTCGATAAAGCCCCCACAGCCTCATTTTTCGAAACTGATCAGCGTCAATCGGCTTTAAATCCGTGGCCATCAGCCTCCTTCCTCTCTAAGACGAAAGAATAACTAAACCACCAAAAGAAAAACAACCAAATAAATCCTGGTAACTGAACCAAACCCGAAAAAAATTTGGTAGACTAACTTCTTTTTTGTATAATAAAATCACTATGCGACAGACAGCCCTAATCTTGAAAGCTATAAATACCAACTTAACTCCTAAAAAAGTGCTTCTTTTTGGATCGAGGGCTTCAGGTACAGCAAAGGACGACAGCGACTTAGACATTGCCATAATTCAAGATTCCGCCCCCAAAATAGGGCAAAAGGCTAATATTCTCCTTACTCTGGCCAAACTTGGTTATGATTGGGAGATCGAACCAGACATTCACCTTTTTTCTGAAAAAGATTTTGAACAAAAACTTGAACAAAAAGACCTATTCATTTGTGAGATTGCCAAAGGTAAAACTATCTATGCCCAATAACTACCAGGCCTGGCGAAAGAAGTCAGAAGAGAATCTAAAGTGGGCCGATGATAATCTTAAAGCTGGAAATTTTCCTTTAGTCTGTTACCTTGCCCAACAAGCTGTTGAATTATTACTTAAGGGCTACCTCTATTCTCAAAACAAAATTCCCCCAAAGACCCACCAACTAATCAGACTAGCAAAGTTTTCCGAGAAATTAGGCCTGAAAATTAAGGATCTTTTAGCAAAACTTGCAGTCCTTTCGGAATACTACCTGGAATCTCGTTACCCTGACCAGTTAAATGTAGACCTTAACGACAGAAGAATTGCAGTAGAGGCTCTTGAGGCCGCCAGAAAAATCTACAAAGAAATAGTAAGGCAACTCCCAAAAGAAGCACAAAGCTGATCGGCTGGCATATCTCAACGTCTTACCTCCAGCACAAAACTATATATGTTCTTAATTCGCACAAATTCGCAAGCGGCCCAGCTTTACAACGGAATCAGTACTAAGTGACACGGCCGCTAAATTCGCATACATTCGCATAAAAAACTTTATGATCTCTCCTCGAGTACGAACGAATAGCTAAACCACCAGAAGAAAAATAGCCAGAAAAAGGTTAGAAGAGTCGCCGCAAAATAATCATGGTAGATCAGGGCAACCAGGGTCCCCCAAGTTGCTCCCACAACAGCAACTGTTACCAGTCTCACAACCATCAAGAAGAAAAAGCCCAAAATAGCCAAAAGTAAAACTTCCATTTTCGACTCTCTGGTAAAATTCCCTCTCAAACCGGCAACAAGTGCAAGCAGCGTCAAGAGCAGCGATTGCCAGCCGATACAACTCCACCAAATTGTCACCAAAACGTCATTGACATAAATCCCTGTAGGTGTAGTCGCCACCCTAAACCCTAAAGGCTTCAAGACTACCGCAATAATCTTGGCCTCGTGCGGCACAATGACATCTTGGATAAACCTTAACCCCCCTATCGAATTAGCGACTCGAGTCAAAAAATGCTCGCTTGTCGTAATAACAGGCAATGCCAAAAACGAAACTGTCATCAGGATAAAAAGATAAATAAAGATTTTGCGAACTTGCATATTTAATTTAAATACTGGCAATCATTTGCTTAATCTTTCTGAATATTGTAAGTTTTTTAATTCTTCTTGCCAGCTTTGGCAAAAAATAAGCCGCTGGTGCAGCAAAAATAACATATTCGGGAACAGGAACCGTGCCGGCCTCCCAATGGCCAATTGCCGGATTGGCTGTTTCTCCAGCACAATTTGTGGTTGCATCATCACACTTGATTCTGCCGTCGCCTCCGGTTGAACCAACCGTACCTGAACCGGTCACGTTGGAACCGGCACTGGTACAATCAGTTGAACCTCCAGAGCTATTGACAGATCCACCCCCACCGCCTCCTCCGCCATCACCGGTTCCCGTCGTACCGCATGTTCCACCGGCACCACCGGCACCTGCAGTTCCCGCAGACCCGCCGCTGGCGGTCAATGTCCCGGCAGCGGTAATTTCTGCAGAAGCGACAAGCCAAATCGAACCACCGCTTCCCCCGCCGCCACTTGCGCCTCTCCCGCCTCCGCCGCCTCCGCCATTTGTAGTACCGCCGCTAACACCATCGGTTGCCGCGCTGCTATCGGAACCGACGCTTCCAGCTGATCTTATGGTCCCGCTGTTTGTAATCGTATTTGCGTGAATATAGACAATCCCTCCCCCTGCACCTCCTGCCGCCCCTGCACTCCCACCGCCGCCATTATTGTCATCCCCGTCGCCTCCACCACCACCGCCGCCTCCGCCGCCTCCACCGGAACCCAAAAACAGGCACCCTGTTGCATCAGTAAAATCCGCACATCCATAGGTAGACCCCTGCGCACCTGCACTGCCGGCCGCACCTCCTGTACGGCTCCCTCCGGAAGCTCCGCCAATTAGACCGGCACTGCCATTGGCAGCCTGGCTGTTATAACTGCCGCCGGCCCCGCCCCCGCCGCTTCCGCCGCCGCCGCCGCCGGCTACTGTATTATTAGTCGCTGACTGCCCGCCACCAGCGGCAGTCGTAATACTGCCACCGCCTCCTGCACCATTCCCGCTGCCGCTAGACCCGGCAGATCCGTCACTACCGCTGCCTCCCGCAGTTGTATCTCCTGCGCCCAAATTGCCGCCGCCGCCGCCGCTAAAGCCGTCTCCGTTAACATCCACAATACCGGTTAAATTAACCGTGAAACTGTCAGCAATATAGTAAAGAACCCCCCCGGTTGTACCGTTCCAACTGCCGGTGGAAATGGTCACCCCGCTGTTGACTGTCACAGCTTTGTTCATTTCCGCTTTGATCATCTGGGCGCGACAAGTACCTGTGCTGGAGTAACCATTGGTTTTAGTTGCCGTTAAAGTTACTTGGGTTCCCGAATCAACAGTACTAATTACCCTTTCCTCAAAATCTCCTGATGAGATTCCACTACAATCGGCACCACTTGAAATCATTTGGATGACTAGCACCAGATTACCGGCTGCAAAACCACTCGTTGAAGTCACAGTTAAAGTCGCATTGCCGCTAGTACCGGCAGCTCCACCAGTACGAGTAGCATTAACGGTCAAATTATCAGAAGAATAAGTCACATCACTACCAAAGGCAAAAGTTACAGGCGTATTAATTGCAAAATAGTTAATGGTCATGGCCCCTATCAAAAGCACTACAATCAAAACCTTCACCAGTCTAGGTGCTCTTCTGCTAACATTACCAACTGATCTACCAACAACCAGAGATAAGCCATTGGAAAAGTTGTTGTAAGCGCTGGCCAAGTTTGACTCGGCACTGGCCAAAGCCAAGGCTGGGCTAACGGTTAACGGTTCACCGTTCAAAGAAATTGTCCCACTGTCAACTATCAACTGTGAACTGTGAACTGACACTAGCGCCGGTCTTCCGAACAATTGTCCAAATAATTTTCCAAAGCGAGAACGCTCGACAATGTCGGTAATCGCCCCGGTCTTCGGCGTCCTAAACCAAGGGCCTTCTCGGCTCTCCAAGAAGCCTTTAATGGCAGCATAGGCCTGAAATGGCACCACAATATATGAAAGGGCAATAAAGGAAAGAATTCCTA
>Ga0209542_10010796_pt1 | contig 16374 bp, 16 predicted proteins | sample RifCSPhighO2_01_FD_184028 | JGI IMG/M metagenome (GOLD analysis project Ga0209542, IMG submission 184028) | Soil microbial communities from Rifle, Colorado - Rifle CSP2_plank highO2_0.1 (SPAdes) (version 2) | ecosystem: Environmental > Terrestrial > Deep subsurface > Rock core/Sediment ...
GATGAGCAGGGTAGAGTCTATAAATACGGAGAGTTCTTCCCGATGGAACTTTCACCATTTGCTTATAATGAAACCATTTTGCAAGAATATTACCCATTAGATAAAAAAAGAGTAAAAGAATATGGTTTAAAATTAAAAGAAAAAGAGCACAGAGATTATAAAATTGAAGTAAAAACAGATGACTTACCGGACCATATCAAGGACACTCCAGAGAGTATTGTGGGTAAAGTAATAGAATGCATACACAAAGGTGAGTGTGAAGAGCAGTGCACAGAAGCATTTAAAATCAGGCCGGAAGAATTGCAATTTCTTAAAAAAATAAATGTAGCTCTGCCCCGCCTTTGTCCCAATTGTAGACATTTTGCAAGATTAAAACAAAGAAACCCTATGAAACTTTGGCACCGTCAGTGCATGTGCGACAAGACTAGTCATCAGCACGGAGAAGCAAGGTGCCAAGTGGAATTTGAAACAAGCTATGCTCCGGAGAGGCCGGAGATAATTTATTGTGAAAAGTGTTATCAGAAAGAGGTGTATTAAATATGTTATAATATAACGACGTTATGCCTAAGCCAAATCGAGTCCAGATAATAAAATACGCTCCGCCACCACCAGAACTTCCAGTTTTTGGGAAAGTAAAACCCGAGGACGTTTCTTTTATTGGCCGGACGAATTACGTGGCATCGCTCGAAGAAAAGAAATTTATTTTCGGCATAAAGCGCGTGGACCGTCGCAGACACCTTTATATCATCGGTAAGTCCGGAGTCGGGAAGACCAAGCTTCTAGAGCTTTTCATCCGCCAAGACGTGAGCTACGGACATGGATTGTGCCTAATTGACCCGCACGGAGACGTGATAGATGCCATGCTTGACTACATACCGAGGGAGCGCATAGAAGACGTGTGTATCATTGATCCCTCCGACATTGATTTCCCAGCTTCTTTCAATCCTCTCGCGAACGTAGACCCCATGTTTAAATTCCAGCTCACTCAGGGGCTCATAGAAGTCTTCCAGAAACAGTTCGGCGCCAACTGGACTCCGCGCCTGGAGCACGTTTTCCGCTTTACGTGTCTGGCGCTCCTCGACTATCCGCATGCTACTATGCGCGGCATGATTTCAATGCTGACTGATCGAAACTATCGCCAGAAGGTAGTAGAGTACATTACAGACGACATGGTAAAAAGATTCTTCGCTATCGAATTCGCCGACTGGTCCGAGAAGTTCGACACTGATGCTATCATTCCATTGGTGAACAAGCTCGGACAATTCCTCTCGGATCCGCTTCTCCGTAACATCTTCGGACAGAAAGAAAACAAAATAGACGTAAGTAAACTCATGAACGAAAAGAAAATAATTTTCATCAATCTCTCGAAGGGTCGCCTAGGGGAGGAGAATTCGTCTTTCTTGGGTTCTATGTTTCTGACTAAAATAAAACAAGCTGGTATGGAGCGCGCGGCCATTCCAGAGAAAGATCGAGTAGATTTTTATCTTTATGTGGACGAGTTTCAGAACGTGGTAACGCAGACATTTGAAAATATTTTATCCGAAGCTCGCAAATACGGACTCAACTTAACCATCGCGCATCAGTACGTGGGACAAATTCTTCAGAAGGTGCATCAGGCGGTATTAGGAAACGTGGGCTCTGTTATAACCTTCCGGGTGGGTGGGGAAGACGCAGTAAAATTGAAGCCAGAATTCTCCCCAGTCTTCGACGTGAAAGATATGATCAACCTAGCGGTAACGGAATTCTATATTAAAATGACTATTGATGGAGAGTCTTATGATCCATTTTCCGCAGAGACACTTCGAGTTCTGCCACCACCTCATGCTTCGTACCGGGAGGAAGTAATTGCTTCCTCACGCCAAAAATATTCTATCCCGAAGGATGCGGCCGCGAAGCTTATTGCTGAAGAAGAATCAACTATTATCCGCAGCGCGGAGGAGAAGTCTATCATTGAAGGTAAAGGCAAGAAAGGGCAAGATTCAGAGGACAAAAAAGAGGATAGCCTTGAAGCGGAACCTATGATATAATAGGTAGATGAGTAAAGACTATTATGGAGTTCTGGGCGTTAATAAAGAGGCTTCCAAGGACGAAATAAAGAAGGCCTTTTATAAGCTGGCGCATAAATATCATCCTGACAAAAAGGATGGCGACGAGGCTAAATTCAAGGAAGTAAACGAGGCCTATCAAGTGCTCTCGGATGAAGACAAGCGCTCTAAGTATGACCAATTCGGTAGCGCCGACGCACAAGGCTTTGGTGGCTCGCAGTCTGGATTTGAGGGCTTCGACTTCTCTGGATTTCAGAATGGTGGGGCGGACTTTGACTTTGGAAATTTAAATGACATTTTTAGTGATTTCTTTGGTGGGGGCGGAGGTAGAACTCAAGCGCGCCGTGGACGAGACATTTCTACTGAAATTCAGATTTCTTTTTCGGATGCAATTTTCGGTACAAATCGCAAAATTTTAATTACCAAAACTTCTAATTGTGTTACCTGTAACGGCTCCGGGGCCAAGCAAGGCTCTAAGATGGAGACGTGTAAGTCATGTAACGGCCAGGGGCAGATCCGGGAGATGAAGCGTACCATCCTAGGTAGTATCTCGAGCACCAAGGTGTGTGAGAGCTGTCATGGGAAAGGAGAAGTGCCAAAGGAGATTTGTGAAAAGTGTAAAGGCAAAGGCGTGCTCCGCCAGGAGGAAGAAATTTCCATCGTGGTACCAGCTGGAATTCGGGATGGTGAGATGATCCGGATGACCGGACACGGGGAGGCAGTGTCACACGGAACCTCGGGCGACCTTTATATCAAAATAAATGTAGCTCCACATGCAATGTTTAAGCGTGATGGGCATGACTTGGTGATGAATTTAAACTTAAAACTCTCAGACGCTCTTCTAGGAACAAAGCATAAAGTTGAAACTCTAGATGGGGAGATAGAAGTAACAATTCCCGAGGGCGTATCAATCAATGAAATTCTCCGCGTCCGCGGCAAGGGTGTGCCAGTGTCAAAAAATAAAAGAGGCGACCTCTTAATAAAACTCAATATCAAACTCCCTAGCAAGCTGTCCAAGAAATCTCGCGAGCTCATCGAAGAGATGAAAAAAGAAGGAATATAAAATGATTCCGGATAAAATAATTTTCTTTGCACTATCACTCAACCTGCTTGGGCATATCTTATATATTCGCAGTGTAATTCGAGGACAGGCGAAACCAAATCTTGCATCTTGGATTCCGTGGATGCTGGCACCACTTGTTGGTGTTTTTTTTCAGCTGAAGGCTGGAGCTGGGCTTTCTGTCTTACCTGTCTTTATGGCAGGCTTTGGGCCGATGATTATCATAATCGCTGCTCTTTTGTCTAAAAACTCTCTTTGGAAATTGAAAACTATAGATTTATTTTGCTTTGGTTTTTCTATCTTTGCTTTAGTACTTTATGTTTTAACTCACAACTTAGCTTTATCAATTATTTTTGCAATACTTAGCGACGCCCTCGCTTTTATTCCAACGTATATCAAAGCCTGGAAATTTCCAGAATCAGAATCTGTGCATGCTTATTCCTGGGCTATTCTCTCAAATATTATTGGGTTACTAATTATAAGAGAATGGATTTTTACCATTTATTCTTTCGGAATTTATTTAGTAGTGGCAAACGGAATCTTTGTTTTGATTTTATACAGAAGAAAGCTTTTCTCTAAATTTCTCCGCAATTATTGAGTACACGAGTTGCGCGACGCTGTATTCAGTGAGCACGGAGCCTTGCATCGGGGAGACTTCTACAATGTCTGCGCCAATTAATTCTTTTTTATTTATTGCTTCCGTAATTAACTCCACACCATATTCCCAAGTAAGTCCTCCTGGTACCGGAGTGCCAGTGCCGGGCATAACGCTCGGGTCAAATCCATCCGTGTCTATGGAAATGTAGAGGTATTTTGTTTTAATGCTTTTTATAATTTCTTTAATAGTTGGAATTTTCTTGTTATTACCCCACTCAAAGACAGTAATATTGTTTGCCTTGTTGTTGAAGTATTTGTATTCATCTTCGTGATACGTCCTTATGCCTACCTGTATAATTTTATAACCAAGCTCGCTCGCTCGGCGCATCACCGTCGAGTGAGCTAATGGGGAAGGAGTTTCACTGTAGTCGCTGTCATCATTCCGGAGGTCGCAGTGCGCGTCAATTAGTAAAATAGTTACATCTTCTGGCGGGTACTTTTTAGCTAAAGCTTGTAAGTGCCCCGTTGAAACGGAATGCTCGCCCCCTAATAGCAAAATGAATTTATTATCTCTGATTAATTCTTCACAAGTACCTTTAATTTTATTAAGTGTTTCTTCTGGGGACAGGCTCTCCAGATTCCCTAGGTCTTGGTGCGCAGTTAAAACGCGATCATTTACATTAACTTTGAATTTTCTATCGAAGAATTCTATTTGGGTATCTAGGCAGGCAACGACTTTAGCGGGACCATTAACAGTTCCTTTGTGGCTTGAGGCGGTCTTCTCGTAGGCTGCGGATACCAAGATCACATCTGACCCTTTTATATTTTTTGTATTTATGATACTCTTTATCATATTATTTATAATAGTATCATTTTCCCTTTTTAATGCAAAGGAGAGGTGAGTAAATTATTTTTTATGTTTTATAAACACAACGATAACTATACGGTTGAGTCAGTAACTTCTGGACATCCAGATAAAGTCTGTGATCAAATTTCAGATGCGATACTAGATGCATGCTTAGCTCAAGATCCGAAGAGTCGGGTGGCGGTAGAGAACTTCGGTGGGCATGGCAAGCTCGTTATTGGTGGAGAGGTGACTACCTTAGCTAAGGTAGATTATGAAAAGATAGCACGAGAGGTGTATAAAAGTATTGGTTATGACGCTGATTTAGAAATATTAGTAAATATTGTGACTCAATCCGGAGACATTGCTCAGGGCGTGGATACCGGTGGAGCAGGAGATCAGGGAATAATGTATGGTTTTGCCACCGATGAAACTAAAGAGTTAATGCCTCGGGGTATAGTGTTAGTGCACAAGCTTGCCAAGAGACTCCAAGAAGCCAGAGAGAATGGGGAAATAAAGTGGCTCAGGCCTGATGGTAAGACCCAGGTCACTTATCGAGATGGCAAACTAGCAACTGTGCTAGTAAGCACACAGCATAACCCGGAAGTATCCCAGGAGGAAATAAAAAAAGAAATTACAGATAAAATAATTTTACCATTACTGCAAGACTCAGAGAAAAACATAACAATTTTAGTAAATCCAACAGGAAAGTTTGTGCAAGGCGGATTTGAAGCGGATACAGGACTTACTGGCAGGAAAATAATGGTGGATACATACGGCGGGCTCATTCCACATGGTGGTGGATGCTTTTCAGGTAAAGATGCTACAAAAGTGGATCGTTCCGCAGCTTATATGTGCCGATTCGTGGCCAAAAATTTAGTTGCGGCCGATTATGGGAAGGAGTGCCTGGTTTCCGTAGCGTATGCTATTGGTATGGCGGATCCGCTCATGATAGAAGCGATAAATGAAAAAGGGGAAGACCTTTCCGATATAGTAAAAAAGAACTTTGATTTTAGGCCGAGAGAAATAATAAAACGCCTGGGTTTAAATAAACCAATCTACCAGCAAACAGCTACCTACGGACACTTTGGCAAGGACGGCTTGCCTTGGGAAAACATAGAAAAACTAGAAAAATAAAATCTTGACGGAAGTACTTTTTTAGTGTAAAAATAAAGAGTAATTGTTCTACACTTTTTCATACCTCTAGAAAGGAGGCCTTCCGTGTTCGAGCGAATTTTTAAGCCAGAAGAGGATAGAGTGCCTCCTAATAAGGTGCCTTCGGTGGCCGTGAAGTTGCATGTCAGAACCGCGTGCTGCGGGTGCGTGATATGGAGCTACACAGAGCCGGCCAAAGATCACTACAATGCTCAGCCCACTACCTTCACGGACTGTCACGTGAAGGGTTTCAACTGTGCGGACCCAACCCACAAGCCAAACAGCCCGATCGAATAACCTTCGTGGCCGCGCGCGCTCCCATGGAGCCGCGCGGCCAGCTCGTTTTTATTTGGATTATATTTTAGAAATTTTTGGACCAGTTGCAGAACCTGCCTCGCCGGCAGGCAGGTCTTTTACTTCGTAGCCGAGAGTATTTATTTTATCTCGAATCTCATCTGAATTTTTAAAATCTTTTTTAAGTCGTGCTTCCTCACGTTCGTGCACTAATTTCTTTACTTCTTCCGGAATATTTATATTTGTTTCATTTTCCTTTTTCTCCGCATTTGCAAAGTCGAGTCCCAGCACCTTGTCAAAGTCTAAAATCGTCGCTTTTTTATCTGCATCTGACACACTGTCGTCCTTTATTAGGTCCCATAGCAAGGAAAGCCCCCTAGGAGTATCTAGGTCGTCGGCTATACGTTCTTGGAACTTGGATTGGTACTCCTGGCTTACTTTACCAATCTCTTTACCAAGGCCAACATAGAGCCCGTAGAGGCGTTTTAGGGCTGTTTCTGCTCCTTCTAGGGCATCCCAATTGAAGTTCATCTTAGTTCGATAACTAGCCATTAGAACCCAAAAACGATATGTTAAAGGGTTAATTCCTTTTTCTGTAAGGCTTGCTAGTCTAAGGAAATTTCCTCCAGATTTTGCCATCTTTGCTCCTACTACATCTATGTGCTCGCTATGTATCCAAAATTTAACAAAAGGTTTTTTACCAGTCGCGCTTTCTGATTGCGCAATCTCGTTGGTATGGTGGGTGGGAATGAGATCAACACCTCCAGTATGAATATCAAATTGTTCTCCTAGAAATTTCATACCGATTGCAGAACATTCTATGTGCCAGCCTGGAAATCCAGTACCCCACGGGGACTCAAATCCAATTTTTGGATTAAATTTCCAAAGAGCAAAGTCTTCTGGGCTTTTTTTCTGCGGATTTTCCGCAATTCTTGTGTGAGCCTCATCTCTAGTGGTTTTTCCGCCTTGCAATATTCCGTAGTCAGGCATTTTAGACGTATCGAAATAAATTCCGTCGCTTGTTTTATAAGCGAAGCCTTTTTCTTCAAGTTGTTGTACAAGCTGAACGTCTTCTTTTATATAATCACTCGCGAAATAAATTCCACTTGGTACTTTTATATTTAGTTCAACCAGGTCATCTTTAAATTTGTCGGTATAAAATTCTGCCAACTCTCGCATGTTCTTTAGTGTTAGTTCCTTTCCTTCGCGCACAAGCGCCATTGTCATCTTGTCTTCGCCGCTATCTGCATCACTAGATAAAATTCCGATATCTGTGATATTCATAACCCGTTTAACTTCGTAGCCAGAATATTCAAAAGTTTTTTGTAAAATATCAGCAAAGATATATGCACGCAGGTTGCCTATGTGGGCATAGTTATTAACTGTTGGTCCACAAGTATACATGCTAACCTCGCCCGCTTTAAGTGGTATAAATTCTTCTTTGGTTCGGGAGAGGGTGTTATACAGCTGCATTTTCTTTAAATTCATTTCTGTAAATTGAGATGAGAGTATAGAGTAAGCTGATGGTGAGTGGTCCCACCAAGATGCCGACAGGACCCAACAGTGAGATGCCACCAAGTACTGCAAAAAGAATTAAGAGAGGAGGAATGTTTGTTTTCCTAGATACCAAGATCGGGCTTAAGAAATTGTCTATCATACCCACAACAATTATCGCCCAGAGCAAAAGTCCTACCGCGGACGCAGTGTTGCCCGTAGCAAAGAGGAAAAGTATCGCCGGTAGGGAGACTAGAGAAGTTCCGAAGGTTGGTAATAAGGAAGTCACGGCCGCTACTACACCCCAGAGCGCGCCATTTGGTACATTGAATAGCCAGAGTCCAAAGCCCATCAGTATTCCCTGGATGAGCGCTATTAACAAGTTGCCCATAATGACGCCGTTCACCGCTAGTCCCAAGCGGTCGATTATTTTCTGGTCACTTTCGTCTGCTAAGGGGCTCAAAACCACAATTGCTTTCTTCCAGCGGTCGCCGTCCTTGAGAAAATAGAAAATAATTAAGAGCATTAATAAAAATGAAAAGAAAGCGGAGAGAGTGGTGCTGAATATGTTTGCCACATTGCCGGAGAGGTAGGAAATAAATTCTGAACTTTTTTCTTTAGAATTTAGATTTATACCGTCTGGAAGAATTTGATTCACTTTAGTGTCTAGCTTGTCGAAAAATGGTTGAGGCCCGCCATTATGCACCACGAAATTGTATACATCCTGACTTTGGTTAAAAATTATTACTCCAATTCCTAAAAGCGGGCCACAGAGGAGAATAATAAAGAAAAATACAGTGAGGAGAGATGCGAGCGTGCCATGGAAGCGCTTTGAGGTAAGCCAAAGATAGATAGGATAGAGAACAATAGAGAAAGAAACTCCAAGTACTAACACTATCCAAAAAGGACGGAAAATCATGAAGGTAAAGAACAGGGTGGCAAAAAATAGTCCAAAGAAGAAATACCTTTCAATTATTTTTGTTTGCATAACACTGTTATTGTAGCAAATACTTGCTTTTTAGCCAAATTTCGTATAGTATGGAACCCATGGAATTCGCAGTCATACAAACAGGGGGCAAGCAATACAAGGCATCCGTCGGAGGCCTACTTTCTATTGAGAAAATAAAAGGGGAGTATAAAAAGGGGGATAAAATTTCCTTCGATAAAGTTCTCCTAGTAGATGACGGCAAAGACACAACTATCGGCACACCTTACATTGACGGAGCATCTGTCGGCGCGGAAATTGTAGAAATAGGCCGCTCTCGCAAAGTGATGGTTATAAAATATAAACAAAAGTCTCGTTACCTAAGGCGCAACGGCCACCGCCAGCCTTTCTTTAAGGTAAAAATTACTTCGATAAAATAAATTCTTATGAGTGAAAAGGCTCCAGGTAAATATCCTCTTACTCCTGATGAGCTAGCTATCTTGCATAAACAAGATCAAGCAAAAATAGAAGAAGCTAGTAAAAAATTAAATGAGTTAGCTCAGTCTATGGGTTATACTCCTGTCTCAACATTTGATGACCTAGGTTTGACTAGCGAAGAGATTGCTCAAATTCATTATAGATCTTTAACAGAAAGAAGACCTACAGCTCGATATTATGTAGCAGATCGAAAAGATGGAGGTAAAGCTAAATTAGTTGCTCTGCCAAGAACTGATGGGTGCTATTTTGCAAGTTTTTTCTCTCCAAGTGGTCACGGAACTAATCATGATTTTTCTTTATGGGAAATGAAGGGGAACATGGAGAACTATTTAAATAGAGGAAAGGACGGTAACTTAATTTAACTATTTTAACTGAGATACAGAGGAGTTTCCTCCGTATGGTTACCTTTACTCGTTAAAGTTTAACCATTCAAAAAGCTCGTTCTGGTGATCAGTGGGATTCTTGAAATATAGAGGAAATTCTATGGGATTCGTGACTTCAAACTTGTTGTCTAAGTATTCTTTCAAACTCGAGTATTGATATTGAAATATATACTCTAGAAGCTTAGTAACATTTCTATCTGCTTTATCTCTCCAATTTTTATCTATTATTTTGGCTGGGTTCAGGTGTATGTAGGAATAAAGATATTTTAAATAATTGTCTTTTTCTAGGTGAGTTGATTTAAATACGCCCTCATATAATTTACCAGTTCTTTTATATTTTTTATTAAAGTACATTGAGTATCCAGTCAACAACTTACGCATGTATGTAGATATACCACTTTCAACTTTTTCACGGACAAGAATGTGAAAATGGTTTGACATCAAACAGTATGCCCCAATATCAATTATTGTTTCTCCACGATCAAAATTTTCATCAATATGTCTTAGTTCAATACTCTTCTTGCTGTTGCAGATGTACATTAAAAACAAAAAATGTCGATAGTCTTTTTTATCTAAAAATATAATTCTTTTTTCTGTGCCACGGTTATACAAATGATAGTATTCGCCGGTTGCAAAAGATTGTTTTCGTAAAGCCATATAGCTAGTATATCATAGTTACGGAGGAAACTCCTCCGTAAAACTTTATTGCCTATTCTTTAACGCATTCTTGAGAGTCTCGTTGTCTGAATACTCGAGCTCGGTGCCGGTGGAGAGTCCTCGGCCCAAGGAGGAGACTTTGATATTTTTCTTTAGAGCGAGATCTTTTATCTGCTCTCTGATGTATGAATCTGTGTGGTCACCCTGCGGAGAGAGAGAAAAGGCCAGGATTATTTCTTGCAAACCATTAATCTTTTTAATTTTTTCTTTTAACTCTTCCACTCGCACGCGGCTTTTAGTACTCTTCTCCACTACTGGTACTAGTCCGCCCAAGAGGAAATATTTTCCCTGGTATGCGTGGCTCTTTCGGACGCTCTCTAAATCAGAATCTTTTTCTACTACCATTAGAATGGAGGAGTCCGTATTCGGATCGGCACAAATTTCACAGACTTGCCCGCCCTTTGGCGTGGTATTACCGTTATTTTTAACTAAGAAAAATCTAAAGCATTCACGACATTGGGTCACTTCCTTTTTTAAGTCTAAAATCATCCGGGATAAATTTTCCGCATAGTTTCCATTTCGAGACATGAGGAAATACACAAAACGCTTGGCTTGTCGCTCGCCAATGCCAGGGAATTCTTTAAATATCTCAGCCAATTTTTCTATCGAATCCATGTCTAATTTATAAGGAACGAAGAGACTATATAAATCGACACCCTGTTAAATAACTTTTTCTCAGAAAAAGTTGCCTTAAGGACATTTAACAGGGTAAAAAAAATTATATTCGCTTTTCTCATTAATTTTAATTTAAAATTCATCCAACTCTCCACTGACTTTGGCCGGAGAGAAGTCAGAAAGACTGCTTTTCTCAAGACTTAGGAATGTAGTAGTTTTTTCATCAAAGAACAGATCAACCTTGCCGACAGGGCCATTTCGATGTTTTTCAATTAAAATTTCTGCGATGTTTGTCTTTTCGGATTCATCCTTACCTTTATCATCTCGGTGAATAAACATAACAACGTCCGCATCCTGTTCGATGGATCCAGAGTCGCGGAGGTCGGAGAGGCGAGGCTTGCCGCCGCGAGATTCCACGGCACGGTTCAACTGAGAGAGCGCCAAGACTGGTACGTCTAATTCCTTCGCCAGACTTTTTAGCGACCTAGAAATTTCCGTAACTTGGTTGACCATGGAATCGTAATTTTTAGAAGTGGTCATGAGCTGTAAGTAGTCTACGATAATAAAATCTAATCCCTTTTCTGCTTTAATACGGCGGGAAAGAGCTTTCATCCGGACGATAGAATTGCCGGGCTGGTCGTCAATAAATATTTTTGCTTTAGCGAGTTTATCTAAAGAATCACGTATTTGGGAGAATTCACGATCAGAAGAAATGCGGCCAGTGCGCAAGTTCCAAGCGTTCACGCGAGATTCAGCCGAGAGCATACGGTCTACCAGCTGTTGAGAGGACATTTCCAATGAAAAGATAAGGATGGACTTTTCATGGGTGACTGCAGCCATGCGCGCCATGTCGAGCGCAAGAGTTGTCTTACCCATAGATGGACGAGCTGCCAGTATTATCAAATCAGAATTTTGGAGACCGGAGAGCATAGTATCTAGATCTTTGAATCCGGTCGGAAGTCCGCGAAGCATTCCTTTGTTCTCGTGCAACTTCTCTAGTCTCTCATACGCTTCCGGTAACGCTTCTTTAAGGCTCGTATATTTTTGATTCTTTGGAGAAGACACTACGGCAAAAACTTTCTTCTCCGCCATATCTAGAATGTCATCCATATGGTCATCGCCTTCTTCGAAAGCGAGCTCGGAGACGAAGTCCGCCGCTTCTATTAAACTTCTAAGAACATATTTCTTTTGGACTATTTCTGCATAGTGCTTGATGTTGGTGCTCGATGGGACAGTATTCACAATTTCTGCCAAGTACTGGTTGCCGCCGATTCGTTCAATTTGTTTCTTTTCGGCGAGCTTGGTGGAGAGGGATAGCATATCTATCGGTTCATTCTTACTTGATAGTTCGAGCATGGTCTGGAAAATTATTTTATTTTTTTCAACATAAAAAGAGTCGGGTGAGATCATGTCTTCTACTTCGTGCATCGCATTCTTGCGGAGCATAATGGAGCCCAGAACGGCTTGCTCGGACGGTATGCTCTGTGGTGGGATGCGTAAATTTGTTTTATTTTTATTCTGGCCTTGCATTAAAGTCATTCTATCATGCTAGCGGAATAGGGGAAGCATTCAAGGGGATATATGTGTTATTAAAATGTGGACAAATATGATAATATATTTGTATGGAAAATAAAGAAAAGATAGTGCTCACGGGCGACCGGCCGACAGGAAGACTTCATCTGGGGCATTATGTAGGCTCAATAAAAAATAGAGTAAAATTGCAGGATGAAGCCAGTAAGTCTTTTTACATGATTGCAGATGTCCAAGCTCTTACTGATAATGCCGATAATCCAGAAAAAGTTCGAAGTAATGTCATAGAAGTAATACTTGATAATTTAGCTTGCGGAGTTGATCCAAAGAAAACAATTTTCTTTATTCAATCACAAGTACCAGAGATCGCGGAGCTCACAGTATTTTTTATGAATCTTGTGACTTTCCAACAACTCTCTCACAATCCAACTATTAAGACAGAAATAAAAGAAAAAGGATTTGAAAAAAGCACTCCATTTGGATTTTTAGCTTATCCTGTATCTCAAGCAGCGGACATCCTGTTTTGTAAAGCCAACACTGTGCCAGTCGGAATAGATCAGATGCCGGTCCTAGAACAAGCAAATGAAATTGTTAAAAAATTTAATGCAACATACAACGTAGATTTATTTTCTAAAATTAACGGAGTTATTAGTAAGAACTCACGACTTGTCGGCACTGATGGAAACGCTAAAATGTCAAAGTCGTTGGGTAATTGTATTTACCTGTCGGATTCAGATGAAGAAATTGAAAAGAAAATCATGCAAGCATATACAGACCCAGGCCATATTCACGTAGAAGATAAGGGTAAGGTTGAGGGGAATGTTGTATTTACATATCTTGATGTGTTCGATGAAGATAAAGAGGGCGTAGCGGAACTAAAAACTCAATATCAAAAAGGTGGGCTCGGCGATGTGGTATTAAAGAAGAGATTAATTAAAGTTTTAATAGATATAATTACACCAATACGCACAAGAAGGGAAGATCTTGCTAAAAACCCTAGTCAAGTTATGAAAATTTTAGAACAGGGAACCAAAGAAGCACGCAAGGAAGCAGAAAAAACAATGATAGAAGTACGAACGGCGCTCAAGATTGATTACTTTAATTAAAATGACATACTGACAGCGTACTAGTATGGTGATATAAAAATCATGAAGAATAATTCGGAACAATATAAAAGAGAATTGATTGACATCTTGTCAAAAGTTGCAAATGACAAGGACCTCTTGGCGGATTTTGTTAAAGAAATATTAACACCGCGCGAATTTGAAAATATTGGTGTACGCTGGCAGATAGTGAAGCGGCTGGCAAAAGGGGAGCATCATGCCTCGATAGCAGAGGCTCTACATTTAGGAGTGGCCACAGTAACTCGCGGTAGTCGAGAAATGAGGAAAGAGAAAGGAGGATTCCGTCGGGCATTAAAGCTAGTAAGATAAGGCTCAATCAACTGACTAGAAATAAGTTATCCACACCTCGGCAATCTCCCCTCTTGCTTTTATTTTTTATATATACTAGCATACTAGTATGATAGTATTAAAAAATTTACAAACAAAGTCACTTGGGTACCGAGCAGGGTATTGGTGGGGCGCAAGCATTCGAGCTTTTGCGCCGTTTTGTTGATTTCTTTTATCCACTAGTCACTAGCGACTAGAACCTAACTCATAAGGAATCCACTGACCAGCGCATGAGCGCTGTGTTTTGTTCTTTGGAAAGGGGGGTTGTAAAGATGATTAATAATGAACACTTCGTTGTAACAAGCCAGGAAGCCAGAAAGGTGGTGGAAGCGATTATGGAACATGCGGAAGCCACAGAGAGGTCAGTGGGCAAGGTTTTAGAAGAAGTAGTGAGTGGCCTCTTGGTTGTGGTTCACTGGAAAGAGGGTCAGCTTACGCTCCTTTACAGCAGTCCAAACGGGCTGTAATTACTAGAAGAGCGGTGAGTAATAGAAAGGAATACAATCCAATCTATTACTCACAGCTTTATTTAAAAATAACTTTTATGAAATCATATTTTGGAAAATTTGGTGGACAGTTTGTTCCTGAGACTCTCATGCCTTCACTTTTGGAATTAGAAGAGTCGTATAAAAAGTTTAAAAAAGATAAAAATATACAAGCGGAATTAAAAAACTTGCAACAGAGTTTTATTGGTCGTCCGACTCCTCTGTACTTTGCTAAGAATTTATCTAAAATTACTAGTCAAAAAATTTACCTTAAACGGGAAGACCTCGCACATACCGGTGCTCATAAAATAAACAATGCCCTTGGGCAAGCCCTGCTCGCAAAATTTATGGGTAAAAATCGCATTATCGCCGAAACTGGCGCAGGTCAACACGGCGTTGCTACGGCGGCAGTATGTGCCAAGCTTGGCTTGGCCTGTACTATATATATGGGTGAAGTGGATGTAAAAAGACAACAACCAAATGTATTACGAATGCGATTGTTGGGAGCAAAAGTTGTTTCAGTTTCTACTGGTAGTAAGACACTAAAAGATGCAATAAATGAGGCAATACGAGAATGGATTAGTAGTGCTGAAACCACCCATTATATGCTGGGTTCGGTTTTGGGCCCACATCCATATCCGACGATAGTTAGAGATTTTCAGAAAGTAATTGGTAAGGAATCTAGAAATCAAATTTTAAAAATTGAAGGTAAATTACCAGATTATTTAATTGCATGCGTTGGCGGTGGAAGTAATTCTATTGGCTTGTTCCATAAATTCTTAAATGATTCAAAAGTTAAAATGATTGGAGTGGAAGCCGGGGGTATGGGAATTAAAAGTGGCAAGCACGCTGCAAGATTTTCTGGAGGACGGGAAGGAATTTTACACGGTACGAAATCCTTTGTTTTGCAAGATAAAGATGGCCAAATTACAGAAACCCATAGCATTTCAGCTGGACTTGATTATCCTAGCATTGGACCCGAGCACAGCTACCTATATAAGCTAGGTCGAATTCAATATGTTTCAATTACCGACCAAGAAGCTTTGGATGCATTTATCTTGTTGTCAAAAATGGAGGGCGTAATTCCTGCGTTAGAATCAGCTCATGCCGTAGCTTTTACTTTAAAGTTGGCAAAAAAATTGCCTAAAAATAAATTAATTATAGTTAACTTGTCAGGTCGTGGCGATAAAGATTTATTAGAAATGACAAAAGGATTAAATATATGAATAAAATTGATTTAGTTTTTGAGAAGCTAAGAGGGGAGAAACGTTGCGGACTGATGCCATTTTTAGTTGCAGGATTTCCAAATTTTAATAGTTCATTAAGCTTGCTAAAGTTGCTTGCACAGCACTCAGATTTTTTAGAAATAGGTTTTCCTTACTCTGATCCTTTGGCTGATGGTCCAATAATTCAAAAGGCTGATCAAGTGGCTTTAAGAGCTGGATCAACTTCAGATTACGTCTTTAAACTTATTAGTAAACTACGGGAAACTACTAAAATTCCTATCACAGTTTTAGTATATGCTAATTTAATATATCAGCGAGGTGTAAATAAATTTTATTCTGATGCTAAAGCTGCCGGCATAGACGGGGTTTTAATACCAGATATTCCATTTGAGGAGATGGATATATTTGTAAAAGCGGCAAAGAAAAATAATGTAGCCAATATTTATTTACTTTCATCTAGTACTAGTGAGCAGCGCCTCGTTAATATTTTGAAAGTTGCAGAAGGGTATCTTTATTTGACTTCTATTGTTGGTATTACTGGTGTTAAAAAAGATATCCCACAAGATACATTAGATTACATAAAAAAACTGAAAAAGAAAACTAAACTACCGGTGGCTGTGGGATTTGGCATATCAAATTCTACTCAAGTAAAAAAATTAAAAAAAGCTGGCGCAAATGGGGTAATTATGGGAAGTAGTTTAATTCAACTTATCCAAAGATCCCCTAAAGTAAATAGAAGTGCTATCGTAGGATTTTTAGAAAGATTTAAGATCTAAAATATCTGAGTACTTGCGTTTTTATCCATAAATCAATTCAATAGACTCTTTTATGACTAAGCGCTACTGTAGCGTCTAGTTCTTTCGGAGGTAGATATGCCCAAGGACACGTTCGAAGTATGGCTCTCGAAGCGGAGTTCGAGTCGCACACGCATGACAGTTCCGGCCCATGTGAAGAAACTCGCGTGCGGCTGCAGTCGCGAAGAACTCCGTTCGCCTAGGTTCAACATTGGGCTCAAGGAGGACGGATGGGTTCACGTCGGGTGGGATACGCATGAC
>Ga0209542_10010797_pt1 | contig 16373 bp, 13 predicted proteins | sample RifCSPhighO2_01_FD_184028 | JGI IMG/M metagenome (GOLD analysis project Ga0209542, IMG submission 184028) | Soil microbial communities from Rifle, Colorado - Rifle CSP2_plank highO2_0.1 (SPAdes) (version 2) | ecosystem: Environmental > Terrestrial > Deep subsurface > Rock core/Sediment ...
AGGTAAATATCTTTTGGGGGATGCTGTTCGCATAATTCTTTGAATTCAGACAGGATTTTATCAGGTGTTCTTGCTGGATTGTTTAAATTGTGTATTGAATTTAATATTAACGCGAAACAATCAGGATTATTTATGGCTTCCCTCCCTATCATAAATCCTTTTACATTATTATTTTTTGGGATGGATGAAATAATCTTCTTAAAGTCATTATAATTATTTATCCCTCCGTTTATTATTAAGGGAACTTTAAATTTGCATATCTCATTTAAAATAGAATAATTATAGGGTGTGAAAGACTGCTCGCTTGCATACTTAAAATGAATAACCACCTGGGAAAAATTAGGATCTTTTATTTTTTGAAGCTCTTCTAATAATACAAGAATGCTTTTTTTTGCCTCAAAAATATTGAAACCTAGTCTTATCTTGAGGCTGACTTTAAATTTACGCTGTGTCAAGAACCCTTGAATAAGGCTTATAATCTTTTTTGGCCTTTTCATTAATGCGCTCCCTTGGCCTAAATTAACAACTTGTGGAGAGGGGCAGCTTGCGTTTAGCTGGATACCGTATAAACTATTTTTTTGTGGAAAAGCAGAGAGTTCTTTTTCGAGCCTTGCTAATAATTCAGAGCATTCTTTTTCTTTTGATGTTGCTATTTGAAGCCATTGCCTCTGCCCATCTATTGGAAACATATCCACTTCTTTCCATGCCTTTGACCTTCTAATTAGGTAGTTAGCAGACATCATCCCCGTGCAACTATCTGTAGCTCCCTTGCATAGCTTTCTAAATGCCCAGCAAGTTACATTTTCCATTGACGCGAGGTGAATTTCCATTTAAATTAGAGAAAGAGAGCAATTAAAAACCTTCTCAATGGGCTTATTTTAAATTTTTAACTTCTTTTTTATTAAATCTAAATCTTCTTTTATTACATTCATTTCTTCTTTGGTTTTATTAAAAGAAGATTCAATATTTTTCTCAAATCTTGGAAATGTGCCTTCGGTAAATTGATTAAATTTGCCAGCATTATAGTAAAGATGGACAACTAAAGTCATTACTGCTAATATTAATCCTATAATAAATTGTTCAATTGTCGGACTTCCTCCAAACATTATTTGAATAAACCAATAGATAACTAAAATAGCCCCCAAAATTATTAAAATCTTTAATATTATGTCTACAAAATTTGTTTTTTTCATTTTGGCGTTCCAGTTATAAGGATTTTTATTACTAATATAGCAACTATGATTAGCAGTAGAAGTGCAATCCAAAATGGCCGTGTGTATTTCATTATTAAATAGAGGCATTAATCTATATAAAATTATTTGTTTGCTGAATGTAATTTAAAGTCACGTATAAGGTTTATGAAACTAGTTTTAAGCCGAGGTAAACGCAAAGGTTTTTTGATACTGTCAAGAACAGGGTTCTCTTAGTAACTTATTAACTTACTTATTAAGTTAATAAGAAAGGTTTTTATAGTGCTGGAAATTGATATTTAGAGTACTCGAGAGAAATTTCCAATTTTAAAATTGGAATTTAGCTGCTGTCAATTTCTCTCGGTAACCTCAAAACCAAGAGCAGCAAGGTTTTGTGGTAAAAGAGGAAATAAAAAGTGAAAAAATACTTGCTTCTTGTTGAAGATGAGCATTTATGGGAAGAATTCAAGAAAATGATAAGCAAGGATATTAATAGTTCAATTATGGAATTGATAAAAGAAAAGATTAAAGGCAGAGGAGGAAGAAAATGAGGAAGATTGGGACCTCAAGATTTGTAAAGGCAAGCAAATCAAATCTTGATGGTGCTCAAGAACCCGAGCAAGTCTCGGACTTTAGTCCGAGGGTTCTTGACAAAAGAGGACAGGTGACTATTTTTGTGATTATTGCAATAGTTATTCTTGCTGGAGTGGCGGTTTACTTTTTAGCTAGAGGAAATTTAGGAGTTTCTGGGATTCCTACTTCGCTGGAGCCTGTGTTCAATTACTATACTGAATGCATTAAAGAAGAGACAAAGACTGCAATTGAACTTGCTGGCAGCCAGGGAGGATATGTTGAAACACCGCCTTATGTGCCTGGCAGCGATTATGCCCCGTTTTCATCGCAATTGAATTTTCTTGGATTTCCTGTCCCTTACTGGTATTATATTTCTGGAAATGGACTGATTAAAGAGCAAGCGCCTTCCAAGGGGGATATTGAGAGAGGGATTGCAGGATATGTTGAGGAGAGAGTGAGAGATTGCAAGTTTGATAATTTTTATAGTCAAGGCTTTGACATTAATCTGGGGGAATCTAGCGCAAGTGTAAGGATTAATGACGAGAGTGTTGATGTAACTGTTGATTCTGGTCTTGCTGTTTCAAAAGGAAGCGATAGTGGTTCAAAGGGAGAACACAGAGTCAGCGTGAGCAGTAAATTAGGAAAATTTTATGGAATCGCAACGAAGATTTATGAGAAAGAGAAGAGTGATGCTATTTTTGACAATTATGGGGTAGATGTGCTAAGATTGTATGCGCCTGTTGATGGGGTGGAGATTAGCTGTTCAGGAAAAATATGGAAGACTGCAGAAGTTCTAGATTATTTAAAACAAGGATTAGAAGCAAATGTGGCTGCAATAAAATTCAAGGGAAATTATTATACTCTGAATGACAAGAAAGAAAAGTATTATGAGGTTGATTTGGGGGAGAGTGTTGACGAGAGCGTAAATTTGCTTTATCTTAAAGATATGCCTACTAAAATTGAAATTAATGGAGAAGGTGTTGATGACGCGTTATTAATTGCATCTCCTGTCGGGATACAGGAAGGGCTTGGAGTTATGGGGTTCTGCTATTCTCCTTATCATTTTGTTTATGACCTGAGCTTTCCGATTTTAGTGCAGATTTACAACAGCGGAGAAATGTTCCAGTTTCCTATTGTTGCAATTATTGACAAGAATGTAGCAAGAGAAGCTGTATTTTCTGAGAGAGAAGCAGAGGAGCCTGAGCTTGATTTGTGCAAGTTTGAGACGCAGGACATAGAAATTAATTTGTATGATTCTAATTTGAATAAGATTGATGCAAATGTGAGCTATCAGTGCTTTAGCCAGAAGTGCAATCTAGGAGAAAGCAAAGACGGGAAATTCAAAGGAAAAGCGCCTTCCTGCCTGAATGGATATTTAATGTTCAGCGGAGGAAATATTGCTGAGAAGAAAATATTATTCTCGACGAATAAGGAGAATGTTGCGGATGTTATTTTGGATAGGGAAAGAGAGGTTGAGCTTGAGCTTAGAGTTGGAGGAAAGGCATTAGAAGGTACAGCTATAGTTTCATTTGCTAAAGAAGAAGGCGGAGAAAGTGTGAGTGCTGCATTGCCAGAGGCAAATAAAATAAAACTCTCTGAGGGAAGTTACGATATTAGTGTTTATGTTTATGGAAATTCGAGCATTACGATACCGGCAAGCACGAAGACGCAATGCCAGGATATGCCGAGAGCAGGAATTTTAGGATTTTTCGGAGCGATGAAAGAGCAATGTTTTGACATTAGTATTCCTGAGACAAAGATAGAATATGGCTTAAGAGGAGGAGGAAAAGGCACAGAGTATATTTTAGCGAGCCAGCTGGAAAGCGGAAAGTTGACAATAGATGTTGATGAACTGCCTATACCGAAGTCATTGGAAGAATTGCAGTATAATTATGCTGAATTTGAGAGCAAGGGGGTGAGAGTGATATGACAAAAAATAACTGGAAGAGATTATTAATTTTATTTATAGGTCTAGTTTTGCTAGTTGGAATTTTGGGAATTGCCAGCGTTAGGGGGCAGGTTTCAAGTTTTGCAAGTTCTGCTGTGAGCCAGCCGCAGGCAAGCTTCCAATCTGTTTATACGCCAGAAGACAGATTAAATGCATATTGGCCTATTTTGGGAGATAAAGAGACCTGCCTGGCGAGACAGGATTTGATGCTGCAGATTTCACCTGCAGGATGCCAGCCTCTTGTTGTAAGGAGTGATTTACTTGCTGACCAGAATGTTCCTGTATTCTGCCAGATAGATGCCTTGCAGATTAATCCTTTGATGGATATTACGCAAATCAGAAGCATTAGTTTCAGCGGAAAGTACCCTAAGGAAATTATCGGGGCCGGATTTTATCCTGCACAAGCTGCTTTAAGGAGCAGGGATAAATTGCTTGGAAGCCCTTTAATTAATAATATTGGATATGTTGTTGTTGTGCTGAAGAGGAACGAGAAGGAGAAAGAACTGCCTGATTTTGTGAATGTTACCTTGACAGGGAGGCTCGATTATGAATCTGGAAATGCTTTTGGCGTAGGAAGAGCAGAATTTGCTTTGGCGCCAATGAGTGATGCGGAATGGGGAGAAAATAAGTTCAAGCAGGGTTTCTGGAATGGAAGATATTTTGTGAGACTGGAATCAGCTGATGCAGAGTATGCAATTGTTTCTTTGTACAACGGGGAGAGAAAGATTGCGACAGAAAAAGTAAAGAAGGGAGAAATTGGGAGAACAGTATGGGTGCCTGGGGCTTACTGCAGGGCCGGAGTAAAAGTTGCTTATGATGGTTATGTAGGAGACAAAAACAGGGCGTTAATTGAAATTGGGGGAGGGGAAGGAAGCGACAGGATAGAGGTTTTTGATGGAAGCAAGATTATAAATGATAAATGCACAATCAGTAAAATCAGTGTCAGCGGGAAAGATGCGGGAAGTGTCTCTGTTGATTGCGGGAGCAAGGCAAAATTAGTTTTGAGCCTGGGTATTGCTTATAATGTTACTTCTAATACAACTAATTCTACAGCAAATAGCGGAAACAAGGAAAAAGATTTGGGGACAGAGGCGAACAAGAAATTTGATGACGCCATTGCTGAACTGGAGAAAGTTGCTGACGAATATCCTGCTGAAAGAGAGAAAGATATTGAGGGAGGCAAGGTTTACGGGCAAGCAGCTTTAGAGAGAGCGATTAATCTTGCCAAGGAGAGCGGGAAACAGGAGACAGAAATAAGATTAAAAAAGAAATTTTTGGAAATTTATTCTAATAGTGATTTGAGCGCAGGATACAGATATGAATTAAACCAGATGGACAAGAGTGATTTTTCGAAGGCGCAAGGAGTTATTGAACTTGACGGCAAATATTGGAATGTGAGGCTTGTCGGGGTAGAAAAGCCGAGCAAGAAGTCAAACGCGGAATTTAGCATCGGAGGAATTGCGCAAGATATTAGCATTGAGGCAGAAGGGGAGAAGGATGTGCAGGGAGATGATTTGATGAAGATTAAACTTGAAAAAATAATTGACGAGAATAGCGTAATAATTATACCTAGTTGCAAGAAAGATGGAAAGGTTAATGCAGGGAGTTCTGTGACATTGAGGAGAGATGCGGACGCAACTAAAGTTTGCGGGAAATCTAATATAAAATTGAATAATGTAAATCTTGAGCAGATTGCCAAAATTAGATTGCTGCCTGAAGCACAGGGAACAGAGACAATAACTAATTTGAGCGTTTATGTTGGAATTGAGAAGAGAGCTATTAAGCTATCTCCAGATAAGACCGAAGAGATGATTAAAAATTTAAACGAGAGCATTGAAAAGTGGGAGAATATCAACGAAAAGCTGGGGAAGGTTGTGACTGGGCTGAAGGGCGCGTGTTTTGCCACTGCAGGCGTTTTAACTGTAAAGAATTTCCTGACAGGATTGAGCGGAGAAGCTTTAGCAAGGCAGAAAATAATGAGCGGAGAGAAAGGGTGGACAAGGCAGTGCGCGGATTTAGTCAGCCAAGGAAAATATCCTACTTTAAATGCCTGTTATTTAGATAATAGAGATAAAATCAGCGGAGATGTTGCTGAGAGCGAGAAATTAATTAAGGATATTAACAGCAAGATTGATACGATAGAGAAGCCGTATACAGAGAGCGGAGGAGGAATACTTGGATTAGGAGAGAGTGTTGACAGGAGCAAGGCGGCTGTCGATTATTGCAAGGATTTGCTGGCGAGATATCCTAATGCAGAAGTTGAAACAAGCCAGGGAAAGAAAAAATTAAATGAAATAATTACGGACTGCCAGACAGGATATGACAATGGGGTTTATGGATATAATGAATTGAGAGATATAGAATATAATTTGAGGATAGGGGAAAGCAGCGGTGCTTCTGCTGGGATAAAAGGAAATTCTGAGGCAGATTTGAAGAGCAGTTATAATAATATTATTCAGAACAAGCAGAGATATGATGATGTTTTGAAGGCAAAGCAGTTGAGCAGTAAAGGAGTGCCTTCACCAATTATTGCGACAAGCAATGTCATGAAGAGTGTTGTGGGGCAGGTTTCGCCTGCGAGCGGGCTTACTTCAGGTGTTATTAATGGGGCAATGACGAGCAAGTATGTTGCTACAGTGAATGTTTATGATACTACAGTTAGTACAGGGAATAAAGATATTAAGACGACTGGATTCAAAGGAGGAAATTATTTACTTGGAGTTGAGAAAGACGATGAAGGATTTTATAATGTGAATGAAGTGTTTGAGCAACAAGGTGATAGTTATGCGTCAATAGGCGATGCAAAGAGAGTTTCTGAATTTACAACAATTTATGGGATTGGGAGAGTTACAGCTACTGATACATTAAAATATAATAATGCATATAAGAATTCTGAAGTAAGATTTTACGAGACAGAGCCGTATAAGGGAATGCCTGCTATTGTGCCTTTTGATATAAGGAATGGGTGGTATGCTGCTACAAGGCAGACCTTGCCTGCTTTCGGAGGCATTGGTTCATTTGATGCGAGCGGGAGAGTGACTAGTTTTTATCTGTGCAATGTAGGGGGGAACGGGGAAGAGCAATTCTTTGAAGGGCAGGGAGATGATATTTGTCAATTAATTAATTTGAATACTGGACAGCCACTTGGGGTTTTTCCAGGGCTGAGCGAGACAGAGGCGAAGGCAAAAGTTGGGCAGGCTGTGCAGGCGATTGAAGAAGCTTCAAGGCAGTATGGGGGCGGGAAGAAAGTAGTAAGCATTGGAGGGAAGGATTATTCTGTTGGAAATCCTGCTGCTAATATTCCTAGTACGCAATGCCAGAACTTTATGTCGCCAGAAGAGTGCCATTTAATGTTCAATGTGTGCGACCCTGTGATTTGTCCGCCTTCTCGCTGCGATTTTGGAGGACAGTATCCTGTTGCTGATGTTATCCAGACAGGAATTATCGGAAGTACATTATTGTGCCTGCCGAATATCAGGGAGAAAATTGTTGTGCCTGTTTGCTTGACAGGAATACATGCCGGAATAGAAGGATATTCGTCTATTATGAAGAACCACAGAGATTGCCTGCAAGAAAGCTTGAAAGATGGAAAAATGGTTGGGATTTGCGACGAGATTTATTCTATTTATTTGTGCGAGTTTTTCTGGAGGCAGATTGCGCCTGTTGCTAAAGTAATACTGCCGAAGATTATTGAGCAGGCATATGGGGGAGGGGCGCGAGGCGGAGGAGAATACTTGACAGTGGGGGCAGCATGGCAGAACACGCAGAATTCTGTCAATTACTTTACGCAGAGTTATGCTGCTAATTCTATAAAAGCATTCCAGGCAAGAACAATTGAAGAAGTTGGGACACCTATTTGTAAGGCATTTGTATCTGCGAAAGCTCCAACCGCATTTAAGTCTTTGATTGAACCAGACAGCCCGCCGCAATTTCATGCGTGGTTTAGTTCAATAAGATATACAGACGCAACTGTGCCAGCGACTTCACAATATAAAGTGTTTTATCATATTTTTGCGGGGAATGATCAAGGTGTTCAGTATTCTGTTTTCTTGAAGAATCCTCCTGAATCATCTTATTATGCGATGCCTTCTATGATACAGGTTGCTTATGGATTTGTAGGGAGAGGACAGTATGCTTCACAGACCAGAGATTTCACTGCACCAGAAGGATATAAAGAATTGTGCGTAAGGGCGAATAACCAGGAAGAATGCGGATTCAAGGAAGTAAGCACAAGTTTTGCTGTTAATTACTTGAGTGATTCTTATGCTAAGAGCGAAATTGAAACAAAGAATATCAAGACAGAGAAAGAGTGCATCAGCGGAAGCACTAATTTACAGGCTGCTTTGACAACTCCGAATTTGCAAGCAGGGGCTGAAGAAGCTTTATTGCCGCAGGATTATAATAGGGGAATTGTAAGAATTTGCGCTAGCCAGAATCCAGGGAGCCAGACAGATGTTACAAGATTTGCAGAAGTAGGTTATTGCGATGACCCTAAGATGAAATGCTGGCTTGACAAGAAGAGCGTGGAGAATGCAATATCTGACAATAACAAAGGGATGAAGAACTCGACTTTGAGCAGTATTGAGAGCACGCAGATGGCTGACTTAAAGCAAAAGGGAATTATTGTTGCAGATGACGCTGCTGTGGCTGGAATAAAGCTGATAGGCGGGGACATTGAGAAGCTAAAAGATAGAAGTGTTGATGCTGCAGCCGCTGAAAAAGAAAGCGTGGGAATTTTGCAGAGAATAGATGACTTGTTTGGGAGAGTTGTTTTGAATCACTATAAGGCGAATTTGTTTTATTTGAAGGGGGATTTGAAGGCGATTCTTGTTGAAAAGATTGTGAACAAGGTAGGGTGTGATGCCAGCGCGGCTGCTATTGGAAAGGCAGCAGAAGAGATTGTTGTGGAGAGAACTGGCGGGAGCGTGAGCGAAACCAGCGGAGCTTCTGGGACAAGCAAATTTTCTTTAGGGAATGAATATAATGCGTTGTCTACTGAAAAAAATTATATTTATTTAGATAATAAAAGGACAAATATTTATATTGTAAAAAAAGTTATTAATTTAGAGGGCAAAGAAACCATCGGCTTAATTGACGAGATTAATAAAAAATATGAGCTTAATTTCTATATTAGTCTAAAAGAAATAACTAACAAGGCATTTTATGATATTTCTGGGGAGAATAAAAATTATTTTGATATATTGAATGGGGCTGGGATTGAAGGCAAGAATATTATAGTGGAAAGCTTAACAGGACAGGCTGGCTCTATTTCTACTGAGTAGTTGATTTTGCCTGGCCAGTTGAATAAGGATGTACAGGTATTGGAGTGGTTGAAGAAACTTCTCTTTTTTCGTAATCTTGGCGAGATACTGCCATTGGGCGATAGAATCCCAATTCATTTTTTATGGATATAACTCCATTTGCGTCAATTTCTTTCTGTGAACTTGGAAAGTACATCATGTAAAATGGAAGAGCATTTGATTCTCTCATTTTTTCTTCTTCTACACGGGGAACATACCATTCAGTGCCTGCAACAAATTCTGTGCCTAATTTATATAGTGTATCTTTCTGTGTTTCTTTTATTATTCCTGTTTCTATATTTTCAAGATTATACTGGGTAATTCTGGCTTTTTTTCCAAATCTTCCTTCTGCTGCATAAGTGATTCTTTTTGGAATTTCATCTCCCATTTTAACTTCTGTTGGAATATAAATTATATCTGATGTAATACCTATTTCTTTTCCCCTATTATTTAATATTTTTCTGTGGTCTATGAATTCTATAAAATAGAAATCTCTCTCGTCTTCTTGTTTCTTGGTGTTTTTTTCGACATATAAGTCATGGCCATTTATTACAACTCTTTCGAGATTATATGGGGAATCATTTTCGGTTACTCTTCTTGGCTCATTGCCTTTTATATTTGTTGGAGAAGCAAGAAGTATTGGCTCTCTTTTTGAGAAGGGCTCTGTAATAAGCCCTCTTTCAGGAGCGCAGCCAGCTGTTAGCAATATTAAGGATGCTGAAGCAATGTAATTTTTTACTGACATTGTTTTTTGTAATAAATACAATATTTAAATCTTTCTTGATGCTGTAATCTATTTAGAGTAATAAAAATTATGAATTAAACTTTAAAAATAAAGAATAAAAAAGCGCTTATAAAAATTAAAAAGCGCTTAATTTATATTCAACTCTTAGAGAAGCACTGACTTCAATATCTTTTGGAACAAGATTAACTGCAGCACTTTTTGCCTGAGCATTTGCAGTTTCTGCCACTGCTCCGCCTGAATCAAAGTACCTGTATGGGAGATAATTGAATTCCTCGCTTTGAACAGAGACTAATCTGCCTATTTTTTTACCCAATCCAGAGGCAGTTGCTTCTGCTTTTCTCTTTGCATCCTCTCCTGCTTTTTGCAAAGCTTGGACTTTATAGTCGTTCTGCTTTTCTTCAGAAAGCTCAAAGTTTATGTAAGAAACAAAAGAGCCTGCATCAATTCCAGCATCGATAATCTCTGCTACTTGATTGAAGTCTTTAACATCAATTGTAATGTCCTGCCTTGCGACATATCCTTTTAGCTTATTCTCTCCGTTGAGCCATTCATAGTCTGGATAGAGATTGAAGTTGACTGTTTGAATGTCTTTTTTCTCCACATCGAGAAGCAAAAGCTTTGCTGTCAGAGAATTAAGGATTTTGTCATGCGCATCTTTTGCCTCTTGCGCTGTTTTGCCTTTTGCTTCTATGTTAAAATTAACAGAGAGTTTGTCGGGCTTTGCTTCTATGGTAGAACTTCCCTGTGCTGAGACAATTGCTTCATTAGAGTTCATATACAAATATCCGCCTATAATTAAAATTCCAATCGCTATAATTGCCAGTATGTGTTTCATTTTATTCCAACCTCCTTTCAGTTTTTAGTAAATTCCATATGAGGAAAATTGCTAATGCTATAAACGAGCCTAATAAAAACCAGGCCCATGAATTTGAAATAGCTACAGAGGGGATGACATTTGAGGATTCTACGGCTTTTATGGACTCAGCAGCACCTACTGCGATGCTTGGGGCTGTTTCTTGAAAGTCTTTTTGAGAGACAAGAGTTTGAGAAGAGCCAAGCAGGATTTTTATAAGGAAAGCGAGAAAAGTTGTAATTATAATTGCCGGGATTATGCCTCTTGTAATTGTTCTTGGAGATATAACAATTTTTTTGTTTGAGACTTTGTATTTGTAAACTTTTCTTCCCTTTGGGCTCCAAAAAAATCCCTGCGCTTTTTCAATCAGGCCTGTTTCTTCCAATTTATTGATATTATATTCAATTGTATTTAACGGTATTTCGAGGGATTTTGATAATTCTGTTTCGCTTAATTCCTGCTCTGCTAAGAGAGATAAGATCTTTTTTGTTGTTTTGTTTGAAATGACATCTGCGATTTTAGAGGTTCTTGGGTCATCGAGATCAATCATTATTGAACTTTTTGCCATGTTTTATTATAATAAAGGAAGTTTATAAATAAAACTAAGGGTTCAAAGAGATTCGGAGCTATGATGAAAATGTTAAGCCAATTATTAGACTTAACATTGCAGTAAATACGCTCTCATTTAATAGCCGAATTTAATTATTAATAAATAATTATCTTTAATACAATCTTGCTATCTTAGATATTTTTTACAATCTATGTTGAGAATTAAGGTTTATTTAACACAAAAGCAAGGTTTAAAATGCCTTTTAGCTTCCCAAAATCAAGCGGGGATGCCGGAGCGGTCAAACGGGCTTGGCTTAGGACCAAGTGGCTTAGTGCCTACGAAGGTTCGAATCCTTCTTCCCGCATCATGCTCGTAGAGCATGCAATCCGAAGGATTCGAATGGCTAAGAAGGTTCGAATCACTGCAATCACGAAAGTGTTGCAGTTACCGCGGACTTAAAGTCTGCGAGGACTTCTTCCCGCACTTTTCATCTTATAGATTAATGCCTGTTGAAAAATCTATGAAAGCGGCTTTGAAGATATTCTTTAACATACCTTACTTGAGTAGAGGGCAATGCGCCCTGCCTATACTGTTTTATTAATTCTTCTAATTTCGCCCCTTTTAGTTCAACTGTTGGCTTTCCCCATAATTCAAAAGCGTTTTTATACGTTGAATCCTGGTTTAAATCAATGCCCATTATTTTGGCTGCAACTAAATCGACTGCAAGCATATTTTTACCGGCAATAATTGCCCCTGTATATTTTGGGGTGCTTTGCACTTCATCGAATTCGTTGCCCCATATTCCCTCAACGATACAAAGATTATAGTTTACAAGCTGATTCATATCAAGAACTGCTTTTCGTATAAATGGATGATACATTAATTTCTGTTTTCTTGTTGGAACAAAACCAAAAGTATTTTTTAAACTAAGACTGACTCCTGCCAAAGAGTGAGTCTTCATTTTTGCTATATTAATAACATAATCAGAATTTAAGACGGTTGCATTAAAAGGCATTTCATTTGTATGATTTGGGCGAGGGATTTTTTTCCATACTTGATTAGCACTTCGAATATCTTCTAATCGTAAATTTGGAAATTCTTTGTATAATTCTCTATACCCTAATTCGTCAAAAGCTTTTTGGGTGTCTGAACAGGATTCACCTATTATAATTTCGTTACAATACTTGATTTTTTCTAAAACTGCTATTACTGAACCAATATCAACAGTCATCCCTTTTCTAGAAGACATGGCCCCGGTAAGATTGGGTTTAATATAAACTCTTTTTTTGCCAGAGACTTCAAAATTTAGGGCATCTAAAGCTTCTTTGGTTCCTGTATAAGCATCATTAGATTTAGCAACATAAACTTTTACCATTTTGTTGATTTAGGTGATGGGGTGAATTATTTAAAGATTTGCTTTTCGCAAATCTTTAACTCTCGCTTGTAAAACTTCGAGTTTAAAGATTTCTATAGAGAACAAAGTTATTCGCTTTATACGGAAAATTTAATTCTTTGGGATAAATGCCTCCACGAAACTTAAAATCTTATAGAATTTACAGCGCACAAATCCATCCGCCATCTACAACTATTTCACTTCCGGTTAGATAGGCTGCGGCATCACTCGCTAAGAAAACTACGGGGCCTGCAATATCAACTGGCTTGCCTACTCTCTTAATTAAGAACTTGGACATCATTCCTTCAAGGGCTTTTTTATCTTTTGTAAATGCAGTTGTCATTGGAGTGTCTATTAACCCCGGATGGATTGAATTTACTCTTATTCCTAAAGAACCAACTTCTGCTGCCAGAGCTTTTGTAAATAGTCTAATTCCTCCTTTGCTTGCGCAATAAGCAGCTCCTCCTGCAGAACCTTCTATTCCTGCTACAGAAGAAATATTTATTATTGAAGCTCCTTTTTTCATGTATTTTAATGCTGCCTGAGAACATAAGAAAGGGCCTTTTAAGTTTATACTCATTGTTTTATCCCAGCTTTCTTCTGGCAAATCCAAGGTATTCCCAGGAATATAAATTCCGGCATTATTAACTAAAATATCTATTTTCCTGAAATTTTTTATTGTTTCATTAATCAAGTTTTCTACTTCTTTTTTCTTAGAAATATCTGTTTTAATATAAATCGCTTTTCTCTTTAATTTTTTAATTTGATTTACTGTATCATTTCCCGGAATTATGTCAGAAACAACGACATCTGCTCCTTTTCTTGCCAGTTCTACTGCTATTGATTGCCCAATACCTCTTGCAGCACCGGTTACAATTGCAACTTTTCCTGTTAAATCAAATAAGTCTGTCATTTATACCTCTTCTTTATGATATTATCATGTTCTTTATGTTTAAATATTCTTTCATAAGCAGATTACCATCTGATTGCCTATAATCAAATTCAGAAATTATCTTTAATACAACTTTTCTATTCAAAGTTTTAGACATTATTTTCTGTAAAATATGTTAGAATAAATGGTTTACTTTACACAAATAATTTTAGTATGAAAAAGTTGGAGATTGTTAATATTCAAAGGGATGTTTTGTTGGTTCTAGTTGGATGACTCTTTTTTTGTTTATAACTCGGCTGTAGTCGTAGTGAAGAAAGGAGTTGTATTCTCCATTTTTTGGATTAAGCCTTCCACCACTTATTAACCCTTTCTTTGGCAGGTCGCATAGGTTGAAGAGGCTGTGTTCTTTTGCAATTTTTTCGAGCAGGCAGTTAAGAATTCTTGCTTTTTGGCAGAATATTTCCTTTTTACTGCTAGAATTTCTTACTTTGATGTGTATTGATGGAGGCGTTGTAATCATCTCTATTTGGTAGTTGTCAAAAAGAATTCTTAGTTTGAATGTTAAATCTTTTTCGATTTTGGGGTAAATTTCTTTGATGGATTCAAAGTAGTCATTGAATGTCGGCATTATGTTAAGTATTTCTTGTTTTATTTAAATTTAAACATTTTATTGTTTGGAGAAGATAAAATCCGACAAGCTAAATGTTATCAGCAATAGCGATGGCTTATTTCCAAACTCGCAAGCCCACTCATTATTGATATGGAATTTAGTCTCGTGAACTTGTTCGCCCCCACTCGAAGGCAGTGCGAAATAGAAAGAAATATAAATACGGAGATTTTATTCTTCTTATGAAAACGTGGCTAAAAGGGGGATTGATAGGGTTATTTATTGGAATTGCTTTAATGTTATTGGTTCTTCTGTCTGATTTTATCTTTACTTGTAGATTTGATATTAATAAAGAATTTTGTGGATTTTTGACTATGATTTTAGCAATTCCTGTGATCATAATTTCTCCTATTGTTGGAATGATTATAGGGGCAATAATCGGAAAAATAAAATCTAAGAAATAATCTTACTGTTCTTCCCAAACAAACTAAATATTTATATATATGCGATTATGACTAATTATATGGAAGAAGTATCTTTTTCAGCTGTTTTACACGAGGAAGACTTAGATGGAAAGCCTGTTTTTGTAGCGGATTGCGTAGAATTAGGTGTTAGTGATTTTGGGGATAGTATTGATGAATCTTTGGGCAATTTAAAGAAAGGTGTTTCTCTTTTGTTGGAAGAAGCTCCTGAAAAAAAAGTGCTATTAAAGACAAAAGAACCTGTTCTTGTTACGAGAGTAGTTCTCTAAAATCAACCCCAGATTGTTTTTCTATACTCTTTAATGTTCCAATTGGCATTATTTCGCGGTGTATAGGAACGACTACTGTTTTATTTTCTTTCCTTAATATTACATGAGTTCCAGCTTGTCTTTTAATTTCAAATCCTTGTTTCTGAAGGATTCTCAATACCTCTTTTGATTTTATGTTTTTTAGTTTCATTCATTATATTTAATTTAGCATGTTTTTATATTTATTTGAAGTTGATTGTTATTCGAAATTTCAGCTTAATAATCGCACTGCCTTCCCCCGCCCTTAAAATTTGTGCCATTGCTACTTGCTCCTTTCAGTCGCACCACGCCCTGCGGGCTCTCGCAAGCTTGGGGTTGATAACATAGGTTAAAAGGAAAATCCTTGCGGGATTTTATCAAAATTTTTCAGTCATTAAAATAAAAAGATAGCTGAAAAACTTCTTTTACCCCCAATGTCAGGCGGCTTTTTTCAGCTTGTCAGTAGAACTCATCTTTGATTTTATTCTATCCTCTAATTTTAGACGCTCAATGAGCTCTTTATACCTGTTTCTTATAGTAACTTCTGTAATTCCTGCGACATCTGCGACTTCCCTTTGAGTGCGTTTTTCGTCGTTTAGGAGAGAGGCGACATAGAGCGCTGCTGCTGCAATGCCTGCAGGGCCACGACCAGATGTTAATTCAACTATATCTGCTTTTTTGAGTATTTTGAGAGAATCATTCTGACTTTTTGGAGTCAAATGCAGGATAGAAGCAAATCTTGAAATGTAATCTTTAGGAGAACTTGGAGTGACTTTGATTTTTAGTTTTCTGACAATAAACCTATATGTTCTGCCAATTTCTTTTCTTTCAACATCTGAGGCTCCTGCTATTTCATCCAGGGTGCGGGGAATGTTGTAAGAGCGACAGGCAGCATAAATGCATGCGGCTATGACTGATTCCATTGAACGCCCTCGAACAAGCCCTCTTTGGAGAACATAATTGTAAATACGAGAGGCTTCGTCCCTGATTACAGAAGGAAGACTTAAGAAAGAAGCAACACGCCTCAACTCTGCCATTGCAAGCCTGAGGTTTCTTTCTATTGAAGTTGAAACTCTTTCCTGCCATTTTTTAAGCCTTAAGAATTTTCTTGTTTGTCCGGCTTCCAGCTTATAAATATCTGAGATTTCGCCTACATTTGTTGTCAAACCCTTATCATACTTTTGCATTGAGATAGGGGCTCCACCACGGCCTTTTTTTTCAGATTTATCAAACTGACCGCCGCTATCCTGCCCTGTGTCTACCATTTTTTCTTCGATGATAAGACCGCATTCGTTGCAAATTATTTCGCCCTTTTGGTCATCATAGGTTAAGCTAACGCTTCCACACTCAGGGCATCTTTTTACGTAGGTCATAGGATTAAAGGAAAGATTTAAAAGACTTACGCTTCCAATGGTATTTAAAGCTTTCTGTTTTTTAATAATTTATCGACGAGAGTTTTTAGAACTATTTTTCCACAAGAACCGCGTTTATCTGGCCTTCCTGGCTTGGCCTGTTTGTTATTCTTGCCTTGCCTAAAGGAGTTTCAATTATTA
>Ga0209542_10010798_pt1 | contig 16371 bp, 16 predicted proteins | sample RifCSPhighO2_01_FD_184028 | JGI IMG/M metagenome (GOLD analysis project Ga0209542, IMG submission 184028) | Soil microbial communities from Rifle, Colorado - Rifle CSP2_plank highO2_0.1 (SPAdes) (version 2) | ecosystem: Environmental > Terrestrial > Deep subsurface > Rock core/Sediment ...
TTGACGGCCGGGTCCTCGCTGGCCAGCTTTGCTTTGCTTTCTTCCACTATCTTGTCCGCAAATGTGTGCCAGACATAGTGGTAGATCTCGTCGGCGGCCAGATAGAGTCGGTAGTTGTCCATGTGTTCCGTGATGCCTTTTACAAAAACCCCAAGTTCGGCAAGGATTTTTTCGTCTTCGGGGACAAGGCGGTCGTCCATTATATCCGAAGCGTCATCTGGGATGCTTATCAACACGAAGCGTGCGATATTCCAAAGTTTATTTGCAAAATGTTTGTAGGCCTTAACTTTGTCTAAACTGAAATTACCGTCATTGCCCGGAGCAATGCCGACGAGAACCGACATTCTCAAGGCATCGGTCCCGTATTGTTCTATGACGTCAACCGGATTTGTGCCCGTATCAAGTGACTTTGAGAATTTTTGTCCTTTAGAGTCACGCAGTATCCCGTGAAGATAGACCGTCTTAAAGGGGATCTCTCCGAGCAGGAAGCCGCTCATCAATATCATTCGGGCAACCCAAAAAAACAGTATCTCGTATCCCGGATTCATAAAACTTGTAGGATGGTATGTTTTCAGATCTGAAGAGTTTTCGTCGGGCCAACCGAGAGTTGAGAAAGTCCAGAGCGCGGACGAGAACCAAGTATCGAGCGTGTCCGGATCTTGAGTAAATTTTGCGTCACAGAACTCGCATTTTGGTTCTTCGAAAGAAATGACTGTTTCCAGGCAATTTTTAATATCTTCTTCCCGTCCGGGGCGGGGGATACATTTTGGCTCGTGATACCACACCGGTATGCGATGGCCGTACCAGAGCTGCCGCGAAATATTCCAGTCGCGCAAATTGTCTATCCAGTGAAAATATTTTTTCTCTTCTCTTTCTGGGATTATCTCAACCTGGCCGTTGGCAACGCTCTTTCTCATAATTTCCTTCAATGTCGTTTTTGAACCGGATACAACGCCCTTGATTGATGATTTTTCAATAACAAATTCCTTATTTACAGATACAAACCATTGAAGTTTTGGCAACGGTTCAATGATGCCCCCCGAACGTTCGGCGATACTTATATTGAGTTCAATTTCTTTTTCTTCGGAGAGCAGTTCGTTCTCTTTTAACCATCTGACTATTACTTCCCGCGCCTCTTTTGTTTTTTTGCCGGCGGCAAGAGAACCGGCCTCATCGGTCATCTTGGCGTACTCGTTTATTACCTGAACCATCGGCAAGTTATGTCGCTGAGCTATCTCTGCGTCGACAATACTGTGGGCCGGAGTTACTCCGACGGCTCCGGTGCCGAATTCCGGATCAATTTCCGGGTCGGCGATGACTTTTATGTGAAGTTTGGTTCCTGCAAACTCAACATCGTATTCCTTGCCGATATATTTTCGGTAACGTTTGTCGTCAGGGTGGACGGCGATAGCAGTATCGCCGACTTTGGTTTCCGGTCGAGTTGAGGCTATCTCAATAGGGAAGTCCCTTGAATAGCGAAATGTGTAAAGTACGCCTTTTTCCGGCCGATGTTCTACCTCGTCGTCGGAAACGGACGTTTGGCCCTTTGGGTCCCAATTTATTACCCGGTAGCCCCTATAGATAAGTCCGGCGTCGTACATTCTTTTAAAAGCGATCTGCACGGCATGGCTGCGCTGGTCGTCCATAGTGAACGCTTCGCGGCTCCAATCCAGAGAGGCCCCCATTTGGCGAAGCTGCTTTTGGATCGTGCCTCGGCTGTTGGCAACAAAATCCTCAACTTTTTTTACAAACGCCTCTCGGCCGATATCGTGGCGGTTTTTACCCTCTTCTTTAATGAGAATTTTTTCTACTTTTGTGTTTGTCGCGATCGCGGCATGGTCTGTGCCGGGGATCCATAGAGTTTTTTTGCCCCTCATTCTTTGATAGCGGACCACCGCGTCCTGGATCGAGTATTCCAGCGCATGGCCCAAGTGGAGCGTTCCGGTGGCATTGGGAGGGGGAAGAGCAACACTGAAGACCTCTTTACGATTGCCTGGTAAATTTTCCGGTGTGAAAAAACCGCTCTCCTCCCAGAGTTTATATATCCTGCCCTCCGTTTCTTTTGGGCTGTATGCTTTTGGGAGTTCAGTTGACATATTTACTATGTTTATACTACTATAAATCCGCCCTTTTCAAAATATTGGATGCTCAATGAAGCGAGGAACTCTGCGTAAAGACGATCTTGTGCAACTATTGATAAATGGGGCGACTAGATTTCAAAGGTTCAGAGCACGCCTTGGTATGACGGTAAAGTTGGGAGAATTTTGGCCGCTAGGATACAACGGACTGACAATATTTTACCTATTCAAGTGTTGTGGCTGTCGCCAGTTGTCAGCTGATCATACTCATGGCGTTGATGATCTATTTATAAATCTGGACTGTCACCTTTGTAATCACTAGAATCCTAGATTTGCGTCCATTTTAACCGATGCCCAGTCGGTTTTTACTTTTTCATTTTTACTTTTTACTTTGAAATACCCGGCTACCGCTATCATCGCGGCATTGTCGCCGGTATAGGTAATGTGGGGTCGAGAATAACGAACGCCCATATCTTCGGCTATTTTCCTAAATCTAAACCTGAGAAGGGCATTAGCCGAAACGCCCCCCGATAACATTATCGAGTCCACGCCAAACTCTTTAGTGGCATTGATCGTCTTTTGGATAAGGACGTCGACTGCTGATTCTTGGAATGAAGCAGCAACGTCAGCTTTTGTTTGCTTGTTGATTTTCTCACTGCTTTCTTTTAAGTCCCGAAGAAGGTAGAGTACCGCCGTTTTAAGTCCTGAAAAACTGAAGTCAAAATTCTTAGAGTGAAGCATCGGCCGCGGCAGGGGAAAGCGAGCGCTGTCACCCTGCTCGGCAATTTTAGAAATTGCTGGTCCTCCGGGATAGCCAAGTCCGAGAAGTCGAGCGACCTTGTCAAACGCTTCGCCAGCGGCGTCGTCTAATGTCTCACCGATGATTTTATATTTAATTTGTGGCTTTCCGCCAGAGGCGGATCTCCCTTCGGTCGACATCAGCACTAATTCTGTATGTCCCCCGGAGACGACCAGATTTAGTACCGGGAATTTAACCCCTTCTGGTTTGAAGTCCTCGTTGAGCCAGTTTGAATATATGTGTCCTTCAAGGTGGTTTACTCCTACAAGAGGTTTATCGTATTTCCAGGCGACGGTTCTTGCAAAAGCCAATCCGACAAGAAGGGAAGGACCAAGACCGGGACCGCTGGTCACGGCTATCAAGTCGATCTCTTTGTTAAAATTTTTTATTCCCGCTTTTTTCAAAGCAAGTTTAAAAACAGGCCCTATGTTTTTAGTATGTTCTCTCGCGGCAAGATTTGGCACGACACCGCCAAACTTCGCATGAAGTTTAACTTGCGAAGAGACGACGTTCGACAGAACTCGGATTTTACTACCCTTAACTTCAACAACCGCTACGGCGGTTTCGTCACAAGATGTCTCGATTCCGAGTATTTTCATAACGACTTATTTTATCATTTTGCCGACTTTTATCAACATTATGCCTTGAACGACCGATACTAGATATGCTATAATATTTCGGTAGTACTAATGGCCCTATCGTCTAATGGTCAGGACACAAACTTTTCAAGTTTGGAATCGGAGTTCGATTCTCCGTAGGGCTGCATGGATACTAGAAAAGATTATCCTGCGGCGCTTGCCCTTCGACTTGAGGGTAAAACCTACGGAGAAATTAGGGGAATTTTTAAAATTCCCAAATCCACTCTTAGCGGCTGGTTTTCTAATTTAGAAGTAAGCGGGAGTGCTAAAAAAATTTTAGAATCCAAGAAAAAGAATGGATATTTTAAGCTTGTTGAATTTAATAAAACAAGAACCATTAATATTAAAAAAGAAAATGAAGATATCAGAAAAGATTACGAGTCCCGTATTAATAAATTAAGTAATCGCGAGCTAACAGTTCTTGGCGCCGCTCTATATTGGGGAGAGGGTTACAAAAACTTTAACCAAAAAAAATCAGTATATCCTTATATATGCCTGGGAAATTCTGACCCCGAAATGATAATAATTTTTATTCATTTTCTTGAAAAAATACTGGGTATTACAAAAGACAGGATCAGGGCCCCAATTTTTATTTATCCCGGTATGATTCCAGAAGAAGCTATAAATTATTGGCAAAAATTGACTAAAATTCCAAGAGAAAATTTTCGTTGCCAAATGGCTTTAAGTAGAGCTAGTCAGGGAAAGAGACCTAAAAATCTATTGCCATATGGAACTCTTCAGCTCAGAGTAATTAAGCGGCAGGAGTTCTTCAAAATCAGGGGCCTCATAGACGGAATTATAAAGAATATTTAAATCTGTGGATACCACAGTTTTATTTTTGCTGTATCATTTAGGGGAGCAGAACTCAAACTATCATCAAGTTGAGAAGCTCAAAAACGAGATGATCTCTAGGCGCGACGACGAAGATGTATATTGATATACTTCAAGGAGGAGCAACAAAGAGATCAGCCGTTTTTGAGCTTCCCCTTGGGGGCGGGTCAATTTTACCCATATTCTGCGTTGTTCGTCGCTTACGTACATAAAGTACGCATCACTCCTCAACGCCTTGAATATGGCTAAAATTGACTCCGCTCAAGTGATGCTAGTTTGAGTTCTGCTCCCCTACTATGGATATGAAATTTAAACCTTTCGATTTTGTTGTGTCGATCCCGCTGGCGATATTGCTGGTGTTGTTTTTATGGCAGCCCTTCTCTTCTTCTCAGTCCGCCCTGAAATATTACGGTCATTATTTCGTTGAAGACCCCGATAAAAATCAGGCCTATGTTCACGAGGTCAAGGATTGGACCAACTTGGTGAATATGAGGTATGACAACGGCGCGAATAACAGCTGGGATTATAACGCGGCCAGCAAAGTAAGGAACTCGGGAGTTAAAGTTATGCTTCAGTTGCCTTTAGGACCCGACTCCGACCAGACGCTGTTTGTAAATTCAAGCGACCGGCGCACTTATTTGAACAAGGTTAAGCAGGATATGCTCAATACCAACTTTATGTCGTCACTTGCGTACATTGCTATTTCCGAAGAATGGTACGTGCTTATCAGTCAGGGATTTTATGACAAATGGCCCATTTTCCAAGACCACACCAAAGAAGAAAAATTCGCGATAGCGAAAAGATACCTTGAAGAGATAATTAACGACGTTCACGAATTTTTCCCGGGGATACCGACGGTTATTGTTGAGAACATCTTGCCTTATCCAGCCCCGCCTTCTAATGTTGATATTTTGGGCATAGACGCTTATTACATACCGGATAATTCTTCGTGCGATTCTGTTCAGAGGGCTAAATTTGAGCAGGAAGTACTCCCGTATTTCGATGCCGCGGCTCCATACAACAAACCGATTATGATGGTGCCCCCGTCCTTTATCGGCGGGCCGTGGAAGATGCTCTCTGAGTGCCAGATGCAATGGTATGCCGACCTCGCCTTAAGCGGTCAGTATAATATAGAATCGCTCATTTGGTTCTTTTATGCCGACACTAGTGGATTTATAGGGGTCAGAAATTACTCGGATTTGGTTAATTATCAGAAGGTAATTGCCTGTCAGATATTGGGGGGCTCCTATTGTATTGTTCCTACGCCTACACCCACGCCGACTCCAACGGGACCTGTTAGCTACACGGTGAACCTTCAAGCCAACAACGACCAATATGTCGTGGCTGAAAGCAATGGCGGTGGAGCAGTTAACGCGAATAGGGACGTTGCCTCGTCGTGGGAGACGTTCAATATGACAGACCTGAATGGCGGACAGCTTGTAAGCGGAGACCAAGTGACATTTGTCACAAGTGACGGATACTATATCAGGGCTGAAGGCGGAGGCGGTTCGACGACGAACGCGACTCCAAGGTCTGCGGGTACTTGGGAAACGTTTACTGTAGAAAAACCGGGCGGCGGCAATATTTCAAATAGTGACAGTATCTATCTCCGTACTTCTAACGGCACACACTTCGTGGTTGCCGAAGGCGGAGGAGGGGATGTTGTGAATGCCAACCGCATTGCGGCTTACGCTTGGGAGACGTTCAAACTTTGGCTTTCTGGCCAAATACCAACGCCGATACCAACTCCCACCCCAACGCCTACGGGGTCACTGACATTCACTCCGGGGCAATTAGACCTTAGTTCAGAATCTTCGGCGAAGAATTCAGTGGTATTAAATAACGGAACAATATTGGTAATCCAGCAAGACGGCAACTTGGTAATATATGATTCTGGCTGGACACCCTTATGGCATTCCAATACTTGGACTCAAAACTGTCAAAACTTATGCAGGGCGATATTCCAGCCGGATGGCAACTTTGTGTTATATGATAACAATGCCCCATATTTTGCTTCGATGACTCATAGTCAGGGGGCTACGGCCTTGATATTCCAGTCAGCCGCCCCATACATTCAAATAATGCAGAATACAAATACGCTTTGGATAAATACTGACGGGAATAGGTTTTAACTCGAGAGTATTTTTTTAAATATTTCCGGATTGTTCTCAGCAAGGTCAGCGAGGATCTTGCGGTCGAGCTCTATGTTATTTTTCTTGAGCTGGTTTATGAGCTTGGAGTAGGTGAGGCCGTTGTCTCTTGCGGCGGCATTGATCTTGATTGACCATAATTTTCTGAATTCCCGCTTCTTTTTCTTCCTGTCGGCGAACTGGAATGACCAGGCGTGAAGGAGCCCCTCTTTGGCCTGGCGGTATTTGGACTTTCTTGTCCACATAAAACCCTTTGCGTGTTTCAGCAGTCGTTTCCTTCGTTTATTAGCTTGTACTCCTCGTTTAACTCTGGGCATGTTTCAAATTAAAAATTAAAAGTGAAAAGTGAAAAACTTATATATTACTTGGGAGTAATGCCTTGGCGCTCCTTATCAACTCTTTAGGCGCCATCTTGTGGCCTTTCTTTTGCCGGGAGGCGTCACCCGAGTCCTTCGCGTTAAAATGGTTCTGGCCGGGAGGACGCTTCATCAGTTTGCCCTTGCCGGTTATTTTCATCCTTTTTAGGAATGATTTGTTGGTTTTCCCTGATTTAGACATAAGTTTTATGCTATAAGCTTTAGGCTTTAAGTTTTTTAATAAATTGACCCAACATCTTGCCTAAAACCAAGCGTTTTTCATAAATATCTAGCAATTGTTCTTTTCTACAGTATTTTAATCTTACTAACAACTCGAGAATTGCATCAACCTCATAAAGCGAACGGATTGACATCCTTAGGAACCTGGAAAATTCAGCATCAGACCCACCGCCCGAACCTTCTGCTATATTTAATACAATCGATACCGCCGCCCTTCTTAATTGGCTTATTAAACCAAATTTTTCGTGTTCTGGAATTTGCTTTGAAAGCTCGTAAATTTCAGCCGTAAAGTCAATTGCCAGATTATACACCTTTAGCTTTCTAAATTCCATGCTTATAAGTTGTAAGCTTTAGGTCTTAAGCTTTAAGCCTAAAACTTATAGCCTATCGCTTAATGACGATTGTCCAGCCGAAAGGAGACCTTTTTACACCATCTTGGACTGAAAAGTTCTCAAGCTTGGTCAGGAATTGCTCCAGTTTTTGTTTTCCCATATGGGCTAACGCTTTCTCTCTGCCTCTAAGGGTTAGCTCTACTTTTACCATATGGCCTTCATTGAGGAACTCCTGTACCTGTTTGGCCTTGAAGTCCAGATCGTGAGCGCCGGTCTTGAAGCCGACCCGGACGGTCTTTCGTTCCTGCTCTTTGGGCTTGCCTCTTTTCTTCTCCTCCCTCTCTTTGCGATACATATATTTACCATAATCCATGATTTTGGCAATAGGCGGCTGCATTTGAGGAGAAACCTCTACCAAGTCCAGGTCCTTTTCCCTTGCCAACTGCAAGGCATCCTGCGTGGACATAGTTCCAAGCTGTTTGCCTTCCTCGTCTATGACCTGAAGTTCTCTGGCCCGTATTCGGTTGTTGATGTTTAGCTGTTGTTTGGCCAATTTGTCCAAGAGTGTTAACGATTGGCAACAAATTGGCCACCCCGCCTATATTTTGCCATTGCTAACACTCTCAAGTTGTGTGTTACTGATTATTGTGATTATGACTAGCAATCCGCGTGTCCCGAATAGGGACATACTGTTATTATGGGCGCAGCGGATTGCCCGTAGATTACCCGCAAAATATAGGCGGGGTCACCACATTATTATAGATTCTAGCACAGAATTTGGAAAAATAAAAGCCCGAATTAATTCGGGCTAAATGGAAAATTGTCTCCCAACAACATTGTCGGGGTGCTCTTTATTGAAAAGGACTTCGCTGTTTTCCATCAGGAACACTCTTGCGATGCCGGCCTCGCACATTGCGTCCCAGCACCACTGACAGCACCACCAATGCCCCCATAGATAGAGGTCGGCGCCTTGCGGGTCATTGCCGAGAGTCCCAGCGTTTACTATCGCTCTGGGCTCGCTGTGGTTTTTCGGGTGGCATCCTTCGCAAAGCTCGTACCCCTGACCAGTCGGGCATCCACGGCGGACTCGTTCACACCCGTGTTTGGCGTGGTAGTCGCTTCCGTTGGCGCCTATACCGAGTATTTCATCGTCCCTGACCACAATTGCCGCTCCGGGCATTGTTTTATCAAGCGACTGAAGCCGCGCGAAAAATCTGGCGTATCTGATGAACTGGTTATCCGCGGGCACATACTCTATAGTTCTGCCTTCCGGCAAGTAGGGGTACTTGGTGTCTGGCATTTGGACAGCTTGTTGATAAAAATACTGAAAGAAACCTATCATACTTGGTAAAATAGCAACAGGTCGATGTATAAAAACTTAAATCACATAAACACAAAAAATGTTAAAAAATAAATTATTTTTCGTATTAATTCCAGCTTTTGCGGCGGTCTTTGCTTTTGGTTTCTTCTTGGGCGGAGGGACCAATAACGCCAGTGCCCAGACAACTTGCACCGTTGACCGGGCATTGCTCCACAGGATATACAACGCCATATTCCACCGCCCGCTTGATTCAGGAGCCGACTTCCATGTTGGAAGGCCTCTGGATGTTGTTCTCTCCGACATAGAAAATTCGGGAGAGCACGTTAACTATTCGGCCATATTCAAGGCGATGAAAGCGCTTGAGGAAGCAAAACGGGCTCCCGGACAGCTTTCTAATGCTGATGTTGAAAGCTATAAAAAGATAGTTGACTCGGCTCTTTCGCATGTTAACGCCTGGGCCGACACATTGCCTGAGCAGGCGCTCGACAAGTCGGTAGTTGGGCCGGAACACGCCAGGGCCGCCATCAAAAGAGCGTATGACAATATGAATCCTACGGCCAAGGCCGCAGCCGAATTCGGGTTGTTCAACGCGCAGACGAAGATAGGCCATCCGGATGTCCTTCCGTTGCCCGTGGAACGCAAGGTCTGCGTCCAGGTGATAACGACCGCCAAGAATCTCAAGACGGGCGAGGTGAAGCAATTCCCGACGCCGTGCGACGTGCCGGACGGGTGGGAAGCTACCCCCGCGGCATCAACCTACTAAGTTCACTAATCACAAAACCGCCCGAGAAGGCGGTTTTGTTTATTGAAAATATACATTTAATCACAACTATAGTAAGATCAAGGCATGGACATTTCAATTTACTTGGCCCGGGTATTCGGGCTCTATCTGGTCGTTGCCTGCGTAGCGATGTTCCTGAACAGGAAGTATGTTTCCAGAGTGGCGAAAGATTTCGCCGACAATCTGGGGTTGGTATTCTTTTCAGGTTTCATACATTTGTTCCTGGGGCTTCTGGTTGTGGTCGCTCACAATGTGTGGTCCTGGGATTTCAGGGGAGTGGTGACTCTCATCGGTTGGATGGGGATATTCAAAGGAACACTGCGTATTTTCTACCCGGCAAAATTTATAAAGTTGGGAGAAGAGTTTGCTAGTGGTAAAAAGCTGATTATCTGGGGAGTTGTTTGGCTTGCAGTGGGCATATATCTGATGTGGGCCGGATTCTCCGCTTAAAGTTGATAGTGAGATTGATTTGTGGTATAATATAAAAATGGGGATGTAAGTTTCGACGAGGTTATTGCCCCATTAGGTGCTTAGAGCGGTATGACCGTTACACCGCTGAAATCACATCCGGTCATTCAAATAGGTGCAAATCATTCACCTGTATACGCTTACGCCTAACATCGTTTAGGTAAAGCCATCTTGGCCTTGATGCTCGCTAGAGGATCCCAGGGTGTCATTCAGCGAGCTCTATCGCATAAACTTTTCTCCATTATGCGATGAAATGAAGGAGGAATAGCCAAAGATAATTTTGTTGGTTTCTACTCTTTGGTGAAATACCGAATCAACTACCTAAGTAAACACTTTCTGGGAAAAGCTTCGGACGTGGGTTCAATCCCTCCATCTCCACAGATAAAAAAGCGGCCGTGAGGCCGCTTTTGGGTTAGTAAACTCTTAATGGAGAACTCCACCGAAAACGTCTTTTGAAAATAGTTGAACGACATTTCGGACAAAAGTATACAGTCAGCTTTCCTCTTATACTTTTTATAAATTCCTCAATTTCGTATAAGCGGTTGGACATTACTTCCTTGTGGTGGTGACTGTGAAATAGCCGGCACCATACTTTCAATTTTGTTCTCCCGGTCAAGAACTTGGTTACGAATCTATCACAATCTGACAAAACCGCAAGGAATTTATTCTTCGTATGTGCCTCTTTCTTTGGCTCTTTGAACGTCCTTGCGTTTTATCGCTTCACGCTTGTCGTACTTTTTCTTGCCGCGGGCGATGCCGACTAGTAGTTTTAACCGGCCCTTCTTGTCATATATTTTCAGCGGTACCAGCGTCAGACCGTGAGCTTGAGATGTGCCTGTCAGAGTGGAGATTTCCTTTTTTGACAACAACAACTTCCGCGAACGCTGGGGGTCGTAGTCCTTGGGAGTATTGGCGGGTTGGTAGGGAGAGATGTTGGCGCCGATAAGATACGGCTCGCCGTTCACTATTTTCACATACGAGCCCTTTATAGATGCCTTGCCGGTTTTGACGGATTTAACCTCATGGCCTTCCAATACCAAACCCGCCTCTATTGTCTCAAGAATTTCATAGTCAAAACCTGCTTTTGGATTTGCCGCATATTCGGACATAGTCCAATTGTAATATCTAAGCTTGGAAATAACAAAATCGGTCCCGCCTAGGCGGGACCGATTTTGTTACGTCCTTTCTTCAAGAGTGGCCGTAAGCTTCAATTTCTTGTCGCCCCTCATTACCGTTAACTCGATCTCTTCACCGACTTTGCATTTCTGAAGCATATCGCTGAAGTCGATTTGTTCGGTCAGTTTTCCCCCGTTAAGCTCCAGTATGACGTCGTTTTCTTTTACTCCGGCTTTTTCTGCCGGCGAGTCCTTGACTATGGCGATCGAGCCGGGGGTATGGTCTCTTACCACCATAGCGCCAAAGTCAGTCGGCAGGGAGTATTTCTTTTGGAGTTCTTTGTTGAGCATTACGTATTGCAGTCCTATGAACGGCTTGATGATGCGTCCATGCTTAATGATGTCTTCCAGATCCTGCTTGGCCCAATTGATGGGTATGGAAAAACCGATATTCTGCGCGCCGTAGATTATGGCGGTATTAATACCGACTACCTCGCCGTCAAGATTGATGAGCGGACCGCCGGAGTTTCCTTGGTTGATGGCAACATCGGTCTGGAGAACTCCGCGCAAATGTTCCATCTGGCCTTTCTCTCCAAGCGAGGCGGAGATGCTTCTGGATAAACCCGACACAATTCCCTTAGAAACAGTATTGGAGAACATTCCCAGAGCATTGCCTATCGCTATAACCGTCTGTCCCAATTCTAGCTTTGAAGAATTACCAAGCCGGACTACGGGCAAACCCTTTGCCTGTATTTTCAGGACAGCAATGTCGTTGATCGGGTCTCGGGATATTACCTTGGCCGGATACTCTTGGTCATCGGTTGTCAGTACCGTATATTCGGCGTCAGGGTCAAAGACCACGTGCTTGTTCGTTAGAATAAGTCCGTCGGGATGGACTATGAACCCGGAGCCGCCCCCGACCTTTATCTTTTCTTTTGCCCCCTCTTCAACGTCGCCAAAAAAGAAAGGATTGAAAAATGGAGCGGGGGATAAGCTCTTAATTTGAGAGACATATTTTGATATAACAATGCTGACCACGGATGGCGCGACCTTTTTGACCGACTCTATGGATAAGCGATCGTATTCACTGCTTGTTGTAAGTTGTGCGTGACTCATATGATATTATGATACTAAAATTTAAAAGTATGACAAGATTGAACAAGAACTTTTTTGCCAGAAATACTTTGACCGTAGCCAGAGAACTTTTGGGTAAGTATTTGGTCAGGAGGATTAATGGTAAGATTGTTGCTGCCAAAATTACTGAGACGGAGGCCTATTGTGGTCAGAGTGATTTGGCGAACCATGCGTCCAAAGGTATTACTCCTAGAACCAAAGTAATGTTCGGCCCACCGGGCCGCGCTTACATATATTTAATTTACGGAATGTACCACTGCCTTAATATTGTTACCGAAAAAGAAGGATATCCCGCCGCGGTATTAATTCGCGGCTGTGAATTGGCAGACGGCCCAGGGAAAACCTGTCGGGATTTAAAAATAGATAAAAATTTTAACGGCGTTGACTTATGTCTAAGCAAGGAACTTTGGATAGAAGATGGGGGAGAGAAGTCGCCAATAATAAAGAAAGGCAAGCGTATCGGAGTTGACTACGCCGGTAAGTGGAAGGACAAGTTGTGGCGGTTCTATACAGAGTAAATTTGTCGGACTCCCTAAACTGTTTTGACAAAAAGTAACAAATTTGTACCCTGGATAGTAAGAGGACATTAAAAAGGGAATTAGCGTGGCAGAAAGCGAAGTAACACCCGTTCTCAAAAGAAGTGTTAATTATGACGCGCTTGATGAAAAAATAATGGCGCTGGCCGAAAAGGGGATTATTTGTATGTCTGGAGAAATTGTAGACGGCTCATCTTCTATATTTTTTATCAGCACCTCGTTTATGCAGATGGCTAGACCCGGTAAGCCAATTTGGATAGTCATGAATACGATTGGCGGAAGCGCTACAGAATGCTTTGCTTTGTGCGACATGATGAGAGCCATTACTAAAAAGGGAACAGCCATAAATATTCTTGGCGTTGGCGAGATTGCTTCGGCCGGCGTTGCTTTAATGCAGATGGGAACTAGGCGTTTCTCTTTTCCTCTTACGCGATATCTCATCCACCAAGTAAGAGGTCGTAGTAGCGATGAGGAAGAGGTGTCTCATGACGAAGAAAGGTTGGAAGAAAAAAAGAAAATAAACAAAATCTTTTTAGGATTGATATCAGAGAGAACAGGGAAGTCCGTGGACGAAATAGTGGAAGTAGCTAGAAAGACAGATTATTGGATGGATGCCGAAGCTGCTAAAGGGTTCGGTCCTCATGGTTTGATTGACGAGATTGTTGAAGAATATCCTTTTGAAATCTAAACGGCTTTATGCCGTTTTATTTTTGCGGTAATATGAATTTATGAAAATTTGGCTGAAAAATAAGATAAAGGCGTTACGACCCGGCGTTGATTTTGATATTTTAGTTCCGCCTGACGACAAAATGGGGGATTACTCCACCAACGTTGCTTTTACGAGGAACCGCGGAAACGCAGAAGGGACGGAAAATGCGGAAGAAATAGCAAAAAAACTGGTTGAAGAACTTAAGCAAGATAAAGAACTGACAGTAGTTTTTGAAAAAATAGAAGCGGTAAAACCGGGGTTTGTTAACTTTTTCTTGAAAAGAGAATTTCTCCAGAAGCAACTGGTAGAGAACTATAAAAATTTGGACTCTGTCGGCAAGTCCGATGTCGGGAAAGGAAAGACGGTAATAGTGGAGTATGGAGGAACGAATATCGCCAAGCCAATGCATGTCGGCCACTTGCGCTCCACTATTATCGGCGACGGGCTGGCGAATGTTTATGAACTTCTCGGCTATAAAGTCGTCCGCTGGAACTATATAGGCGATTGGGGAACACAGTTCGGCAACCTCATCGCGGCCTACAAACTATGGGGCAACGAGAAGGAGTTGAAAAAGAAGCCCATCCAAACGATGCTGGACTTGTATGTAAGGTTTCACGACGAGTTAAAGAGTGATCCCGAACTTGAATCGCAAGGCAGAGGAGAATTCAAAAAACTGGAAGAAGGCGATGCTGACAACAGAAAACTATGGGAAATGTTCAGGGAATATTCACTTGAAGAGTTCGATACGATATTTCGCCAGCTGGGCATTAAGTTCGACATTACAAAAGGGGAGAGCGGATATGAGGACGTCATCGGTGAAACTGTCGAGCTCATAAAACAAAAAGGTATCTTGAAAAAGAGCGAAGGAGCGGACATCGTTGAGCTTGGTCCCGCCTCGGCGGGATTACCCCCGGCGCTTATCCGAAAATCAGACGGGACAAGTTTATACATTACCCGTGATGTAGCGAGCTTGAAAGAGCGTACCGCAAAGTACGGTCCGGCAAAAATTCTTTATGTCGTCGCCAACCAGCAGACGCTTCATTTTGAACAGTTGTTCGCAATATGGAGAATGCTCGGCTTTGCCGGTACGGAGCTGGTTCACGTTAAGTTCGGGATGGTTCTGGGCGAGGACGGGAAAAAGCTGGCGACCAGAGAAGGCAAAGTAATTCCTCTTCAAGAGGTCATAGACAAAATAGTTGCCCTGGCTCTCAAGGTGGTTCAGCAAAAGAACCCCGCGTTGTCAGAGGAGCAAACGAATGAAATTGCAAAAGCAGTCGGCATCGGCGCGTTGAAGTATAACGACTTAAAGCAGCACCCTCATACTGATATAGTTTTTGACTGGAAGGCGATGCTGGATATTTCCGGCAACAGCGGGCCGTACTTGCAATATGCTTATGCTCGACTGGCGAGCATACTTGAAAGGTCCGAAAACCGGAAAGAAGGAGATGTTTCTCTTCTGACCGAACCAAAAGAAGAAAAGTTAATGAAGCGGCTTTTGGAATTTCAGGACGCAGTTGAAAAGTGCGCAGAACAGAACGCCCTCAACGGCCTTGCCTTGTATTTGTACGAACTTTCAAACGACGCTAATCGATTCTATGAGTCGGTTCGTGTTCTGGATGATGAAGACGCAGAACGACGCAACGCAAGGTTGGTGTTGATAAGTGTAGTTTCAACTGTCTTAAAAACAGGGCTTAACCTTCTGGGGATAGAAGTGCTTAAGAGAATATAGAAAGACCCAAAACTTCTATTAACTTATATAAACATTAATATAATATTCGTTATTTAAGCTCCGCAAGGGCGGGGCTTTTTGATTTTTCAAAATACATTCGGAGCATTCGGATAGCATTCGTAGATTAGGATTATGATCACTTGAACACTAGTTAAAAACTGATAAAATTAAGAACAGATACCTCTTTGCCTGCCCGTTCCTCTGGCGGGTTTGAATGTTCGGACGTTCAGAAGTTCTGAAGTTCGGATGTTCACCCAGTAATACAACTTCGACAAGTTCGCTCTAAGCGAACCAGGCCGAAGGCAAGTCGAAGATGATATACTGGGTTCACGTGTTCGTTTATAATTTTTCTGCGTTTGCTGGAGCTTTTGTCTCCCAGTAATACAACATTGATATTCGCTTTGCGAAAAGCCGAAAGGCAAATCAATGTTGATATACTGGGTCTGCTCTGCACATATGGATCTAGAACAGGAAAAAGCAAACAACTATATTTCCTTGTCCGACTTGGCAGCAAAGTACGGATATACCGAGTATCATATTCGCCGACTTGCAAGATCCGGCCGGATTCAAGCCGTTCGATATGGGACTAAGGGTGAGTGGCGTGTTGATGAGAAGTCGCTGGAGAAATATCACCAAGAGACAACACAACGCCGTTTTAGTGAATTAAAAAAAGAGCAGATAGCTTCCACAGTTCTTTTCGAAAGTTCCTTAAACGCAGAAACGCGACACAGAGGTACTAATGCCATCCCGAAGAAATTCCTTCTCCTCGTGGGTGGCATTTTGTTTTTAATAAACTTCATTCCGGCTATTGAGACAATTGATTTGAATTTGAACAAGACCCCCATCGCTAAACAATATTCTCAAGTCAAAGAATCCGTCTCCGCAGACATCCTCGACCCCCTCCGCAATTTCGTAAGAAAATACCTCCTCCCCGAATATGGCCCGGAAACATATCTTGTTGTTGACCCGTACAAGTTGCGAGAGGAAAAAATAAAAGAACAAGGAGAAAGGATTAGCGCTTTGGAGAATCAAATTTTCAATTTCCAATTTTCAATTTTCAATCAAGCTCCAATTTCCAATGATCAAACAAAGAAAACAACGATAATCAAAGAAGTTACCGTCGGACCTTCGGGAACAACCCTCACTCTTCTCGA
>Ga0209542_10010801_pt1 | contig 16369 bp, 22 predicted proteins | sample RifCSPhighO2_01_FD_184028 | JGI IMG/M metagenome (GOLD analysis project Ga0209542, IMG submission 184028) | Soil microbial communities from Rifle, Colorado - Rifle CSP2_plank highO2_0.1 (SPAdes) (version 2) | ecosystem: Environmental > Terrestrial > Deep subsurface > Rock core/Sediment ...
CTGAAGATGTAAACTCGGATACTTCTAATGGGTGCAATTTTTACATCTTCAGCCGAAGCTCCGCAATAATAAACAGCCAGAAACCTGGTTATTCCGCCCTCGGCAACTGCTTCATAGATAAGATCTGCCTTGGATAATCCAGACTGGGAACGTGAATCCAAATGATTCTCGATAACTGCAGTTATTGGTCGCCTTTCTTCCCAAATAACCTTTTCAGGTTTGGAAAACATTTTACCGTTTATTGGACATTCTTCATCCTTGGGCAAATTTGGATCAATTCGGGCCCGCCCTTTTTCAACTTCCTTTGGAACAAGAGGTTCTTTCTTTAAGAAAGAAAAAAACGCCCAAGAGCTACCCAAGGATAAAAGAAAAAGACCTAAAAAACTTAGAACTAACATTGCCTTCTTTCCTAAAATTAGATTTTTTACTTTTTCCATAAAACCTAGCGCTTTTGGGCGATTTTTAACGCCTTTTTTTCCTCATCGGAAAGTTCATGTTTACTCTTCCCCCCTTTTATGTCTCTTACATAAACCCTGGTTCTCTCTCTCGTATGCAAACCAGTAATTACAACACCGTTATCTTTTCCATTCAAAAGTGCAATTGAAAAACTTTGATCTCCACCCATTTCATTAAATGGGTTAAAACGCACCAATCCTAATTTCTGAATGTGCAAAAGGTTATCTTGCTTAATAACTTCAATTCCTTTTTGAAAAGCCTTTAAACTTTTTGAGTTTTCGTCAAAACTTTTTAACACAGAATTTAGTATTTTGATAAGATTCCCGTTCTTAACCCCTTTGGAAAATTTCAGAAAAAAAAGGAAAACCCACGACAGCGAAACTGTTAATAAAAAAAGGTAAACAACCAATCCAACTAAAACAAGTTTGCTAACCTGCATACTGACCTACGCGCATTTATAAAAGTATCAAAGAATAACCTCAAACATTTTTGCATCTTGAAATCAGAGTGTCAAGGAGATATAAAAGTAAAACTCCAGCCTAAAATTCCAAATTCAATCTAAAAAAATATGGCAAAAAGAAGAACCAAAAAGCAAAAAAAATGGGCAAAACATAAATTTTCAGCATCTTGGAAAACTGAGATTCCAGGTTTTCCCTCTAATCTTAGAGCAAACTTAGTCGAAGCTAATGTCAAGAGGCAGTTTAAAAATAAAAAATCCAAAGATTTTCATTCAAAAAAACTTAAAAAAATAACCAAAGATATGGCTAGAACCAGCGTTTCAGGCTCGGTAAAAAAAGATATATATAAAAGTCTGTTCTTCGCTTCGATCATTGTAAGTTTGGAGATAGTGTTATACTTAGCTTTGAATAAGTAAACCAGTTTTTTTAGTCCAACTGCCCTAAGAAAGAGCTCCAGTTTACTTAGCCTTCTTTAAAAGAAGAGTTTTTTAAACTGGAAGACCATTTGGGAAGGGGGTGAAACGAAATTTATGTATTGTGTAAAGTGTAGAACCAAAAGAGAAGGCAAAAACCATGAAGATGTGACAATGAAAAACGGTAAAAAAGCCACAAGAGCTGTTTGTGAAGTTTGCGGTACCAGGATGTTTAAAATTAAGGGTAATGCTTAAAAGAATAAATTCTATTTAATCTCCCAAGAGAGCCCTTTTAAGGGGTTCTCTTGTATTAGGAAATCTTTTCCAAATGAAAAAAGACTTCTCCGAAGTTTTTAAAATCTTTAAAAAACATTATCAAAGAATCCCTTTGGAAATATTCCATAACAATGCCTACAAAACCCTCATATCAACACTTCTTTCTTCAAGAACCAAAGATGAGGTTACTTTAGAAGCATCAAAGAGACTATTTAAAAAGGCGCCAGATATTGGAAAACTTCAGCAATTGAATCTACAAACAATCGAGCAGTTGATCTATCCTGTTGGTTTTTATAAAACCAAAGCAAAACACCTAAGACGACTGGCCAGAGTAGTAATCAAGAAATACAAAGGTAAAATCCCCAAAACAAGAGATTGTTTGACGCAGTTGTCCGGCGTTGGAAGAAAAACTGCAAATTTAGTTCTAAACCATGCTTTTAGAATTCCGGCAATCGCCGTTGACACACACGTTCACAGAATCAGCAACATCTTGGGTTGGGTAAGCACAAAAACTCCTGAAACTACGGAAAAAGAATTAGAAAAAATCTTGCGGAAAAAATACTGGACTGATATTAACCGCCTCTTCGTTTCCATCGGAAGACAATATACAACCAAAAACAAGCTTGAAAATTTCTTGAAAAAAGAGAAGGTTATCTAACCTAACTTTTTGACTAAACCTTAAAAAATCAATCACCTTCAAGAACTATCAAAAAAATCTCATAAACAGCTCAATTCAATAATCTAAACTTTTTCCTTCCTCAGCCTCATCTACTATCCCGACAATATCACCTTTAGAGAATTTTGCTATTATCCAGCCGGTCGCAAAACCTCCAATATGGGCAAACCAGGCAACTCCGCCAATTTGAGCAATTGCAATCGATCCGACTCCTGAAAATATTTGGGTGGCAAACCAATAAATAAGCATTAGTGATGCTGGCAAATTAACTATTCGACTAAATAATCCAAAAGGAATTAAGGTTTCAATCTGATGTTTGGGGAAAAATACTAAATACGCACCTAATATTCCAGCAACAGCCCCGCTTGCCCCAAGCATTGGAATATCAGAATTCGGAGAAAGTAAATATTGCGCCAAACCTCCTACAACTCCGGAAAAAAGATAGATCAATAAATATTTAATATGCCCAAATCTCTCCTCCACATTATCTCCGAATATTTTCAAAAACCACATATTGGAAATTATATGTAAAAACCCTGCATGCAAAAACTGGCTTGTGATAAATGGAGTAAACGTTATGTAATTTGTAAAATCTACATTAGCGGGAATTAAGGCGTAAGAATTGATAAACCCTTCCGTATCAAGTACAAAAAGTTCCAATCCAAAAACAAATGCGTTAACCAATATTACTATTACTGTTATTAAAGGATACTTATGGCTTTTATGAGAATCTCTGAGAGGAAACATTATAGATTAGCTCAAAACTCAAATGTCAAAAGTTAAAATTAAAAAGCAGTTATTGCAACAGCAAAGGTATTTTGGGCATAAATACAACCCCAAACATACTCGCCACCGGTCAAAAGTTTTCTATGGCCTAAAGTATTTTCCCAAAGTGATACAGTTTCTCCGGGAGTACTACCACCAAAAGCCAAAAATTCAGCCAATGTTGAATACTTTTCAAATATCCACTCCAAATCAGACCGCCTTTTTTGCATATTGCTAAAACCTTGATGACCATCAAGTTTTCCCAACTCAAGAAGTTCATTTAATCGAATTGAGGCAATTGTACATAGTTCATCCCTTTGATCCAAAGAATTAACACCAAACTCCTGTCTTTTTTTGTTTACCTCTTGCCAAAGCTCAGGTCCTCCCCAATTCGCAATGACGACATTACTGGGTTTTTTCGTTGAAAATCCCGATGTTGGTGTTGCAGCTATCTTCTCTTTAATAGAATTCTCTAAAGAAGATTTGTCCTCTTCCCAATTAATTTCCGATTCTCCAGCTAACGATAAAAAATAATTTTCAGTATTAATTTGACCTTGTTTAAAACCTATAAAATAACCAAAACGAAAGACTGCAAAAATAAGAAGTAAAAAAAAAGGCAAAGTTAAAGAGACAAGTATGACTTTCGCGATCAATATTACTATATATCTTGAAAACTCCATATATCTCCACCTTTCATTAAAAGGCTTTGTCCGTATCCAGTATTATTGTTACTGGTCCATCAAGCTCTACCTTAATTTTCATATAGCCTCCGAACTCTCCGCTTTCAACTCTGACCCCAATCTCTTTTAATTTAAAAATAAAAAAGTTGTAAAGTTCTTCCGCTATTTTTGGATCAGCTGCGTGGATAAAAGAGGGTCTATTTCCTTGGGAGGTATCCGCATATAAAGTAAATTGCGAAACGACAAGTATCGACTCATCAATATCCCTTATTGATAAATTCATCTTCCCTTTTTTATCCGCCATTACCCGAAGTCTCCCTATCTTCTCAGCTAGATTTTCAGCTAAAACTTGCGTATCACCCTCTCCCACCCCCAGTAAAATAAAAAAACCCTTTTCAATCTTCCCAATCACCTTACCATCCACTTCAACCAACGCCTTTTTCACTCTCTGGACAACCAAACGCATGAGAAGTATTTTACCACGCTTAAGCTTTTTTATCTTTCTCCACTAAATCCCAGAAGTATTTGATTAAAAATATTATCCAGCCAACGACAATTATTAAAAAAGTGATATTTACCAGTGTTCCCTCGGGCTGAAGAAAAGCATAAATTGCTCCCATTGTAAAAATAAAAAGGAGTCCTCCTAAAAATACAAAATATTCAGCCAAGAAACGAAAAATTTTTTTAATCATGGAAAATAATCCCCCATATATATTCTACTCAAATTTTGATTAGACAAAATAGAAAATCCCTAAGATCGCCTGAAAGTAATATTCCCTAATACTTTACCTAGAAATATTCTTTAGTATATTGTAGTTTATTGTATTCTTTAAAAATATACTGACAACTTCTGAAAGGGGGGAAAGAAAATGGGTCAAGCTTTAAGAGTTGAGCCAAAAGAGTTATTACCTTAAATTACTTATTTATTATTTCCCTTCGTAATAACCCAGCACAATATCATCTTCACTTTCGTAACCCCTAAGTCTTCCGTAAAGGTATCCTAATCTATAATCAACACTTCAAAAAGAACTAAGTTTTTCTGTTTTATCGAACATATTATTAATTATTTGAATAAAAACAGATATCATTATAAATATGATTTATTTTGAGATAGCAAAATTCCAATTTTTAAGGTTTTTGACATACCCCTTAGAAATACTTACCTCCGTCTTAAAAAGATTAGTAGATACAGCTTTCCTAATTGTTCTTTGGTCTATCATTATTAAAAATACTTCAGGATTGATAACCCTGCCTGAAATAGTCTCATATTTTCTTCTCGCTTCTGGGATAGAGGAAATTGTAATGGCTCACTGGGGATTTTTAGGTGACTACCTTGGATGGAGAATAAAACTGGGAAAATTCAGTAACTACCTGCTTAAACCTGTAAGTATAATTCCACAATTGTATGCTTCGGCAATAGGCAGAAACGGCATGAGAGTAATTTTGGCAATAGTAAGCATAATTGCAGGAATAATAATTCATCCTCCTCAAAACTCCTTATCAGTAGCTTTATTTCTCGTATTTTTTATTACCGCTCTCTTTACAGGATTGGCTTACAACATTATTTTAGGAACAATGTACTTTCACTTTGTCGACGCAAGCGGAGTAAAGAATGCGATTTCCCATATGTCGAGATTACTTTCAGGTGCAATGGTTCCAATTTATCTTTTTCCTGAAAACTTTAAGAATTTAATACTTTTAACGCCTTTTCCCGGAATGGTATATGGACCTGTTAATGCTCTTAAGACTAATCAGCTAAACCAAGAGGTCATTGTTCAGTTATTTGTAATTATCTTTTGGATGCTAATACTTAATGTTGGCGCATACCTATTTTGGAACCAATCGATTAAAAAATATGAAGCTGTTGGAACTTAAACAAAAAGTTATCAATAAAATCCTGCTTATAAAGGCAATAACAATTTATACTTTCCAGCAGGAAACTGCTTATTGGGCAAATACATGGGCACATGTATTATCAACTTTCTTCTATATGCTATCGATGATTTTATTTATCGATGTAGTATATTCAAATGTTAATCTGGTTGCAGGTTACACAAAAAATGAGATGCTTTTATTCCTTCTTATGGCGCAAGCTACTTATTATTTAAGCTGGACTATCTACGGGAATCTTATTGACCTAGTCGAAAACGTCAATAATGGAAATCTCGACCTTGTTTTAGTAAAACCAATTTCTTCCTTGTTTTATATTACTTTCAGACGAATCAGATTGTTTAGAGTAGCTATGGATGGTATTCCCCCATTAATTTTTCTTGCGCTTGCTATCAACTGGAGTGCACTAAATATATCTTTTCTGCCACTTCTAATAGGAATAATTATTTCAGTCATGGGGACAGTTTGTTCACTTTCCTTTCATCTTTTGGCAACCTTACCTGTGTTTTGGGTTGGTGAATCCCGAAATATAGTGGAATTTACTTCACATTTTGAATACAACGTAGGGAAAATAATTCCTCTTGAAGGCTATGGAAAAGATTTCAAATTTTTTTTCAGTACTATTTTTCCATTCCTAATATCAACAGGTTTTTCTACATCAGTAATCCTTGGTAAATCTGAACCTTTACCAACCTTATTGTGGGGTTTAACTGTTACAATATTAATGCTTACGGTAAGACAATTTGCTTGGAATAAAGCTCTAAAAGTTTATACATCTGCATCATCATAAACAAGTTTGTTCACTCCTTGCCTTTGGCGAGTTTGAATAAAAACATGGTAGTAAATGTTAAAAATCTAACAAAGGTTTATAAAGTAAAAAAAACAGCTGGTTTCTTAAAGGATACCTTTTACCCAACGTTTGGAGAAGTGCTGGCAGTTAATAATATTTCTTTTTCAATTGAGAAAGGCGAATCTGTAGCACTCCTAGGTCCAAACGGAGCTGGAAAAACAACTACCATGAAAGTTCTGACTGGTCTTATTTATCCTACCTCCGGAAACATTAACGTTTTAGACTTCTTTCCTTTTGACAGAAAAAGAGAATTCCTTAAAAAAATTGGTTTAGTGATGGGTAATAAAACCTCGCTTGAATGGGATTTAACACCCATGCAAAGCTTCCAATTAAATAAACGAATTTATAACATTAGTGAAAGTAAATTTAATTTAAAAATCAAAGAGTTGTCAGAACTCTTAAGTGTTGAAAAACTCCTAAACACTCAGGTTAGAAAATTGTCTCTTGGTGAACGAATGAAAATGGAACTAATTAGTTCAATCATTCATAACCCTGATGTTTTATTTTTGGACGAGCCAACAATTGGCCTTGATATAATCTCAAAACAAAAAATTAGAGACTTTCTGAGAGAAATCCAAAGAAATTCTGAAGTAACCATTCTTTTAACAAGTCACGACATGGACGATGTAGAAAAAGTAACAGACAGAGTTATCGTAGTAAACGAAGGCTCAATTATTTTTGACGACTCCATGAGCAAACTTCTTTATAAATACAAAAATAAGAAATATCTGACGCTTATCTTCACAGAAAAAGTAAAGTCCTTCAAGGTCAAAAGGTTCGGGAAAATTGTTGATAAGAAACCGCTATCTTATACTATTGAAATAAAAGCTGAAGAACAACCAAAAATAATTGCTGAAATAACAGAAAAACTACCAATAGATGATATTGACATTATCCATGTACCTTTAGAGGAAATTATTGCTGATATGTTCAACTCCTCGAGAAAAATCCTAAATTAGAAATGAACCTACAACATGAACATTCTTGTAAAGAACCAAACAAATTTCCTACTAACAAACTTCACCAAATCAGTTCAGGCAAAGGTAAGATAATACTCATCATAGGGGGATCCCCTTCTGAAAATGGCTGGAGAAAGTCAGGAAAAACCTTCTATGACCTAAATGGAAAATTGCTCGCATCTGGCAAGAGATTGAATCAATTATTATCAAGTTTAGGTCTTTCTGTTGAAATCTGTGGTTTTACGGAACTGGCAAAGTGCTTCATCGGTAAAAATAGAAAAATTCTTTCTAGTTGTAGTAAAGGATGCTGGCCAATTTTTTTGAAGCAACTTAAGTCCGTAAATTATAAACTAATAATATTACTAGGAGTACAAACTCTGAAAATTTTCAATAAACTTTCAATACTCCAATGTTCCATATGAAAAAGATGATCAAAAGTAAATTTTCTTTAAGTTCTTGCAGCCTCCTCCAATATACGCAGGGTTTTTCTTGCACTATCTTTCCAATCAAAGTACTTGATTCTTCGAAAACCCTTATCAATAAGTACATTACGTTTTTTTACGGCTGTATCAATTCCATTTGCGATTTCTTCTACACTAAAAGGGTCTACAATAACAGAGGCATCCTGTACAACTTCTGGCAAACTACCAACATTTGACACAAGAGTTGGAACTCCACACGCCATAGCTTCTATAACAGGTATTCCAAATCCTTCATATAGCGAAGGGAGTGTAAAAACTTCCGTACCAGAAATTATATACGGTAAATCTTCACTTGGGACGTAATCAGTAAATACTACTCTCATCCCAAGCTTTAATTCAGAAATCTTTTTAAAAACAGAAGCATACATCCACCCCTTTTTACCCGCCAGAACAAGCTTAGTTTCTTTATTTTTCAGCATGCTAAAAGCTTCAATAAGTCTTTCAATATTCTTGGTTGGCCTGAGCGAACCAAGAAATAAAATGTAAGGTTTCGTAATACAATATTTTTTGAGTACATTGCTGACCTTGGATTTATTTTCCATTTTGCGATAAAGGTTTTTGTCGTAACCATGATAAATAACAGATATCTTTGTAGGTGGAATTTTGTAGTACTCTATTAGATCTTTTTTTGTAGTTTCTGATACTGCAATAATATGCACTGATTTCTTTATCGAATATTCAGTCCAATTTTTAAGTTGCCAATAATCTTTTTTTGTATAAAATTGCGGAAATTTTAAATAGCCCAGGTCTGCAATTATTACTACATTTGGAACCGGGGAAAATCTTGGAGCATAATGGCTCGGACTTAAAAATATATCAGGCTTTGGTGTATGAGTATAAAGATCTAAAGGTAACCTCCATTGAGTCCACATTTTGGCGGGGGGAATAACTCTGTAATGCCATTGGCCGCTTGAAATTGGCATGTCAGGTAGTGGTAATGAAGCTAAATAGATAACATATTCGTTAAACTTATCAACATTAGAAAGTCCATTAAGAAGTCCAAATACCGCTTGATTTGACCCAACCCTATTCTGAATCAAGTTCGCTTCATTTCCATCTACTCCTATCAATAGTTCACTTTTTTTTGACATATTTTAGTACCAATTATACTTGTTTAGTTAACTTTCAATCATAAGTTATTTTGATAAAGTTAATAATAATACTATTAACTATCCGTTACCTGAAATCTGCGTGAAGTTATATTCTAGTTTTACTTCACATTTAAACATTATGGTATTGCAGTTCATCATCCTTCGGTCTATGCTGCAAAGCCTCAGCTAAGTGATTGGTAAAATATTTATTCCTCCTCCCGGCAGTTGCCAACAATTAGGATGTTGTCTTGTCGGAATATTATCTCGAAGAAACAAAAAGATTTTGTCATCCCAACAAATTATGGTAAATGCAGAGTCCGCTGGTTCCATTTATTCTATTTCACCAATATATTCTCCTTCTTTTGGAAATCCGCTGTTAAAATCTCTCAATAGTTTTGGAGATAGAGTTTTTGGTAATAGGTTATCTGGCAAATTATCAATATCAAGCCATGCTAACCAGACTGATCCGTCGGAATGTTCGGGATCTTTTAACCCATCAAGTTTTCCTGTTTTATCTATACTTCCCAAAATGAATAATTCCAAACTATGTTCATCCTCGTCAGGCTTAATAAAATCACGAATATAGAGTATTTTTTGAAAGTCAAAGTCAACTCCATTCCCACACTCCTCTTTGGTCTCTCTTATACAAGCAGTTTCTATTGTTTCACCATATTCCAAATGGCCACCAATATAATGATAATAATCACCCTTTTGTCTGTATTGAACCAACACTTTTCTATTGTGAATTATCACTAACCTCACTCGAACATTGATTTTGTTTTCTACTTTCATTTCATTCTTTACCTTTAAACCAATTTATAAATGAGTCAAAGACATTGGGTTTCCAAATTTTGTCATCATAATCCTCATACTCTTTATCCGTCATTTGGCTAAAGGTTATTTTATACCTATCAGGGATCATTATTCTTTCAAAGTCTCTCACTTTTGTCCTCCTGCCTTCAGGAACTTTTTCAGCAAATGACCCTCTGGTTATTCCATCAAACCACTTTTCGATATTCTGATCTTTATAATACAAAACATTATGAAACTCCCATCTTCTGTTATCTTCTCCGTCCAGAAGTTTCAAAATACCCTTTGTACCTATGTACTTATCCAAAAGCTTTACGTACGTTTTTGGAAATCCATTTAAAGCTTTTATCTCAAAAGATCCATCAAGAACAAAGAGGGGTTTTTGAAGTTTATTAAAAGCAGTTCTGGCCTTTAATCGAGCCACCTTTTCCCCGTCTTCTTCACGTGGTTCCAGGATATCTACATCAAATTGTTTAATACCTACTCCTTGTTCCGCGAAATAGTCTTTAGCCTGTTTAAATTTCCAAGAATTGGAAGTCGCGAAATATAAGTCCTTCATTCTATCCGTATTTTACCCTATTTATGCTTAAAACTCCTCTTCCTGTGGTCTATATTGAAGAGCCTCAGCTATATGGTTTGTAGTTATGTCTTTTTCTCCTTCTAAATCTGCAATAGTTCTGGCTACTTTAATTACTTTATGATACGAGCGAGCAGTCAAATTCATAGAAGCAACAGCACTTCTTAGAATAGCATAACATTCAGGGGATAACTGGCAAAATTCTTTAACAGCCTTTGAGCTCATCTCACTATTCGACTTGAATTTAGAACCCTTAAAGCGTTTAATTTGCATATCCCTTGCTTTTTGAACTCTTGCCTGAATAGACTTAGAACTTTCAGTATTTACCCCGAGCGAAGTCGAGGGGCCAACCAATTTATCAGTTTCCAACAAACGCAATGATATGTGAATATCGATTCTGTCCAAAATTGGACCAGAGACTCTTTTTTGATATCTGGAAATTACTCCCGGAAGACATTTACAGGGTCTTTTGGGGTCACCATAATATCCACAGGGGTATGAGTATACATTGTTATTCATTTTTGCGATGATTTATTTTAAAAAATAATATTTCATACCTTAATTTGATGTAGAATGGTTATTGAAATATTAGAATATACTTCTGATGTGAATGTCGAATCTACAACATATAAAGAGAAAATAACTTATAATTGTCATATAATACCCTCATTAACAATGTTTTTGTATGGCGGAAAGATCAACTAGTCAAACAGAGGCAATTAAATCATTTTTGGATAACTTGACTAAAACTACTGATATCTTAAGCACTAGGCTTGATACACCCGACGGATTTTCTATCGATGTAAGAAGCACACAAGCTTTTCGGGATTCATTTTGCGAACTGCATCAAAACTTACCTCTCACATTTATGATGTCCGGTACAAGTGAATCAGGAAAAAGCCATTTCGGTACCACTTTAGTGAAAGAGGGTGTCGCCACTAGGTTCAAAATACTTAGACTGACACGCGAACTTTTTACTGGCGCTGTTGATAATCCAGCTAAGTTTCTAGAGAACTTACCACCCGCTGAAAGAGATGAAATAGGAAAAAAAATTGTAAGTGGGGTTTGCTCAAAACTTGTGCAATTCGATACACCAATTGCTACCATAGAAACCATTTCTTACCCTTGGCTAGTGCAAGCATTTAAGGAATATCAGGGAATAAGAGCTTTAAGTATTTTTATTGACGCACCCTTAGCAATGAGAACGAGAAGAGAGTCTAAAAAAAGAGGCCTTGACCAAGTCGAAATAGCACAATCAATCTCATTAAAAGATGCTAATAAAATGTCGTCAGGCTTGGAAGAAATTCGAGAAATTACAGATATTATTGTCGCAAATGCCGGCAGTATTCAAACATACACAGATTTTGTACGAAATCTTGGAAATCTGGCTCTCATCTACACACCCAAATTCTCTGGTACCCCTTTTGAATTTAAATGAAAAAACTATCACTAGATTCAGCACTGGCAAAAATAACCAAGGAAATCGAGGGTAAACTTCAAATTGAAATAGTCGGTATAGAAAAAGTGCTTAAAATATACGGTTCTAATGCTAATAGCTTTATAATAAAAGCAGTAAACAAAAATAGAACATGTTTAAGTTTTTTTCTTAAATTTCTTCGTAACAATGAGTTAGATGAAGAAATAAATGGTACTGAGACTCTTTCGAAGTATATTCCTACTCCACAAATAGTTTTGACTTCAAAGAATAATTTTTTTACTAGTAAATGGATTCTATATGAACATGTCAAAGGAAGTTTGTTTACCGAAAAGTTTATAAATCATGAGCAAAAAAATAGTAATATTGATAATCTTTTAGAATTAGAGAGAAGAAAGGAAAGTATACTAGAGGATATGTACACTAAAACGAAAGGTAGGATTTCGTTTAATGAATATTTAAATTTAAGAACGAATGCATTATTTTCCAGACGAATAAACGGCAGTCGTTTTAACGAATTCTACACCTTTCGGAAAGATTGTGTTTCAAGATATTTTAATACAAAAATAAAAGTAAATAATCATGTATTCGACAAAAACATAAACGATATTTTTAAACATATTAGGTTTAAATACCTGAATGCTAATAATAAAGACAGATTTGTTAGTTCGGTTATAGGACAAGGCGACGCTCACCATGGCAATATCATCGTTACTGATAATGATAAAATCTGGTTTATAGATAATGAATATTTTGGCAATATTCCGAGCTTCATGGAGCTATCTAAACCTTATTATAATGATCTTATTGGAGAACTATTTTTTCATTACAATATTCTGCTGAGTGAGTATTTCGAATTAACAACTATACAAGAAAATGAAAATCAACTTTTAATCAAAATTAAACCAAAACGTCGTTTATCATCAAGGATAGATATTACAAAAATTAAACTCAGATCCAGAAACAAATTTATTACGGGGCAAAAAGACATTGATTTCCTTTCACTAAATGACTATTTAATCATGTGCCATACATTGACAAAAAATCCGAATTATTATGAGGAAAAAACTAGATATTTATTCCTGGCATTTACTTTGATACTTGCAGATTTTGAGCCACTCAATCCTGAATCTTTATACTCGTTCTTCTAAGTTGAGGAAAACAGGATATTTAAAGATTTTTTTCAAGGTTTCCTTGCCTTAAATGTATCCCGGAATTATAAAGTTCCATTTTTTCCTCACCGTTTCCCAAAGAAACCATATAGCTATAAAGCTCTCTTACTTCTTGTTCTGTATCGGGAGTATGAATAAAATTCTCACCTAATCCAGGTTTTTTCTCCTCCTCGGGAATCTGCATTTCATGACCAATTATTTTATATTTCTCTTTCATCAGACCCCTCAATCCCAATCTTTCATTTGGGTCTTCCGTTAAGAATTTGCCTTTGATTGCACTTAAAACATCTCTAACTGAACATTCAGTATCTATGATTATTATTCCATAAGGCTGATTCAGCATAGTTTTTCTAAGACGTTCACCGCCTTCATTTACTGGTGGAGAAGGATATAACTTCTCAAAAAGTTCATCGGAAACCACACCAGTCCCCACATAAAGCAACCTCGTATTGATGCCGATTTTAGATTCTTCTCCTCTTAAAACTCTTATGCCTTCTCTAACCAAATCTATGCATTTTTTTGAAGCATCATCCTTAGCCTCTATATGCATTTCAGCTAGGCTATCTGACAATTGAGGGAGTAAGTGTGTAGCTCCGGGTTTTATTAAAAGGTAACTTAACATCTTTCAATAATGAAATTAGATAGCACATTGAAAACTTTCCAATTATTTTCGATTTCTTTTTTATCAATATCTCCATCCTTCAGAGTTTTCCATAGAAATCTTCTATCAAAACTCTCTTCTAGTACTCTAAGATCAAAATTGAACAGAGATTTAAAACTCTGAAGTGCAAGTGTAAAATCTACGGTTAACTCTTCTGTTTCAATAATAAGATCTGTTTGGATTAACAAAAGACTATTCTTAATAATTTTTCTAAGAATTAGTTTTCTATCCTTTAAATCAGAATTTGCAAGCATAAACTTATTCATATAGTCAACTACTCCCAAAGCGTATGCAAGGACAGATTCTTTTTTGATAGAAGCAAGATTAAATTTTGGGATTACGACGTTCTTCTTAACATATAGGATTCCCTTCTTCCACATTAGACTGTCCTTATAAAAATTTTTAGCAATTTTTACAGTGCCACCAGGACAGATTTTCCTTTTCGCATTTTTTTCAATAACTGACAGGGGGACAACTTCTACTCCGACTTTAACTTCTGTCAATTTTGAAACATCCTTTATATAATTATTTACCAAACCAAAATAACTTAGAGAGTTAGTATGAGTTACTATAACCAGATCAATATCACTCCAACCTTCAATATAATCTTCTCTTAACAAGCTACCAATTACACTAATCATAAAAGTATCAGAATTCTCCGAAATATCTTTAAAATACCTCTCTGAAGTAATTTTATCTATAATTTTCATTTTGAATAATTAAGATAATTCTATATTCATTTTTAACTTTTTGACAACATCTTTCTCTGTATCATGGGCTATCATCTTTATGGCCTCTTCATATTCAAACCACTTTCCAACTTTTACTTTTTCATCTTTTTCAAGTTTTTGGCTGTCTTTAATAGTATTTTCCTTTACTTCAAATCCGTAGAACATGCATTCTTTAAAAACAGTAGAGTTATTTTTTCCGAAAGACCATTTTATTAAACCCAACAGATGATTAGGAATCATTACCCTATAACCAGTTTCTTCTTCAATCTCACGTATGGCAGTCTCCAACCACGTCTCGCCTTTTTCTTTACCACCCTTAGGTAACACATGTCCGTAAACGGAGTGTTTAGCTAAATATATTTCCAGCTTCCCGTTTTTGAATCTATATAACACACCACCTGAACTTTGTTTTACTTCCTCCAACGACTTTTTGTAAAGTTCAATATGTTTTAAAGCCTGATTTTTCAAATTAAATTTGGTATCAAGGGTTAGGTATGCATTTTTTATACATCTATCCTTTACATCTCCTTTTTCAGCAATGTCCCCTATCGCCTCATTTAAATCTTTTATATTTCCATACTCGCAAAGCCTACCATTATATCCATCCTCAATTACTTCATTAATTCCAATTACATTTGTTCCCACTACTGGACAACCGCAAGACATAGCTTCGAGCAAAGATATACCTAAGCCCTCAGCCTCGGAGCCCAGAATTGTTACGTCGGCTAGATTATATAAAACTGGCATATCATCATCGTTAAACTCCCCATGATCAACAATTTCATTCGGTAGCATTAGCTTCTTAATTTTGTTAATCCAGTCATTTTCTTCTTGCGATTTCGGCAATCCAGTAATGATTATCTTTATTTCTCTTCCAGATAACCTAAGTTTGGAAAAAGCATTTGCCAAAAATTCCAAGCCTTTTCTTTTTCTAATTAGACAGGGAATAAGTATTACGAAGTCATCCTTTCTTAAATGAAGTTTGTCTCTTATGCGTTCATATAAATTATTATCAACTATCTTTTTAAAGACATCTCTATCAACCCCAGGATAAACTACTTCTATAATGTCCTTACTTACCCCTGATTGTAAAAGGTTATTTTTAAAGGCATTACTTGATTCTATGTATTTAACGGAGTTACTTTTATTTACAAAATCGTATAGCGCCCACTTGCCATTTTTGATAATTTTTTCATATTCACAAATCGGGGTTTTATGATGTGTTACAAAGTGAGGTAAACCAAAATTTAAATTTGCTATCTGACCTATCAACGTTTCAAGAGAGTGTTCTGTATGTAATATATCCGGAAGTTCACTTTTTATTTGATCAATTAAAATATCTATAGCTTTTATCAAATCGCCTTTTCTTAAATATAAATCGCTAAATATTTTAAACCTCTTTATTATAAGGAAATCTCCAATTCTCTCATCGGAATCTGAAGTGCCACTAGTTACAAGAACTGTCTCTACACCAGAATTAGACAAACCTTTTATTAAATTTTGTGTATATCTTCCTCCACCACCAATAATAGACGGAAACTCCATATGTACTAACAAAACCTTCATATTAATAGAAATTATAAGTCACTATGTGTATTTACTCAATCGAGATTAGTTTACTTAACCAGTATCACTAAGTATGAACAGAAGTTGAACGGTGAGTTAGTACTTCTAATATTCCTCTTCTTTTGGTCTGTATTGGAGGGCTTCAGCCCTTTGATAAACTCAGGACTTCGGCATTACAATTCATCATCAGTAGGACGGTATTGCAACGCCTCAGCTATATGATTAGTTGAAATTTCTTTTGCAGCTTCCAAGTCAACAATAGTTCTGGCTACTTTTATAACTTTATGATAAGAACGAGCAGTCAAATTCATAGAAGCAACAGCACTTCTTAGAATAGCATAACATTCAGGGGATAACTGGCAAAATTCTTTAACAGCCTTTGAGCTCATCTCACTATTCGACTTGAATTTAGAACCCTTAA
>Ga0209542_10010803_pt1 | contig 16366 bp, 13 predicted proteins | sample RifCSPhighO2_01_FD_184028 | JGI IMG/M metagenome (GOLD analysis project Ga0209542, IMG submission 184028) | Soil microbial communities from Rifle, Colorado - Rifle CSP2_plank highO2_0.1 (SPAdes) (version 2) | ecosystem: Environmental > Terrestrial > Deep subsurface > Rock core/Sediment ...
AACATGCGAGTTGATCTCGGAAAATCAAACTAAGCTTGGTATATCCACTGTCGGCAGCGAATATCTACCACAGAATTTCTGGGTCATAACCACGATCGTTCAAAGTGCTAATAAAGGTGGTACACGGAAATTTTTGCGAATTTTGGCAGCGTTCTCCAAAACTTTACAAAATTTTTACACAATCTCCGTTTCTTGCGCTTTAAAAAACTTGATATACGGAAGGATCCTGAAGTCGCGAAGGGTGTGTATGAATTCTTTCGGCAGAGGCGAAGGTCCGAGCCAAAAACTTTTCTGAAGCATTTCGAATCCGAGGTTGATTAGTTCGCCTCTCAGCCAGTTTCTTTTCTTTTTCTCTCGCTCTGGAATATCAAAAGCAATTATCATATTTTTATGTCGCTTCTCTAAAACGGGGCTGGCATGAACTGGAAGACGCGGCTGTTTGCGCGAAAGATAGTCACGACCGCGTTGTGTTATTTTCCATATCCTATTTTGATTCTCCACTAATCCTTTCTGTTTAAGCCGCGAGAGGGTCACTCGGAAAACATTTTCTGAGACCTTCGCGTCAAGGGAAGGCAAAACCCTCCTCTTATGGCTCGGCATTCCGCGCATCAAAGCGCGCATTTTCCGATATCCGCCTGAATAACTTGTAAGAATTGTGAGAAAATCGTCAGAAAAGCTCATTTCCGGAATATTAGCATAGAATGCGATCGTTCAAAATGTTAATATTGATGTTTATCCTCCCACCTTCCCGAATACCCCACGGCTCTGCCGCGGGGATGGAGGGCAGTTTCAAATCCTTCCTGCGGGGTACAATACTCCGCGGGAAGGCGGGAGGATTTATTGGCGTTTTTCCGATAGTTTTGGCGTTTTTGCTGATGGTAAAAAGCGTCCTGTATGCCACTTCGTAACTATCTCTTAGTGATATATTCGGGTTTGTTCGCCTCCTGGATTCCCGCCCTCCGATCAGGGTCGTGAACAATCTTCGCGGGAAGAGGCTACTCGAAAAGTGTCATTCCCGCGACCCGTCCTGAGCGTGTCGAAGGAAAGCGGAAATCCAGAAAACTCACTAAAACCTGGATCCTCGGGTCAAGCCCGAGAATGACAAATGAAGAAAGCACTAGGGGCTTTCCGAACAGCGCTTCGCGGGAATGACATGCGATGAAGGAAGGTGTGCATAACTTTTAAGTGCGTATGCGGTCAGCATTGGCTATAATAAGGCAAAATGGTAGATCTCAAAAAGTTTGTCGCCTATTTTTTGGTTTTAGCAAGCATCGCGAGTTCTGCCGCCTTTGCTTTGTCCGGGGTTTTGGGCGTGCGCGCGCCCAATGCGGACAGCCAGACGGCATCCGTCGCCGAAAAAACGCCGCCGCCCGTTTCCGAAAACGCATTCGTGGAGAAAGTTCCCGACACGTCGCCCAAGGTTGATATCGAGCCCGGTCTTCCGCCCATCATAGTGACCGACAACCTTACGGAAAATGTCGCCCAAGGGCTTACGCGAGAGTTTTTCAGAGCAAATCTTGACGGACCCAAAAGCGTGGACGGCAAACTTACCGTTTCTCTTCCATCGAATTCACAAATTGATTCTACGGTTGTCAAAAAGCTCGCGTCTCCGGAGACCGCCGCGCTCGTCACATTGCCAAACTTCAACGAAATCCCGCCCAGCAACAAATTCAAGACAAGCTCGGACAACAGCCCCGAATCGCTCTACCAATATTTCGTCTCGCTCGACAAAGCGTTTAGGGACACTATTCTTTCGAAAGACTTTGCCGGCCTCATGGCGGACGACCCGAGTTTCGACGCCATCTCTGCGGCGCAGCTCGCGCACTCGCGAGCTCTCTATGGTCTCGGGGCGATGACTGTTCCGAGCTCTCTTTCCGCGCTCCACGCGAGCGCGTACAAACTTGTCGCGGACGCTAAAAAAATAGTTGACGTGCCGACACAAGACGGCAACGACCCGCTCAAAACGCTCGCGGTCATGAAGGGGATATCCGGAAAAATTGAGTTAGTCATCAAGAACGACTTTGAAAACTTTTCCGCGGAGTTTAAGAAGCTTGAGGCGCAACGCATAACGGTTTTTCCAAAATCCAAAACTACAGGTTTCGGAGCGGTAGCCGGTTTCCTCGTGCCCGAAGCGCACGCCCAAGGAGTTAACATCAGCACGCTTTTCGACTTCAACACAATCTCGAATTTCATTGCCAACTACGGCAAGTGGATACGGGGTATTTGGGAATGGCTACAGAAAGCAGTTCTCCAACAGCTCATACACGCTTTGATTCTCACGGTCCAACAGCAGGTTGTCGGCTGGATCAACGGCAACGGCAGTCCGCAATTCGTCACCGACTGGCGAAACTTTATCGGAATCACATACGATGCGGCATCAAACTCGACCATAAACAGGATTGCTGATTTACTCTGCGGGGGTACTGCTTTTAGTTTAAATATACGCGCGGGTTTTCTTCCAATGCCGGTGTACGGAGTAGACGGCTCGAGATTCCAGTGTACGATCGGCCAAATCATTGACAACTTAAAGAACCCGAATTTGAGTTTCAGCGTCAACTTTTCCGCCGGCGGCGGGTTTGAATCATTCGGTCAACTGCTCCAGCAAAACTTTTTCATAGCTTCAATGGAAACAAGCGATGCGGCCTTGAATGACGCAATCGCCGCCACAGGGGCAAAGAAAAACGAGGCTTTGGCAGGCGCGGGGTTTTTGAGCACTAAGAAATGCCCGCCGGGCTCTACCATAGATACAGTGTTAGGCGATTGCTACGACGCAGGCGGAAATTATAAGGGACAACCAGTCCTCACCACTCCGGGCAGAACAATCAGCGACTCGCTTAGCCATACGCTCGGTTTGGGTCCCGACTCAATTGTCAACGCAAACGACATCGCGGGCCTTATTGACGCGATCATCAACGCTTCCGTAAACCGCCTTATTGTAGCGGGGGCGGATGGACTTCTTGGCACATATTCAGGCGGCGGCAGTATTTCCGGCGCCCCCAATGCTACTTCTTTGTGCGGTAATTTAGTTCAGGGAAGCCAGCAATATCAAAATTGTATCGCTTCGGGAGGATCGGCAAATACAACCGCGTATCAAGATCCGGCAGCTGGTTCAACAGCGGATAATCCGCTTGGCGCAGGAGATAATCCGCTTGGCATAACTCTTCCCACGCAAATCGGCGGGCAGAGCGCTGAGGTTAATCTTTTTGGCGCAAAGGCATATGAAAACTTTAAGCGTACGGACAACCAGAATGGTCCCGCCGAGTATGCCATAGACGGCAGCCCCAGCACGTATTCAAATACAACAGGCGGCGGCAGTCCAAGCTATTGGTATGTTAAGCTGCCAGCGGCCGATAGTGGAGGGGAAAATATAGACGCAATTTATTTCAACTTTGAACCGTACGGTGGCTATACCACCCTTAACAGCTGGGGTGGCCAAGGGCCATACGTGATTCTTACAGACAACGCCGCATGGAACGCCGCGAATCCTCCCGATGCCACATGGAAGAAACAGCTGTTTGCGAGCGGCCAGAGCGTGTACACGGTGCCACTCGACCCTGCTTACCGCAATCTCAAGACGAGATACATAGGATTCGAGGCCGCCGACGGAATTGTTCTTTCGGATGTCGTGGTTTATCGGCACGTTTTGCCGAAAGTTGATTTCAGCGGCATTCCCACATCCCTCACGGTCGCCGCCGCGAAAAATTTCGACCCGATAATCGGCCCCGACGCAAACGCTCCGTGGGTAACGGCAGTATATTATCCGTTTTATAGCACCCCCACGCCGCCGCTTACCACGGGCATCACGTATAAAATCACGCAGTCGGGCAACCCGGTTCCTACTTGCACATCCGTTCCACCATGCACTCTTCCAAATACGAATGGAACCGCCGGAACCACGTACAGTTTTAGCTACACCGCAACCGATTCCGCCGGCTTCACAAGCAAGCCCGTCAGCAAAACGGTGACAGTAAAGTAAAAAAACTTTATGAATTTTTTCACGCGAACAATTAAGAAGATGGAGAAACACAAGAGAACACTTTCGTTGTGCACGCTCGTGGTTCTTGTCTTGATTATTGGGATGCCGCATCCGGCGCACGCGGCACCGGGAATCGCAGAGAGAATAGGCTCTGCAATTATGGATGTCGCATATACGTTTATTGGCAAGGTAGTTTACCTTATCGGTTATATAGTGGCTTATATAGGCGGCATAGGCGTTGCGCTGGTAGCATGGTTTATAGGAATCATTCTTAATCTGAATAATCAACTCCTTCAGTCGGACGCGGTGCAGATCGGATTTTCGGTGTCGCTCTCCGTCGCGAACCTTGGATTTGTCCTTGGCATCATCGTCATCGCGATCATGACAATCCTCCGGCAGGAGTCTTACGGATTGAAGCAAATCCTTTGGAAACTCGTCGCCGCGGCGATACTTGTAAACTTCAGTCTCGTCATCATCGCTCCGATTTTTAACTTCGCGAACCAGCTGACGACTTATTTCCTGAACTGCACGCAGGGTAACTGCAATAACACCGGAACTCTTGCCGGTTTCCAAAATTTCGCGAAAAGTCTTGCCGGCGCGTTCAACCCGCAAAAAGAACTTCTGCTTGGTTTGAACACTACCGCAGGGGGCCTTGTCGTTGCGGATACGAACCTCCAAGGAGCATTTTCAACGACCGGCCAATCAATCGGAAAACTCCTTGTTCCCATCGTATCAATCTTTTTTATAGCGTTTATGCTCATCGTTATGAACATAACGCTCGTCACGTTCGTCGCCATGCTTTTCATTCGCTATCTCATTATTGGCATTCTTCTTATTGTTATGCCCTTCGCGTGGCTTATGTGGATTTTCCCCAATTTGAGCCATTTATGGACCAAGTGGTGGAGTACATTTTGGAGATGGACTCTCTTTGCCCCGATTGTCATATTCTTTCTGTACCTCGCGATCATGACATCAAAAACCATGAGTACGGCGACCAGCGGCGTCTTTTATGTGGACACGTATACGAGCGATGCTTCGGGCGCGTTCGGGATGCTGGCAAATTTATTTGGCACTACGTTTACCCCGCTCCTCGGAAGTTTTATGCAACAAATCATCATTATCGGTCTCGCCGTCGGAGGGATTTTTGCGGCGAACTCGCTCTCGATTCACGGGGCATCAGCCGCGATGGGAGCGATCAAGGGCGTGAAGAACGCGACGGTTGGGTATGTCGGTAGGCAATCGAAGAAGGGCGCGCGGGCGGCGTGGAGGGGGGTTGGGGGGACACAAGCGACAGAGCACCTACAAAAAGGGCAAATCAGCCGCGCGGCCGTGGCAGTCCCCAGCACTCTTTCCAAGAAATTTCTCAATATCGCCGGTAGGGTAGTTGGCAAAAAAGGGTTTGGAGACCAAATTATCGGCGCGGCGGAAACAAAAACTCAACAACTTGCGGAATCTGAAACTGGGAAAAAAGTTGGAAAATTTGCCGGAGCGGCAGCTGGGATTTTTGGACTAAAGCGCCTTGCCTCTATTGGCGGCAGGCAGCTTGCGGAAGCGCAGCATAATAAAGATTTGGTTGATGACGCGAAAAAGATTGTGCCCGATGATAAGAAGGAGCTACTGAAAAACCTCGAGGGTTCGATGCGAACGGAATTGCGGATGGCATATATCCAGAAAGCTGTCGATAAAGGCTGGATAAACCATGACACGATAGTCGGCCCGGCAGGAGAAAAATTCGGCAAGTGGAAAGATGATCACGAAGACGATTTCAAGAATTATGGGCAAGGAAAACTTATTAAAGATTCAGATAAAGCAATCGGAAGCGATAAGGAAATTCGCAAGGCCGCACAGATGATCGAAAATGCGCAAAAAGCGGGCGTCGCACCGATAACCCAAGTAACTGATGCATCGGGAACAGTTGTAAACGTAGACTGGAGGCAAGAAATGAACAAGGCGATTAAAGAATTCTTTGGCGGCTTCGAAAAGGGGGATATCAATAAGATGAGCGTCAATGAGGTTTTTGGAAAAGAGGCTCCGAAAGCCATCTCAGAAGCCCTCCAGCGTGGCCTTGCAACGTATGCGCCTCAACTTGTTTCCGGCATTATTAATAAAATGGATTCTTCCACTCTCAAAGAATTCCACGCATCATATCCGCAACAAATAAGAGAAGCTCGAACGGCTGTCCAAAATGATGCAACACTTACTGCTACAGAAAAAAATGAATTACTCGCTACCATCCAAAATTCAGAAGATAAATTTGAAAGTATAATGGCGAACAACCTCTTTGGAATTGGCGCCGTGCCAGCAGCTCCTGCTGTTGGCGGCGGAGCGGCGCCAACACCACCGGCTGGAGGCGGACACTAAAATAAATTCGCATGATTACTATTTCTCAACAACAAGCACTATGGAGATGGGATCGCATACCGGAAAAACTGCGGGGGGTTTTGACGTCGGAAGTTTCCTCGGACTTTGTGTGGAGCGTTTGCGGCGATCAGCACCTGCCGGAAGATAAAATTAAATTGGTGTCGAAACTCGCCGGGTATGTAATTTGCGGATTCCTGCATCCCGAAGACCTTGCGCGAGAAATTAAAATCCAGGCGGGAGTTCCGGAACAAATTGCCGCGGCCGTCGCGGACGGTTTGAACAAAAGAATTTTTGCGCCTATACGGAGTGATATCGACGCGGTATTCAACCCTCGGCCGGATGACGGGCCGCTCGAGGAAGAAATCGAAGACGAAGGAGAATCCAGCCCGATACTCTTCCAGGAGATCCGCCCGCCTGCGCAAGGCTCCGGCGAGGCAGGCCCTTCGACTCCGCTCAGGGCAAGCGCGCCACCGCCAAGTTCAGTTCCTCGCCCGCAGCCCAGCTCAGCCGGGCCACAACTCTCTCGACAAGGCTCCTTCGACAAGGTTCAGGACAAGTCGGGACAGGCGCGGATGGATGCCGCACATTCAAGCTTCATTCCATCTCCCTTAAAAAAAGAGGGAGCGCCGACATTCCAGCCAGGGTGGTCTCACTCCTCGCCTTTGGGTAAAGTCGGAGAACCGCAGACAAAACCGTCCTCCGAAGGAGCCCGTCCGTCCTCCGGGCAAGGATACCTGCCCGGAGGACAACCTGCGCAATCAGCGCCCCTCGGTGTAGCTCCCTCGACTCCGCTCCCTTCAAGTTCCTTCGGGGCAGGCGGGACAAGCCAGGACAAGCCAGCGTCAAAGCCGGCGATTATGTTGCAACCGCTTTCTGTTCCTGGTAGTACCCCGATGCCCAAACCACCTACGCAAACAACGCCTACTGCATTGTCATCGCTGGACTTGCCGCCGAAGTCGAGCCTCGCTCAAGGCGAGATCCGGGAATCTAGAGAAGGGAATCTGGATTCCCGCCTACGCGGGAATGACAGAATAGAAAGCGGGAATGACAAGAAAAAAGAGAATGACATTGTTTCGTCAACGCCCGCTTTCCAACAACCTAAAGAAGTGCCGCTCTCATTTTCTCGAATTTCACCGCAACAAGAAATCCCGCCGCCGATACCGCAAAAACCAGCCTCTATAGGTCCGATAAGTCCTATAGGTCAAGTAAGTCCGACCGGGTCAATAGAACCCATGCCGGTAATCCTTCACGAAGAACCGAAAGCCGTACCCACAAAATCCTCGGGATTCAGCTTTACTCCGCGTCCTCCGGGCATATCAGACGTAACGTTTTCGGCGAAAAACATTCTTCCAAGACCGGCGGTTTTTGAATTTGGAAAAGGCGGCGGCATCGCGCCAGCTCCGAAAAATGTCGCGCCAACTGCTCCAAAAGTTGTACATTATAGCGAGATGAAAACTCCGCTCCCGCCAATGCCGCCAAAACCGCCGGCACAAGCGTGACACGGGTCAAGGGTCAAGAATCATGCGAGGAGAGCCGTGGCTCGCGACCTATGATTCTGGTACACTTGTGGTATGCAGTTTCAAGTTCCACAATTTATTGAATCGGAGGATAAAATCATCGGCCCGCTCACCATCCGGCAGTTTATATATGTCGGCATCGCGGGGGCGTTCTGTTTCGTGCTCTACTTCATGGTGGAACCATGGCTTTTCGTCCTACTCTCCGTGATTTTTGTGGGAACCGCGCTTGCTCTTGGAGTGGTGCGCGTGAGCGGCCGCCCGCTTACACATGTCGTCCGAGCCGCTTTTAGTTTCTATTGGAATCCGCAGCTTTATTTGTGGCAGCCGAAACAGACGAGCCTCGATCGACACAAGGTTTCGCTGGAAACTCTCGCTATTGGGGGAGGGATCGGAAACAACCGCGAAGACGTGATTGCGCAAGGCGCCTTGCGGAGCGCATGGCAGAAACTGCAGACCGGAAACAAGATGTCAAACCAGCAATTTTTCAATAAAACCGATGAACGATACCAGATATATCAAAAACTTGCGGGCGACAGGCAAGCGGCGAGGAGGATAGACTATAGGTAAGAAATGAAGAATGAAAAAATTAAGAATTAAAAATGGTAGAATTAAGTCGCCATTAAGCCAGTTTTCATTTTTCACTTTTAATTTTTAATTTATCATGCAAAAGACCGATGTCGGCAACACGCAAGACCTCGTAGCGATTAAGGAGATAAAAGAGGGTACTCTTGTTTTGAAGGACGGGGGTCTCCGACAAATCATCATGGTGGGTGGAGTAAATTTCGCCCTGAAGTCGGAGATGGAACAAAATATACTGACGCAGGGATATCAGAATTTCTTAAACAGCGTATCGTTCCCGCTTCAAATCGTCATCCACTCGAGAAAAGTAAATATAGAAAAATACTTAGATGAACTCGCGGGCTACCAAATCGCAGAAACTTCTCCACTCCTCAAAAACCAAGGAGAAGAGTATCGGGAGTTCATCAGAGGCTTCGTCCAAAAAAATGCGATCATGGAAAAATCCTTTTTTGTCACGATTCCATTCACTCCAATCAAGCTCCCAACGCCAAAAAGCGTGTCGCTCTCGGCCATGTCCCTGCCGTTTTTAAAAAAGAAAAGTGACCCGCAGGCGGAGGAGAGAACGCGCGAAGAACAGTCGCGCATATTCAATGAAAACCTCGCGCAGCTCAAACAGCGCGTTAATCAAGTTCTTGAGGGGTTGCTTGGCATCGGCCTCGACGCAACGATTCTTACAGACCAACAACTAATCGAACTTTTTTACAACTACTACAACCCAGAAAACGCGCCGCGCGAGGGAATGACTTTGCCGCCGCAAGACGAAAAATTAAAAATCTCCACGGAAGGCGGATCCGCCTCCCTTCGAGGGTCTGAGGACCCCTCAGGGTCTCGAACGACTGGCGGAAAAAATGACATTTTCTAATGTCATCCCCATGAAAGTGGGGATCCGGGTTAAAAAAATCTGGATTTCCGCCTACGCGGGAATGACAGAAAATAAAAAAGGAATGACGATATAACAACCATGGAAGAGAAAAGCTCACAAGAACATATCAAGGACATCACGCGGATCATCGCTCCCGCGGGAATAGAGATAAGCTCCTCCTTTCTTAAAATCGGCGACAAGTTCGCCAAAACATTTTTCGTTTTCTCGTACCCTCGGTATCTCTCGACGGGTTGGTTCCAGCCGATCATTGATCTTGCCACAATATTCGACATATCAATCGTCATAAACCCCGTTGATACGGGCACGGCTCTGAAGAATCTTATGAAAAAAGCGGCCCAGCTTGAATCGCAAATAAACGACAAGGAAGACAAGGGTCTTGTCCGGGACCCGATGCTCGATGTTGCTCTTCGCGACGTGGAGTCTCTGCGCGATACACTCCAGCAATCACAGGAAAAGCTTTTCGATACCGGAGTGTGCATCACCATCTACTCCGATACGCAGGACGAGCTCGCGCGGGTTGAGAGCAAGCTCGTGGCGCTCATGGAGTCAAAGCTTGTCTATATAAAACCCGCTCTTTTTGAGCAGCTTGAGGGACTTTTTTCCATTATGCCGCACGCACAAGACAAAATCGCCGTGTACACTCCAATGAACTCCGGACCGATATCTTCCTTTTTCCCGTTTGTATCTGAAGATTTATCTTCGAACCAGGGAATCATGTACGGCGTTAATCTCCACAACAACAGCCTTGTGATCTTCGACAGGTTTTCACTTGAGAACGCGAACCAAGTCGTGTTCGCAAAATCCGGTTCGGGCAAATCATACGCCACAAAGCTTGAAATCATCCGGTCGCTTATGACCGGCACCGAAAATGTGATTGTGATTGACCCCGAAAACGAATATCGCCGCCTCGCGGACGCTTTAGGCGGAAGCATTTTCAATATTTCGCTTTCTTCGCACGAGCATATCAATCCATTCGACATACCAATCATACCCGAAGACGAATCCGCAACGGACGTCTTGCGGTCTCACATCGTCAATCTCATCAGCCTCGTGAAACTCATGCTCGGCAAGCTCAGCCCGGAAGAAGACGCGCTCCTCGACCGCGCGATCACGGAAACATATGCGTCGCGGGAAATAGTTGCGGATCGGGATTTCTCAAAAGCCGAGCCCCCGGTTCTTGAGGATCTTGAAACGGTTTTGCGGAATCTTGAAGGTGGGAAGGATATGGCTGATCGCCTTTATAAATTTACAAAGGGGAGTTTTTCCGGGTTCATCAATCAACAGACAAATATCGACATAAGCAACCGGCTTATCGTTTTTTCCATTCGCGACCTCGAGGATGAACTTCGCTCAATCGCGATGTTTGTTATCTTGAGCTTCATCTGGAATCTCATCCGCGCTCAGCTTAAAAAACGCCTGCTTATCATAGATGAGGCGTGGTGGATGATGAAAAACGACGATTCCGCCACGTTTCTTTTCGGCCTCGTAAAACGGGCGCGGAAATATTTCCTGGGCGTCACAACAATCACACAAGACGTGGAAGACTTCCTGCGTTCTTCTTATGGCCGGCCAATTATCACGAATTCTTCTCTCCAACTTCTTTTGAAACAGGCACCCGCGACGATTGACATCGTGGCGAAGTCGTTTGATTTGAGCGACGCGGAGAAAAACTTTTTGCTCGGCGCGGAAGTGGGGACGGGGCTTTTCTTCGCTGGCAAGCGCCACGCGGCGATGCAAATCGTTTCTTCATATTTTGAAGACCAAATTATCACGACAAACCCGGAGCAGCTTATTGAGGAGAAGAGACAGGAGAGGGATAGTAGTTAGCCAATAGGGTATAGGGTATAGAAAAAAATAAACCCACTATTGGCTAGACCCTAAACCCTAATCACTACACTTATGGACGAAGAACAACAGCAGGATCCGAAAATTTCCATAGTTGAGGTCATACTCATCGGACTCGTATTTGCGCTTTTCGACCTTATAGAGATCGTACTTCTTCTTTTTGCGCTTGATGACTTTTGGATCATTGACATAATCACATCCGTGATCTTTTTCTACCTACTCATCAAGCGCGTCCCTCCAATGCGCCAATTCACTTGCTGGCTTATTGAACTCATCCCGTGGGTCGGCGCATTGCCGCTTCTCACTATCGGATGGGGGCTCACCGTGTGGGCAGATCGACATCCGGCGGGGGTAGTCGCCAAGGCTGGCGCGCTTGCCGGAACAGCGCAAGGGAAAGGCGCGCTCGCGAAGGGCGGGGCAAAGACGAAGGGCGTCGGGGCGCAATCGATGGCTCGGGTGGAACGCGCGGAGGGACGCGCCACGGAATTAAAAGAACGCGTGGATAAGCGGCTTGAGACGCGGCCATCGGCACAGTTATCGGGGCGCAGGAATGTTGATGGGGTCGGCGCGGGGAATGAAGAAGGGGTACCTACTGAAGAAACCGCAGAAGCAGAAAGTCGGGGGCAGGTATCCACAGCATCAAGGCGGGAGCTTGGAGAACGACCAACCCCATTTGAGGAGCTCGATGAACTTACCGAGGAAACGCCGCAACAACCTAGTGAAGAGGAGGAAGAGCAGGGTTTGTCTGCCTAGCCGAACTTGACGGATAACATCCAGCAAACAGGGGCTTGTGAGCACGGATATTTTCTTGCTAGAAGATTCCTCTTACTCGCGCCGCCGCGCTCCGTGTGGCTCACAAGCCCCTGTTTGCTGGGTCCTTCCCGCGGGACAAGCCACAGATTTCAAATATTAAATATGCTATTATTAAGTTATTGGATATGATCACCTCATCGCCTTCAAGCCTTCACCGAAAAAAGTTGCTCTCTCTTTTTGGATTATTCGTTTTTGCAACATTAATTTTTGCGAATGACTCGTGGGCGCAGACATCGGCGCCTCGAGTACTCCTCACGTGGCAAGCGAATAGCTACGTTCCAATAAGCTATCTCGGAAAAGCGCTTCCTAGTCCAAACTCTGTTATCGCCGCCTCGGTGGAAATAATTGACCAGGGGAAAATCGCCGATCTTTCCAAAAATAACGTTTATTGGTATCTCAACGGTTCGCTTGTCGGGTCCGGCGTCGGGAAAAAAAATGTTAACATCCGCGTCGGGAGCCGCGCCCTGCAGGAAGAGGAACTTATGGTGCAAATTCCGGGCTATAAAGGAGACCTGATTTTAAAAACCATCATACTTTTCATAGCATCGCCCACGGCGGTCATTGAGGCTCCTTACGCGGATCGGAGTTTCGGCGGCGGGTCCGTCGCGGTAAAAGGGGTGCCATATTTCTTTAATGTACCGGATTTGAGCACGCTTGTTTTTAACTGGACAGTGAACGGCCAATCTGTTCCTATGGCAACGAGCACGATAGAGAAAACAACCCTTGTTGCGAACATCAATCAGGACGCTGCGCCCGGGGCGCAGCTCGATATCGGTCTTACTATCCAGGATCCGAAAGAACGGTTTTATTATGGGTCGGGAAATGTGACGCTTAACCTCGCTAAATAAATGAGCGATCGCGTGAAAAAAAGTTTTTTTATAGGGTTGTATCTCGCAAGCGTTGTCTTTTTGAGCGCGTCCCTTACCACGCACGCAGTTAACATAAGCGTGAATCTGCCGGGGACTTCGGCAGAGAGCGCTACGGACGCTAAGGGCACATCGCCGCTGGTCTTTGTCCAGCAGTTTTATAATTTCGGGCTCATGATGGGCGGGCTATTAGCGTTCGCCGCAATTGTCTACGGCGGTATCAAGTATACATTCGCCGCGGGCAACCCGTCCGGCCAGAGCGAGGGGAAAGAATGGGTTAAGGGCGCGCTTTTGGGATTATTGCTTCTTGCGGCGGCATACTTAATACTCGAAACCATCAACCCATCACTCGTAAAACCACAACTGCCAAATCTTTAAATAAAAACTTATGAGGCGATATTTATATCTTTTCGCAATAGTGCTTGTCATCGCGATAGTTATACTTGCGGGAGTTTTGGTTGCCCGCCGCGTGGGTCCCGGAGCGGAGCCGGTTGATACAGGAGGAGGGTCTTCGACTCCCGGTGGTCTTCCGGTTGCTCCGCCGTCAAATGCCAACGAGAATGTTCAAGGGAACACCGGCGCAAGCGGTGAGGCGGCCACAAATTATGAGGGGCAAAAATTTAGCGTGATCGCAGAAAATAAAGCGCTAGGCTTTTTTGTAAACACCGACGCGTCTGTCGTTCTTGTTCAGCCGGATGGGCAAATAATGAAGGCGCAAGGCGGGCAGGTGTCGCCCTTAAGTTCGTCTCCTGTGGCAAATCTCATAGCCGCGAGCTTTTCTTTCGACGGCAAAAAAATTCTCGCCGTTTTTGGAGACCGCCGTAGTCCGGAGACAAGTATTTTCGATGTGACCTCAAAGACGTGGCGCCCGTTGCCGCCGAATATACAGTCTCCTTCTTGGTCGCCAACCAACTACCAAATCGCGTACCTTGGAGAACGGAATGGCTCCGGGATGATATTTACACTTGACACATCGAAAACGGCTGGAGTGCCGCAAGAGATCCTGAAGATTAATATTCAAGATGCCCAGCTTCGCTGGATCGCTCAAAACCAAATTATATTATCCGATCGAGGAAGCGCGTTTACCAATGGATCTGTGTGGAATTTAAATATCAAAAATAAAACACTTGTTCCTCTTGTTGTAGAAAATCCGGGGCTTGATTCCATCTGGGAAGGCCAATACGGGCTGGTATTTACCGCAGACCGAGACCTGCGGGGCGGGCGGTTAAGTCTTTTGGACGCGGTAGGTAATCTACTCCATGAAATGGCTTTCTCCACGCTTCCCGCGAAATGCGTTTTTGATACAGAGACAATAACCCCCATAACAACAGCACCAGGCACGAAAAAAACGACCTCTACGGCTTCCACGACGGCAATTAATAAAACGCTTTATTGCGCGATCCCGAAGGATGTCGAATCTTTTCAGGCGGTTGCCCTTCCAGATTCGTATTTCAGAAAAGAGTTATTTACGCAGGATGAGTTCTACGCGGTAAATGTATCAGACGGGAAAACGGAGGCTGTTTCGGGAGTAAAAAACTTGTCGATAGATGCCACAAACCTCAAAGTGTTTAACAACACGCTTTTCTTCATAAACCGGCTAGACGAAAAACTCTACGCGATTTCTTTGGATTAGGAATTGAAGCCGATCAAAAACGGGTGTTCTGGATCCCCGCCTGCGCGGGGATGAACTTGTTGCCTCACGGCAACAAGTTCATTTTTCCGAGACGGGCTTTATAACAACGTATCTGCCGGCACCAGTACCAATGCTTTCTGTCGTCACTTCCGGGTGAATCGCAAGCTCAACATGCACAAGCCGTCGCTCATAAGAATTCATCGCCGGGAGCTGTATGTGTTCTTTTGTCTGTAGCACTTTTTTTGCCGCGGCCCTCGCAAGTTCAGCAATCAAGTTTTCGCGTTCCTGGCGGTAGTTATTCACATCAAAAAATATTGCCGGTAGATTTTGTTTTTTTGCCATCATCCGAAGCAAGTGGTTGATGCTGTCCACGAGCGTAAGGAGGTTTTCTTTAATAAGGTTGGGATTGTCATAAATGAAAACAGAGGCGCGTTTGCGCTCCGGTTTAATTTCTACCCGATAGTCGCCAAACCCCATGAGCTCAACTATTTTTTTGACTGTTTGTTCCCACTGTTCCATGTTGTTGTATGTGCGTGTTCACAATGTATTGCTGAAGGATTGAGAAGGCTGTTGAGATGAGCCAGTAGAGGGCGATGGCGGCGGGAAAATTATAGAAAAAGATGAGTGTAATTATCGGCCCAATAAAGACCATCTGTCTCCCAATTTTTTCCTGCTGGGTCGCTTCCCGGTCTTTTGGTAGCGCGGGCAAGCTCATTCGCCCTTGAATATACTGCGCAAGAACAGCCAGTACGACAATAACAATACTACGTTCTTTTAGGTTAATCAAGCCGAAAAACATAGTGTTGATTGAATCCGGAGGCGCAATAAATGAATATATATCTGAGAAAAAATTGTCTGTTAAAATACCTCTGTCTCCGTGAAGAATATTAAAAAGCGCGATTAAAATCGGAATCTGTATAATAACCAAAAGAATATTCGAGAATGGGTTGACCTCATGTTTTTTATATAAATCCAGCGTCGCCTGCACGTGTTTTTCCTTATTCTTACCGTGAAGCTCCTGGATTTTTTTAAGCTCTGGTTGAAGGCGCTGCATCACCGTTTGAGTTCTCGCCATTTTATGAAAGAGCGGGTAGAGAACTATTCGGACGAGTATGGTGATTAAGATTATTGCGACGCCGAGATCCCCGAACGCGATTGTTTGGTAAAGAAAAACGAGCGTATTGAGGAGCGGTTTGTAGAGAATGAGGTCAAATAATTGTGCCATCTTTTTTAAATAGGATTCCGCGCGCGGCGCTAATCTCAGAGATAAGGGTTTCTCGCGTGGCCGACTCAAGCCGAGGCGAAGCAATAATTATACAATCTTTTCCTGCGTTCGGCCACGTTTTCAGCTGGTTGGCAAAAAAGCGCTTGAAGAAGTGCCGGCGCGTGGACTTGGGAACGGCTTGATTCGATATAATAATGGCGAAGCGGTTATTGTTTCCGGTGTTTTCCCGACTTTTTAACAAAAAGTGGGTGGAAGAAAATGTTTTCGAGAAAATTCTTCCCATTTCCGGCCCGGGGAGGCGGGATTTTTTTGGAAACATTCCTTAGTGTGTGAAACTTTGAAACTTGTTGAGTGCTTAGGGCAACAGCCAGGGCTAAACTGCCAATTTTCGTCTGCCTTTTGTCCTGCGGCGGCTCAAAACCCTGCGCCCTGTCGCCGTACGCTGCCGAGCCAGAAATCCGTGAGTTCTCCGCCGTTTTTTCTTTTTTGGTTGATATGTTTGTGACATTGGAGTTATGCTACCATCGATATCCAGAGAAGGCAACTGTTTTTGGCTTATTGGATAATACTCCTCCACTAGTAGAGCTTTGCGGAGCACGGATATTTTCTTGCTAGAAAATTCCTCTTTCTCGCGCCCGCCTCGACTCGACGTCTTCGGCGAGGCGGGC
>Ga0209542_10010804_pt1 | contig 16366 bp, 16 predicted proteins | sample RifCSPhighO2_01_FD_184028 | JGI IMG/M metagenome (GOLD analysis project Ga0209542, IMG submission 184028) | Soil microbial communities from Rifle, Colorado - Rifle CSP2_plank highO2_0.1 (SPAdes) (version 2) | ecosystem: Environmental > Terrestrial > Deep subsurface > Rock core/Sediment ...
TTAGGAGGAAATGGTTGTCAAGCAGATAATATTCCTGGAGTTACTCCATTATATCCTAGAGATAATCAATTCTTTAACACAAATAATTTAAATGTTGAATTATTATGTAATATATCGGAAGATTCTGGATTAACAAATGTTACACTTTATACGAATATTTCTCATGCATTTGGACTAGATGAAACTGAAATTCCATTTGGGAAAAATTTATTATTATTTAATACTGATTTTACTAATGATACCGCTTCTTATGGGGGAGGAAATGAGGTTGGCAGGGATGAAGGGTGGGAATGTACTCCCTCAAGAGGAACATGTGTTTGGAATGAAAGTACAAGATCGGGAAGTCAAGGAAGCGATAGATTGAACAGTACAGCAGGGTTACAACACTGGTTAACAAGAGGGATTGATCTTGGATTAACTAAAAGTGCTGCTGGCGGAGCTGGACAACAAGGTTCTTTATTATCTGGTGGGAAGAGGTATACAATAAGTGGATGGATTACAACGAATTTTACAGCAGCAGGATCTGCCAGATTATATGTTAATTCAATAGGTTCAACAAATTATTATGGAAATGTATCTGCCAATTCTTCATGGACTTATATTAATGGAACATTTACAGTAACTTCTTTAGCTGCAGGAACATTTCCAGAAGCTGGCGGAACTTTGTATGGATTAGGGGGATATGCATTTTTTGACGATATTCAAATTGAAATGGGAGATCAGAATACAACATATTATCCAGATAGAGTGCCTTTTGTTGAATATGAAGAAAGCAGAGATGCCTGTGATATTACTAGAGAATGTTATCCTCCTGTAAGTATAGATATAATAAATAATAGCGTATGGTCAAATGATCTTTCTGGCGGTTCTTCCAGTGTTGTAGGACAATGGGATTATACTGTTTCTGCTGGTAATTATTATGATGATGATTTTTGGCAATGTAATGGTGGGAATGATAATTGTTGGGTTAATGTAACTTTAAGAAATATTCCTTATAATGGGGTTTATAAATTTTGGGCAGTTGTGAGAGAGCAGGGGAATCATAATAATTCTTTTTTTAGCACAGATAATTTAACATGGTATAGATGGGAACATCAATTTAATGCAGATCATAATACGGTTCATTTTGCGACTCCTGGAAATGTTACTGTAACAAACCATCAATTAACATTTTATTTGTATCATCCATCAAATACAAGCATTACAGCAGGTCTTAATGTTACACAGATAGATAGATTTAGATTAGTGCCAGTTGTATTACAAGAATATAAAGCAAACTTTAGTAAGACAAACTTACAAGAAGGAACTTATATATGGAATTGCCAAGCTTATGATAATGCTTTACAGCAAAACTTTGCATTACATAACTTTACATTTACTATAGATGCAACAAATCCCATAACAGATTTATTATCTCCTTCAAATAATACATTGAATACTACAAATCATGCAGTATCTTTTTTCTTTAATTTCACTGAACAAAATCCAGATAATGCTTCTTTGATAATTAATGGAGTTCTTAATCGAACAATCAATCTAACAAATTCACAAGCAGGAAGCACATTAAATATTACTGTAAATCTAACAAGAAATGGTGAATATAATTGGAGTGTTAATGTAACAGATAAAGCAAATAACATAAGAAGCAGTGATGTATTTAATTTAACTGTTAGCTTGACTGGAGGAAATCAAATACCTTCATTAAGAAATTATACCTCCAATCAAACAATAATCTATAATGGAACATTGATTAACTTTTCAGTTGATTTAAGTGATGATAATGGGTTGAGTGGTTATGTATTTAGCATAAATCAGACGGGAGTTTTTGTTAACAGCAGCTTCATTAACCTTGGGGGAGTTACTGGAGTAAATATATCTAATATAACTAGAATAACAAGTATTGTTGGAACCAATGTTTCTTGGCAATTTATAGTGAATGATACAAATGGCGCAATTAATGTAAGCCAGATGCAGAGTTTTATTCTTAATTCTTTAGATATACAACCTGCAGTTAACTTGATATATCCACCACCAGGATATAATTTTACATCAAATAATGTAAGCTTTAATTGCACAGCAACAGACGACAGTAATTTAGTCAATATTACTTTATGGGGAAATTGGACGGGAACATTCCATCAAAATCAATCATTTAATACTCCAGGATTAGCTAATGCGTCTTTGTTCAATAAATATCTGCCAGATGGTAATTACCTATGGAATTGTCAAGCTTTTGATAATGCGAGCCAGCAAAGTTTCTTTTCATCTAATTATACCTTTAGTATTTTTCCATGTAATCCTCCATTAAGTGGAAGCTGGAATGTAAATGATACAATAGTTTGCAGGAATAGAACAATAGTCATTGATAAAAACGTTACAATACATCATGAGGGAAATTTAACAATAATAAATGTTAATTTGAGCATGAATGGAAGTTATGCAGATGGATTAAGCAATGTTTATGTTAATGATAATGGAAGTTTTTATGTAATAACAAGCAATATATCTGATATAGGAAATAAATGTATTGGTGGTGGTTTTGATTGTAGTGCGTTTGATTTTACTAGTAAGAACGAATGTGAGGCAAATTCACCTTGTAAATGGAATGTTGCTTTTGAAATATGTGGTTGGCAACCAGGATGTTCAAGCTGCGGTACAATAACAAATCAAACGCAATGCACTAATTTATGTTTATGTGACGGATGGATTAAAACTAAATATGAGCTACAGGCTAAAAGAGGAAGTAATCTTTCAATATATAATAGTTCTATTGAAAGAGCAGGATGGGCTAGTCAATTAAATAAAAGAGGATTTGAGATTAATACTAGTTCTGAAATTTATTACACAAATTTTACCAATATGTGGGATGGTTTAATATTATATTTTGGAAACAACAAAATAAATAATACAAGAGTTGGATTGGAAAAAGATCCATTAGAAAGTTTTGGGGGTGTTGCTTATTATGATGCATTTGGAGCAAAGGGAAACGTATTAAATGATAATAATTTCACAAAGGGAGGATTATTTTTAATAAATTCTTCTAATAGTACTTTTATTAATAATATCTTTCTTGATCCTTCAGGGGCTGTAAGCACATATGTAATTTTAGGTAAAAATACATTTAATGATACATTTAATGGTAATAAAATAGATGGATCGCAAATAAGCGCTACTTTAAATTCATTAAGCGGTGCAAACCATACAATATATAATAATACATTTTTAGGAGCAAATGGATTAACATTAGATGCATTTAATTATAGCGTTTTAAAGAATAATATCATAAATGGAACAGCAGCTTCAGGTTCATGGGGTTTAATATTAAAAAGCTCTGATTATAATTTATTTGTTGGAAATAAATATTCTTCATTTAATACATCAACCGGTGGACCTAAGTCTATATTAAACATTACAAGTTCACAAGAAAATAAATTTGTAGATGATATAATCGCTAGCAGAAATTATGCAGCTATAGTAAATGAAACTTTATTAAATGCGGGCGGAAATATTTACTTCTATAATGTAACTTTCAATAATAGTAAGGTAGCTTTCTTTCCAAATGCGGGCGGTTTATTATATGTAATTTGGTATTTGAATGTTAGTGTAAATGATACCAACGGAAATAAACTCAATAATGCTAATGTTACTTCCTGGAATGTTACAAGTAATGAAACATTTTCATTTTTAACAAACACTAATGGACAAATTCCAAGACAAAATGTTACTGAGTATGAACAAAATAGAACAAGTATTTTATATCAAACAAATTATACAGTAAAAACCACATCAGGAGCATTTGATATTAATACAAAGCAACTAAACATTACAAGAACATCATTTTTATTTATAACAATGAATAATGCCCCCAATGTAAGCCAACCAAGTATAACTCCAAGCCCTGCTTACAGAAATAATAGCTTGAATTGTACAACAATTCCATTTGATTATCAAACAGCCACATTAAATCTAACATTTTTATGGTCTAAGAATAATATAACTAATAATTCTTATGATTATAGTGCAAATGTGGCGAACTTTACAACGGCTGGAACTGGAAGATTGGTAATTCCATTAATGAAATATGACAATTGGACATGTCAAAGTTATGCTTATGATGGATTTGATGTAAGTGTATTTAGAAATTCAACTGCATTGCAAGTAAGCAATTCGCCTCCAAATCAAACTTCGTTAATAGAACCATTAAATGGAAACGATACAATATTTAATAGAACAGTAAATTTCAGGTGGGTAAATGGAAGTGATGCCGATAATGATACATTGACTTATAATTTATTAGTCAATACAAGTTCCGGAGGATATTTAGTTAATATAACAACTACAGATAGCAATTATGTGAGCAATACATTATTTGTTGTTGATACAATACATTATTGGAAAGTTTGTGTTAGTGATGAAGGATTATATGGACAATGTAGTCCTGTGTTTAATTTCACAGTTAGAAGTTCGGTAGCTTTAACCTTGATTTCAGACAATACTAGCTTTGGTGGATTAAACCCAAATGATCAAGATAATACAACAGATGATAGTCCTGGACCATTAAAAATACAGAACGATGGAAATGTGTTAACAAATGTAAATATTTCATTAGCTGATTTAGGATTATGGACAAGTCCAGGTTACCAAGCTCCAACTTCTAAATTCCAATATAAGGTTAATAATAATACAGGAGAAGAAGGAGCGTTCAATTGGAGTGGAAGCCAGACAACATTTGCAAATATTCCAGTAAGCAATAATACAGCTTTTGCTTTGCTAAATTATTCTGATGATATAGATAGCGCTAGGTTTGATGTAAAAATTACCGTTCCAAGTGATGAACCAAGTGGATTCAAATCATCAAGTTTGTTATTTACTGGATGGATTGGAGAATGAAAAAATTAACTGAAATGATAAAAGAGAACAGAAAGATTGAGTTAGTTATCGGAGGAATTTCATTATTTATTTTGTTATTGGGCTTTATTAATTTTAATAGTAATTTAGTTTTGGTTTCACCAAAAGATGTAGTTACGCAAAGACAGCCTGAATTTAGCTGGAGCGGAAGTTATGATAATTATAATTTAATTGTTGAAAATGAAAATAATCCTTTGGTTAATGTTACAGTAGATGAAAATTATTACAGATTAGAAAACCAATTACCATTCGGAGTTTATTATTGGTATGTTATTGCTGAAGAGAAAAAGAGTGAAACTGTAAGGTTTGAATTGAGATCGATAGTTGCAATAAAACAAGATAATGGAATATTGAATGAAGGAAATTCAAGAGTCAAGGTAGATTATGAAGAAGATGGAATTACTGGAGCTGCAATATTGGATGTTAATAGTTTGTTAAAAAAGAATATCACTAAAGCTAGAATAGAACAAGATGAATAGTAGAAAAATAATCTGGATTTGTATGATTTTGATAGTTGGAATTATGATATTTAACTCAAATGTAGATGCAATTGGAGTTAGTCCTGCTAGAAAAACAATAGATTTCAGTCCAGGATATAAGGAAACTGTAACATTTAATGTTTTGAATAATGAACATAAAGATATGAAAGTTATTATTTATGTTGAGGGAGATTTAAATGAAAGTATAAAGTTAAGCGAAACCTTATTAGAATTTAAAGCTAATGAAAATAATAAAGAAGTAAATTATGAAATTACATTACCAACTAAGTTAACTGAACCTGGAACTCATGAAAATAAGATTGTGGTAAGAGAGATTCCAGATAAACAAGCAGGAGAAGGGGCTTTAGTAAGCGCAAGCGCAGCTGTTATACATCAATTACAAGTTTTAGTTCCTTATCCCGGAAAATATGCTAAAGCAAGTTTAACCATAGCAGAAACAACAAAAGGACAACCATTATCATTTTTATTAACCGTAAGAAATTTAGGAACACAAGACATAGTAAGAGCAAAAGGAGTTATAGATATTTATGGAGCAAATAATGAAAAGATTGCTATGATACAAACAGATGAAAAAGGAATTAAATCTAAACAAAGAGATGATTTAGTTGCTGGATTAGATGTAAAAGGATGGAATCCTGGGAAATATTATGCTAAGGCTACAATAATCTATGATGGAGATACAACAACAACTGAAAGTACATTTAGTTTAGGAGATTTCTATATAGAAATATTAGATATTAATGTAAAAGATTTCAAATTAGGACAGATTGCAAGATTTAATATTTTAATAGATAATAAATGGGGTGAGCAAATAAAAGATGTTTATGCTGAGATGATAATAAATGATAAAAATGGAGATGAAATAACCAGATTTAAGAGTGCTAATGAAGATGTAAATGGTAATAGCAAAGAGGAATTAACTGCATTCTGGGATACGGCAGGAGTTAAGGAAGGGACATATACTGGAAAGATAACTGTTTACTATCAAGGAAAACAAACTGAAAAAGAATTAAGAGCGGCGATAACATTGAATGCAATTAAAGTTGATCTAATTGGAATAACTGCCGAAGCTGTTAACTTAAGTTCCGGAAGAGATAATACAATGATAATTGTTTTAGTTGTTGTTTTAATTTCTGTAAATGTTGGATGGTTTGTTTACTTTAAGAGAAAAGAAAAGATTAAAGCTCAAACACAAGGAAATCATGAGCAAAAATAACATCTTTGAAAATAGGTTTAGCTTCTTTTTTTAATATATCAATATTATTATACCTTTGGGAGAAATGAGTTAGGATAAGTTTTTTTACTTTAGCTTTTTTAGCTATTAATGCAGCTTGTTTTGCAGTTAAATGTTTGAAATCTTTTGCATTTCGTTCTAGACTTGAATCGAAAGTTGATTCACAGACTAATAAATCAGCAGTTTTTGCTAATAAAATACATTCATTGCAATAAACTGTGTCTGTGATAAAAGTTATTTTTTTACCTTTCACTAAAGATGTTGCTTTTTTTACATCTATTAATTTACCTTCGAATTTTATTGATTTTCCATTTTGCAAATTTTTTATTATAGGATCGTTTTTAAGATGAAATTTTTTTAGATATGAAACATTTATTTTTCTTTTATCTTTTTCTATTAATGAGAAACCAATACAATCTGTTGAATGTCTAAGTTTTTTTGCTTCAAGATAAAATTTCTTATTTTCAAAGAATTTTCCGTCTTTAGTTATTTCTATTACCTTTATATTTAACTTATTATCATGAATAAACATCTCCTGAATTTTTTTCATAAAGTAATTACTACCCTTTGGACCATAAATCTCTAGTTGTTTATTGTATTGCGAAGCTGCCATTGTTTGAAGTAATCCAGGTAAGCCAAGAATATGATCTCCATGCCAATGAGAAAGTAAAATTTTAGTTATCTTTGTAGGAGAAATGTTAGCTATTTTTATTTGTCTTTGAGTTCCTTCTCCACAATCTATTAATATATTTTCATCTTCGTAATTAAGTAAACAAGATACATGATTTCTATCTTTTGTTGGTACCATAGAGGATGTTCCAAGAAATGTGAGTTTTACCATATATATTTTTAAAAGAAAGCTTTTTAAATAGTTTACTGTTTTAATGAAGTATGAAAAAGAAAGAAGATGTTAAAGAAGAAAGTAAAGTTTCAAATGCTAAGTTTGTTGGAGAAAGAATAATAGCTGAGAATAGTGATGAAGTTAGAGCAATGTATGATTCAAGCAGATTTGGAGAGTTAAAAGATAATAGAATACAATATTCAAATGTTGAAGCTCTTTACTTAATGGAAAAAGATAAATTAAAAGTTTTAGATGGAAGAAAAGAATTAAAATTTGAAAGTTTTGTTAAGAAAGTAAAGAAGAATGAACCTAATTTTTTGATAAGATATTATGTTTATAGAGATTTAAGATCAAGAGGATATATTGTTAAAACTGCTTTGAAATTTGGGGCTGATTTTAGAGTATATGATCGGGGAATTAAACCAGGAGATGATCATGCAAAATGGATTGTATATCCTGTAAGTGAAGGCGGAATGTTTTCTTGGTTTGATTTTTCCGCTAAAAATAGAGTTGCACATAGTACAAGAAAGAATTTGTTAATAGCAGTAGTTGATGATGAGAATGATTGTACTTATTATGAGATAAGTTGGACACGACCTTAGTATTTACTTATAAGTAGTCATTAAACGATAGATTTATAAATCAATGATTTTTGACTAATATTGATTAAAATGACAATAGATGAAGCATTATCAAAATTACCAGAAGGGAAAGTTAAAATAAAAGAAAGTAAAATTTCCTTTCCTAGAAGATTTGTTCCGTTGCAATCAGGAAGAGAAGATTTAGAAAAAGTATTTACTAAGGCTGTTTTTAATCCAGCAGATTATATACAAATTCCTGGAACTAATGGAATTATAAGAGCTTATCAATCGATTAATGGATTTATTTACTCTGGCGCTTTATCTGTAGCAAACACAGATGGACTATTAGTTTCATCGCCATCGAAATTTATTCCACATTTGATTAATGTTGTTAGCTCATATAAAAAGAAAACAATATTATATGATGGCAATGGAAATGAAATACCACCAGAAAAAACTGAAAGAATTTATCAATACCTTACAAGAGAAGGATTAGGAAAGAATCATGAAAAAGGAATAGGAACGTGGCTTTGTGCAAGATTTTTTGAAGGTAGTGGTTATCTTGATTTAGATATAGAAACGGATTTTAGAGCAGTTAATGGTGGAGTAACTGCAACTATTAGTCAATTGGAAGAATGTGTTTCAGAAAATTGTTTTGTTGATTTAGATCCTGAAAATTTTAATAGCCAAGGTTTGCCTAAAAGAAGATCAAAAACACAAAAATATATTCAAGGAGAAAATATATACTTTACATATCCAAGAAAAGACAGAGTCTCGAGGTTCTACGCTTATTCGGATATGGCTGACCTTGACTGCGGTGGGGGCTCTGGCAACTCGTTTGTTGGGCTCGGGGTGTTAACCTACACCGAAGGCGTACCAAAAAATTGTGAATAAAATTTTATATTTCTTAGACCAAGTGGTACAACAAAGCTTTTATATTTAAGTCAATTTTGAAAATTTATGGCGGATGTAAGAGATCAAGTTATTGAATTTGTAGGTAAAAATGGACCTAGTTTACCAGTTCAGATTTCTAAGATAATTGGAAGCAATATATTGATGGCAGGAGCTGTTTTAAGCGAGCTAGTTGAAAGAAAAAAGTTATTAGTTAGTAATACAAAAAAAGGAGGAAGTCCTTATTATTATGCGCCAGGACAAGAAAACAGATTACAAGAAATTGCTAATAACCTGAAGGATAAAGAAAAAGAAGCTTATGAATTCATAAAAGAAAAAAAAGTAATAAGGGATATAGAAGCTTTACCTTGGCAGAGGCTTGCTTTAAGAATGATAAAGGATTTTGCAGTTCCATTAAATGTAAGTTTTGATAATAAAAACGAAGTATTCTGGAAATGGTATTTAGCTCCAGATGAGGAAGTAGGAAATATAGTTAATTCTATGATCAATAAAGAGATTAAGGAAACTGTTAAAGAGGAGATAAAGGAAGTTAAGCCAGAAATTAAAGAAGAAATTAAAGAGATTAAACAGGAAATAAAAAAAGATGAAATTGTAGAACAACAAACATTAATGGATAAACCCAAAGTAGGAAGACCAAAAAAACAGGTTAAAAAAGACGTTGTTAAGTTGGATTTTTTTACTGCGCTTGATTCTTACCTAAAGGATAAAAATATTGATGTTATTGAACAAAAGATAATTAAGAATGGTAAAGAGATAGATATTATAGGAAATGTGCCTGCTGCTATTGGAAGCTTGAAATTTTTTATTAAAGTTAAGAATAAAAAAACAATAAGTGAAGCTGATTTAAGTTTAGCTTATAATGAAGCTCAAAACATTAATTTACCAATTTTGTTTTTGACTAATGGAAGCTTAAGCAAAAAAGCTGAAGAATACTTAGAGAAAAATTTAAGAGGGCAATTGACATTCAATAATATATGAAAAATTACTTATTTGTTTTTGGAAGAGATTTCGAACTTTCTCTAATGGAGTTTGATTTTTATTGTAAAGCAAGAAATATAAAATATCAAGTTATTGAAAGGAAAGAGAATATAGCTGTTATTTCTATTGATTATGATATTAAAAAATTAGTTAATGAGCTTGGAGGTTTAGTAAAAGTGGGGGAGATAATAAAAATAAAGGATAAGAATGAGATTACAAAATATTTGGAAAGTGAAATTTCTAAAATTGGCGAGAATAAGATGAGGTATGGCATAAGTGTTTATTTCAATTCTTCTTTAAACGAATTTGTTAGCGATAGTATTAGAAATATTTTCAAAGAATTTAAAATTAAAGGAATATTATTAAATGAAAGAAAAGGTAACGAATTAAACCCAAGTAAAATTGTTAAAACAAGCTTGATTGAAGAAGGATTTGATTTAATGTTATTTAAGAATTATTTGGCTAGAACAATTGCTGTTTCTAATCCTTTAGAATATAAATCTAGAGATAAAAGACCAAGAAACGATTTTGTAAAAAGTATATCTATAAGACTGGCTAAAATTTTAATTAATTTAAGTGGAGCAAAAGAGAATGATATATTATTAGATCCTTTTTGCGGGGTTGGGGTTTTATTACAAGAAGCATTGTTAATGAATATTAATGTTATTGGAATAGATAATGATAGGAAAAGCATTAAAGATTCTTATGAAAATATTGATTGGCTGAAGAAAAATTATAAGTTTAAATCTAATTCTAAATTATTAAATAATGATGCAAGAAAATTAAGATATATTTTAAAAGATAAGGTAGACGTTATTGTTACTGAACCATATCTTGGACCTTATTTAAAAAAATTACCTACAAAAGAAATTGCTTTAAAGATAAAGAAAGAACTTGAGGCATTGTATAATGAAGTATTTTATAATTTTAAATATATATTAAAGAAAGATGGAAGAATAGTGTTTATAGTGCCCAGGTTTAGATTATATGAAAATGAGAAAGTTAATCTTAATTTTAATGAAATTTTAATAAAAAACGATTTTAAGACAGTTAAGAGTGAATTTAAGATTCCAATTATTTATACTGCAAGAGGAAATAAATTTGAAAGAGAAATTTGGATAGTGAACAATAGTTGACAAAAAGTTTATATATAATCGGATAAAGTAGATAATTATGGAAAGAGGTAAGGAAGTTTCTGATAAAGTATTAATAGTCTTATTGATAATATCAATATTCATCTCTGTAATCGGAACTTTAGCAGTTTATTTTCATGTAAATAGCATAGAATATGGTGTTGGAGAGGTTATAAATAATTTTGAATATCCTAAGAGTAATGTTGGTCAAGTTGGAGTGGTGGTAAATGGTAATCAAAGTGAGCAAAGATAATTTGATATCAAACAATGTACTTGCTGTTTTATTAGCGATTACAATAATATTCTCAATAACAGGAACTTTGATAAGTTTGAGCAGAATGGAAGCTTTGACAGGAGCAGCTGCTGCTGTTGGAACTGTTAATGTAACTGTAAATGAAAGTGCTGGAATAAGTTTGTCACAAAGCGCAGTTAATTTTACAACATCTGATCCTGGAGTTAATAGAATAACAACTACGGGCTTAGATATTCAAGCTGGACCTTTTAATTTAACAAATGATGGAACTGTTTTAGTTAATGTTACAATAGGATCAACAGCATTATTTAGTGTAGCAAGTGCTAATACATTACCAAATAGATTTTATTCTTACAATATAACCCATATATTAACAGGAGATGGTATTTATATTGGAAATTGTTCGTATGGAATGAGGGGAAATAATCTAATATGTGGGAATAATGCATCATGCGGCGCTTGGAGAGCTATGGTTGCAACAGCTGCTGCAGAAACAGCTATTTGTAGATTAAACTTTACAGATGGGAGCGATAGTGTATTAATACAAGTAAATATTACTGTTCCTTCAGATGAACCTGCAGGAACAAGAAATGCAAATGTTACATTTACAAGTTCAAAAGGTTAGAATTTTCTTAGTAAAGTTTATATAATCGTTATTTTACTATTTTATTATGGTTTATAAAAAAGAGGACTTAGAGATATATCAAACACAAATACAAACAGATGTTGGATTTAATGGATTTATGACTGCAGTTGTTGTATTTTTTGTTGGTTTATTAATAACACAATTCAACTCTTATAGTCTTACAATTAAGATTCCAATATCGTTTTTAATAATAAGCACATTCGGGTTTTTATATTCTACTTTAATTTTTTCAAATGCGGCTGAAGAGGTTTCTCAACACAAAGTTGAAAAATTTAGGAGACATACATTTTTAGGATATATTATAAGTGAGTATTTAGGCGTTTATTTTTTAATCTTATCAATACCATTAGTAATAAATGTTATAACTAATGACTTATATTTAAGAATAGTTACGATAATCTTTTCTTTAGCAGGATTAGCAATATATCAATTTTTGCATTTCTCTATACTAGAAAGACACTTTAATGAGAAATATAAAGCATTTGCTTGGATAATCTTTATTTTTGGTTTAATATTGTTTCTATCCCAAATAAAAAACCTTTATTTTGTACAAACTTCTATAGGTTTTATTCTTTTTATGTTAATAGTTATATATTTAGCAATAAAACAGAGGTGATTATTTCTTAGTAAATTTTATAAAGATTAAAATGTATTTTTAATTTATGAAAAAAAGAGTTTATTTATTATTCTTATTTATTTTATTATATTCTTTTAGTGCAAATGCATTAATCATATCCCCACCGGAAAGAAATTATGATTTTCATCCTGATTATCATTATAACTTTTCATTTGCTGTTGGAGGTAATAATGATAATATACCAATAGATGTTAAAACATATACGAAAGGAGATCTAGAAAAATATGTAACATTTAATCAAGAAAATGGGGTGATTTCACCTGGAAGATGGACAGAATTTACAGGAGATATAATTTTACCTGAGAAGCTTAAGGCAGGATATCATGATACTAGAGTTGGAGTGGTGCAGACAAGTTCTAAAGAAAGCGGATTTAGTTCTTTAGTCGGAGTTGAAATGATATTGGGAGTGAGGGTTCCTTATCCTGGAAGATATATTGAGAATAATTTAGAGGTTAATGATGTAAGGGTAAATGAATCTGTTAAGTTTATTTTAACATTCCATAATTATGGTAGTGAAGATATAGAAGATGTTAGAAGTTCTATTGAGATATATGGGATTAATGGAGAAAAAGTTGATAGTTTGAAAGTTGATAGTTTTAGTATTAATAATGGGGAAACTAGAGTAATAAATTTTAACTGGAGTAGTGTTGGAAACAAAATAGGAATGTACCGAGCTGTTTTAAATTCTAATTATGATGGAGAGGAACTAGCAACTTCTGAAAAAATTTTTAGAATAGGAGATATATTAATTGAAATTGTTTCTATAAATGGGACGAAGATTGATAAAGGAAAAATTGGAAGGGTATTGGTAAGTACAAGAAGTTATTGGAATACCAATATAGATGATGTTTATGCCTTATTGGAAGCAAGCACATCAAATGGATTGATTCAAATTAAAAGTCAAAGTATAACTTATTCTCCTTGGGCAAACTTAGATATACCATTATTTGTTGATGGGAATAAAATTGATATTGGAAGATATGACGCAAAAATTAGAATATATTATGCAAATAAAACAGCAGAAAAAGTATTTGTTTTAGAGATTAAAGAAAACAAATTTGTTAAATTATTCAGCACAAGAAATTTATTAATCTTAATAGTTATTATATTGATAATTGTAATGATATTAAACTTTAGGAAATTTATAAAAAATAAAAAATGAAAAAATATATTTTAATTATTTTGATGTTGTTAATATTAATTTTACCTACATTATTGGTTAAATATTTTGTAAAGGACTACAATGAGATTAAAATGGATATAAGAATAACGAATGCAAATACCATCGGAGTAAACTCAGATACAGATGGTTTGCATTTTGGAAGGGTACCAGGAGGATCAAATGCCTTTAGAAAAATTCATGTTTTTACTGAAAAATGCAATAAATGTAAGGTTAGTTTAGTTAAAACTGGAGATTTTAAAGATTGGGTTACAATTTCAAAGAATAACTTTTATCTTTATAATAATAAAACAGAAGATGTTATTATAAATGTTAATGTTCCTTTGGATGCTAGAATGGCAGATTATAACGGAACTTTAAAAATCTATTTTTGGAAAGTTATTTAAATATAGTTTCTTATTAAAGGGATATGAAAAAGAGGGTGAGTAATAACATATTAAGTGTTTTAATCATATTTTTTATTATAGCTTCATTTTTAAGCACTTTAGTTATTATCTATTATTCTGAAAGTTTGGCTACAGGAAAGGCTGCTGCTGAAGGTACAGTAGGCGTTACTGTTGGAACTGCTCCAACGCCATCCCCTGGACCTAGCGGGGGCGGTGGAGGCGGAGGTGGAGGCGGTGGAGGTGGCGGAGGAGAAGCTGAAAGGATTCCAATAATACACATTCTAGATTTTAGAATTAAGGAGATTTATAGTGTAGAAGCTTTTTATGAAGATATTTTACTTACAATATTTACAGATACTAGAAATTATACATTTAAAATAGAGAGAGTTATACCGAATAAGGAGACAGAACTTTCCTTGGGTATTTCTAGGATATTAATTCCAACTGACGAAATTGTTTCTTTGGATTTAGATAGGGATGGAAAAAATGATTTAGATTCTGAGTTTGATGGTAAAAACATCACAATGAAACTGGTTAGTATTCCTAAAGAGGAGGCAGTTGAACCTATAATTGAAAGAAAAAAGAAAATATTTGAGCCAGGATTATCTATAAAAAGAGGATTTGATTTATGGATATTATTGTTAATATTGTTAATAATTATAATTAGCTTTGTTATTTATATGCAGCATAGGAAATTAAAGAAAATAGAAAAAAGAAAAGGAGGACAAACAATAGTTAAACAAAGATTAAGAACCATAGTAAAACAGAGAACGAATACAATAATTAGATCAGTGGATAATGGCGGTTTAAGAAAGAAATTAGATGCTTTAGAAAAAAGTTATAGATTGGGATTTGTAAGTAAAGAATCTTATGAAAAAGGGAGAGACAGGATAAAAAGAAAATTAGGGTAGAAAGATTTATATATAGCTAGTAATTAATAATTAAAAAAGTGGTGGTTATGAAAAAAAGGAAAGGCTCTTCAAATGAGAAAATGCTTTTAAAAGAAGCATTAGATGATATTTCTAAGGAATTAAATAAGTTAAAAAGAGAGAAAGATATTTTGGTTAATAAAATAGGGAGCATAGAATCTCAAATAATTGAATCACAAGATAGAGAAAATAAACTAAGAAACCAAATATCTCTATTGGTAGCAGAGGAAGGACAGTTAAATAAGAAGAAAAGTGATTTACAAGGCAAGATGGCTAAGATAAAAGATAAGCTAACTAAGGTAATGAGAATTAAGGATGATCTAAGAGGAGTTTAATATCTTTTTTATTTGATTGAAATTATTTTTATTTTGTTTTGATTTATAGATTTTTAATGCATTTATTAATAACTTTTTGTTTAATGTTTTATTTGTATTCATTAAGAATTGACAGAACTGAGTTATGTTTTTAGGATGTTTTGTGTAATAACAACGTTCAAAATCTATCATAACAGGAGATTTATCTATTATTATATGTTTAACGGGATGATGCATTTCTAATTTATTAATTTTTAATTGATCAAGAATATAACATTGATCAAGAACATTTAAGATTACTTTTTTTATATTTTTTTTATATTTTAATATTGGTTTACCTTTTACAAATTCATAGATAATATAATCTTTTCCTTGCTTTATTAACTTTGGACCGATATTGTGCTTATTAAGTATTTTAAGAAACTTAGCTTCGTTTTCCAATCTGTTAATTGCTTTCGAACTTTTTTTCTTTACTTTTATAGCTACTAACTTGTTTTTATAATTTGCTGTAAACACTAATGAGCGTTTACCTTTAGCTAAAAATTTTATGTTAGTCAACTTTTCCATCTATTTCTTTGTAACTTTTTCTTCTTTTAATACTTTCTTAGCAATCCAGAATACTATAATTGCTATTATTATAAAATTTAATAAAGCTCCTAGGAAAGCTCCCCACCCGATTATAATTGGACCAATCTTAAAAGTTGCTGTTTGCCAAGCTCCGCCTGGAATAAATGGAGTTATGATCGGCATTATTATGTTATTTACTAGAGATTGTATTAATGTTGTAACAGCTACTGCCATTATAAATGCTACAGCTAATCCAATAACTTTGTATTCATCTAAGAATTCTTTAAATTCTTGTATCATTCCCATTAGTGATATGGGTTTGTTTTAGTTAATAAATTTATCCAATATGAAAAGCTTTATAAATTTC
>Ga0209542_10010807_pt1 | contig 16358 bp, 13 predicted proteins | sample RifCSPhighO2_01_FD_184028 | JGI IMG/M metagenome (GOLD analysis project Ga0209542, IMG submission 184028) | Soil microbial communities from Rifle, Colorado - Rifle CSP2_plank highO2_0.1 (SPAdes) (version 2) | ecosystem: Environmental > Terrestrial > Deep subsurface > Rock core/Sediment ...
GATGGAGATGGTGACGAAGACCCGCCAGTTATATTTACAACTGTTGAACTGGATAATGTTGACTGGTTTTCCACCCAGTCAAGTGCCCGAACTTGGTAACTGTGCTGGCCATTGGCAACGGCGAGATCAACAAATTCATTAATCATCGAGGTGCCAATCTGTATTCCATCTCTAACAATTTGATAGGTTGTCGCTAACGTATTATCAGTAGAATTATTCCAGGTTAAAGTAACCTGATCACTGGCAACATTGGCTTGAAGATTGACTGGAATAGATGGCGCAGTGGTATCGGTGTTAATATCGCTAACGCTTCCAAACGACGGTTTCAGGGCAATTAACCAACCATTGTCCACATAAAACACCCGGTCTTTATAAGGGATCAGTTCGCTATTACTACCAGTATACCCATCACCCGGGTGGGTTTGGTAATGGGGAGAGCTAAATGTTCTTGGGTTCATGGTGGTAGCATCATCCGCGTCGGAAAGAGCAAAATTACCTTGAAGTTGATAGCGAGCACCGGTATTAACGTCGATGGCCGCCAAGTTTTTGCGTATGCCGCCAATAATCCTATTACCCGAAATCACCGTTTCCACATTTTCGTCTCCACGGACAAAGTAACTATAGTTATAAGGGGGATTTACATTGCTATAGCTACTTAACCGTTCAATGACACCGGTTTTTAAGTTTACTTTCCAGGGACGACGATTGCCTTCGGCATACAAATAAGTGTGATTGATTACTCCCCAGCGGATGCTATTCCAGTACATTGAAGTAAAGGGAAGCACCGAGACAGCTTGGCCGCTGTAACTAAAATTTCTCACTTCCTGGCCGGTTTCGGTATTAATAACTACATTAGCGTTAACCCACGGCCGGTTACTGGTAATAAAAGTGTCAAAGGCATTTAGAACTGTCAAGTCGGAGTTGGGATCAGATCCAACATCGTAATGACCCGGGCAACTGTCGCAAACATCTCGATACGTCGAACCATTATTATAACTGGGATCGTAAGCAGCTAAAGTCTGAAATACTATCCGGTCTGCATCGCGAACTAAAACCGGAGAGCCGTTCCAGGTTTTGTCTCCGGCAATGGGTGTGTCCCAGATAACATTCCCGGTTTTCCAGTCAAGCGCGTAGGCGTGCATGTTTTCAGATTGGAACATGACTTTGCCTTTGTGATACACCGGAGAGGAATCAATCATGCCATACGGGGTTTTATACGTCCAGACTGGACCACTGTCACCATTTTCGGCATCAAAGGCATAAAATGTTCCGTCAATTCCGCCGAAAAATAATCTACCATTGGCATAAAGCGGTGCTGAGTAAACATCGGTGGGAACGGTGTATTCCCACATTGTTTGGCCGGTCTGTGCGTTTAGTGCCATTACCCTTCCGCGCAAATTTACCAGAAATACCCGATCGTCATACACCACGGGAGAATTGTTCAGAGAATTACCGGTGTTAACTACCCACAGTTCTTGATAAGTATTGGCTATAGCATTAATCGCTCTCACTGTACCGTCCATCAAACTGTAATAGAGGATATCATTTGCTAATATCACATTGGCATTAGCGTGGGGCCATTCTTCAAATTCTTTTTTCCAAACTGTCTGGAATGCTGAATTATTTCCATCGCCATTATTTGTCAGTTGATACGTAGTAGCGGCTGTCCGGTACCAATCATGGCGAAATTGGCGCCATTGGTCTACCGCCAAAACCGGAGAAGTTAGATTTAAAAAAAGAAGCATATTAACTAAAATAGCGATAAGTTTTTTAAATTTCATCTCAGTTTGGTTCAGCAACTGTCCAGGTAATATTTGAACTGCGCGCGAGTAATGAATAGAGCGATTGTAGATACAACATGTCGCGATATTTGGGGACCCGACCAACAATTACCGGCCAGGGTTTTTCTTTACGAAGTTGGTTAGGATTAATTTGTTGTACCCAGGCTCGACAATCAAATAACTCAAAGGATATAAAAGGTAACCCCCATTGGGCTTCATCATATATAGGCCAGCTTCTGCCAGAAGTATTAAACATATGGGCGTTGTAACGGTCTTTAAGTAGGGTACTATTAACAGCTTCGTTGATGCGATTGGAAATGACATTTGCCGAAGTAGTTTGGTACCACCTGCCTAGTTCTGGCTTCATATCAAGGCAGGGCGGGTATTCAAATTGGACTGTGTCGGCAGTTCTGTCCCAGCCCCAGCGAACTTGTCCCTGCGATACTGAGCGGTCGGTAAACGTAGTATCGCTTAGATAACCAAGTGCAGTTTGGGCTTGAGAGCGGGCTTGGCTTTCAAGAGAATTATTAAAGCGGTCAAGGATTCTAGTCATGCCAATTAACCCGAGTGCCAAGTGCACCGGATCATCGCGATAAACTAGGTCATCAGCGTAGAAATACTCCTGGTTGATTCGGTTGTGATTGCCTTGATTATATTTATCAATTAGGAAAGTGAGATTGGATTGGATCAAAGACCAATCTCCAGTGTAGTGGGCATATGCCCAGATGGCATAGAACTTTTCCCAATACGGGCCACTGTTATAGCGGTGGTACCAACCGATCTCGGTATTAGGGTGAGGAGTGTACCAGGGTGGTCTGGCTCCTTGACTTGGCTGGTCGTAGATTTGTTCAAAATCCCACAACCCCTGTTTTAATAAATAGTTTTGTACTTCGTTTTTTAGTCGTGCGGCTAGTTTGCCTTTCAATGTATTAGTATCTGAAATGCTTCCGGGTAACAACGGGATTAGAGGCGCTAACGTGCTGGTATTTCTTGCCCGGTAGTAAAGCAAGATAGTGAAAGTGTGGTTGTGTTGCAATGCTAAGCCGTTATAGTCGTTGGAGTCATTGACAAAACCAGTAACTAATTCTTCTATTTCTGCTTGAATATCTTGAGCATTTTGAGGAGTAAGAACTCCAACCTGGTCAATTATGTCAGTGGCTGTGGGCGAAGTTTGGGCAACAGCTTCAAAATTCTTTGAGCTGCGATATTTTGTAAAAAATACAACCAGAAATGTTAGTAAACATAGAACGGTTGTGAAGATAAGTATTTTTTTCATATAAAATACTTCTCTTACTTTTTTCGGTTTTTTTTGCGGACAAATGCTTTTACTTTTGTTTGTAAACCTTCTTCATCCGGCAGGGTCATAATCCCCAAAAACAATACTGCAACTACAATTGGTATTGCTAGTAATAGAAATGCTGGCATAGTTCCTCCTTACGACTAACGGTTATACCTCAATCACCACCGGTACGATGAGTGGTTTGCGTCCGGTTTCTTTATATAAAAATTTCGACACTTCTTCCTCAATATTTCTGCGGATAAAGTGCCAGTCAAAAATTTTGCCCTTTTTAAGCCGGAGATGGTGACTTACGATCTGCTTCATTTCTGCAACGATTGCACCTGAATCCTTCATGTAGACAAATCCCCGCGAGACAATATCCGGCTCTCCCCGCACGCGGTTGACGCTTTTCTCAACCGGAACCATGATGACGACAATGCCTTCACTGGCCAGAGTCCGGCGGTCACGCAACACCACTGCGCCGACATCACCCACACCCAACCCGTCAAGCATAATTTGTTCGGTTTCAATTCGTTCAACCACCCGTGGCCGGTGGCTGGCGGAAAATTCCAGTATCTCCCCTTCGCTCGGAATGAATACATTATTTTTATCATGCCCCATTTCCACCGCCAGTTTTTGATAGGCAATCATATGCCGGTACGTCCCGCCAATCGGTAACATATATTTCGGTTTAGTAAGTGAGAGCATGAGGCGCAAATCCTGTTGACTGCCGTGTCCTGATACGTGTAAATCTTCCATCACTTCAGAATAAGACACCCGGGCGCCACCCTGGGTGAGAGCGTCAACCAATTCATGCACGGCATTTTCATTGCCCGGAATCGGGTCAGCTGAAAGAATTACGGTGTCTGAGTCTCTCAACTTTACGTATTTATGCTCTCCTCGGCCAATGCGCGCAAGCGCCGAATCAGTCTGCCCCTGGCTGCCGGCAACAATAATGAATAACAGATTATCCGGCAAACGCAGAATTTGCTTATCATGTACGATTGCAACTTCAGGTATTGATAAATATCCGAGCCGCCGAGCCACTTCCGAATTCTGATCCATGCTGCGGCCGACAAAGGCAATCTTCCGGTTGTGTTGTAGGGCGACGTTGACTGCCTGTTGAATCCGGGAAATATTGGATGATTGCGTCGCAAACAGGAGTTTACCTCCGCATTTTCTGACTTCACTCTCAATCGTATCTTCGATGATTCGCTCTGAAAGCGTATAGCCGCTCCGTTCACTACCCAGAGAATCTGAGAGTAGACATAACACGCCTTTTTCTCCGGCTGCAGCAATTTTTCCAAGTTCCGACGGAAAATTGTCAGGCGGTGTCAAATCAAATTTAAAATCACTCCCGTGGTAAAAAATCCCAACCGGAGTTTCAACGACAAAATTCGCCGCATCCGGAATTGAGTGGGTCACATGTACCGGCGTAATTTTAAATGGACCGATAGTCAACGTTTCGGTAAACGGTAAAACACTAATTTTACTGCCAATCCCAAATTCGCGGATTTTGGCTTCGGCAAAACCGGCGGTGAGTTTGGTCGCATAAATCGGAAATGAGGGTAACTTCGGTAAAATATACGGCAAAGCGCCAATATGATCGTCGTGTCCGTGAGTCAGGAGAAGAGCGCGGATCTTATCTTTTTTATTGAGCAGGTACGTCGCATCCGGAATCACGAGGTCAACTCCATACATAGTCTCATCCGGAAACCCGATCCCGCAGTCAACGAGCAATATGTCAATGAGTTGTCCATCCAGACGGTACTCATACACATACATGTTTTTAGTGACATTGCCAATACCGCCTAACGGAAATATCCGCACTGTCTGTTTATCCTGTACAAAAATTTTATGTGACATACTGATTTTCTCTTACCACTGAGGCAGAAATTCTTTCACATTCTCCGGGGTGATGGTAAAACTCTCGCCTTTCCGTTCCACAATCATCCGCGCGACTTTGCGACACACACCATTAATGGTCCGTTCCAGTGAACGAATTCCGGCGTCAAATCCTAATGGCCGGACAATTTTGGGCCAGACTTCTTCGGAAATTATTAGTTGTTCAGTCCGCAATCCTGATTCGCGCATTAAACGGGGAAATACATAATCTTTGCCGATTTTAATTTTTTCCTGATCCGTGTATGACGGCATTTGGATTGGTTCCAAACGATCAAGCACAGCGGTTGCGATATGCGTCGTATTATTTGCAGTTGCCACAAATAAGACTTCAGACAAATCAAACGGAAAATCAATGTAATGATCGGTAAATGCCGCATTCTGTTCCGGATCAAGCAGTTCAACGAGTACGCCCATGATGTCTCCCCGCTTATCTTCAGCTACCCGGTCAAGTTCGTCGAGAAGTAACACCGGATTTTTGCTGCCGGCAAAATGCAGAGCTTTCATAACCAGTCCCACCTCAGCATCCGGCCGCACCCGTGATTGACCTCTTAGTTCCAAAGCATCTGACATACCCCCAAATGGGATGCGAACAAATTTCCGGCCCATGGCTTCGGCAATTGAATATGCCAATGTCGTTTTACCGGTACCGACTAAGCCAACCAGACAGAGAATTGGCGCGCGGAATAATTTCTTGGTGCCTTCAACTGCCTGAGCCTGCTGGTCAAGTTGTAATTTTAAAACTGCCAAGTATTCGAGAATCCGATCTTTTACCGGCTCTAATCCGTAATGATTTTTATGCAAAATTTCTGCGGCATGATTTAATTCAAGCCGGTCATCGGTCCGCTGGTTCCACGGTAAAGCAATCACGGTACTGACATATTTAATCACCTGTTCAAAATGGGGCAGCGTTTCAAGTGAAGTTCCGGTCAACCGCTCAGTCTCGTCAAGCATAGTGTTGACCCGACTCTCAAGTTCCGGTGGTAACTGCGCCTCACGCACGTGAGCTCGCAAACTGGTAATCATATCAATCAGTTTTGCCATTATCTTCAGTATAGCGGAGTTAAGAGAAGAAATGAAGATGTGTTCCCTTGTCATCCCGGACTTGATCCGGGATCCAGTTTAAAATGAGATCCTGAAATAAATTCAGGATGACGAATTGTCGGAACATATTGCGAATACTGATTTTATTCTTATGTGAATTTGATGTATTATTTTTATTTAAGAATGTTTATTGAAATCCCACAACCTGAATGGTATAAAACTCGTCGTATCTTTTCTGTCAAATTAGAAACTACAGTTGATGATATCCTCGATGCCCCTGCATGTGAGTACTGTGGTCAAATAACCGAAAAAGTATACACTTCTTATACATGTGGAGATGCTATTCTCGTAAAGGCAACACCAGCTGCGGGATATTACTGTAAAGCCGATGATGTTCTAACTCTGAGTTCCGAAGCTGTTTTGGAAACATTAGTTAAAGCCCGTAAAATTCTTTTTGAGCAAGGCGACACAGAAACCGCTCGAGCTTTTGGGACATCAATTAGACATGAACAGGATATTATAGCTCAACGAAAAAAACTTAACTCTTAACATGAGTTACGCATCATTATTCGATTTAGACTGTCATTACCGCGAAAGCGGGAATCCAGCGAGATTATTTAAATAGATTATCCGGTCAAGCCGGATAATGACAAGGTGCGTAAATCCTGTCTTAATCTTAAAAAATTATTTTTACCTTCTAAACCGTCCGCCGCCTTGTCCACCTCGACGGTCGCCGCCGAAACTGCGGTGTGGCGGCCGGTCAATTGGTTTATCGGCATCTGCACCAAACAACATCGAGAGGTTGATCCGGTGCTGGTCGTCAATTTCAATGACGCGCACTTTCACCTTGTCGCCAATTTTGACTACTTCTTCCGGATTGTTGACATAATCCTTGGCCATTTTGGAAACATGGACCAGCCCTTCTTTACCCGGCAGGATTTCAACAAATGCTCCAAACGGCATAATGCGTTTGACTATGGCTTCCGGAAACTCTTCACCAACATTGACTTCACGTACCAGACCTTCCACCCAGGTACGGGCGCGCTCAACACTGTCTTCACTGGTACCGGTAATCGTCACACTACCGTCATCTGCCATATCAACGGTGGCCCCGGTCTCAGCAATGATTTGCCGAATGACCCGGCCCCCTGGCCCGATCACTTCGCCGATTTTATCCTGCGGCACTTTCACAATTATGACTTTCGGCGCGTACTGAGACAACTGCGGCCGGGCTTGCGGAATGATTGCAAGCATTTTTTCCAAAATACCGAGACGCGCTTCACGAGCTCGGGTCAACGATTCTTCAAGCATGGCTTCAGTGAGTCCGTCAACTTTCACATCCAACTGAATTGCGGTAATCCCGTCTTGAGTACCGGCAATTTTGAAATCCATGTCTCCTGAAAAATCTTCAAGGCCGATAATATCAGTCATGATTTTATACTTACTTCCCTGAGTCATCAGTCCCATGGCAATTCCAGCCACCGGATTTTTGATGGGAACTCCGGCGTCCATAAGTGCGAGTGTTGAACCGCACGTGGAAGCCATGGAAGTCGAACCGTTTGACGACATAACTTCTGAAACCAGGCGAATGGTATACGGAAATTTTTCTTCTGACGGGATCACGCTTAAAAGCGCCCGCTCAGCTAAAGCTCCATGGCCGATTTCGCGGCGGCTCGGGAATCCCACCCGGCCAGTTTCACCAACTGAATACGGGGGGAAACTGTAGTGATGCATATAGCGTTTTGACGCTTCTCCCATCGGACTTTCAATCAACTGCTCCATGGAAGGTGAACCAAGAGTGGCTACCGTCAAAACTTGAGTCTGGCCGCGTTGAAACACGCCGCTCCCGTGCGTTCGCGGCAGCAAACTGACTTCACAGCTAATCGCGCGCACCTCGTCCAATTTCCGACCATCCGGCCGCGCCTCTTTGGTAATAATATTTTCGCGGATTTTCTGTTTGACTAAATAATCCAAAGCTTTTTCAATGGCTTTTTTCTCGTGCTGCTCTTCAAACTTTAGATAAATCTCATCAATAAGCGCCGTATTTTCACTTTCATTTTCTTTGCTGACCCGTTCGGCAAGCAGGGTGTCAATTTCTTTGTGGTAATCTTTCTTCAGTTTATTGAGTAACGCTTCATCAGAAAGTGAACTGGTAAACGACCATTTTTTTGGATTAATTTCAGCGGCCAGCTCATTGATTACTGCAACAATTTTCCCGGCTTCTTCTTGGGCGGTAGAAAATCCGGACAAGACGATCGACTCGGCGACTTCCTGAGCCCCAGCTTCAATCATGAGAATTTTACTTGCGGTTGCTGATACAACTAGATCCAGATCACAAAAAGGCACTTCGGATTCAGCCGGATTTAAGAGAAAATGTCCCTGTTCGCCATTTTTCGGCGGGACATAACCCAGACATACGCCGCCAATTGGACCGTTCCAAGGAATTGGCGAAATGGCGAGCGCTGCAGATACGGCGTTTAAGGCCACGATATTTGGTTCATTTTCACCGTCAACAGATAGAATCGTCACCACTACCTGGACTTCGTCACCGTAACCTTTGGGAAATAACGGCCGAATTGAGCGGTCGATTAAGCGCGCCGAAAGGATGGCATCATCAGATGGTCGACCCTCGCGTTTAACCCAACGGGAACCTTTGATTCTGCCGCCGGCATAGAGCCGTTCGACATACTCAACCCCCAAGGGAAAATAGCCAATATCTGCTTTTGGTTTGGCGGCAACCACGGTAGCTAACACCATCGTATCTCCATAGGAAGCGACGACTGCGCTGGTTGCCTGTTCGGCAAACCGACCGACTTCAAACTTTAAGGTTCTACCGCCAACTTCGAGCGATTTAGTAATTAGTTTCATGGGTTTTTCCTGAAGAAAGCGGCAAAGGTGGAGTTATGAGGTGGCCTCGGTTATTTGACTAAAATAATCGGGATCACTTCACAAATCTCACGCCGTACTACTTTCCTTCCTTTCTGTTGTAGAAATTTATACAAGAGCGAGGGTTACTTTAATTTAAGTTTTTTCGTAATAGTTTTATATCGCTCGTCACTTTTTTGGGCGAGGTAATTTAAGAGCCGGCGGCGTTTGGACACCATGCCTAAAAGCCCACGCCGGGAATGGTTGTCAGACGGGTTAGTCTTTAAATGCACCACCAGCTTCTCGATTCGTTCTGAAAGTAACGCTACCTGCACCTCGGGACTTCCGGTGTCACCCTTTTTAGTTGCGAACAACTCAATAATTTTGAGTTTGTCTTCGCCGGGAAGCATCGGCACTACGTTTTTTACCGTATCTTTTTTAACCGGCTTAGTAGGTTTTTTTGGGCTGGCGGTTGACTTCGTTTTAGCGGCTATCTTTTTAGTTTTCGTTGCCATACAAATATATTCTTACTTGAGTTACAGGGGTAATTATACGGTATACGAGCTGATTTGACAAGAAACGCGATTTGGAACTAGAGTAAACTACTGGCACCTTTGTAAATTTTTGGCTTCAACCAGTCTGGCGGCAGTTGGTCTTCATCGGGAGCAGCAACTGCGACTTCATTCCGGGGTAATTCTTCCTGTGGAGGCTGGTTAAATTGCGATGTGGTATTTTTGCGCGCGCCAGATTTGAGTAACCAGGCCGCGGTTTCAAACGTTTCCGCCGTTACTCCTGGAGTCGTAAAATTCCGGCTGCCGGCGCTCAATCCATCATATAAGTTTGCGGCGATATCTTCGTTCAGAGGTAGTTTGGCAAGCTTGAGCAATGCTGCTATGAGTTCTGACATGGTCACGCCTGTCTGCACCACATTCAGTTTGCCGTATTTCCCGTTTGCCTGATTGGTATCAATGACCACAATTGGCTTTTCGGTAAACAGATTTTTATTTTCAGTGTAGTTTTTACCGAGCAGGTCCGGGCTGGCAGCGCCAATTGTGATAAGAAGTTCAATGGTGCCGCCGCTTGAGTTGTAGTGGACGTTTTTTTCTGAAAATAAATGCTGCGAACCAGCTCTTGGTTCAATCACCAGGTTAAACTTGTCGCCTTCAATATTGTAGCTGACCCGGTCGATCGAACCTTCAATATAGTCAAGTGAGATAATAAAGTTTTTATTGCTGATTTCAGTAACGACTTTATTAATGCCAACGAGGCGGTTCCAGCCAACTGTCACCGGGCGCGGACAACTGATTTTGACGTTTTTACCTGCTTGAACGAGTGATAAATATAAGGCTAGTCCCGCGGCCATCGCATCCCGGGTACAGTTTTCCGGGAGTAAAATACTGATACTCTGACTCCCGCTCACCCCTGCCAGCAAATCTTTCAGTTGTTGTGGTTCGGTCGTAAGATTCATAAATTCCAAGCTTCAAGCCAAATTACTCGTTTAAACAAGTAATTCTTTGCGTTTAAACGCGATTATACGGTCGTTTACACGAAAGTCAAGTTTTTTTTCAAAAACAATACCGCACTCGCCTCCCGCCTCCACCTTGGTTACATCTTTCTTGCTTTGGCGGAGTGACCTAATTTTCGTTTCACCAATCTTTGTGCTGCCGCGGGTAAGTCGTAATAAATCGCCTTTAGTAATGCGTCCGCTCTCAAGCTTGCAACCGGCAATCCGCTCATTATCCATGGGGAATTCGGCGAGAATCACTGCCTCACCCAACACTTCTTCCTGAGCTTCCGGCTTATTAATGAGTTCAGCTACTTCTCTAATTTCATCAAGTAAATCATAAATGATGGTGTAGAGCTTAAAACGAACAGCTTCGGTTTCGGCAAGCAGACGCACCTGTGTAGGTATTTTAACGTTAAAACCAATAATAATTGCGCGGGCAGACTTAGCTAGTAATACGTCTGAGTCCGAAATATCACCATTTCCAGAACTTACCAGCTCGGCCACTTCCCCGAGATTTTCTTTGATCGCTTCCAGGGAGCCTGCGGCGTCAACTTTTAGGATAATTCTGGGTTTTTTCTGCTCATCAAGCGGAGGCAATGAAAACGGCCGCGGCGCAAATCGGGCACTTGCCACTGTAGTATTTTGCGTTGCAACTTCAGTTACCAGGGAACCGATTACCGGCAACGCTTTCCAGCCCATCACCTCAACCGGAAATGCAGGCGGAGCAACCTCGACCTCGTGACCTAAGTCATCAAACAATGCGCGAACTTTTGCTTCAGTTGTTTCGGTATACAGTGTTTGGCCAGGCTTTAAGGTCCCGTTTTTAATAATTAGAGTTGCAAGCGGCCCCCGGCGTTTGTCCATTTTTGCTTCGATCACTACTGCCGTAAGCGGCGCGTTGGGATCAGCGGTAATCCCTTTCAATCCGGCAATCAGTAAAATTGTATCAAGTAGTTTATCGATACCGGCGCCGGTTTTAGCCGAAACCGGAAGCACCACCACATCTCCCCCGAATTTTTCAACGAGGACATCAGCCCGCGCTAGTTCCGAAATCACCTTATCCACATTTGCTTCAGGTAAATCAATTTTATTTAATGCCACTAGAAAAGGAATGCCTGCGGCTTTCAGATGTGTAATGGATTCGACGGTCTGCGGTTTCACCCCTTCAGTTGCGGCGATTACCAAAATACCAATATCAGCTGCCTGCACGCCGCGTGAACGCATTTTGGCAAATGCTTCATGTCCGGGAGTATCAATAAAGGTAATTTTTTGCTGCGAAAAATCAATTTGGTACGCACCGATATGCTGAGTAATTCCGCCCGCCTCCCGGTCAACTAAATGAGTTTTCCGGATTGTATCAAGTAGTGAAGTTTTGCCGTGGTCAACGTGTCCGAGTACCGCCACCACCGGCGGTCTGGAAGCTGATACTGAAGATTTGTGTTCGTTTTTCATACTCATGGTAAATCTGGCAAAATAATCCCGGCTTCATACGCTTATTCTCCAGCGGTCGTGTCTTTTTTCTCAGAATCTGACTCAGTGGCCGTCACTTCCGGAGTAGTTACAGATGGTTTGTCAACCTCAGTAACCGGCTCGGCCATATCCACTGTCTTATCTGTCGTGGCTAGTTCAGCTACCGCTTCCTGTATTGCTGCTTTTGCCGCCTGTTCCGCTTCGGTAACCGGAGCTGATTCGGTAGTTTCAACCGGTGGATTAACTGTTGCCGATTGAGCTGGTGTACCAACTACACTAGTGTCATCGCCGGTAGTAGTTGGTGTAACGGGAACCGATTGAGGCGGTGAGCTCACCACATTCGTGTCGTCTGAAGCAGAGGTTGGAGTAGTTGTCGCTGTAGCGCTTGCCGCTGGTGGCGTTTTACTTTTCAAATCAATTTTAACTCCGGTGAGTTTGGCTGCTAAGCGGACATTTTGTCCGTCTCTGCCAATTGCGAGCGACAGTTGGTCTTCCGGCACCCAGGCAACCGCAGTTTTCATCCGTTCATCATAGTCCACATTAATCTCTTTAGCCGGAGCCAAAGCCGCGGTGATAAATTGCACCGGATCCATACTCCACTGGATGATGTCAATTTTTTCGCTACCTCCCAATTCATTAATGACTGCCTGCACCCGGACGCCTTTTTGGCCGACGCAGGAGCCGACTGGATCGACTCCCGGCTGACTCGAGTCAACTGCGACTTTACTGCGGTTTCCGGCTTCCCGGGCAATTTCCTTAATCTCAACTGCACCCTGCATTACTTCCGGCACTTCGCGTTTGAAAAGTCCGGCTACCAAATCCTTGTGGGCGCGGGAAACGATAATTTCATTACCTTTGTAGGTTTCCCGAATACCTTCGATATAAAAAGTCAGGCGTTGATTTAACCGGTAATGTTCTTTGGAAATTTGCTCAGTCGGCGGCATGACCGCATGCGCCCGGCCGATATCGACGATAATGTTTGAGCCGTCAAAGCGCAAAATCATGCCGGAAACGATGCTGCCGACTTTGGCAGAAAAATCAGTTAAAATTGCCTGTTTTTCCGCTTCCCGGATACGTTGCAAAATAACCTGCTTGGCGGTTTGCGCGGCAATCCGGCCAAAGCCGGGAGGAGTAACATCTTTGCCTTCTTTGAATATTTTCGCTTCACCATTATCAGGGTTCAGTTCAACGGTAAAAAGTTCCAGTTCTTCGGGGGTGACCGGAACGTCTTTGCGGTACGCGGCCAAAATTGCGGCCTTAATCGTCTCCACGACTACAGACGGGTCAATTCCCCGCTCAGTGGCTACCTGATTTAAAGCTAATGCAAACTCTGATCGAACAATTGCCGGCATAGTATTTGATTCGTTTTAATTCGAAAATTATAATAATTCGCGTTCATTCGCGACTTAACAAAAAAGGCGGGAACTTCCCACCTCCTAATTTCAACCAGTATGATTCTACCACTCAAAAAAACATAAGTCAATTTAAACGGTCGTTAATATTCTGACGGATCGTAATGGCCCATGGCCATACCTACATTTTTGACTACCGCGATTGAATTTTCATTCGCATCAGTCACGAGCTGACCTGCTTTGCTTTGTAAAACAATAAAAATTACATCGCCATCAGCTAACTCCTTAGTAGAGATACGGACTCCGGTATGCCTGCCCGCGCTTAAAAGCGTGCTTTTACCTAAAGCCGCACCTGTCTCGTCGTCTTTTTTAACTACTATATATCCGTCCTGCTCAAGCTCGACTTCCTCAACGATCACTGTAGAACCGGGAGCAACTTCGCTCACGGTAATTCGATTGGGATTTGTAGGTTCCGGGTTGGTTCTTTGGGAAACTGGAGGTAAACTGCTCACTGGTCGGGAACTGGTCCCGGTGTCACGAAACCAGATAAAGGCGCTGATAGCTAAAGATATAATCACCGCGACAAGAATCAGTTGGATCGCGCCGTTTTGACGTGTGGCAGATTTTTTCATAGTTAATTTTTGATTCCCAGCCCTGACACGCAGGCTGATTTATGGTATTTAAATTGCGTCATTATTTCTGAGCCCTTGTAAGTCATCGTCAGTCCACTAAATTGATTAACATAACCAGTATTTTGACTCGTGTTTATTGCAGAAATTTCCTGCTTTAAGACACCGCCATCTACAACATTTCCGTATGGATCAGTATAATAAGTTTGGCTTGCGCCTCTGTTATACCAGTTAACCGGCCCGCTATAAGCCTCTCTGTTGCAACCCCGGTAATTATTTCGCGGGTCATTGAACTTAAAAATCTTTTGCTGGGCTTCATCACTCCAGGTGTAAACCGTTCTGGAAAGATCTGCCGGATCCATAGAAGTAATTGGGTCAAAAACTGCAGTTGAAACTATCGCTGATGCCACAACGCTACCTTTGTTGCGAATCTGAAGAACGTCTTCCCATATTTCATAAGGAGAATCAAGTAAGCAGCCAAAACCCTGCACAGTTCGCCTTTGACGAGGGTTATTACATATGGTGCCAACATTACCTATATCAGCCATACCCTGAACATTGAGTTTATAACCACTCGCCGAAGTCATATGGAAATCAAGTGAATGGAACCTGGCTGTAAATCTGGCTGGCCCACCTGTTCCCATGTGGAAACAGAAATACGTATCATGCAACATTGCAGACCCTTCGTCATTCTTCTGGCCTTTATTATGGACAAAACATTTAAAACCGACGTGCGGCTCATCCATTGGCGGATCAAGCTGGGCTGCGACATATCCAAACGGAACTGTTCCCGCAAAAATCGTACTGGTGGCAGGATCATCCCCATGTTCATGGGCAAACGTACAACCACTCGGATCTTTTACCGGATGCCAGGTGCGGTATAGTTTGCCATCAGGACCTGTTGTCACGTATTTATCATGCACTTGTGCAGAACAGGTTCCCAACGTATCAATACCAACTACTCCAAAAATTGCGCCGCTTCCGCCGGTCGGAGGTGTAGTCATAACTGAAGCCATCGGTGTCGGACTGACACTCGCGTTTGGAGTTGGACTCGGTGTAACTGAGGGTTTTGGCGTAGCTGTCGGCGTCAGTGACGGAGTTGCGGATGGGCTGACAAGCGGGTTTGTCGACGGTTGAGTAGATGGATTAGACCCATTTTGCACTGTGTACTGGATTTCCAACCGTGGTTTTTCACTACCTTTATAAATATATTTTCTGCTCCATGATCCGCCAGTTCCTTTAATAAGTAAAGAAATCTTATTCGCATCATATTTGTTGACGTATTCCTGAACGACCGAAGTAACATCATACGAATAGGTTTGTCCTGCTTCCCATTTTACGTTATCCGAGTATGAATTATTTACTGAAAGCAAATTACGGGAAGATGGACGACTGGAGGAAGAGTAATTTTCCGGGACGCTGCTGTCTTCAGCCTTAATTTTAATCGCAATGCCGATCCATTCGGTATTCGGTTGCGTAAATTTCAGTTCGGCTTTTTCAATGTGTGCCCCCTGAGGTATGGTTTCTCCGCTGACCAGTAAACCGAGATAGGATTTATCTCTACTCTGACCGTTTCCAAGCCAACGATCGCCGCTCGTTTGAAAATTCGTATCGTCTTCATTGACAAAAGTATTATCAGAACTAAGTGTAAAAGTAGTGTTTGTCGTTGCCTGGGCTAGATTGTGGCTGTTTCCGCGGAAATAGTTGGTATTAGCAAGAATTGCCAGCGCCGCAAGTATCACTCCGCCAATAATGATGTAGCGAATGTGTACGAGATGATTGAATGTACTTCGTCGGCTAGTTTTTCGGCGGGCAGATTTTCTTCGGTGCATAAATCCTATAAATAAAAAGTAAAATACAGTATTGTCGTTTTTTACAAGAAAAGTCAAGAGATAATTTCCTATTGTCAATGCATTTTTAATAGGTATATATATCAAACAGAATCAATAGCAAAACGCAGAAGTGAAAATTATAATGATTGAAATGGAGGTTGAAAAGTTGAGCAGAGTTGTAACGTTATGCTCGTCGCAATTCTTCGAGTAATTCTTTTTGCCGGCGGTTTAAGTGCGTCGGAATCGTCACATTGATTTTTACATACTGGTCGCCACGTCCAGACCCACGGACATGCCGTACGCCCTTTTCTCTCAAGCGCATCATAGTTCCCGGTTGGACTCCGGCTTTGATATTAAGTTTTACCGTCCCATCAATTGTTGGCACTTCATAAATTGTGCCGAGTACTGCATCAGTGATTGACAGCGGAATTTCCGTGTAAACATCATAGCCGTCGCGCCGGAAGGTTTTATCTGGCCGGACTGCAATCACCACATCAAATTCGTCAAACCTGATCCGTGTTCCTTCATCAACGCCAGCCGGAATTTTAATGGTTTTTCGCTTACCCGCTACCTCCACTTCTTTTGATACCCCGTTAACAGCTTCCATAAAATCAATTTGTAACGAATAAATCGGCTTGTGCGCCTGGCGCCTGCCGCCAAATGGCGAGCCGCCGCCGAAAAACTGTTAACGGGGTAT
>Ga0209542_10010808_pt1 | contig 16358 bp, 23 predicted proteins | sample RifCSPhighO2_01_FD_184028 | JGI IMG/M metagenome (GOLD analysis project Ga0209542, IMG submission 184028) | Soil microbial communities from Rifle, Colorado - Rifle CSP2_plank highO2_0.1 (SPAdes) (version 2) | ecosystem: Environmental > Terrestrial > Deep subsurface > Rock core/Sediment ...
CCTCACGTAAAGGTGGATGTGATGATGGTCCCCATGCCGGGACTCCTTGACCCGGAGCATCTTAAGTCGGTTGGGGTGTACGGGCTCTCGATTAACATCGAAATATTCAATGTGGCACTCGCTCGCAGGATTATGATGAGCAAGTGGAAGGCATCCCGAAAGACGTATTTCGATTTCATCGAGAAAACGGTCAAGGTCTTCGGCGGTGACGGAAGAGTTCGCTCTCTGATTCTTGTCGGAATCGAACCCGTTGAGGACACTCTTCAGGGAGTAGAGGCGCTGGCTCAACTCGGTTGCGACCCGGTGCTTAGTCCATTCAGACCGGATCCGGCAACGCCCATGCGAAATCATCGGCCACCTTCGATGGAAACGCTTATCAGGGTATACGAAAAAAGCGTAGAGATCGTGGAACGCTATGGGGTGAAATTGGGACCAAGATGTATCCCATGTCAGCACAACACACTCACATTCCCTGATGGAAGCAGTGCGTACTGTTATTCCTAATGGAAGGAGGTGAAAAAAGGGGTAAGGCTCTTGCGAGTCCACTCCTTTTTCTTTATCTCTTTATTGTGAACTATTTTCTCGATGCTATAATACACACTGGAACAACCTTCAATTCAAGGAGGATAGGTCATGAGTCCAGACAACGGTCAGATTGTTACTGGTCTGATACTAGAGCGTCGCAGTGTTCGAGGGGGCTTCACGAAACAAGAAGTCACGCGTGAGATCATTGAGCAGATACTCGAGTGCGGAAACAATGCACCTTCATCAAAGAACTCCCAGCCTTGGAAATACTACGTGGTCACTGACGTAAAGATGTTGGAGAAAATTGCGACAACGATGACGCAGGCCGATGGTGTCGTGGACTTTCGTCCTCTTGACCCAAGGACCGGCAAAAGACGGACCGGGTACGTGTCGACCGTGATTGAGTCGGCAGGAATCCTCCGTTCTGTGCCTCTGGCAATCTTCCTCGAAAACCGAGGGACTTTTATGTCTAGCAGGGCTGATGTGTGGAGAGCCGAGGAATCAATCCGGGCGGGAGCTGTCGTCGGTCTTTCGCTTGATTACTTGGGCCTAGGTATGTGTGTTTGCAATATGTGGTTGGCTGGTCAGGCCCACGGTCTTTGTGGCGTCTTCATGGCCGACGTGTTGATAGCGGAGGATTTCATCAAGGATATGCTGGGAATTAAGGGCGACCTTGTGGGGGTTCTGTGTCTTGGCTATTCGGATATGACTCCTCGCCCGAAGCGCACCAACCGAAACAACGCAGTCTGGCATGTCGGGACGTAGGGTCGGGTCGTCCCGTGATAGCCAAACGCCGAGGAAAACTGGTTTTCTCGGCGTTTATTTTTTGTCGATCAGGACAATAACTTATTTAGTATTGCCATTCTCATATACAAACCGTTTTTACTCTGTTTGAAATATTTCGCTTGGGGTTCGTCATCGACCCTGATATTAATTTCGTCAATTCTGGGAAGTGGGCAAAGTATGATCGCATCCTTTTTTAATTCGGGAATAAGTTCGGGCGTTATCCAATATTTGCTCTGTGTTTCTTGAGAAAACATTTTTACAGGCAGATTGGCAGGAAACCCGGTAACATACAAGACATCCATATCGCGTATATTCATTTCGGTATCTTCCTCCAGAATATTACCGGAGGATAAATATATTTTTTTATACTCCTCGGGAAGATACAATTCTGTCGGAGAAATAGTGCGAACTTGTATGTTTGCAAACCTTGAGAGTGCGTGTAGGAGTGAGTGGGCGGACCTAGAATAACGTGGATTACCAATCACCGCCACATATAAATTATCGAGGCGATTAAACTCATTATTTATCGTCAATAAATCAATGAGAGTTTGAGTGGGGTGTTCATCGTCGCCATTCCCACAATTAATAATCGGTTTTTTTAATATCGGCTTAAGTCGAGCGTAAATATCCTTATTCGGATGACGCAAGCAGATTACATCGCAGTAAGATTGAATCGAACGTATTGTATCTTCCAAGCTTTCTGCTGTGCCCATTCTGGGGTGATGTTTGGTCTCATTCATAATTACCACATGGCCACCCAACCGATACGTTGCTATTGTGAATCCTATTTGAGTTCTGGTTGATTCTTCAAAAAATAATATGGCCACAACAAATTGTTTTTGATCTATTTTATGTAATGATTTCTTGGATAATTGATTTGCTAAATCAACGTAGCTCTCGATATCTTTCCTATCCAACGAAGTTATGCTTACCAAGTTTTTATGTTGCATGGTTTGTATTGTAACAAAAAAAGACCCCGCTGACAGTGATACCAAACAAGGGTCGGACGGCGCGTGTGGCCTACCCACCCAACTTTAATTTCCGAGCATATCTCTGCACGAAATCTCGGTACATAACCATCTGCACCCGTCCGCTGATTGTGGCCTCAAGCCGCTGTTGCACCATAAGATTATTCTAACATATTGAAGAAAGTCGGTAGGTGCGCTAGTCTTCTCTGTATGGACGCTTAGTTCAGCCCCAATGTCCGTCGACTAACGGAGTACGGGGAGCCGACCTCGCGGGCGAGCGTCGGCTTTGATAGAGTTTATTTACGGACGCTTAGCTCAGTTGGTAGAGCATCTCGTTTACACCGAGAGGGTCGCAGGTTCGAGCCCTGTAGCGTCCACCAAGCCCCGTGAAATTTTTGCAAAGGGGCTTCGCGCCCCTATAGCTTAATGGATAAAGCAATGCTCTTCTAAGGCATTGATCCAGGTTCAACTCCTGGTAGGGGTACAAGCAAGCGTGTCGAAAAATTGTTACCGACTCGAGTTGCCAAACTCTTGGTGTAGCGGAATTGCGGGTGTATGTGATAAAGTAGTGAGCGGAAAAAGGAGGCTCCGATGGAATATCGAGCAGTAGGTTGTCGGTGTGCGGTGGACATTGATTCGCTGCGACTACCGATATCCAGAGAAAGAGTTCTCTCAATATTGGCCAGCAAGAAATTCAAGGTGCTTAGGGTTGATGTCGTTGCCCTTGCGCGTAGTTGTGTTGGAGTATCAAGATATCGCAGAGGAGCTCGTCTAGTTGAAGCCCCCGCAATCTTTGATTGCTCAACTCTTATCAAGTGGTCTTACGGTCAGTGTGGCATTTGGTTGCCACGCCGATCAATTCAGCAAAGAGAACTTGGTGAGAGTGTCGAGCTTTCCGAGATTACTTCGGGCGACGTCGTCTTTGTATCTGGTTGGGTTGATTACTACCTCGATAGTCCTGCTGACGGCGTCGGGCATGTGGGTATCGCTACCGGCGACAACACGGTCATTCACGCGGGAAATAGAAAAATCGGCGTGGTTGAAACTCCACTTGATAAATTCGTGGGCAAAGACAAGTTTCGTGGCGTGAGGAGATACATTCCAAAATATCGCGAAGTTACGATACTTGAAACACCGGTCGGCAGAGAAGTTGAAATAGCGGACGATATCAGGTGGATCGTTCTACAATCTCTACCAAAGTAGTAATACATCGAATAAGGGCTCCGATGAGTTCTCGTGATAGTTAGGAATCACTTCCTCCACGCCAAGTCCGGAAAGGCACAGGCCAAAATCGTCGAGGATCTCTATCTCAAAGTGCTCAAACACATGGAGCGCCCGTGAACCCGACCACACGCAACCGGCCGGGTTTTTTATTTTCTCAATTTTTTAGGTGTCACTTATGGTACTATAGTACGGTAAGTGGCACTCTGGATTACGAATAGTTTTTGATTTTTATTTTTTGTCCAGAATACCTCGTCCCGCTTAAGCGTGACGGGGATGAGCGGTTATTGATTATCTGCTTGGGTCGCGGAAATTCGGACGAACAGACATAAGTTGGCCAAAGAGTATTTCTTTTTGCTTATAGCGATCAAGCACTTTTTGTACATCAAGCGCCGAGAGGGTAGTTGTCGCCTGACCTTCGAGCGTAGGCTCCTTTGAACTTAAGGCCAGAAACCAAAAGTAGAGTGACAAATGCAAAATGCCGGCAAGAATCAGGACCACGCAAAAAGAAATAAATAAAATAATCCAATCGCGTTTGGGATTTGGTTCGCGTTTCGACGGATCACGGTCAAAAAAATCGTGGAATTGAGCGGTAAGATTTTTAAGGTTAGGAAATTTCATCTTGATTTAAATTTTAGGAAATTTAGAAAATGAGACATTGTTGAAAATTGTAAATTATAAAATTGAAAATTCATCTGGACTCATGGTTTGGTGGCGATAACTTCTGGCAAAAAGCTGCGTACTACAAGAGTGAGGTTTCCACCCCATATTGGCGCGGTTTTCTTTTTCGGATCGGTCGGTGTTTCAACATTTAGTCTCAAATTTTGTACCACAAGGTAATATGGCGTATGTTCAAGCAGGGAAACAAAGTATAGCGCAGAAGCGTAGGTGCCATGCAAAGAAATAGAGAGAACAAGTTCTCCGGATTCGGTTTTAGCAAGACCGCTTGGTTCTATGGTAACACCGGCGTGGGCGGAAAGCTGTTCAATGCGTTCCAAAAACGCAACGGCATCTTCTTCTCGAAGGAAATAGTGGTCGAGCTCATCGCCAAGGACTTGGGCTTCTTTGGTGGAGCGAGCCAAAATACGCGCCCGCTCGGTACGATATTGTTCCACCAAGCGTGCTAAGGCGACATCGGCTACTTCCCTGCTTGCGGAATAAATAGCGATGAACATTAACACCCAGGCAGTAATCAAGCCGATAATTAGAATCAGCAGAAATGACGCGATAGTATAAAATTTTTTTCGGAAGGGAGTCATTTTGAAAAGTATGAAGTATTTAAGTATCTTGAATTAAGTATTTAAGACTTCGCTCGCAAGGTAAGTATGATAGAAAGAGGAATATCTTTGCCTCCGAGTAGGTTGGAGATGGGTGAATCCACCTTGCTAAACATTTTATCGGCCTGCAACCAAATAACGAAAGCGCGCAAACTTTCGCGGTCCTTGGCCTTACCCGAAAGAAGCAGGGTCTGCCCGCGCGTATATTGCAAGGACGAGAGCACGATTCCGGGCGTACTTGTTGCGCTTAGGTGGCTAAAGAGATCAGCCATAGAAAATTCTTCGGTTGGCGCAAGCTTACGCACATTTTCTCCAATGTCCGCGAGGGTGGCGAGAGATTTGGTAATCTGTTCCATTGCAACACTATCTTTATCTTCGTTTGAAAGCGAGGCGCTTAGAGTCTGACTGCGACTGGCGAAAATAATATATGAAGGGACAAGCATAACAAGGGACAAGAAAGTGGCGAGCAAAATGAGCCATAAAATAATAATTACTAAATGTCCGCGGTATTGTCCCTGCAGTTCCTTCTGGGCGGATTGTGGTAAGAGATTAATCATTCTGGAGAGTATGAAGTATTAAGAATGGTGTATGGAGAGGATCCATCCTGCGTGCTACTGCTGTGGCAGAATTTTACGCAACGCAAGTCCCAATGCCGTAGCGTAACGCAAAGAGTTGTTAAAAGTCATGGGCGGAATTTCTTTGTCGAAAGAGGGTAGGATGTTAATCCAAGGATTAGCGAAAGCGATCGGGGTATCTAGGCCGGAGGAAAGATACTCGAGCAGGCCCGGAATATTGGCGTCACCGCCACACATTAGAATTCGTTCAATCTTCGGCCGTGGCATACTGTGATCTTCACTGTGTGAATTCCAATATAGATAATGCTTGTTTACCTCGTCTTTTAAGACAGAGACGACCGGAGTAAGGTTAGAAAAAAGTTCTTTATTATCGGCAGAGCGCGACAACCCACGGGTTTCTTTCAAATGTACGGCGGCTTCACGTGATAATCCCGACTTTTTCTCTATGGCCTCCGCAATGGCATCGCCACCAATAGCCACGGTCGACGAAAACCATACGATACCATCACTGACGATAACAAAACTGGTGCGGGTACGCCCGAAATCTACAATCATAAACGTACCCGGATCACCATTCTTGATAAGAGCGCGAGCCAAGGCGTGTGCTTCGATTTCAAAAACAAGTGGCATAATCTCGCTCTTTTGAAAAGCCTTAAGGTAACTTGCCGCAATACCTTTATGAATAGCCGAGAGCGAAAGATAATCATCCACTCTTTCGTCTTGATGAACATAGTCAAACTCCACCTCTCCGACCGGTAAAGGAATCTGGTCCTCGAGTTGCAATTCGAGCGTGTCACGTAATTGGCGCATGGGCACTGGCGGAGTCTTGAGTGGCACAATAAAGGCTTTTTCCTCGGGCAATGAAATAACGGCGCGCTTAATGCCCACCTCCCTATGCAACTGATCGAGTACCTCCTGTAGGGCTATCTCATCTTTAACTACACCCCCCTGAATCACGCCTTCCGGAATAATTTGCTCGCCGTAGTCATCAAGAGAAATACTGGTGCGATGTTCCGTGAGCACCACATATTTCAGCGAACGGTCAGACAGGTCAATACCGTACGCCGGCTGCGAAAGATAGGTCGGTGGCGGAAAAAAGTACAACAATAGGTTGCTTGTCATTACCTATGATTATAGCGCAGGAGCGACCGCTCTGCGTACCACCCACGGAAAAGAAGTGGATTAGCCGGTTTTGTTTTTCTGCCTATCCAAAAATGACTGTAAGATTAGGGCTGCAGCGGAAGCGTCATTTCCCGCTTCTTTGCCCTGTATACGCGCCGCCTCCGCACTGGTATAAAATTCTTCTTCGTAATGCACCGCAAGGCCTGCGTGCTTAAGCGCACGTTTAAATTTTTCAATCTCTTTCATTATGATGTTTGGCGCACCCTTATTGTCCAGAGATAGACCGAGCACTATTTCCGAGGATCCAACACCTTTCGCCAAGCCGAGTATCTGCCCGATAAGATATGTATTGTTTTGCAAAACAACTCTTGGGAAGGCCATGGTGCCATCGTCATTCGATACGGCAATGCCCACTCGTTTTTTACCGTAATCAATACCAAGGAACTTCATATGAAATAGTAAATTTGAAATAGTAAATATTTTCAGACGGGCCCAAATATGTTTAAAAATTAGAAATTAGAGCATTATTTTCCATCCGAGGCGAATAAGCCTTTGGCTGTAAAAATTATAAAATTAAGCATTAAAAATTGCTCCCGAGTATTTTTTCCAAAATCAACGATTCTTCTTCACACCACTCGGAATAGCGTCCGGGATTTGTTTTGATTTCCGCCAAAAATTCCGCCCATGGCACGTAACGCACGGCCGCTACTTCGGTCGGATTGGGTGTGGGCTGTGTATCGCTATAGGCCACATGAATGGGGCAAATTTCATTTTCCATCACATTATCGCGCGCGTATTGATATCGGTACGGTGCCACACATTCAATTTTATCAAGTGTCACACTGAGCTCCTCTTTTGTTCGACGACGCACTGCGTCAATCGTAGATTCGCCGAGTTGGGGATGGCCACAGCAACTGTTACTCCACACTCCCGGCCATGTCTTTTTGGAAAGAGCGCGCTGTTGAAGCAAGAGTTCGCCATTACTGTTGAAAATGAAAAGTGAAAAAGCTCGATGCAGCGGTGTAATAATGCCGTGCGCCTCAAACTTTGGCAAAACGCCGAGAACTTCGTCTTTTTCGGTTACAAGAACAACATGTTCAGTCATAAATAATGAGTATACCGCTGCATCAATTTCTAGACAAGTCAGTCAAAGCAAGTGGCGGGGGTTAACGCAAGTATCAATAATAGCAATAACACCCCCGTTCCATTTTATGTCCGGCCGGACAAAAGATGAATGTTTCAAATTTTTTGCATATACCTGTTACTACCCCTTAAAACAAAAATCCTCCCCCGAAGGAGAGGACTTTTGTTTGCGGTCGCAGTGATTAATTGCGAGGAGCGCGGGGCTCGAGCGGACGAGCTTCGTTGACCGTCAATTTGCGGCCACTGAAGTCCTGACCGTTCCACATGGTGATGGCAGCTTCAGCTTCGGCGTCGTTTTCCATTTCAACGAAACCAAAACCTTTTGAGCGGCCCATCATTTTATCCATGATGATAGTTGCGGACGTGACTGTGCCGGCCTTCGAGAACGCGTCTCGAAGTTCGTCATCAGTCGTTGAGTACGGCAACCCACCAACGAACAATTTCTTAGCCATAGAACGATTTCTTTTACTAAAACGTGAAGGCGACCTTCTCTTTGCTTCTTCGCCTCACTTTCGCTGTGGCTACTTGAAACTGCGAGAAACACTTACACGTAGGGGTAGTATACACGACAGAAAGCAGATGTCAATGGGCTATAATAGCCTTATTTAGCAACGTATAATCAGCCTGCGTAAATTGGGTAATAAAAAAGAGGGGTGACGGACACTGTGCCGTTACCCCTCTGGCTGTGTGATACCCTAGAGACCCATTCGCCAACGGCGCTGTCTTCTTCTCTCCTCCGCCTTCAGACGCTTCTCTTGCTCCGCTTCCTTCTTCTGCTTGAGCTCTGCCTCTGCTGCTTCGCGACAAGCTGTCGGGAACACAGTGCACTGCGTACCACAGAGATCGCAGTAGATCGTCTGGTGAGTAAATGTGTGCCCCGAGGAACGTGCACCAAGCATGAACTCGCCCGTTTGCACCCACTCTTCGGATACCCGTACTCGAAGTATTGCGTGTGCTTTTTTGGGACAATGCGAACATCGGGAACTCTCGATCACAAACTCGGCTATGTTACTCATCGCTCCTCGCATTCTATCTTCCTTGTTTCGGAAGATTAGTCCATGATGAAGTCTTCCTCGATATTGAAGCCGTCCGAGATCGCGCCACAGCCTGTCTTGCGATCACGCGCTCTCTGACGACGCTCAACCTTCTGGCGAAGTTCCTGGTCAAGCTCTGCGATGGCCCGAACGGCGGCCGGGTCGGTGCGAACCTGAAAGATCCGCAGTGTTTGCTTTTTCTCTTGCTTGGATCGCCTGGTCTTCGGCACAAGAACCTCCTGCACACTCGAGACATCGAGCGTATTCTAGCTGTAAACTTGCCAGAACCGTCCCCAAAAAGCAAGGGTTAGTTTTTCTCTTTACTGCGGTGTGTATTATACAAAGTTCGACTGTATCTTAAAAGCCAACCCCTTCAACATCTTTGGGAGTAAGAGTGGTGGAAAAAACCGTTTGAGATTTCTTAATAACGGATTTTATTTCTTCTGATTCTCCTGGTTCAAATTGTTCCATCATTTCTAATTTTTACTTTTTTCTAAAAATAAAAATGGTGGCAATAAGTGCTCCCAGTGCATCCGCAAACAGGTCGAGTGAGGTATTCGTATAACCTCCAACATTAGTATTTGCCACAAAGACAGTTGCAAGGAACTCAATCATTTCGTTCAATGCCCCGACTCCTAGGCCAGCCATTACCACCACAATGAATAAGCCCGTACCCTTTTTTACATTAAGATATGACCCAATGAGCTGATACATTGCCCAGGTTGCGAAACCGAAACCAACAATATGCACAAGTTGATCATATCTAAAAATACCGTATGTATCAGATAGCGGAATAAGAATTTGGTGATATAAAATCGAACCGTCGGCAAAACGTATCCCTCCACCCGCTAGATGCATCAGCCCCCACAGCGAAAGTCCGTACAAAAGCCCTATTGGATACGCTACTTTTTTTAGACTGATTGCAATTAATATACCTACCAAAATGATTACTCCTATGTAACCAAGAAATTCATAATTTGCTCGCGCAAAAAAGATAGTTCCAAAAATAATAAGAACAAGAGCGTTTAACGCGACCAATAACAAATGTTGTTTCGATATCATGTGCTAATTATCATACCACAACGGGATATTGTGATTTATTTTGCAAACACCTTCATTGTTCTTTCTGCGGAAGGGGTGGGACTCGAACCCACAAGCCCTTTCGGGCGCTAGTTTTCAAGACTAGTTCCTTACCATTCGGAGCACCCTTCCTTGAATCAACTCGTAATTCTCAACCAATTCTTCTCTAAGTAATGTTCTTCGTAATGGCAATTCGGACAAATAAGTTCAAGGTTTTGCAAGGAGTTGTCATTATGATTTCTGTTCTTGTGATGCACATGCAAGATTTCTACCTTGGTGTAGCCACATCGCTCACAGGTCTTGCCTCTTGCTTCTAGTAACCGCATTTTTAGAGCGCGTTGTGTTTTTACCTTATCTTTACGAGCACCGGTTCTATATATAATCCCAGTTCGATTTACGTTTGCACAAGCTCTGCTGCACGTTTTCTTGTTCTTGCTTGCCAAAATAGGCTGCTGACAGACAATGCAGGGAGTTTCTTTTCTACTGGCCTTTCCGTAGCATGCAGAATTGCAATAAACACTTCCCCTGCTTCGTTCCAATTCGCATGGTCTTCTATAAATCGCAGTTTTGCAAATCTTACAGAATGTATTTGGATTTCTTGTATACTCCTCCACTCGTCCAGTCTACCAGAAAAGTTCCCTGGAAACAACGGTGACTTTGGGTACTTATGTTTTTAGTGTTACGATTGTAGCACGAATGGAGGGAATATCCACCGATAGGCGTGCGCATAGCGCCGACATGGTGCTACAATGATATCGTGAGATTACTTCGCTGGCACAAAAATACAGTGCAGAGTTTCAGCACGGGGTTTACTATTGTTGAACTACTGGTCGTTGTTGCCATCATCGGCATTCTTGCTCTTGTTGTATTCTTTTCTCTTTCCATAGTACACACCAGAAGCAGAGATGCACAAAGAGAGAAAAATGTGCACGAAATTCAAAATGCGCTTGGATTGTATTACGTCGATTACAACAGATACCCAACGATTGCCGGCGATCCTACCATTTATATTGGCGGACCGGAAGATTACCTGACTCCCGCACTTGAAAATGGAAAATATATTAGCAAACTAGGTCAGGACCCGAGCCAAGATCCAAACGGCACGCCACCATTGGTATATACATATGTACCGCTTGAGCGGGGCACGAGCTATGAGTTACATTACTGGCTTGAATCAAGAAATAAGGAGATGGTTATGGTTCCTTAAACCAAATAGAAATAGGTAAATCCCATGGGGGAAAATGGCGTTGCGCAAGACACAAAAATCGAGAAATATGATTAAATTAATAAGCATTATCAAAATAAAATAGAGTGACTTACTACTTCGCCATAGAATAGTAACGCCATTTTTCACTACAGGATGGACAACGCTTTTGAGTGGGACACAACTGAATACGAGCATCGTGAGCGAAATCGCGAATGGTTTTGGGCCATGGGTATTTTGGCTGGCGCGGTTGCGCTCACGGCCGTGTTTTTCGACAACATCCTGCTTGCTATTGTGATCTTGGTCGGCGTCTTCACGCTCATGCTCCTTTCTTCTCGGCCACCGCAAATTATACGCGTAGGCGTTTCCAGTCGGGGCATTCGTATTAAAAACGACCTCTACCCATATTCATCACTCAAAACATTTTGGATTGATGAAGACGCGCCGGAGCCGACACTCACCGTACCGACCGGTAAATTTCTCGTTCCGCACATTCGAGTGAATCTTGAGGGTGTCGACCCGCTGGCTTTGCAAAAATATCTTTTGCGCTATCTACGGGAAGAATATCAGGAGCCGACCTTGTCCGAAATCCTCGTACATTACCTTGGCTTCTAAATAGTTCATGCGGGTTAGAAGCAGAACTTTGCAGAATTGACGCGGAAGACTCGCGGAAGACTATGATATTCACGGCCGCGCTTTTGTGTGCTAGATTGAGGAGCGTTTCAAGAAAGCTCCCGTAGTTCAACGGATAGAATGCAAGATTGCGGATCTTGCGATAGAGGTTCGATTCCTCTCGGGAGCACAACACTGTGCGAGGTTCTGGATGACCATGGTTCTCGCCCTCCCTGGGCGACCAGGGTTGTCGAGGAGCTTGGACACAAAAAATATCGCTGCAAGTTTTTGCAGCGATATTTTTGTATTCTTTGCTCCAATTATTCTCCTTCCGGCCAAAGCGTGATCAGCTTGTCCTTGAGTATTAGTCTGCTCTTGAGATTCGACAGCAGCTCTCGCTTTTCTATAATCGATCCTTCAGTCAGGAGATACACAGCATAGGACTTGGCGTCGAACTCCTCGCCCTCAGCATGCTTCTCCTTGCTCTTGCCCAAGGCGATCCTCCGGAACTTGTTGTATCGCGATATCTCGTCCTTGAATTTTTCCTTGACCCCCAGCTCGTTAATATCGAGCGTATCGAGAATTCTCGTAATCTGCTCAATGATATCTTCCTCTTTGATATACCCGCCCTTGCACTCAGGATCTTTGGCTTTTGTGCATCCATAGTAGACGTAACGATGGGTATTCCCATTCTGCTGGTACTTGAACTTCTCACAGGCCGTGATGCCCGACCCGCAGAGACCGCAGGAGATCAGCTTCGTAAAGGCGAACTCCTTATCATTGTTTTTATTGATCTCGCTCCGGACGAGTTGTGTTTGCGCCTGATCATATAATTCTTTCGTGATAATTGGCGTATGCTGTCCGGTGTACCAGTTGCCGCTTCCGACCGGATATTCAAAGACTCCATAATAGAAGGTCTTTTTGAGGATCATAAAGATATTCGATACCGAGAGATGTTTACCAGCGGTAGTCTTGAACTTCGCCTCGTGCCGCAGCCAGTGATGAATTCTTCTCCCCGACCATTGCTCGTTCGCTACCTTCTCGAATATTTGCCTAACAATAGGAGCACGCACCGGATCAACGATCACCTCGCATGGTTTGTCTTTCCGCTTTTCATTGAGATATCCGGTCGGAGCCATCGATGGGCGCAATCCCTGTTCGCACCGCGTCCGCAACCCTCGCTTCACGTTTTCGGATTTGTTGTCATTCTCGAGTTTCGCAGTCGAGCACAGGATCATCAGCATGAATTTCTCGCTCGGGTTGTTCGAGAATTTCTGGCTGAAGGTGCGAATTTCTATGAGAGCCTTTTGATCCATGAGATCCACGAGCGAACCGAGGTCGCCTGCGTTTCTACTTAATCGATCAGGTGCCCATGTGAGGATGCCGCTAAATTTGCCCGAGCGAATATCCCTGAGGAGTTCATTGAAAACTTCCCTCTGGCCCGTCGCTTTCGCCGAATGACTCTCTTTTCTGATCTCCGCAATCTCAAGCCCGTCCCGTTCGGCGATCTTGATCATCTCCTTGATTTGGCTGTCTATGGAAAGGACTTGCTGTTCCTCGCTTTCTGTACTCTTTCTTGCATACAGACAGTAGGCGACCTTTACTGGCAGCGGTGGATTGGTTGAGGTCGCCGCTCCTGCCGACCCCTTAATTTGGTTGGTCATACTACAAGGGATGACGCAACCTCGCGAGGGCGTCCAGAGTGGTCGAAGTTGATAACCTGTAGGCAACTAAAGCCCCTCAAATTGCTCCACATTCCTCAATTTTCTGGTAGAATGATTGTTGACAACTGAATAAGACCTAACCCTTGAAAAAGGTATGGTCGCAAATCCGTCCAAGAAAACTCCCCACAGGAGATTCTTTGTTCGGCTTTGCCAAAGAATTCTGCGGGGAGTTTTCTTTTATTCGGTGAGTCAGATTAATTTAGCCAAAAGAAAATTTGATTCTTCAAATCTTCTTGCAAACGAAATGTGCTGCCATGACTTAAAACACCCAAATAAGATTGCACCGCTTGGTGAAAATAGTCGAACGGCAGCAGCCCCTCTTTTACAAGTTTTGCTTTTTCCTTCAACTTTTTGAAAATTCTCTGTTCGGTTTTCAGCCTTGGAATAACGACGTGTGGAAAACAATTATACCCAAGAAAATCAACACCCTGAGAAAACTTTCTCAAAAGTATCTTGCGGGGGTGAAGGTCGAGTTTGAGCTGATCAGATAAAAAACTGCCTATCGGTTTTACCAATTTTAAACAATGATCTCGTTGAGCATGAAGCATAACAAAATCATCGGCGTAACGAACATAATAACGCTCTTTGAGGGTATGCTTCATAAACTGGTCGAGCTCATTGAGATACACATTAGCAAAAAGCTGAGAAGTGAGATTGCCGATAGGCAACCCCTTTGGTTTACTCGGGTCTCGGCTTAATTCTGATTGGAAGCTTGAGATAATTTCCTTAAGCAGCCATCGGGTGTCACCGTCTTGGATGCGGCGAAACAGAATTTCGAGAAGTACCCCATGATCCACGCTCGCAAAAAACTTTTTGACATCGCACTTCAACACCCAACAGGGTTGCGTATAGTTCTCGCTCTCCCGCCGTGCATACGAGATAAACCGCTGAACGCCTCGATGAGCACCCTTGTTAATCCGGCATGAATAGGAATCGTGAATGAATGTCGATTCGAAAATAGGGTTAAGAACTTTTACGACGGCGTGGTGCAACACGCGATCTCTTACCGAAGCCTTATGAATATGGCGCACCTTGGGATCGTGTACGAAAAAAGATTCGTAGGGTAAGTGGGAGTATGTTTTATCGCGTAACGATTCGTGTAGCTTCCAAATGTTGTCTTCGAGTTTGTGCTCAAACAGCAAGACATCTTCTTTGTCCTTTTTGCCGATGTGAAATTCCTTCCACGAGGAGAATAGGTTCTCAAGATTAATTATTGAATCAAACATATGATTAACGACCCTCATAAATTAAGTGGACAGTTTAGCATGGACATTCCGATCTTCAAGAAGACATACGACTTTATGCGCGAGTTTTATGTCTTTGAACTTGATTTTCCGAAAAAAGACCGCTACACCCTCGGTCAGCGTTGCGAATTCTACATCGTCGATGTTTTAGAGGGAGTAATGATAGCCGCTCAAACCGAAAAGAGTAAAAAGTTGCAGATTCTCGAAGGAGTAAGCAATAAACTCGACCTGCTTAAAGTATTCATTCGGCTTTCGGCTGATCTCAAGATTCTGAGTGATAAACGCTATATCGTCTGCCAAAATCATCTCCAAGAAATTGGAAGAATGCTGGGTGGCTGGATGCGATCTGTCCGCGAGTAAGACCTTATTAAGAGAGCCTCTTCAAAAAAGAGGCTCTCTTGGGTTACATCAATGAGACTTCCGGGCAGGGCACACCCCCAAATTGGAGTTCCGATTGTCGCGCGTATCGTTGTTGACGTTGAGGCCGTCCGAATCGAAGTTGCCAACGTTGACGAACTTGCCGTCGGACGACTGGACGCTCAGCCCATGTGTTTTATTCCCTCCGTTATCACCGGAGATTGTCGTAAAAAGACTCTCCCCTGAATTTTACTTGGTGGTAGCTCCGATTGTATCGGAACACCCGCGCTGAAATAAAACACGTAGTTTCATCTTTGTACTCTGTTTCGGCCACACACTTCGCTGAGCCCAGAGGACCCAGCAAACTCCGGTGGATATTGAAACAAGGAGGCCCGCAAGATTAAACCGCAAAGCATAATCTCTATAAGCAAGACTCGGGAATTATTATAACCGAAAAAATTAAATCTTGCAAAAATCGGCATTTGGAGCTATAATGAGCGTATTATGGCTAGCAGAGAATCACTACCTCACATTCCCGACATCCCGACTACACCCGAGCGGGTTTTGGCCGAGAAATCTCAAGAAACAAGGGAGTCCGAACCTCTTACTGCCGAACAAATAAAAGAACGGGTGGCTGAATTGTTTGAGCTTTCCGGCGCCCGAGCAGAAGCCGGAAAACATGCACGGGAAGCATGGGGAGGACTCACCAAATCAGAGAGAGAAGAGCTGAAGGGCAAAGGCGAAGAGGCTGTCTCAGCACACTTAGAAGCCGCTCGGCTTGATCCCGAGCTTGTTGAATTTAGAGAAACAACCTTGGAAGAATATGATGGCCGCATTGCAGAACTTTCCGGCAATTCCCAAGTACTTGATGCATACAAAAATCGTTTCGGAGAGCTTAAAGACACACTGGCTCGCGCCGTATCATACGAGCACTTAAGACAGGAAGAGGATGTTGTAATAAAAGCGGAACAAAAACTTAGAAAACTTTATGAAGAAATCGGCAGAGCGCCCGGCCCTATCGAGCGCAAGAAACTAATCGCACTTTCTGATCGTCGAAAAGAAATCGAAGAAAACTTGAAAAGCTTTGAACTCGATCCAAAAACAATCGATATGCTGCGCCGCCGAGAAGTTCGTCGCATGCAACATGATCTTGAACGCTACAGTTTTGCGGAAACTGAATCTCGTCAAGAATTAATTAGGCAAGTTCTTCCCGACCTACTGCAAGGTGCCCCGGTGCTTTTTCAGGGCGAAACCGGATCAGGCAAGTCGCAACTCGCCAAATATATTTCTGAGCGGTATTTGGGAAAAACCCCGACAATCGTTTCTGTGAGCGAGCAAATAAAAGAATCCCAAATAATGGGATCGCGCGGACTTGAAGCAGGACAAACTGTTTTTAATTATTCAGAATTTGTGAAGGCGCAAAAAGAAGGGAGACCGGTTGTCCTTGATGAGGTCAACCTCATGCCGTATGAATTTGCCGGACTCT
>Ga0209542_10010811_pt1 | contig 16356 bp, 17 predicted proteins | sample RifCSPhighO2_01_FD_184028 | JGI IMG/M metagenome (GOLD analysis project Ga0209542, IMG submission 184028) | Soil microbial communities from Rifle, Colorado - Rifle CSP2_plank highO2_0.1 (SPAdes) (version 2) | ecosystem: Environmental > Terrestrial > Deep subsurface > Rock core/Sediment ...
AAATTATAAAAGCAACCAATCCGTAAATGGCTCCCTGCACAATAAATGGCCCGCGAATAAACCAATTTGAAGCGCCAACAATTCTCATTGTGCTAATTTCATTTTTTGAACCCTCAACAGTAAGCTTTATTGTGTTAAAAACAACCAATATGGCAACAATAACTAAAATAACTCCTAAAATTAAACCAAATATATTAATGTTTGAAGTTATAGCAAAAACCTTTTCAATTGTATCTTTTTTCTGTGAAAAATCAACCTTATCAATAAAAGGGCTGTAATTTTCGGTTTGCAAGATATTTGAAATTTGTTCGTATTGCAAGGCAGAACCCGTTGTTGTTATGTTTAACGATGGTAAAAATGGATTTTGCCCCACCTCTTCTAACGCTTTTGACAAAACACTGCTATCTTTATGTTTTTGCGTAAATGTTTCTAAAGCATCATTTTTTGAAACATACTCAATTTTTTTAATGCCGGGCGAATTTTTTAAAATTTCGTCTTTAATTTTTAAAATGTCTTCTTCTAGTACATCTTCTTTAAAATAAGCCGTTATATCAATTTTATCTTGAATTTGTGAAACCAAATATTGGGTAACCCCCCGAGAAAAGAAAAGTCCACTTGCTAACATAATGGTTATAACCAAAACAAAAATAGCAGCCAAGCTAATTCCTTTGTTTCTCCAAAAGTCGGTAAATGCAAATTTAATGATTCTTTTAAAATTTGTTAGCATAAATTTTCAATTTTAAATTATAGAAATAATGTTATCTATATAATTTTGCATTCGGGAGAAAGAAAAGCAAGCTTTTCTTTCTCCCTCATTTAAATTATAAAACGGCCTTTTTTTTCATCTCTTATAACTTTTCCGTTTTCTATGGTAATAACTCGTTTTCCTAATTTATTTATTATTTCTCTGTCGTGTGTTGATAAAATAATTGTTTTACCAGCTTTATTTATTTTTTCTAAAAGAGAAATAACTTCATAAGTATTGTAAGGGTCAAGGTTACCAGTTGGCTCATCGGCCACAATAACATCTGGGTGATTAACTAATGCTCTGGCAATTGCCAACCTTTGCTGCTCTCCACCAGAAAGTTCATTTGGAAAGTTATTCATTTTTTCTGAAAGCCCAATTATATCAAGAATTTTGGGCACTTCTGTATCTATTTCTTTATTTTCTTTACCTTCTACCGATAAAATATAAGCAACATTTTCATAAACAGTTTTTCCGTTAAAAAGCCGATAATCCTGAAAAATACTTCCTATTTTTCTTCTCATTTTTTGAAGGTTTAAAGAATCTGTTTCGGTAACATTTATATTTTGAAAATAAATTTCTCCCGAAGTTGGTATTTCAAATCCTAAAAGCAATCTTATTAAAGTTGTCTTCCCTGCTCCCGACTTGCCAACAATAGAAACAAATTCGCCTTCTTCTATTTCAAAAGAAACATTTTCTAAAACAATCGTGTTTGGAGAATAAATTTTTGTAACATTTTTAAACTTTATCATAATTTCTTGCGATAAATTTCCTACCAATTACGAATTTAACCGAATTACCAATACGGCGTCCGTTATTCGTAATTCGATGACATTCGTAATTCGTAAGATTATTTTAAATTTTCAGCTCTGCTTCAATAAATACATCCAATTCCCCATTTAAAACTTCTTCTGCGTTTGAAGTTTCAACTTGTGTTCTTAAATCTTTTACTAATTTATAGGGGTGTAAAACATACGACCTGATTTGGTTTCCCCAACTCGCCGAAATTGCACTGCCTTTTATTTCTTTCATTTTTTTGGCGTGTTGTAACTCATAAAATGCATAAAGCCTGGCGTATAAAATTTTCATTGCATTTTCCCTATTTTTACCCTGCAACCTTTCTGATTGTGATGAAACCGTAATGCCTGTTGCCAAATGCGTAATTCTTATTGCAGATTCTCTTTTGTTTACATACTGACCGCCAGGGCCAGAAGCTCGAAACGTGTCTACCCTTAAATCTTCCGGTTTTATGGCTTCAATATCTTTTTCTTTAATTTCTGGCAAAACTTCAACTAAAACAAAAGAAGTATGCCTAAGTTTTTGAGATGAAAAAGGAGATATTCTTACCAATCTGTGAACTCCTGTTTCTTTTTTTAAAATACCGTATGCATAACTCCCTTTTATTTCTATTGTTACCGATTTTATGCCTATTCTTCCTTCTGGCCCACCCGCTTCTCCAAACGATTGATGTAAAACAAAAAATCCAAATCCTTTTTTTACGCAATATCTTTCATACATTCTCATAAGCATTGTTGCCCAATCTTGTGAATCTTGCCCACCTGCGCCAGAGAATATTTCCATAATCGCATTGTTTTTATCGTACTTACCAGAAAGAAAAGTTTTTACTTCTTGTTTTTCAATAGTAGTTTCCAGTTTTTCATATTTTTCTTTCAACTCTAATGCTATTTTTTCGTCACCCTCTGCTATTTTTTCCAATTCTCCTATTTCTTCTAATTCTTTCTTTATTTTTTCAATTGCCTCTATTTCTTCTTTTATCACCGATATTTCTTGCTGTGTTTCTTTTGCGTTTTCAGTATTTTTCCAAAAATCAGCAACACTTGTTTTTTGTTCTAAAAGCTTTAAAGTTTTTTCTTTTTCTTCAATATCAAAGACAGTCCATCAAATGATGGAGTTTATTTTTTAACTCTTCAATTTTACTAATTTTTTCAGTCATATTCTAATTACAGATCTATTATATAATATTTTTCAAAAATAAAAAAGGTCGTGCGAGAGCGCTCTCGCACAACCTTGACAGCTGAGAGTAAAGTTTTTACCTCTAAATATCCTTAGCAAAACACAATTTTTAAATACACATTGACCCAAGTGCGGGGATGTTTTGCTGGGATAAAACATAGGCCTCTGCCTACGGAGGGAGTTTGAGACACCAAACTCTACTCACTCAATCAGCCGTCTTGCAACCACTTTATCCACAAAAATGGATAAAGTGGCTAATTTGGGACTGTATTTTAATTATAATACCTTATCTTAATCATGTCAATAGCTGAATGGAGCCAGTGGTCGGATTTGAACCGACGACCTACTCTTTACGAAAGAGTTGCTCTACCACTGAGCTACACTGGCACTCATGAGCGGACAATGAGAATCGAACTCACGCCCTAACCTTGGGAAGGTTATGTACTACCATTATACTATGCCCGCATTTTTAAAATTTACTTTTAATCCACTGCCAACTATTACTAAACCACCCTAACCATGTTTTGGGATTAAAAAAATTAACACTAGTATTAATTTCTTCTTTCGGCTTTGGTTCTGGCATTACAAAAGAAATTACTTTTTCATTTTGTATTTGAAGGTCTAATTCTTCTCTGGCAACTTTTTCTATATAATCTTTATCGTTAACTCTAACTATGCCCTGCTCTAATGTGCTGTTTTTCTTTTGTATTGTTTCAATTTTTTCTTTTAAATTATCAATTTGCGAGTTAAGTTTTTTCCTATCTTTATACACCTTAACATCTGTATAAAGTAAAAATACAATGATTAATATAAAAAAAAATTTAACAAAAGGAGATGAAAAAAAACTACTTGCTGTGTTGCTCTTTTGCTTTTTTCTAAAATTTGTTATCATTTATGTAATATGGCAAAAATTAAATCAAAAACAGTTTTTAAAGTTGTTTGGATTATGCTAATAAGCCTTGTTGCTTTAAGTATGATTATTTGGTCGGCCTCTCCCCTTTTCTTAAGGTAAACTTACGATACTCCTATAGTTTTGATAGTAGATTCGTAAATTGCCAATATTTTTTTTGCTTTCTCTAGATCTATTTTGTAATCTGGGTTATAAACTATAGAGTTTCTAATTTCGTGCGCCAAGAAAATTTCGTCTAAGTTGGGTAATGCAGCTTTTCCTGCATTATTAACTAATTCTTCAAAATTATTACCAATAAATCCCCTTTCTTCTAATATCTCGTTTAAAAAATCATCGGCTTCAATTAAAGCGAGTTTATATTCTGACTCAATGCCAGTTTCTGCCCTTTTTTGAATTTTTTTCCAGCGATTGGCAATTGCGCGAAGCCCATATGCCTGGTACGAAATAAATTCTGTAATATCTTCAAGAAACTTATATTTTAAATAGCTAGAATTCATCATAAAATAAACAACGGCTGAGAGAAAAAATATTGTAAAAAAAATAAAAATTAACTTTACCGGAAAAAGCGCATCCTGTAAGGCAGGAGATGAAATAAAATAAATGAAATCTTTTATACCTAATAAATTATAAACAGATTCCCAACTCATATAGTTATTGTAGCATTTTTTCGATAAATGACGCTACACTTAAAATTTTATTTTCTTGGAAATGGTTACCAATTATTTGAAGGCCAACTGGCAAACCATCAGCTTTACCAACTGCCAGAGACAAGCCAGGAAGACCTGCCAAATTTACAGAAACCGTGTAAATATCAACTAAGTACATTGAAAGAGGGTCATTTAATTTTTCACCAATTTTAAAAGCGGGAAAAGGAGAAACCGGGCAAAATATTAAATCTACTCCGCCAGCTGGCGAATTAAAAACATTTTCAAAATCTTGTTTAATTAGGTTTCTTACTTCTTCTGCTTTTTTATAGTAAGCATCATAATATCCAGACGACAAACTATAAGTGCCAAGCATAATTCTTCTTTTAACTTCTAAACCAAATCCTTTGCCTCTAGTTTTTAAATAAACATCCAATAAATCATCTTGATTATTTTTTAATCCATACTTAACTCCATCAAATTTTGCTAAATTAGCCGAGGCCTCAGCCGGAGCTATTATATAATAACAAGCCAAGGCAAACTCTGTGTTTGGCAAACTTACTTCTTTTATTTGTGCGCCCTGATTTTCAATTTTTTTGATTGTGTCTTTTATTATTTTTTCAACTTTTGGGTCTATCCCTTTAACAAAGTATTCTTTTGGAATACCTATTTTAAGATTTTTAACATCAACATTTAAATCAGAAAATGTATAATCCTTGCTTGTTGCGTCTAATTTATCTTTCCCTGAAATAGCTTTAAAAATAATTTTAGCGTCTTCTACTGTTTTTGCTATTGGACCTATTTGGTCTAAAGATGACCCAAAAGCAATTAACCCCGACCTAGAAACTGCTCCGTAAGTTGGCTTTAATCCCACAACTCCACAAAAAGAAGAAGGTAACCTAATAGAACCACCAGTATCAGTACCCAGTGCATACAAAGCTTCGTTTGCGGCAACAGCAGCCGCTGGCCCAGAAGAACTTCCGCCAGCCACTCTGGTTTTGTCGTTAGGATTTTTGGTAACTTTAAAAGCGGAGTTTTCGCCCGACCCGCCCATGGCAAATTCATCTAAATTTGTTTTTCCTAAAATTACAGCTCCTTCAGTTTTTAATTTTTTTATTACAGTTGCATCATAGGGAGCAATATAATTCTCTAAAATTTTAGACCCCGCTGTGCATTTTTCATCTTCAACTAAAATATTATCTTTTATAGCGCAAGGTATGCCTGTTAAATGAGTTATTTTTTCTCCAGATGTAATTTTTTCATCGGCTTTTTTTGCTTGTGATAATGCCAATTCTTCGGTTATTGCCAAATAAGCTTCTATTTCTTTATCGTTTTTTTTAATTTTTGATAAGTAAGCTTTTGTTAGTTCTGTACTAGAAAAATCTTTTTTCTTTAATCCTTCGTGGGCTTCTTTAATTGTTAGTTCTAAAATACCCATTTTTAAAGTATGTTTTTTACTTTAATATAATCATCTTTTTTATCGGGAAATGCCTCAATTATCTTTCTTGCCAAATTATTATTTGAATCTATAAATTCATCTTTTCTGACTTCGCTCGCCGTAACTTTAGTGAAGTCGGGTTGCTTTTTTAATTTTGAAGTATCAGCTTTTTTGAGTAAATCAAAGTAATCTAAAATTGCAGAAAGGTCTTTTTGCATCTTTTCTGTTTCTTCTATTGTTAATTCTAATCTGGCTAATTTTGCAATATGTTTTACTTCTTCTTTTGAAATCATTTTGAATAAAAAATTACCAAGGCGGTTCCCCTTCTTCGTCTCTTAACATAACTTCAGATAATGTTTCTATATTTTCTAAAGCCATTCCTGCGCCTCTCACAACTGCTGTTAAAGGATCATCAATAATTTTACAAGGCATTTTTGTTTCTTTTGAAATTAAAACATCTAATCCTCTTAGCAAAGAACCGCCTCCCGACAAATAAATACCGTTTGACATAACATCGGCCAATAATTCTGGTGGTGTTTCTTCGATTGTTGTTTTAATAGCCGCAATAATTTGTTTAACCGATTTATCTAAGGCACGCTGAACATCATCGTTAAAAATAACAACTTCTTCTGGAAGCCCTGTAACTAAATTTCTGCCACGCATTGGCATTTCTTTTTTCTCTTTTAAAGGCAAAGCCGAACCTATATTTATTTTAATTAGTTCTGCTGTTTTTTCTCCAATTAACAATTTATATTCTTTTTGGGCGAACTGAACAATATCGTCGTTAAGCTTATCGCCGGCAACTCTTATGCTTTTATAAGTAACAATTCCTCCCAAAGATATAACTGCCACTTCTGTTGTGCCTCCTCCAATATCCACTATAAAGTTACCCCCCGCTTCCTGAATTGGAAGTTTTGCTCCAATAGCCGAAGCCAAGGGCTCTTCAATTAAAAAAACTGTTCTGGCTCCAGCCGATTTGGCGGCATCGCGAACTGCCTTTCTTTCAACTTCTGTAACTCCGCAAGGAATGCCAATAATTACTCTTGGCAAGTACCCTAAACCAAATATTTTTTTGCTTGAAGCGGCTGATTTTTCAATAAAATATTTTAACATTTGTTCTGTAACCTCAAAGTCAGAAATAACACCATTTACCAAGGGCCTGGTGGCTGTAATATAAGAAGGAGTTCGGCCTACCATTTTTTTTGCTTCTTCACCAATAGATAAAATTTGGCCTGTTTTATTATTAATTGCCACTACAGACGGCTCATTAATAATTATTCCCCTATCTTTAACATAAACCAAAGAATTGGCTGTGCCTAAATCGATAGCCATATCTATTGATAAAAATGAAAATATTTTTTTAAACATTCGTAATTTGTTAATTTAAAAATTTGGACAACTGGCTTATCTTTACCAGTTTTGTTTTATCTTTACCTCTTTCCTTTACTTCAACTGAATTTATTCTTAAGGTTTTTTCACTAACCACAATACGAAACGGAATACCAATTAAATCATTTTCTGCAAATTTTTCTCCAACCGATTTTGATTGCCTGTCGTCATATAGTACTTCAATTTTTTCTTTTTGTAAATTATTATATATTTTTTCTGTGGCCAATTTAACTTTTTGATTGTTTTCAACTGGAATTAAATGAACCAAAAATGGAGCCAAGGATCGGGGCCACACAATACCCCTCTCATCATGATTTACTTCAACAACTGCTCCCATTAATCTACCAAGACCAATTCCGTAGCATCCCATAATTACTGGTTTCTCTACGGCGTCCTTATCAGTGAATTTTAAATTAAAAGGAGAAGAAAATCTTGTGCCCATTTTAAAAATATTGCCCACTTCAACTGTTTTTTTCTCTTCAAACTCACTATTTTTACATTTAGGACATACTGAATTTTCTGCCTTTATTTCTTTATTTATTCCAATACCGCATTTTTTACAAATATAAATTAAATCTTCCCCTGCACTGGTAATAGTTTGAAACTCATCGGAATATTTTGAAAAACTTCCGCCCGATGCCAATGTACGGTATGTCATTTTTTCAATTCCACACTCTTTGAAAATTTTATCATAAGATTTTGCAACAACTTCGTAGTATTTATCTAAATCTGCCTGATTTGCATGAAAAGAATATAAATCTTTCATCATAAACTCTTTCACTCTTAAAAGTCCTGATTTTGGCCTTAATTCATCTCTTAATTTATCTTGTATTTGAAATACATACAAAGGCAAGTCCCTATAAGAAAACACCACTCTTTTTGCCAAAGGAGTAACTACCTCTTCGTGAGTAGGACCTAAAATATATTCTTTATCGCCATTTCCTTTTAATAAAAAAATAATTTCTTTCTCTATATTAATTCTATCGGTTTTTACCCAATTTTCTTTTGGCTGTAAAACTGGCATTAAAATTTCTTGCCCATTAATTTCTTCCATGTTTTTCCTTATAATATTTTCAATATTTTTCAAAACTTTTAATCCCAACGGTAAAAATGTATAAACACCAGCCATTAACTGGTCTATAAAACCAGCCCTCACTAAAAGGTCGTGCGAAACCGATTCTGTGTCTTTAGATTTTTCCTTTGTTGTTTTATAAAAAAGTTTTGACTGTAACATATCTAATTATTTAATATTTTTTATCTCTGCAAACTGGATTTTATAAACTCTGAAAGACGCGGGATATCAAATCTTATTGTTATGAAAATAGACATAGCAATTAATAAAAAGAAAAATACAACTGTGATGTTTTGCTCAACTCTTGCAGAAACCGGTTTGCCTCTTATTTTTTCTATAGCTAAAAATATTAATTTTCCTCCATCTAATGCTGGGATTGGAAATATATTAAATATAGCAACAAAAACAGAAATAGATGCTATAAAATACAAAAAGAATCCAGGCCCAAAATCCACTGCTCTAGCCAAAAAAACCGTAATACCAATGGGTCCTAGCATTTCAGCTCCCTTTGGAATCCCCTTACCCGAAAATAAATCTGAAAAAACAGTAAAAAGACTTTGCAATGCCTTTATTGTAATTTCACCAGTATAAAGTACTCCTTTAATTGGAGACTGGTACCAAGGATATTTTTTAATAAGAGTGCCCATTCTTTCAAGGCCTACTCCCAGTGCTCCCTGTCCTTGTGGAACTTGATCTCTTAGAGTTAATAAAGTTTCAATGGTTTTGTCTTGCCTTTTAATTGCTAAAGTTATTTCTTTACCAGCATTTTCTTTTGTAAAATCTTGAACATCTTTTATTTTATCAATTTTTAATTCTTCATTTTCTACTTTAAAACTCAATAATACATCCCCTGCCACTAATCCAGCATTCTTTGCAGGAGAATCTTCTGAAACCGAAATAACTTGTACTCTTGTATTTGTTAAGCCAGCAACATCTTGATCGCCAACAGGAATATCGGCTCCTATGGCAAAAACAATAGAAAAAAGAATCATAGAGGCAATCCAAAAAGCAACCACCCCTCCTATAATAATAAGAACTCTTTTCCAAATAACTAAATTTGAAAAGCTTCTGTAGTCATCTACGTCGCCTTCTTCGCCATAAATTCTTACAAAGGCTCCTAAAGGCAAAAGATTTATAGAATAAAGAGTTTCGCCAAATTTCTTGCCAAAAATTCTTGGCGGATAACCTATGCCAAATTCTTCAACTTTTACTCCAAATTTTTTGGCTATAATAAAATGCCCAAACTCATGAATAACCATTAAGGCAATTAAACTAAAAAAAGCAATTACTAATGTTAAAATAACAGATATCATAAATTATTTATTAATGATTATATTAATTCTTTCTTCTTTCTTTCTATTAAATTTTTTATTTTTTCTGTACAGTCATCAATTACTTTTTGAAGTTCGTCTTTGCCTCTGAACTTGTCGTCTTCTGACATTTTTTTATCTTTATGCGATTGCTGAATTTCATTCCAAGCTTCTTCCCTCCAATGCCTTATTGTTTTTCTTGTTTGTTCTGCTTTTTCATTTAATGATTTTACAAGCACCTGCCTATATTCTTCTGTTAAAAGAGGTAAATTCAAACGAATAATATCTTTATCAACAGCAGCCGAATAGCCTAATCCAGAGTTAGAAATTGCTTTTTCTATGGGCTCAATATATGAAGCATCCCATGGTTGTATTACTATTTGGTTTGATTGAGGGCTTGAAATGGCTCCCAACTGTTTTAAAGCAAATTGTGACCCAAATGCCACTACCTTTATGTCTTCAACCAAAGCTGGTGTTGCTCTTCCTGTGTGCAACTTAGCTACTTCTGTTTCTAAAAATTTAAAAGATTTATCAAGTTCTGGTTTAATTTTATCAATAGATTCTTTGTAAGTACTCATAATTTATATTTACATTTCCATTAATAATATTTCTAGGGCCAATTTCGGACTGGCATTAGTTAAAGAAGTTTGTGTATTAATAACATCTAATAATTTTAAAACTTCTTTAATTTTTGATATAGAATAATTTTTAAAAATACCTGTAACTTCTGGAAAATAATCTTGTTTGGTTAAATTTTCTACTCCGATTTTTAAAAATAACAAATGCCTTAAATATTTTTGCAAAATTTCTAAAACTCCTTTTATATTATTACCTTCCAAATTAACTTTTTTTGCATATTGAAACTTTTCGGCAAAATCAGAATTAATAACTTTTACTAGTTCTTTCAGTATCTGTTGCTCTTCTTTTGATGATTCATATTTTTCAGTTTGAAAAAATGAAATAGTTTGGCATCTTGAAAAAATAGTAGGTAGTAATAATTCATGGTGACTGGCAATTAAAATAATAATAGTTTTTCCTTTTGGTTCTTCTAAGGTTTTCAATAAGCAACCTTGGGCTTCTTGATTCATCTTTTCGGCATTTTCTATAACAACAGTTTTATAACCACCATAATACGATTTATAACTTAAAAAACTCAACGCTTCTCTTATTTGTGAAATTTCAATTTCTTGTTTATCATCTTTTTTGTTTACCATTAAAATATCGAGATGGTTTTCTTTTTCTATATCTTTACAGTTTTTACAAATTCCGCAGGGCTTTTGCAAAGAAGATTGGCAATTAATTAACTTTACAAATTCTTTTGATAAAGTTCTTTTACCTAATTTTTCTTCACCAGAAAACAAGTAAGCATGAGCAAGTTGACCTGATTCAAATTTATTCTTCAAAAAATTCCATTGTTTTTTATGACCAGCAATCATAATTACTTTTTACTCATTACAACTTTTTTGTATTCATCTAAGTGCTCTAGCACAATACCTGTGCCTTTTATAACGCAAAATAATGGTTCTTCGGCAACAAAACACGGCACTCCTGTGCTTTGAGCTACTAATTCATTAATTTTAGGCAACATAGAACCTCCGCCAGCCATAATAATACCTTTATTCATAATATCGGCCGAAAGTTCGGGAGGTGTTTCCGATAATACTTGTTTAGCCGCCTGAATTATTTCAGCCAACACATCCGAAATTGCTTCACAAACTTCATTGTTAGATATTTTAATACTTCTTGGCAATCCCAAAATTAAATCTCTTCCTTGAATTTCTAAATACCTTAATTCTTTTTGTAAAAGAGCTGTGCCAACTTTTATTTTTATTTCTTCTGCCGATTGAGTTCCAATTGCTAAGTTATATTTTTTCTTAATATATTCTGTAATGGCTGTATCAATTTTATCTCCGGCAACTCTTACAGAATGAGCTGTTACAATTCCACCAAGTGAAATTACAGCCACTTCAGATGTGCCTCCGCCAATATCAATAATCATATGCCCCGAGCATGAATTAATAGGAATACCGGCTCCAATAGCAGCCAAAATGGGCTCTTTAGCCACAAAAGCTTGTTTAGCTCCAGCCGACAATGCCGCTTCAATAACCGCTCTCTTTTCTGTACTGGTAATTCCTGCTGGCACAGAAATAACCAACTCTGGCTTAAATAATCTAAAATTATTTGCGGTTTTTGTAATAAAATAACGCATCATAGCTTGCGTTACTTTGTAATCGGCTATTACTCCATCTTTTAATGGCCTGTATACCTTAATATCAGATGGCGTTCGGCCTATCATTTCTTTAGCGCTCTCACCCACCGCTAAAATCCTGTTATCGGTTAAAGAAACAGCAACCACAGATGGCTCTTGTAAAACAATTCCTTTGCCCTGCACATAAACTAAAGAGTTGCAGGTTCCAAGGTCTATAGCAATTTTAGCATTAAACATGACTAATTCTTTTAATATCGGCTCCTAATTTTTGTAATCTTTCTTCTATTTTCTCATATCCCCTGTCAATTTGAAAGACATTATTTATTGTGGTTTTTCCTTCGGCCATAAGAGCCGCAATAACTAAACCAGCTCCCGCCCTAATATCGGAAGATTCAATATTAATGCCTTCCATTTTTTTAGGTCCAAAAATAAAAGCGCGATGAGGGTCAACTATTTCAATATCTGCTCCCATTTTTCTTAATTCGTGCACATAAGTAAACCTGTTTTCATATAAAGGGTCGTGTATTAAACTTTTCCCTTGTGCTCGTGTTAAAAGAGGAGCAATTATTGGCAATAAGTCAGTTGGAAAACCAGGGTGAGGAAGCGCTTGAACTTTAACTGGATTTAAAAACGGAGAATAAAAAACTGTAACTTGATTTTCTCCTATATCTAAATTTACTCCAATTTCTTTTAGTTTTTCTAAAAATAAATCTAAATAATTTGTGTTCACATTTTTTACTACAACCTTTCCTGGCGTTAGGGCGGCAATTACAATAAAAGTACCGGCTTCTAAATGCTCAAATTGCACAGTATGTTCGCATCCGTGCAAAGATTGGACTCCTTCAATTTCAATAGTATGAGTTCCTAATCCCTTTATATTGGCTCCCATCAAGAGAAGCATAGCTCCTAAATCCTGAACCGATAATTCGGATGCCGCTCCCTTAATTATTGTTTTACCTTTTGCCAAAACAGCAGCCATCATTAATGACTCGGTAGCCGTAGGGCTAAATTCTTCTAAAATTATTTCTTTGCCTAAAAGCTCGTCGCATTCAACCGAATAATAGCCATCTTCCCTTTCAATTCTGGCACCTAATTTTTTTAAAGCTTTCAGTTGTACAGAAATTGGTCTCAAACCAATTTTGTCGCCTCCGGGAGGAGGAAATTTAAATTTCTTAAATCTTGTTAAAAGAGGACCTACAAATAAAACCGAAATTCTTGACCTTGAAAACATTTGGTAATCCATAGTTTCCAAATTAATATTTTCGGCTTTTAGTTTTATTTTTCTTTCTGACAAAAATTCTACTTTTACTCTTAAACTTTTTAAAATTTCAATAGTGCTTTTGATGTCTTCAATAAGAGGAATATTGTCTATTATGCACTCTTCTTGTGTAAGCAAAACAGCAGCAAGACAAGGCCCTGCTGCATTTTTTGAACCCCTCACTTCAATTTCTCCCGACAGTTCCTTATTACCATTTATTACAAATTTATCTGCCATGTTATTGATGTTTACTCGGTTAATATTATTCTATTTTAATGATAATGTCAAATATTGACACAACCACTCAAAAATGCTACGATACCAATGTTCTTCAGGAGGTCTGAAGATGCGTTGTTCTTAATAAAGGAGAGAGTCGTGGAAAGGTACGATTTGGTTATTCACCTTGGGTCGCAGGTAATGTATAAGGAAGATACCTACTATGACCTGGCGCCACATACTAAAATGCGAACAGAAGCTACGGCAATTGCCTTTAGGAAAGGCATGGCAAAAAATCTCATGATCTCGGGTGGCTCCAATTTTGGAGTTCGCTACAATGACGATAAAATCCTCTCTCCTGCCAACTTTACTTTCGATGCATTCGCTAACGCCGATTTCACAAGGAAATCGGAAGCAGCGGTCATTAAAGAATTTTTGGTCCACAAATACGGAATAGAATCCAGCCGTATTTTCGCTGAAGGACTCTCCGCGACAACCGATGAAAACGCGGAGTTCGTCAGGATTCTGCTCAAACGACGACCGGCGTTTACCGATCATATGAGAATAGCGATTCAGACCCAAGTGTATCACATGGAAAAAGCTCTGCCGGTTTTCAGAAGGGTCGGATTAGACGTATATCCGCTTTTCACTGAAAATCTACTTGCCACAAAGGGTGAAAAAAGCATTGACGAAATCTGTCAGTACTACGAAAAACCAAAGGGTGGCAAACAGTATCCGATATATAGACTTCGTCACCTACTCTCCTGTGGTACTTCACTAGAAGAGTTATTGACACAACAAGTTTAGGGCCTAACGGCCAAACATGCCCCACTCTGCAAGGATGCAAAGTAGGGCTTTTTTATTTGATTTTTTTGTTGTATGCTTAAAAAATATGAAAAAAAATATATTAGTAAGTATTACTGGCAGAGAAGAAAAAGAATGGCAAGATAAGTTAAAAGAAATCGAGGAATCGGGCATTAAAGAGGTGGCTTTGTTTTTGGAAATTTTTGAAAAAGAACAAAGAGAAAAAATTTATAAAGCGCTTTTATCTTCAAAAATTAAAAGCATCCCTTTGGTTCATATCCGCCACGATATGGTAAAAGAAGAACTGGAATTTTTAAAAAATAACTATAAAACAAAATACTTTACAATTCACGAAGAAAATTTTGTTCATGATAATGTAAAAAATTGGAAAGGATTTTACAAAAATATATATTTGGAAATGAATTTTGACAATTTTGTTTCAAAAAAAGTTAAGGTAGAAAAAATCAAAGGTTTTTGCATTGATTTAGCTCACTTTAAAGTTGCAATGGAAAAATTAAACAAGGACTTTGAATATGTTTTTAAAAGAAAAGAAATTCATAAATATTTTAAATGCAATCATTTAAACGGTTGGAATTCTGAAAAAAATATAGACATGCACACAATACATAGTTTAAAAGATTTTGATTATTTAAAAACACTGCCTCAATTTGTATTTGGCAATACTATAGCTTTTGAAACTTTTAATTCAATTAAAGAACAATTAGAATTTAAAAAATACATAACCGAACTCTTAGAAAATAAATCGTAAATAGTATGACAAAAAAAATTCGCTTAATAATATTTTATGTTTGCGCAGTTGTGTTTTTTATTATAGCCCCATATATTATTATTTATTCTTTGGGATATAGAATTGATTTTGAACAAAAAAAATTGGTAACCACCGGTGGAATTTATGTAAGGGCGTTGCCACAGGGAGCCGATGTTATTGTGGACTCTAAAATTAGCAACAGAATCAGTTTATTATCGCCCACTGTTTTTGTGCAAAATCTCTTGCCAAAACAACACAGCATTTTAATAAAAAAAGAAGGATACTTTGATTATAAAAAAAATCTAAAAGTAGAAGAAAAAGAAGTGGCAAGATTAGAGCGGGTTATTTTATTTAAAAAAGATATTGTATTTAATGAGTTAACAGATAAAACAGTTTCTCCATTTTTAAAAAATGAAGAAGTACAATATTTTATTATTAAAAGTGGCAATCTTTACGAAAATAATATAGAAAAACCCACTGCAATTTTAAAAAAGGTACTTTCTTTCAAAGTTACAAATAACAATATAATATGGCTGAATTCAGATGGGTTTTTGTACAGCTCAAGCCAAGATGGAAAAACAACGAACAAACTAAGCCAAATCCCTTTAAAAGTAGATATTAAAAACTCTTATAAACTCACAATTATCAACCAAAACGTTTTTCTTATAGAAAATAACAATCTTTTATTATTTAACCAAGAAACAAAAACTTTTGAAACATTTTACGGCTTAGTTAAAGATTTAAAAATATCTCCCGACGGACAAAAAATACTTTATTATAACGACAATGAAATTATGTATTCTTATTTAAATTCCAAAACTCCCGAAAAAATATTTTTAAACAGGTTTTCAGAAAAAATAGGAGATTGTTTTTGGCTAAATGATAACTATTTGATATTTGATTTAGCAGGTAAAATAGTTATTTCTGAAATAGACAACCGAGATAGCATAAATACTATTACTCTTGCACAGGCCATATCTCCAAGTGACAAAATATTATTCAACCAAGAAGATGAAAAACTTTATATTTTAACCGAGAATAATATTTTAGTTTCAGAAAAATTATTACCTTAAAATTTGAAAATAAAACCGCGTGAATCTTTTAAAGATGCTCACGCGGATTGTGCTAATTTGGCTTTTTCACGCCGTTGAGATTGATAACAAGCATAACAACAGCCAAGTGCTTGAATAACTTTATCCTCCTCCCCGCATTTTACGCAAGTGCCAATTTTACTTCTTTGGTAACAAGCAAAACAAATCGCTTCGCCTAATTCATTACGTATTTTTACAGGTTTTACCCCTCCACAATTAGAACATTTCTCGTGAGTAGAAGGATCTCGGTAACGAGCCATGTTATGGCAATTTAAACAAATATCTTTACCTGTCTTGCTACTTTGAAAAACATCCTTTTTTGGTTTTTGGCAAACATCACAAATTCTCTCCACTATTCACCTCCTTTGATTATTAAAATTGGAAAAGAGCAAAAATTACTTCCTCTTTGACCAATGAGTCGTTCGCTTCCACTCACTCCTTCAAAACCCTCGGTTTTGAATAATTTCCTACACGGGGAAATACCCAATTTCCCCGACCCCCTTTTTGACAATGATCAAAACTATCGT
>Ga0209542_10010812_pt1 | contig 16349 bp, 17 predicted proteins | sample RifCSPhighO2_01_FD_184028 | JGI IMG/M metagenome (GOLD analysis project Ga0209542, IMG submission 184028) | Soil microbial communities from Rifle, Colorado - Rifle CSP2_plank highO2_0.1 (SPAdes) (version 2) | ecosystem: Environmental > Terrestrial > Deep subsurface > Rock core/Sediment ...
AAGAGAAAAATATTGGATTATATTTATTTCTTTGCCTCTTATTTTTTTAATACTTGTCTCACCCTTAAGACAATATTACTTACTAGGACTTATCTGCAGCCTAACTTTTATTATTGCCACAATCTTATCCTCTAAAACTGCTGGCAGAGTTATACTCACAATTATTATCCTTTTATATATACCAATAATTACCATTCCTGCTCTTGATTTTACAGGCAGATCTATCCCAAGATTGGAAAAAGTTGCTAGTAGTTTAAAAAATAATTTGGATTTAGAAAAAGAGTATGCTTTAGTTTCTGTAATTAATCCTCAAAATTCCACTCCACAAGCTGATGATTATAGATTTTTTCTAAGAATGAAGGGAATAAAAGCTTTAAATATAGATGATTATCCAAAAGCTGATTATCTACTGCTTTTTATAGAGACCCCCAATTTTGACTATAAAAACTTTGATGACTTCCATACTCAAAGATTTGGGGATAGGAAATTTATATCCAGTCAGAGTATAGATGGAATTGAAGTTGTAAAGTACGGCAGAAAGTAAGCTCTTTCTGGAAATCCTACTCTATTCCGATTGTTTAACGTTTACGTTAATTTCGCTGGGTACATTAATTTGTGGAGTTCCCACCTGCACTTGTCTGAGTGCTGGCAGTCCATACACATATCCAAGATATCCTAAAACAAGCAGAACAATAACCACAATAATCATACCCATAGGTCCACCTGAATTATCAGGTGCAGGATTATTTACAATAGTTGCCATATTTTAATACGAAGTATCAAGCTTCGCTTATTTACCTCCTTTAAACTAGCTTCTCAGATATGTTGCAGGAAGTCAAATTTGAGGCTAAAAAAGTGCTGCTCCCCCCGCGTGGATAACATGCCAAATTTCTAGAAGAAATTTGCGAACAGCTGATTTGTAAACAAATCACGCAGTCCAAACCACTGTTGAGGAAAACAAAAATAGCAGGAATTTATCCTGCATTTTTGTTTGCTCCCCCGCGTGGATTCGGACCACGAACCTTGATCTTACAGAATTCCACTTGTTACCAAATGGTCTGGACTATCTTATCATCCCTTTCGGGAGCCGGGTATATAGTCTCTACACATTTATGATCCATGGGATCAATTTAGCTCGGGATTACCCCATTTTACTGGGGGTCCCCCGAATTAGCCCGATTTTCATCTCAGTGTTACCACCAAGCGCTGCCTATTTTGACAGGATCCTGCTCTACCATTGAGCTACAGGGGAATGTTAATGTACCTCTGGAATTTTACCACCTAAAAGGTGCGAAATCCATCCCATTATCTTTCTATCTAACTTCTTACAGAATTTTGTTTTGATTTTTACCCTACTGGATTAATCTTAGATTCTATGATCACTAAGTTAGCTAACTTTCTAATATCTTTTACAAATATTGTTTTATCAATTGTCTCCTTCTTTATTGGAGTAAGAATCATACTTCAATTCATCTCAGCCAACTCATCTACTCCTATTGTTTCCTGGATTTATTCAATAAGTAGTTTTTTAATTAGCCCTTTTAGAGGACTTACCTCTGATATCAGGATGGGATCAGGTAGTCTGGATATAGTAGCCATTATAGCTTTAGTAACCTACATGATAGCTGGTTTATTATTAATGGAGGTATTTAGAAAGCTAGCCCTGGCAACAATCATGGAGGAGTCTGCTCCAGCTACAGTTCATTATCATGATTTAGAAGAAGATGATGAAGAAGATCAGCCCAAGCACCTTCACTCCAGGTAAGAACCTTTCGCTTCGCTCAAGGACCTTGACTTGAATTCCATTGCGAAGCAAGAGCTTGCTCATTCAAGATAATCACGTAACTTCTTCGCTCTGGTGGGATGTTTCAATTTTCTTAGTGCGACTTTAGGAGCGCCAAGAAAATTATTCTAAATAATCTCTTAATTTTTTTGCTCTCGTGGGGTGCTTTAATTTTCTTATAGCTTTGGCCTCAATTTGTCTAATACGCTCCCTAGTTACTCCAAATTCTTTTCCCACTTCTTCCAAAGTCCGCTGTTTTCCATCCTCCAGCCCAAACCTTAATTGTAAAACTCTTTTTTCCCTAGGAGAAAGTGAATCTAGCACTTCGTCAAGGTGAATTTTCAAAAGTTCTCTGGTGGCCTGCTCATCTGGCTGCAGCCCTTGATCTGCAATAAAATCTCCTAAGTGAGAATCTTCTTCATCTCCAACTGGAGTTTCTAAAGAGGTTGGTTCTTGGGAAACTTTAACTATTTCTCTGGCCTTAGCTGGATCAATTTCCAAAACTTTAGCTACCTCTTCTGGGGTAGGTTCCCTCCCTAGTTCCTGCATCATTCTTCTTTGAGTTCTGTTAAACCTATTTATAGTCTCAACCATATGAACTGGGATTCTGATAGTCCTTGCCTGATCTGCTATAGCCCTAGTGATTGCTTGTCTAATCCACCAGGTGGCATAAGTTGAGAACTTATACCCTCTTCTCCAGTCATATTTATCAACAGCCCTCATCAAACCAATATTGCCTTCTTCAATTAAATCCAAAAGACTCATACCACGCCCTACATATTTTTTAGCAATAGAAACAACCAACCTTAAGTTGGCATTAATCAACTTATCCCGGGCTCTTTTTTCATTTTTCTCTGCCCGTTTTGCCAGATCAATTTCATCAGCGGCTGTTAAAAGAGGAATCTTGCCAATATCACGAAGGTATTGTCTAACAGGATCTGTAACTGATCCTTCCTCCAAGGTTGAAAGTACTTCCAATTCCTTCTCAAGATCTGTAGAAATTTTAGAATCTGAATCTGTTTCCTCAGCTGTAGTTTCAAAAACATCAATACCAGTATCAATCAACTTTATATAAAAATCGTCAAGCTCTGCAATAACTTCTTCTGGTTTTGGGAAAACCTGGAGAATCTCCTCTTGGGTAATAAATCCTCTATCCTTACCCAATTTAAGGAGTTTTTTAATATCAAGTTGTGCTTCTTTTCTTTTAGCCATAATATTTTAAAGATTTTTAAGTTTAACAGACAAATCCCTAAACCTTTTGTTTAAAGATTCTACTATTTCTATCTTACCAAATTCCTGAGCATTCTTAATCTCCAGAGATAATTTTTCCAAAGATGCCTTGATCAAAGCTTTTTTAAGCTCTGAGATAACTCCTAAAACTTCTTTCTGCCAGGCTTTAGAATCAGTTAGTTTATCATCAAGCTCAGTTAAATACAACCTGTCTACCTCTGAAAGCAGTTCTTTTGGAAAATCTGCAGAAAAATCATTTATAGAAAAAGCCTGACTTTTAAAAGAAATTGAATCTAAATAAAGAACTAAAAGTACATAAATTTGTCTAAAAGATTCTTTTAAAAATAAAGTCTCCAAAAAATTCGGCACATAGGTAGAATCAAAAGGAGGGTGCAGCAGCAAAGCTATTAAATATTCTTCCAAAAGCTCTCTTCTGGACATAGTGGCCACAATATTATCCTGGCTAACTTTTTGGCTGAGCACCTCTGTATAACTCTTTTTCTTTGCTTCTCTTTCTTTCTCGATTTCCTCTCTTAAAGATTTCTCATCTGTTTTAAGAAAAGATGATAATTTTTGAATATATCTTTCTCTAACTAAAGAATCTGGAATTTTTGCCCAAACTGGAATTAATTCCATACCAATTGATTTTAAGTCTGTAGGATTTTTGATATCATACCTTTTGGCAGTTGAGGTTAAATAATAATCATAAATAGGTACAGCCTCTGCAATTGCCTTTTCCCAAAGTTTTGGATCCATCTTTATAATTTCTGCTGCGTCCTTACCGGATGATATTTCAACAACCTTTATATTTAACCCTGCTTTTTCTGCCATTTCAATGCCGCGCCTTGAGGCGCTATCCCCTGCCAAATCCATATCAAAACAAAATTTTAGGTTTTCAGTATACTTTTTTAGAAGGTCAATTTGACCTTCAGTTAAAGCAGTGCCTTTACAAGCAACCACATTTTTAAAACCAGCTTGATGAGATAAGATTACATCCATTTCTCCCTCTACCAACACTACTTCCTTTTTGCTTCTTATCTCTGTTTTGGCTAAATTAATGCCAAATAAAAATTCACTCTTATCAAAAATTGGAGTTTGAGGAGAATTTATATATTTTGGCTCTTGCGGATACAAAACTCTCCCGGAAAATCCTCTTAATTTATCTTTGCCGTCAATAAGAGGAAAAATAATTCTGGCTCTGAATCTATCATAACCACCCTGTCTTGAAGGAACAGCCAAACCTACAGAAATAATTTCTGAAATTGTAAAATTTCTTTTTAACAAAAACTTTGTTAAAGATTCCCAGGAATTTGGAGCATAGCCTAATCCAAAATCTTCTATGGATTTTTCAGTTACTCCTCTACCCTTTAGATATTCCAGGGCATTTTTACCCAAAAGGTGTTTAGTCAAAATATAATGAAAAAATTCCTGAGCTTTTAAATTGACCTCAAATAATCTTTGCCTAAAATCTTTTTTACTTTCTGTTTGAATTAGTGTAATGCCTGCTTTTTTTGCCAAAAACTCTAAGGCCTCCTTAAACTCCATACCTTCCTTCTCCATCAGGAAAGTAAAAATATCACCACTCTTTTGACAACCAAAACATTTAAAGATTTGGCGTTCAGGAGAGACAACAAATGAGGGAGTTTTTTCATCATGGAAGGGACAGGGAGCTTTAAAATTAACACCAGCTTTTTTAAGGGGGATATATTCTGAGATTAAATCTACAATATTTATTTTCTGTTTTATCTGCTCTGTTTCATCCATAGCTTTGCAGTTATCCAATCGCCCGCATGTTCGAGGCCACCAGAAACTACAGGGCAGATTATATTCCAAAATTTCCCCGAAAACAAGGCTGAGCTGATATAATATTAAAAATTGGAGAGGTCGCATAGTGGCCTAGTGCGCGACATTGGAAATGTCGTATACCTGCAAGGGTATCGAGGGTTCAAATCCCTCCCTCTCCGCAGTAGTGATATAATAATTTAATGTCTGGAGAGTTATTTAATAATTTAGGAATTTTTTTCTTTGTGCTTTGGGAGGCTTTTTGGAAAGCCATGGGTCTTTGGAGATCTGCTAAAGCAGGCAGTAAGTTGTGGTTTTTTGGAATTTTTATTATTAATTCTTTTGGAATTTTGCCCCTTTTTTATCTTTGGAAAACTAAACAGCTAAACGGGGTCTTGGAAGATTTAAAACTTATTTTTACTTCTAGGTTTAAGAAATAGCAATAAGTAGCAAGTATTCCTGATTTCCTGCTCCACCCAGAATTGGAGAATCTACTATCTTCTCAACTTTAAATCCCAAAACCTGAATGTTTTGGAGAACTTGGTTTTTGATTTGCTCAACCAATTCAGAAGGCACCACTCCTTTTACTAGATTCCTTTTTTCTGTTTCATAATGGGGTTTGAGTAAAGCAATTATTTTTCCATTAGGTTTTAAAAACTTTTTAACAATAGGCAATACAAGTTCAAGTTTTGTCCAGCCTGCATCAATTGTGACAATATCTACCTTACCAATGTCATCCCGGACAACTCGCCGACCCGTCGGGTCTTGATCCGGGATCCATAAAATATTGGTTCTTTCCATAACCACCACTCTTGGATCATTTCTAAGCTTCCAGGCTAATTCTCCATAAGAGGTATCCAGGGCATAAACTTTTCCTGCTCCATTTTGGAGTAAGCAATCTACAAATCCACCAGTAGAAGAGCCTACATCCAGGACTACCAAATTTCCAAGATCCAATTTCCAATTTCCAATAGCTGCTTGCAGCTTATCCCCCCCTCTTGAAACAAATTTGTCACTTGCCATACATTTCCACTGCCTTTTTTAAAAGCTCTATGTCTGCAGTAAAAGTTAATTTCTCCAAAGCATCTTCCGGAGTAAACCAGCCTATCTCTGATACCTCCCAATCATGATCCTCTATATTTCCAGATTTATATTTCATTAAAAAATATGTCACAACTTTAAATATTTTTTCATTATCCATAGTATAGACATACTTATGACTACCCACTTTTCCTATAATTTCTGCCTCCACCCCTCCTTCTTCCCTAACTTCTCTTAAAGCAGACTCTTCCATTGTTTGATCTGGGTGATCAAGTAAACCTTTAGGAAAACTCCAATGATGATTTTGAGAATGCTCTGTAACTAAAACCTGACCTTTGTCATTGAAAACAATTCCACCTGCACTAAATTCTCTTTTCATATAGGTATTATATCAAGGCGGTGGGAGCAGGAGTCGAACCTGCGTGGCCCTTACGAGCCGATTGGTTTTCGAAACCATCCGAATAGGCCTCTCTCGCATCCCACCTCCAAAAACTTATCTTTTGGAAATTTATGATAAGTTTTCTCCGGCGCCCTCGGCGGGAATCGAACCCACATTACGAACTCCGCAAGCTCGAGGTTTATCCGTTAGCCTACGAGGGCGTACTTGGGATTTTATCATAAGATTGCTTCGCTACGCTCGCAATGACTTTTGATTATCTGTGGGTGTTTTCCAAAGGAAAGTGTTTTTGTAAGCCTTCAGACCACTTTTCCATCATAGATTTATGAGGAGACTCATGAAATGGCAAAAACCTGGCCACTGTTTTTTTCACTTGTTCTTCTTCAATCCCCTCTAAAACTAACATCAGTTGAGCTGGAAACCTAAAAAGAGTTTGAATATGTAAAACTTTTGAGCCTTCTTTATCTTTAAACCAAAATGAATCTAAAAAATGCCAAAAATAGAAATCTTCTCCAATAGTTATTCCTTGAGTTGAGACTTTATATTTAACTCTGTTTGGAGGAATAAAAGCTAAAACATAAGACACAAAAGTTAAGGCCAAAATTGTTCCAATCAGTAAAAATTCACTGGCTAAAAATAAAATTAATACTAAAAGAGTCACAATTATAGCTAGAGTTGTATAAAAAGACCTATCTTTTTTTCTAAAAGGCCTACTTGGACCTTCCCAGGAAAGAAGAGTCTCCACCTCCCCTGCTTCCATCATTTTAGGGGTGAATTGTTCTTGTGGTTGTTCTTCTTGATGAACCTTTTTTTCTTCTTCGGGCATTTGTTTAATTATATACCAGTCCAACATAGATAATAAGTTAGTATTTTGCTAGAATGAGGGCCTGGAGAGGTCGCATAAGAACCCTGTTACACAGGAACCTTGAGCTACTCTCCTCAGGTATTCGGAGAGGTCGCATAGTGGCCGAGTGCCGCTTCGTGCTAAGAAGCTATACCCGCAAGGGTATCGTGGGTTCGAATCCCACCCTCTCCGCACCAGATTAAAGAGGGAGGGATGGTGTGTTATCCCTCCCTCTCCGCCCAATATCCTTATTTACAAATAAAACCCGAAGTTATATAGTGGATTTATGCCCTATCTACGTCATCCGAATACTTCCTGTCTTATCTGCAGTAAACCCATTTATAGAAGACCAAATGAACTAATAAAAAGTAATGGTCATGCATTTTGTAGCATAAAATGTTATGGAAAATCATTGAGAAAAGAGAAACCATGTCTAATTTGTGGAACGCTAATAATGGCGCGTTTTAATAAAAAGACGTGTAGTAGGGCTTGCGCCAATAAAAATAGAGCTGGCATTAAGTATAAAATGAACCGCCCAAAAGATAAAGTAGTTCATCACCAAAGGCTAATTTTACGTTTACTTAATCAAAGAGGAAGAAAATGTGAACGATGTGGGTATTCTAAATTCCAAATACTTCATGTTCATCATAAAGATAGGAATAGAAGTAATAATAACTTAGACAACTTAGCACTTATTTGCCCTAATTGTCATTACGAAGAGCATTACCTGGAAAAAAGCTGGCTAAACAAGTATAATTTACAGCACTAGGAGGGGTGCTTGGAGTGGTTTATCAGGTTGGTCTTGAAAACCAATGTGGCAGCAATGCCACCGTGAGTTCGAATCTCACCCCCTCCGCCAGAACAGGTGAGATGGTGTGTTATCTCACCCCCTCCGCCATCTAACGTGCAAGAGTTAGTGCCCAGACTTTTTTGGCTCCATTTCTTTTTAAGATATAAGGACCTACTTCGCTACGCTCGTAGAACCTTGCCTTTTGAAACGCTAATGCGCAAGGGTAATAGCCCACACTCGCTTCGCTCCTGCGCGTTTCAAAACGTAGCAACATTCTCTTAAAGTTGAACCAGTGGTCCAAACATCATCAATCAATAAAACATTAACAAGATTGCCACGCCCCTTCGGGGCTCGCAATGACGCATCTATTTCAAAAGCACTTCTAATATTTTGATGACGGTCTTTACCTAAAAGACCTACTTGAGGTTTAGTGAAGCGAATACGTTTAAGAGCCTCACAATAGTCTAAACCCAACTTTTTGGATAAAGATTGTCCGAAAAGACTTGATTGATTAAAACCTCTATCATTTTGCCTAAACCAATGTAAAGGCACAGGTATTAATACCCAACCTTCTCCCCCATCTTTTTTCATTTGATCAAATACAAAAGGCTGATATCTGGCCCAATATTCTATAAGAATATCTGACAAACTCTCAGAAAGCTCTTTTACTCTTTGATATTTAAGCTGTTTTATAGCCTCCCTTAAAGGATTTTGGTATATCCCTAAACTCCAAAGCCCATCTAATCCAAACTTTCTTCTACAAATTGGGTGGGTCTGTCCGCCAACAGCCAATTTCTCACATTTTGGGCAAACTAAATCTGTTTGAGTAATATTACTAATACAATCCTGACAAAAAAAGCTTCCCTCTTGTCTGCACCCCACACACTTTTTAGGAAATAATAAGTCTAGTACTAAGTTCATAGTTCAGAGTTCATAGTATAACTAATCACTAATTACTAACAACTAAGTACGAAAAATCCGCCCGGAGGCGGATTTTTTGGTGGAGATGTCGACGGTGAAGTCGAGTCCAAGTTATTAGTTCAAAAACGTCTACAAGCTTATTCAGTTAATTTTTACTTATTAGTTGTAACCAACTGAAAGGAAAACTAACAAGTGATTGAGGCATCTTAAATTTCAACAGATCAACCAACACTATTGAAATAGCATCCTGACTTTGTACGTACTTTAGTGTTCCGTCAGAAAGAGAACAATTTCTAAAGCAACCTTTAGCTTAAGCTACTAGGTATTTTGGTTGTCCACTCACGAGTGAGCCGACTTCCTTAAACCCAGAAGCAAACCGCTTCAGGTAACGAGCAATATCATTGCCGTTTGTGTTTTGAAACAATATTTAACGAATAATGTTTCCTATTCGGCTTGCGGTTTTTAAAGTGCTAACCTGTCGAGACAATACATCCCCAGGCTTTAATAATACCATATTTTGAGCCTAAAAGCAATTACTCTGCTGCAGCTTTGTGAAGGATGGATGAAGCTAAAGTTTGGTAAGGAATACCCTCTCTTATAGCTTTAGCTTTAAGCTTATGTAAGTCCCTCTCAGAAAGCCTAAGGTTGATATTTTTAGTCTTGTTTAAAGTATTCCTAGCAGCTTCCATAGCTTCTTTCTTAAATTTGGCAAACTCTTTATCTGAAACCGGTTTCCACTCTCCTCTTTCTACCTCTTCCAGAAGTTGTCTTTCTTCTTCATCTAATTCAAAATATTTCATAATTATTTTTTCTTCCTCCTTTCTATTAAATATTTCTTTGTCATCTTTCTACTAGGGTAAATTGTTTTTAAAAAACGTTTCTCCTCATCTTCAACAAATGGAACTAAATACACATAACCCTCTATTTCAACTACATAAATCTTTTGGTTAGGATATTTTTTTGGATTATGATGACCCAGAACTTTTATCAAATACCCTTCATTAATAGCTGTCACTACATCCTCAAAGCCAACGTCACGTTCTGCCCTTAAAAGACCGTTTTTCTCCTTATCCCAATCAAAATATTTCACTTTCCTATTTTATGACAAAACATATGTTTTGTCAATTACTCTTTGCCTCTTAGTTCCTGTTCTATTCTCCTTGTGTGGTCTCTTTCTTTTGTCACTTTACGTTTAAAAGTACGAAGCACTATTGAAACAACGATTTCAATAGTTAGTGCAGTACTCGCAAGCGACGAGTTAACTCACCAACTATTCCTTCCCCCTAATTTCCTGTTCAATCCTACGGCTATGATCACGCTCTTTGACCACTCGGCGCTTATCAAATTCTTTTTTAGACTTTGCTAGTCCAACTTCCACTTTAAATTTATTATTTTTCTCATAAATAGAAATTGGGACCAAAGTTGTGGCTTTACCGGAAACCTTACCAATTAAAGAATTTATTTGATCTCTATGAAGAAGCAGCTTCCTACTCTTGGTAGCATCATATTCTTTATCTGCAGCCTGATTATACCGAGGGATATTGGCATTCACTAAAAATGCCTCTGTATCCAAAATCTTAACATAGGATTCTCCTAAGTCTATTCTGCCATTTCTGATGGATTTAACCTCAGCTCCAGAAAGCACAATTCCTGCTTCCAGATGCTCTAGAATGTGGTAGTTATGTAAAGCCTTTTTATTGATGATGCGCATAGGTACTAGATATTAGATACTAGATCTTAGTTAATATTACAACTAGTATCTAGCAACTAGCTATCTAACATCTATTTGAGATCAACGCTGTAAATCTTACTACCCTCAAGAAGATATACTTTCTTTCCCTTCTCATCTACTACCAAGTCTGAGGCATTAGCAAATCCAGCTCCTGTTATTGTGCCTTTATAGGTTCCTGTTTTGGTTAAGATCAAAAGTCTGGAGTTGCCTGAATCTAAAACATAAAAATCATCTGTGTCAGATGAGACAAATATAGATTTAGGATCTTTCACTCCTGAAGGCAAACCTGAATATCCAAAATTATCTTTATCACCCTTTGTAAACCGAAGTATCTCTCCCCCGCTTTTAAGAATATATATCGAGGATTCAATCTGCATCCTCAACGCATCCTTCAAATCTGCTGTTGTGCCTTTAGTGAAATATTCTCTGGAAGTAGAATACCCATCAGAGGTAGCCAGATATTTCCAAACCATATTTTTCCCTGCATCCAAAACATAAATATTTGAGGCAAAACCATAAATATCTTTAACCTCCCCCAAATTATCATCTGTTTTTAAGGCTGTTGTCACTTTTTTACTGCTGGTGTCAATTTTCAAAATCCCCTTGTCACCCGAATAAATAAAAGCAGTAGTGCCATTTAAAGTAGCTAGTGCAGCATCACCTAACTGTTCTTTACCTGCCAAAATCTGATTGCTTTTTTTAGCAATATCAATTGAGATTAAAGTTCCAACTGATGAATCCAAGAGCAAAAGCTTCCCTGATGAAAGACTCATCTGAGAAGCCCTAAAATTACTTTTAACTAAATCTAGATCTAGAAATACAGGAAAATCTGAAACTTCTGATTGTTTTAAAATTGAACCTGACTCTCCTTCAATTTGTTTTTTAAGATCCAAAGCCTCAGTATTTTTTGGCTTTATAGCTATGGCCTTGTCAACATTGCCTAAAGATGAATCCAGCTTTGACTTTGCCTCAACTGGATTTAGAGAAGCCAGTCCCTTTGCACCATTAAAATCATCTTTGGCGCTTTGCAGGTATTGATTAAATTGTGCTTGAGCCTCAGCATCTTTTGAAGCTTTTATCTTAACTCCCACACCTGAGGCAATAATCAGTATTAACAAAACAGCCAATATTAATCTGCCTCTACCGCTTTTGGGGAAGTAATTTTTAATAAAATTTAGGACCCCTCCAAAAACACTAAGTGCCTTACCAAAAATATTGCCCTTTTCCTCTGCTGAGGATTCTTGATAAGGATCTCTCTGCTCCTCTTCTATCCCAGGAATTACTTCTTTTTCCTGAGTTTCCCCTACCATCTCTATAGCCAACCCAGCCAGACTTTGCTGTTCAACTTGAGTAGATCCAATTCTATCTGTTATTTCCTGTTCAAAATCCCCAGTTGATAAATCCAAAGACTTGGATAAATCTTCCCCCAGAAAATTTACCAGGCTTTTGGTTGAAAGAAGAAGTCTATCTCCTTCCTGTAAAAAGCCTGAGATTAATTGAGATTCACTCCCTAGAGATAAAAGGGAAGAAAGTTTTTCATTTCTTTTGAGATGAACTTCAATATCTCCTCTACCAGCAGGATTTCCTCCTGAAAGGAGATATAAAACTTTTCCAGAGATTGATGATAATAAAAGTGAATATTCCTCCTCTGGGAACTTACCCTTGACCTCTTCAGATGTGGCATTTAATTTTTCTGAGGGACTGCCTTCAAAATCAAAGTAAAAATCTGACAGTTCTGAGAGAATTTGTCTTCCTTTGGTAAAAGCATCATCGCAAGACAAGTCTAAAACAGCAAAAAAAGTATTATCATTGTCGCGGACAGAAGATATCACCTGAGCCGCTTTTTGATCGCTATTTAAACCAATAACTTGGGCAACTTTAATCTGCATTAGAGTATCCCCCAGGCAAGAATTATTAAACCTATGGCTATTCCTGCATGAACTATAGAAAAGGCTTTAAGTATTGGAGATACTTTGGTAATTAGAGTTTTGCTCATTAAATCAACTTGTCTGACTATCATTAAAGCAAATATAGCGTAAAACAACAAAATAATCAAAATTGAGATTTTGCCAAAAATTAATATAGCACTGGTTCCAAAAAAATTAGGCTCCATGGATGTGATGTGTCCTATCTAAAATAAAATCAGCAACGTGGTGAGGTCTGGCAACATTGTGCAGATCAATATTTTTTGTAGTGCCGGCAGTTTGAATAAAAACATGACCATAATGAAAAATAGCATTCAATATTCCACCCATAGAAGAAGAGGTGTCTTCTATATTTCTTAAAGGGGCTACATCAATGTTTTTAAAAAGGATGGAGTGAAAATCTACATCAATTATATTTTTATCAGTGACTATATAAACATTAAAATACCAATGTAAAAAGCCTTCAAAAATGATGGTTAAAATCAAAAGATAATTTATTATCAAAAGGATTATTTGAAACTGCATTGGAATAGGAGATAAATCAAAATTAACTAAAGAAAAAACTGCAGGGATGAACGAGTTCTCTCCTCCGAAGACAAAAAAAGGTATAAAAAAAAGTAAAATGGCAGGTATTATCCAGGATAAATTTGTAATTGGGTGGGCCCTTAAAAGCAGTAGGATTTTTTCCTCTTTATCCTGACCTTCAAAACGCAAATGTGTCGGATTTTCAAGATATGATGGAAACATGACAATTGGAGTATACCTCAATTGTCACTTTTTCTCTATGTTAAATAAGGGAGATTTAATAGAAATATAACCTGGAGCTCTTAAGTTGAAGATGCCATCGTCAGAATTCATAAAATCATGTCCTGAAATTTCTATTGTCCCTTTATTAGTAGTAAAACGAACATAGGCAGTGGTTCCATTATCGGAATAGACCACGCTTACGCCACTAACTGATGTAACAGCTCCCCCATGCTGATTAGCTTTATCCCTCATTTCAGACATAGAAAAAGGGTTCCCTCCCCAACATGAAGTATCAACTGGAGTTATCCTATCAGTACTATCCCCAGATTTATAAACAATCCAAGCATTTAAAATGTCTGACATTTCTTCATTATTAAGCCAGGGATGAGATCTACCACAAGACGATCCTTTTCTATCTCTATACCAACCCTTATAAAACCAGGGAGATCCTGCAATCTTTTCATAAGCATCCCCTGTCCAACAATTTCTATTCCCACACTTGGTATCCCAACCAGAGTTATTACCATAACCTCCTGTTGTAGAAGAATACTGAGCATTTGCCCCACCTTCCAAAACCCAACCTTTTGTTTCATTAACTGCCTCTTCCCAAGCTCCTCCTTTATTTGAATCTTTATAAACCTGACAAGACTCTGTTGCACAGATTGAGCCCCCTTGCCTTATGGCATAAGTTCTGGCAGCTACGGCTTGAGCTTTAAGAGCCTCTTTAGGAAAAGAGTTTGGCATCTCATAAATTCTCTTCATATATTCATCCTCAAAGGCCCTGCTCCCATAACCTGATACATTAATTGTTGCTGGAACCGAATAATTTTTATTTAAAGATGCACCGGGGTAATAGGCAGATAAAATCTGTTCTGCTGATTGACCGGAATCTGCTCTTCCTTTAGCCCCGTATTGACTCATACCATTTCTGTGAGTGTATGCCCCAAAAGAAAAAGCAGCAAAAGCAGGAGAAAAACCTGGATTAAAATCTGGACGAGAATTTACATCATCTGCCAAAGGAACATCTCCAACCGAAGTCGTAAAGTTACCAGACTTGGCAGCTAAAATAGCTTGTTGTTTAGCGGTTAATGCCGTTATCTGACCAGATAAATCTGTCTGATAGGCTTTGGCTTTTTTTATCTCTCCACCCAAAAAGTCAGCATTTTTGTCTACATCAGCCTGCAAAATTGCCAGACTCTTTTTATCTTTTTCCAGTTTATTCTTCTGGGTTAAAAGATCAACTACTTCTGAAGTTACAGAAGCTATGATCTGCCTATCTTCCCTGGCAATAGTCAGCCTATATGACAACTCTCTAAATAAATCACCTGCCTGAATTGAAGAAAGTAAAACTAAAAGGGGGTCTGTTAGATAAGAACGGATATAGTAGGCTCTGACTCTTTTTTCCAAAAGGGCCTGTTGAAGGGCAATTTTATCTTCTCTAATGTCCAACTCTTTTTGTTTATTTTTAATATTGGCAGATAAATTATTTATAGTTGCTTGGATTTGAGCCAGCTGTCTTTCTAAACCTTCCAGCTGACCTTCCAGAGGCTTGGTGGCATTAACAGACAGCTCTCTGGCTTTGTTAAGTTCATTAATCTGCTTTTGCAAATCTTCTATTTCATCAGCAGAGGTAGGGTTTAGCCAATAGGGTATAGCCAATAGGGTAAAAGATAGAAACACCAGGAGAAAAATTCTTTTCATTAGAGGTGATTCTAATTTTAACATACAAACAAATTATGGTAAGCTGAGACTAATGTCCAACTCCAATATTTTTAAAGCAATTTTTTTTATTTTTGCTCTTTTTTTAACTTTTACTATCCCTTCTTCTGTATCTGCTCAATCAGCCTGCAGTGGAATAGCCCTTAATAGTAGCGGTGCTCCTACCTCGTCTATAGCAGCTACTGATACAGGTTTTCTAGTCCGTGTCACTGCTAGCGGGGATGAACAATTTACCAGAAGTCGGAAATGGACTTTAAAAGATAATAATCAAACCATTTTTGTAGCCACTGCAAATGCGCCTCAAGGCACGGGTATAGTTTATATCTTTAATAATAATCAGGTAACTTTTGTCATACCTAATAGTACGAATCCCTCAAGTCTGGCCACTGGAACTCATGCTTTCCTAGTACTTTCTGATGGCTCCCCCAGCGATTCTTGCACTATTGGACCAATTGGCATTGCAAACCCTAATAGAACCAGCGTTGATGCCTGCTGGGCCATTACCGGTAACGTCAATCTGCCAGGAGATGAGGTTAAGTGTGAGGATTTATGTACAGCTACTAGCGGACCTAATCCGGGTACATACCAAACTGAAGCTATATGTGATGAAGCTTTGGATCAAATACGATTAGTAAACCCAACCTGTGATGTTGTCCCTTCATCTCCTAAATTTGGAGAGTCTGTTAAATTAAGAGCAGCCAATCTGCCGCGCAATAAAACTTTTACAGTTGAACTTACTGTTGATAATAATACTACTCGTATTCCGGCAGGTAATTCAGGAAGCGGTGGCAGACTGGAGGTTATTCTATCTAATTCCATATCAAATGGATCTCATGAAGCTAAAGTTGTTAATGCAACCAATGTAAAACAATGCAGTGTCAATTTTAATGTAACACAAGGCGTCAGTGCCGGAGGAAGACCTTGTGATGCCGGAAAAGGCATTCAAACTGCCATAGGTTGTATCCATAATGCTCCTGAAGAACTTGTTAAAGATCTCTTAATATTTATCACAGCTATATCCGGCGGCCTGGCATTTTTAATGATGCTTTTAGGGGCTTTTCAAATGCTGACTTCTGCAGGCAATCCTGACACCCTTAATGCAGGCAAAGAAAGGTTAACCAGCGCTGTAATAGGACTTTTGTTTATAATTTTTTCTTTGCTTCTTCTAAGAATTATTGGTTTTGATATACTTAAGTTACCAGAGTTTGGATTTTAAAATGTTAAATTTCTTGTATATCACTGTACCAGGGTTTCCACAGATAAAAAATACCGATATCTGGCCGGATTTTAATCTTAACTTAACAACTTTAGGAGGTTTAATTTCAAGACTTCTAAATATTGCTTTCTATATTGCTGGATTTTTGGCATTTTACTACTTGGTTTGGGGAGCTTTCCAATATATGGCCGCCAGCGGTAATAAAGAACAGCTTCAAAAAGC
>Ga0209542_10010814_pt1 | contig 16349 bp, 26 predicted proteins | sample RifCSPhighO2_01_FD_184028 | JGI IMG/M metagenome (GOLD analysis project Ga0209542, IMG submission 184028) | Soil microbial communities from Rifle, Colorado - Rifle CSP2_plank highO2_0.1 (SPAdes) (version 2) | ecosystem: Environmental > Terrestrial > Deep subsurface > Rock core/Sediment ...
TTCGTCGAGCTTTATCCTTGCTTGACCTCGAACTAGGGCATGAATCTCTCCCTCCGTCGACATCATCTGGGTAATTGTTGCAATAGTTCCTATCTCGTATAAATCTTCGTCGCTGGGGTCTGAAGTCCTGGAGTCTTTTTGAGAAAATATTGCAATAACTTTATCTTCCTGAAAGGCCGAATTAACGGCAGCCAAAGATTTTGGTCTACCAAAGCTCAAAAGGCTATCGGTTCTGGGAAAAACTACGGAGCCGCGTATCGCTACAACCGGAATTGTCCTTTGTAACTTTTTTGTCTCTTCACTCATAATCTACACTTAATGTTTAGCAGTCTAACAATATGTCTGCTAATTGTCAAGCCTTAATCTTTACAGTTAATGCTAATGTAATAGCCACGCCCAATATCGCTCCGACCGCCACGTCTAAAAGATAGTGTACATTTGCCAACATTCTGCCAGCCGCAACCAAAAGCGCAGCAACAAAAAATATTATCCCAAGTATTCTATTATGTTTCTGAACTGACGTTGCAATACTAAATGCTAAGGCCGAATGTGCCGAAGGGAACGCCCCGTCGAAAGGGGTAGTTAAGGTTAGAGCACTCGTGTTATATAACTCAAATGGCCTAATGGTCGGAAAAATAAACTTGATAAGCTCCGTCAGTCCCCAGACTAGAAAAAGTGCAAGGAAGGCACGAACGGCTTTTTTACCTTTCAGCTCGTTATCTTTTATCCAAAGAATAATAAGTCCCCCAAACATAAACCATATCAGGATACTGGCAAGAAATTTAATTATTTGTTCATTCATGGATAACTATTTTTGTACCGGGATTATCCCCAGATGAGCGGGCTGACCACTGTCCATTCTCAAGAGTTGGGGTTGTCCAGTAAAAAAGTCGCTCTGCAATTGAAGTTGGTAAATTTACGCAACCGTGGCTCCTTTGGGTTCCAAAATCGTTGTGCCAGTATGTTCCGTGCAACCCATACCCCCTCCAGCCTGGTATTCCGCTGCCCTCAAAGAACATAACATAGGGTACATTCGGCAAATAGTAATAATATTTTCCTTGTCCCCCCTCCATTTTGGTAAATCGCAACTTAATCCAAATTCTATATTCGCCTTTGGGAGTCGGATACCAGGGAAGACCCGTCGAAACCGGAGTTTCCAAAAAAAGACTACTTCCTTCCCAAGCCTTCAGTTTTTGCTCGGACAAATCAACTTCTATCCACTTTTCAGAAGGTGTTGCCACGCTTAATACAGAAGTTTCCTCCATTTCAGTTGGGGCGTAAGCGAAATTGACAGGAAATTCTCTTCCCTCAAAAATAGCCAATCTTTCCCCACTTTTTATCTGTCCCGAAAAATCGTTTGTTTTGCATGCAAAGATATCCTTACTTGTCGGGGTAGTTGAGGTTTTTAAAAAGATGAAAATAACCAATATGATAAAAAGCGCCACTAAAAGTAGAAAGAGTAAAAAATTTGTTTTTGTTTTTCTGGCCATCAGATTAACTCACGCTAGCATATTTTGTCTTTTGGTAAACAAGTTAGATATACTTAATTAATGAGCGTTAACAATAATATTTTTACGAGCTTCAAATACGCTATAAACGGCATAAAAACCGCAACCAAAAAAGAGCCCAACTTCAGAACTCATTTAATTGTAGCACTGGCAACATTGATAACAGCTTACATAGTCGGTTTTACCACCCCCGAGTGGTTACTTCTGGCCTTTACAATATCCTTAGTATTCATTTTGGAGCTTATTAATACTGCTTTGGAGTCTATTGTCGATTTGGTCAGTCCGGAGATTAGTCCAAAAGCCCGTGTTGCCAAGGATGTTTCTGCCGCAGCGGTTTTACTCTCCGCCATCCTGGCCGTAATTGTGGGAGCAGTTCTTTTTATTCCCAAAGTGCTTCAGCTGTTTTAGCCGAAAATACTCACTAGTATTCCAAGCGCCAAACAGTAAATCCCAAAGACCTTAAATCTTTTTCTGATCAAAAGTTTTATGACAAAGCCAATTGCAAAAAACCCGGCCAGAAAAGCACTCAAAAAACCGACAATATAAAAAGTTAAATTAACGCTTTTATCTAAAGGCGCTTTTGCAATCTCGAGAATATTGGCTCCTAAAATGGCTGGAATCGAAAGAAGAAATGAAAACTCGGCTGCATTCTTTTTGCTCAAACCCGAAAAGGTCCCGGCAAAAATAGTTGAACCGGAACGGGAAACCCCCGGAATTATAGCAAAAGCCTGGGCAAGACCAATCATTAAAGAGCTCTTGGTATTTATAGTCTTTTTGCCAATCGCCATCTTATCTGTCAACAAATTCATAATACCGGTCAAAAGCAGCGCATAGCCAACAATGTGTATGTTTTCAAAAAGACCCTCGATTGCATTTTGGAAGAAATAACCCACTAAGCCTGCAGGTATAGTTCCTAAAACCAAAAACCAGATATATTTAGTCTTTAATTTCAATATTTTTTTTCGGAAGAATAAGACAACCGCGAATAGAGTCCCGGCGTGCAAGACTACATCAAAAAGAATTCCCGGTTGGCTAAAGTCAGGAATAATACTTTGAGCAATAGCCAAGTGGCCCGACGAAGATACCGGTAAAAATTCGGTTAGTCCTTGTAAAATTCCTAAAAATATGGCCCAAAAAGAGTTCATATTACAACTCTAACACAGATTCCCGCCAATTATGCTTACTGAGTTCATCTAAGGCCACAGCATTTTTAATATCGTAATTTCCTATTTTTGTCCTTCGCAGGTTTTTCAAATATGCACCCATGCCCAACCTTTTTCCGATATCGCGTGCAAGTGCCCTTATATAAGTTCCGGACGAAACAATTGTCTCAATTTCCAAAGTTGGATAACTATAACTAAGCGCTTTAATAGAATAAACTGTTATCTTTCTGGGCTTAAGCTTGACAACTTTACCCTTTCTTGCCAACTCATAGGCCTTTCTCCCTTTTAGTTTTATGGCGGAATATGGAGGTGGAATCTGCTCTTGGGTTCCTATAAAATTTGAGAGCGTAAGGTCAATTTCTTCCTTGGACGGAGCTAATACTCCTTGCGCTTTCGAAATAACCATTCCTTCATCGTCGTCTGTATCCCGTTCTTCACCAAAATAAACCTCGGCCTCGTAAGTCTTTTTATCTTTTGTAATTAATGATAGTTTTTTAGTGGAATCGCGGCCGACTCCGACAATCAAAAGCCCAGTTGCATTAGGGTCCAAAGTTCCCGCGTGACCAACTTTCACTTGCCCGCCTGAATACGTGTTTTTAGGCGGGTTTTCGCCAACAATTTCTCTTACTTTATCTACCACATCATGAGAAGTAATTCCTTTGGGTTTATCGATTAATAAAAACATTGTTGTAAAGGTCAAAACTTGCTTAATTATAACCCTTAAAATAGTACAGCCGGGGCAAACTTGTCGCAAAAAACGCGAGGTTCACCCCGGCCAATGTTTCCACAACTTCGAAGCAATCTACTGTCTTGCCGACTGAATCTGCTGGTAGATGGCCAGGACTATGGCTGAAAAGTCCCAACCGTCGCCGTTTACATCCCGCCCTCTCAAACCGGCGTTGTAGGCGGCCAGTCCGGCCTCAAAACCATCCTGGTGGACGTGTTCGGCCAGAATACTGACGCCGCAGTCGATGTTTTCGACCGGGTCCCAGGTCGCACAGTCATGAAAGGGCATGACTTGCATTGCGCCCATCGCGCCGGCGGAGCTTTCAGCTCCTGACCAGCCACCGCTTTCCTGCAGCATGACGGCCGCAATCTTGTCCACTTCAATTTCATACTTCCCAGCGAAGCGAACAATGAGACCGCAGTACTGGCGGACTTCATACCACTTGGCCAGAGTCTTGGGACTCCATCCAGGGATAGTTACAGGAAGAGGACAGAATTCCTCCTCCAGGCTCACTCCGTCGAACGGACCAGAGCTCACCTCCGCCATCTCAGCGCAGGCCAGATACACCTGCCGGCCGTCCTCCAGTAGGGCGTAAGCCCCCTGGATTTCTCCCCATGGTTCCCTTGCGGCCGGGCAAGCATCCTTATCCTGAGCTGCCGATGCAGGCCTGAACAAACAGCCAGCAAACAGAATCAGGAAAAAGGCCAAGATGAAGTGCCACGGGGTAATTCTCTTGCGCGCTTTCTCGGTCGTTTCGGTCACGTACACAATCGGGTGTTTCATGTCAACTCCCTCCGGGCCACTGGCCCTATTTGATTTGCCTTCGAAGTTGTGGGGTGCGTGCATTCGGCTAATGCCCAAGCATATTACAGGACACTGACGAAGCACTCCAGAAGCAGTATTCTACCTTGAAAAAACAGATTAGTCAACGCTATGGGGTATAGTGATTTATTTATTCTTTGAGAAATTTAGCGCCGCAGAATTAATACAGTAGCGATTACCGGAAGGCGCAGGTCCGTCGTCAAATAAATGGCCCAAGTGGGAGCCGCATTTTGCACAATTAACCTCGACTCTTCTCATACCAAAAGATAAATCCTCGGCTAGTTCTATATTTTTCTCGACCAGTGCGTCGTAAAAACTCGGCCAGCCGCTCTTGGAATCATACTTTGTTTCCGAAGAAAAAAGTGGCGCTCCACACGCCATACACTCATAAACTCCTTTTTCATAATTTTTTAAAAGCTCGCCGGTAAAAGGCGGCTCTGTCCCCTTCTCTCTTAAGATTTTGTATTGCTCAGGGGTTAGCTTTTTCTTCCAATAATCTTCACCTTTTTGTTTCGTTTTACTCATAGCCTAACTCCCTTAAAATCGACAAGTGGGCGAAAACCACCCTTGGAATCTTACCGAAAAATTTGATTTCTTTGGTATCTCTGCCCGGCTTTAACTTAACCGTCCTTTCGACTTCGTAACCGTAGATAATATCCACAATATGACCTCTTGGGTCTTTATCGGTATCGTCAAATATTCCCAGAAGTTTCAATTTCTTAACGACAATATTTAGCCCCAACTCATCTCTCCCAACTCTTTTTGCACAATCCAAGAGTTTCTCTCCCTTTAAAAGAAAACTTCCCGGCAAATGCCAAGAGCCCTTTTCAGGAAGAATTGCCCTCTTTGTTAAAAGAAATTCTCCGCCTTTCGTTTTCAAAAGCAGACTTACCGCAACTCTTGGAACGTATCTAAATGACTCTAGAAATATCTTTTTCGGAAGCTTTTTAACCATTACTTTTTTCTCCTTTTTAAATATTTATCAATAAGTGCTATATCTTTAATATCTTTTTTACGGCCTAATCTTTTTTTAAATTTTATTACATCTTCAAGTTTTACATACCGTACACCATCAATTATATCGGCTTTTTTTATCTGCACTTCCATTTGAATAAAGTCCTTTTCTTGGCTTTCTACCCTGCCTCCCACCGCTTCTATGTTTTTGTCTAAGGAAATAAAATAGCCTTTATCGTGCTTTTCGACAGGGTATTTTGAAGAAAGAACCACCCAGAGCCTTCTGGTTACAACTAAATCCAAATCTCTTGCTTCCCGTAACCCTCTAACTGCCAACACGCCCGAACTCATCACTGCAAATTGGTCGGTAGGTAAATTAAGGCTTTTTAATTCTTTCAAAAGAAGCTCGAATTTCATTTATTGAAGTATATCAGAGGATTAATTGGTTCGGCCGAGCAGACCGGTCAAGTACCCGGCTATCCCGTAAGCAATGTCATACTTCAAACCACAATGGACTTTTCTTGTCTTTTTTGTCACTGCCGTTGGAGTAGTTAAATGTTATCTCACTATCTTTCTTAATACCTTCTAGAGCAATAAAATCGATTATCATTTCTCTCTGATTTATTTTATAAGTAGCGTTTGGTTTATATGAATGGTTATATATTGAGCCAAAACCCAAGGCTATCGCTAATCGTTCTTTATTCTTGCCGAAGTAGAAAAAATAAGTAACAAGAATACTTTCTTTTAAATTCGATGCATCATTCTTGGGGACTTCAATAATTGGACACCTTTCAATAATTTCACCTTTTTTTATATCACATCTTGCATAAACTCCCCTGCCAGCCTTAAGAATTCTTGATTTACCAATATACACTTTGTCTGAAGTGAGAAGTTTTTGCATGATGATGATTATAGCAAAGGGGTATTTTTACTGAGCGGGCCGAAGGCCATGAACCAGTCGAATGGCCAGTCTAGGGCCTTTCCTATTTAATTGATTTTGCCCAGGTGATTGCCTTTTCTATTTCACCTTCGATTAACGGCCCTTCTGCTCCTTTAACAAAAAAGCCTTTTGGTGGGGTAATGGTTTGTGCCCCGGCTCTTTCAAGTTTTCGAGAAATCTTTTTGGCCGCGTCTCCATGGAAAAAGAAGTTAATCCTGGTATCAAAACTGGTTGCCCTGATTCCCTTTAGCTGGTTAGTATTTAGGTTGGCCAAAAAATTCTCGATCTTTTTTGTCGGTCTCCAACCGTTGATGGGGCTCCCAACAACCAAAAGCTCGATTCCTTCCAGATCCTTGATTTTAAAATCAGAAACTGAAATCACCCTCGCGCTTTCTCCGAGTTCTTTAGCGACTACCTCAGCAATTATTTTGGTATTGCCGAAATTTGAATCAAAAATAACTAACGCTTTCATAGACTCAGTTCAATCAAAGATTCATGATTACTTCAGGTCCTTGGCCTTAATCAATTCTACCAAACCACTGCCTAAAACTTTATTCAAACTTCGCGAATACCCCGATTTAATCGGGGATGAGACGAAGGAGTGAACGAACTTGCCCAAAGGGATACCCCGCCTGTAGCGAAGCGCAGGGCGGGGTAGTTCATAACCGTTTGGATAAGTTTCAGTATCGATTACAACTGCTGTTATGCTGTCTATCCCGATTCCATATTTTGCACCCGACTGCTTCACTTCATTTCTTAAGGCTTGGTGTCTGTTTCTTTGGGTGTAATGAGCCTCGATAATTGTATCTTTTAGTATCCCCAAGCCCTTTGTTACAACCACTTTATCTTTTCTATAACTACGTCGGTATTCGGCGATAACCATAGAGCCTGCTGACTCGCCAATAATAAAGCCAGCATTCATAACTAAGTTATTGAGGGGTTTATTCGAAGTAATTTTTTCATAAAGAAGATCGCCTTGTGGTCCTCCATTCATAAAAATTGTTGGCTTATCAGCACGAGCAAGGTCGTCCTCGTTTCGCGCGTCCAATAGTTCTATTCCTTCTAACTCAAGGTCTCGTTCTACCCAACCTTCTCCCCAAACTTCTTCCTCTTCTTTCGGAACATCAATGCGTGCATACGGAATATGGAGTATTTGTTTAGGTTTAATCTCCTTAATAACGTCATTTATTAGTTGTTTAAGTATGGGAGCTTGACCTTGATCGGTTTCTGCTCCACCGAATAAGTATAATTTCATAGCTGAGCGGGCCGGTCTAGAACCCTTTGACAATTGAAGTATATCAGCGCTTCTTAAATGAAGCTAGATATGGTAAAATTCGCATATAAATTGGCTTCTTTGCGGGGTCGTCTAATGGTAGGACACGCGCCTCTGAAGCGTGTAATCGGGGTTCGAATCCCTGCCCCGCAGCACTTCGGCAAACTCAGTGCTTTAGCACTGGGATTGACAAAGTATTTGCAGGGATGAGAAGTTTACCCTGAAAAGTTGAAAACTTTTTATGGGAATCCCTGGTCCGCAGCCAAGACCTGCACTTTTGCAACGACTTTTTAAAATTAACTTATGGCAAGAGATATAAGATCACTTGAATTATCGTATCAGGATCCAAACGGTCAAACTGACTCGGTTATTATTGATAAATATCCAGACAGATGCCCAGTATGCGAAAATGGAATTGAGGCAAAATTTTTTGGTGCCTGGGGCAAATCATATAGCGACTACGGCAGGGGTCATTTGGTACAAGCTGTGTTTGGATGTCCTCATCTAGATTGTCAAACAGTTTTCATCGCATATTATGCATCAGCTCCAGGAAGTAGGAGTTTTGGTTCTGATGATTATGTGTTTTTGAAGAACACTTTTGTCCGCCCCTATTTCAAACCAGAAAAATTTGATAAAGAAATTGAGCAACTTTCACCTAATTTCGTAAAAATATATACACAAGCAAAAATAGCCGAAGAAATGGGTCTGGATTTAATTTGCGGACCTGGATATAGGAAGGCATTGGAATTTTTGATTAAGGATTTTTTAATCAGTGCTAAAAGCAAGGGTTCCAAATATGTAAAGTCTCATCAACTGGGTTGGCTCATTGCTAAGGATATCGATTCAGAAAAAATAAAAATAACATCCGACCTCGCTAAAGACCTGGGGAATGATGAAACTCATTACGAAAGAAAGATACAGAATTTAACTTTAGAAGATATGAAGAAATTAATAACTCTTACTTCTCATTGGATTACGGATGAAATGCTTACAGACGGATATAAAAGTAAAATTAAAAAATAATATAGATAAGATTATGAGGATTGAATGGTCCGTGACCGTCCCGCTCAGCCAGAGTCTGAAACGTAGGTGAAAAATATGTGGTTTGTTACATGGAATAGGCCAGAATATAAGGAATGGGCGCGTATTGTTAAAGGTGGTTATCAACTGGTTATTTTACGAGTGGAAAACGATAAACGGTTATTGTGTGTTAGGGCAAGATTAAATATAAAGGCTAAGGGGTTGCCGGAATTTGTGACAGAGGAAGAAAGATATTTTTCAACAACAAAAGATTCGCAGAAATTAATCAGTGAATGGAAAAGAGAAAAATCCACTTAAGAGTTATAAGGATAAAAAGGGCCTAGACCGAGATGCTCAGCTCGAATTTAGCCTCAAATTGTTCTAATCAGAATAAAAAAGTAAGAATGCAGTTATTCCGTATAAATTTGAACGCTTCTTACATCTGGAGGTAAAAGAGCTTCGGGCAATTTAGTGGCACCGTAAGGAGTATAAACTTCTAAAACACCCTTTGGTCTTCCTTCGAGCCGATAATGATCTTCCTTTACCCAGACAAGCGAGTTTCTACTTAGCTCCTCTGCAATCTCTATATCACACAGCATTGGCATTCCTGGATTAGTTTCTATCAATATGTCCGCTGCTTCCATGAGTGTTTCTTCAGAAGGCAATACTCCAGCAGATTTCAGCGTTATATTAGCCATTCCAGAAGTTCCTATATACCGAACACGAAGGAAGGCAGCAACTTTTTCTCCTGTCGTCTCATCAAGAATAAGAACATGGATTTGAGGAGGTAAATTCTTTCTTCTTACGGCCACATTATAGGCAGTATCCATTATTTTTCTATACATCCTTTCGTGGGCTGCTTCCCTTTCAGGAGTATCCTGTTCTGGTAGTGGCATAGTCCGAGAATTTTATTCCAACTTGACCTCTAAATCAAATTTGGTCAACAAATGTCAACTTATTTATAGTTTGGAATATAAAATTGTTCAGATGTTGTTTGCCAGAAGGTTCGAATAGCGTCCACGTCCGCCAGCAAGGCAAGCGAAGCGCCCTTGGAGTAATTAAAGCTAATATTTGCTAAGATTAATCAGAGTGACGGAAGCTAAACTTAACAAAGTAAAAAATCTTGTTAATGATAGGGTTAGGGATATTAAGGACATTCAGCATGGCTGGATACATCTTCAACGAGTCGCTAACTTTGCCCAAAAAATTGTTAAAACGCTAAGAGTAGAAAACAATATCGACGTTAATGTGCTTTTGGCGGCCTGCTTTCTTCACGACATAAATCATACATTTTACTCTCCGGGACTTTTAAACTATTTTCTGGAAAGGGCGAGATTAAAAAAAGTATTACCAAAAGTTCTTAATGAGCTGGATATCGATATAGGCGAGAAAGGTATTATAGAAAACGCAATTTATTTAAGCCCATTTTCGTTTCCATTCAAAATACTAAACCCAAAAGGAGACCTCTACACCAAGATATTACAAGATGCAGACACACTGGATTTCTTCTCTTATGAGAGAGAGGTAAGCTTTGAAAGGGCCAAGAAGAATATTCTATTTTATAGAGTTTTAGGATTGATTTCGAAACACGCTTTATTTTACGGTCGAAAAAATATTGCCAACTATCTAAACTTACCTCAGTTAGCAAAAGAAGCTTATGTACAAAAAAGTTAAGTGCGTAGGAGGACCATGCTTTTACGTAGAGTATGGGGAGGGCAATAAGGATACAATCCTTTTCTTGCACGGCTATTCCGACTCGGCGAGAACTTTTGAACCTTTAAAAGAATATTTGAGTCCAAAATACCAAGTCATAATTCCCGATTTACCAATGATAAGAAGGAAAGGTGCCAGTTACGATCTCCAGGGGTTGTCTAATTTTATTGACGAAGTCGTAGTCAAAATCGGACTTAAAAGATTTATCTTATGCGGATTTTCATTTGGTGGCTTGGTAGCAGCGGATTATGCATATTGGTATCCAAAACGGGTTAAAAAACTATATATGCTAAGTTGCGTCCCAAGATTTCTGGCTCCGGAAATGATTGACAAATTAATGATGGAGATAGAACCACGCGAGGTACCCCGCTCCATCTATCCAATCCTGGCATTTTTAAAAGCCAGCAAGCTCGGAAGGGCACTTGTTCCCAAAACAGATAGGTTGGAGGAGTCAATAAAACATATCAGTCTTAGGCCATTTGAAGTATTTGGTACCTTTTACGATGTAATGTGGCACAACATAGTAGGAGGCACCTGGAGTGAGCGTGTAAGAAAATTTAACAAGATGCCCATGCCGAAAGCTGTAGTTCTTTGTAAAGATGATAATATTGTCTCTTACAAAAAGTATGCCACCAAGCTGAGAATGTCGGGGGTAGATTTAATAAGTTTTGATAAAGGCGGTCACGGAGAAACCAAAGAATATTGGGAAAACCTAAAGACACTGTTTTGATAACAATCAGAGCTTGATGAAAAACGAGGATAAGAGCAAATTATGAAAACAATACTTCTGTCGATGGCAATCATTTTAGTAGTTTCCGCAGGTGTATTTTTCTTATTCTTCAAACCACAAATGAATTTAAAAAGCCCTCAAAAGTTACCGCAGACTCAAAGAGCTAGCGACTTTGTCTCGGTCAACGACTGTGAGTCTCCCGTAGAATTTTCTCATCATATAACAGACGTTAGTGCAATTGTATCTATACTCCCTCCGGTTTTTAGAAATAACGCAGGCCCTATGCAGACAACTCTTATCAATATAAATGGAAGTGTGCCTTTATATATGCCGACTGGCGGAAAAATTTTTCAGGGAGCCTATTATAACGAGCAAAATACCGCACACTACTTGTTTGATATAGACTTAGGTTGCGGGATAACCATTACATTTGACCATATCACCCAACCTGTGGAAAAAATTAAAAAGCTATTCCCGGAAATACCAAAAAGCGACACTCGAACAGACATTTTTGTCAATCCTCTCGAAATGACGACAGGAGAACTTATTGGCTATACCACCGGTACTGAAAACGCACGTAACTGGAATTTTTTCGTATATGACAATTCACAAAAAAATTATCTTTGGCAGAACGAGAGATTCAAAGACCTACCTAAGCTCTATACCCAGGTTTGCCCCTTTAAATACTATGATGCATCAATGGCCGAAATATACGAAGCCTTGTTTGTCACTTCCTTCGGAGTCGCGACAGTCGAAGACAATCTCTGCAACAACAGTTTATGAAGATAGGTAAATATCAACATTCAAAAACGGGAAGTTATTATCGCGTTATTGGAGTGGCCAGACATTCAGAAACACTCGAGGAATATGTAGTCTACGAAGCTCTGTATGATAATCCCAAAAGCAAATTTTGGGTCAGACCCATTAAAATGTTTTTGGAGAAGGTGACAATAAACGGCCAAAAAGTCCCGCGTTTTAAATTCGTTGGAAAATAAAGAGGTCGGACCTCTATAGCGCGTTATTTTAAATGCATATGGTCGTTTAAATAGCGCAACTTCCAAGCTCTCCCTTTAGAATCATACTCCATTAAAGTTATGGCCGTATTTTCTAAGGACAACGACTGTAAGATTTTGTAAAAAGTCTTATCGTCATAATTTTCTCCTAATAAAGCAATTGTTACAAAAGCTCCTATAAAATTCCCGTGGGTTACAACCAGAACATTTTGGTCTTTGTAATGCTTAATCGAATGCTTTTGAAATTTTACTACTCTTGTTATCAAATCACGGAGAGACTCGCCCTTTCCTCCAAATTTCCAATCGAGATTATGCTCAAACTTTTCGGCTTCTTCTATATATCTTTGATGGATTTCGCTTGAAAGCTTTGCCCCGTAAAGGCCGGGGTGTTGCTCTTTTTCGTGAATGCCTTCAAAAAGCTTAAGTTTCACCTTAAGATTTTTTGACACTTTTTCGGCGGTTTGGCTGGCCCTGTGCCACTTGCTCGAAAGAATTATATTTATATTTTCTTTTTTTAATCTTTGTGCAAGAAGCTCTACCTGCTTTGCCCCCTCTTTCCCCAAAGGAGAGTCGGGTGATTGTCTTTTTGTTTCTGCGTGGGCATCACTTTGGGCGTGTCTGACTAAATAAACTTTCATACTATGCTATTTTATCCTAAAGTTGGGACGGATATGAAAAAAATCCTACTTTGCGGTAAAATCAAACCTATGGCAGAGATTTTCAAACCAAAAGTAGTCCTCGCTTTAATTGAAAAAAGCGGCAAACTTTTGCTGATAAGAAGAAAGGTAAAGCTTCTTAAGCTCGAGTGGGCTTTTCCGGGCGGAGTTACACACGAAGGAGAAACCGACGAAGAAGCAGTAATTAGAGAAGCAAAAGAGGAGGTTGATATCGATGTTAAACCGGTCAAAAAACTTTTGGAGCGCAAGCACCCCGATACCTTCGTCCAAGTTGTTTATTTTCATTGCAAACCTAAGGGCAGCGAAAGTCCAAAGATTAAAGAAGCATACGAAATATCAGAAGTTGCCTGGGTGCCGGAAAAAGAAGTCTTGGAAAAATTCACATCAGACGTCGACCCGATAATTCAAAAATTTATTCTCTCACACTCTCGTAGCTAACTGACCTTTAGCTAAAAATTTTCCTCTTGATTAGCTTCCAAAGGGATTCCGGTTTTGACCTATTGTCATAAATTGGCCGCGACCAAACGGACAACACCATCCATTTTCCTTTCTCATTCTGCTTCGCAACCACTCCAATTTTTTTATCTCCACAGGTTTTAGAGTAAACCCACGCACCTTTTACTTTTGCTCGCTCTGATTTGTCCGAACGTCGGAATGTTGCCCACGCATCACCCTGTTTAATTCCCCTGTCCCGCATTCGGGAAAGCGCGTGATTGGTCCAGATTACCCCGCCAAAGTTTTTATTCATTTCACTCCCTTAATTTCCTGAAGAATCGAGTAAGCCAAACTTCCTATTTCTTCCTTAATTAACTCCTCTACATTTTCTCCGATTTTTTCTTTCAAATAATCAATTAAACCCTCATCGTGGGGGGCTTTGTGGAATTTATCCAAAAATTCTTGGTGGTGCTCGCCGGGGAGCTTGTCCAGAATACTTTCTAAAACTCTATGGTGTAAAGCCTCGTCAACCAACTGCCAAAGCTCATGACGTTCACCTTCGGTTTCGGCGGATTTTTTTATCTCCGCCTCAACACTTTCTAAAATTATTAGATGGTCATAAAAAATTTTGCTCATAAGTTCACAAAAATTTGTAGCTCCCTTCGGTAGTAGAAAATTTTTGACATATCAATAATTTTCTCTAAACATAGTGAAACGCCAGTTCAGGCAAGTTTATACTATTGTAATCTACCGGGCCTAGCGGAATCTCATTTTCCGGATCATCTACAAAAAATATGATAACCGGTCCTTTTTTGTAGCGCTTTCCTCCCAAATACTGCATGACCTCCGGACTTCCTCCAAAATGTTTACCGGTCCAGGCCGCAGGACCTGAATCGGCGATAGATGCAACTACTGCATTACCGTTTTTGGTATTAACAATTAACACCTTTCTATACTTATACCAATCTTTCAGATAAGGCTGGCGGCGGCTCCAATCCGGCAAATAAAGAGTTTGAACCACAGCGTACCAACGCTCTATCTCCACCAAATCCGGAGTCAGTTTATCTTTCGAAGATGCAAAATATCCCCAAGCGCCACGTCCCGGTGCCATCCCTTCTTTCAAATTATCTCCAAATCTGTGTTGGGTCAGACTGTCGCCGGGGTAGCGCATTAGATGCTGCTCGGCACCGATTAAACCATAGGTTGTATTTAAGTGCTCCCCTTCCAAATTTGCCTTCGCGTTTATTCCTATTATATTGCTGAAAGTTTGCTCTAAGTACTTTTCCTCATCGTGAGTTAAAGCCCGGGTTTTTTCCGGAAGTTGAGAGCTAATGGCATCCACCAACTCCTCTTGTGGAACATCTATGGCAATACGCGTCTCACCCGTTTTGAGCTTTTCTATAATATCTTGCGGGGCGGGAAGGGCTTTTGAACCATCAGGAGGCGATAATAGCAAAGCTCCTGTTATCGCTCCCGCGCTTAAGATTTTCGCCGAGTGTTCTCGAATTTTTCCAAGCTCTATCCCGCGTTCGCTAAAATACTTCTCGACATGAGGATGTTTTGCGGAAAGTCTGGCTTTGGCCTCAAGATTAATAAGCTTTAGCTTTTGCCGTAAAATTTCTGAGGTGGCTCTTTTTTTCTCTATATCGTGATAGGTTTGTGTAGGCAGTTTTCCTCCCATATTACGCGTTTGTTGTATTTATTTCTTCCTAACAAAATAGCAAAGCAAATCTTTAATCTTTCCATTATCTTCTCGTTTCAGTCTGTACTTCTTAATTATCTCAAACCCATTCTCTAACAATATTCGCTCAAATTCTCCAAGGCCGTAAAATGCGAAAAATCTCTCAGATCCCCCATACTGATTATCTTTTATCATTCCTTCATCAAGATTCTTTCTCTCTTTTAAGGAAATAAATCCAATCCCGTTCTTTTTCAGTATTCTTCTTATCTGGCCAAGCACTTCTGAAACTCTCACTTTGGGAACATGTAGTAGCGAGGAGGCTGCCCAAAATCCGTCAAAACTCTCTTTTGGAAACTTCAAATTGTAAAAATCCATTAAAACAAATTTACCTTTGCTAACAATTTTCTTTGCTTCTCTAAGCATATTTCTTGAAGCGTCAATGCCGGTATAATCGAAACCGGCCTTGAGAAATAAAAGAGCCTCTTGACCATGGCCGCAACCAATATCGATTACCTTTTTACCTATTACAAGTTTTGAGAAATAATTGAATTCTTCCTGCCACTTAGTATCTTTATGTAATCTGGCAAAGTCCTTGGCAATTCTATCGTATGTTTGAATCGTTTTATCCACAAATAATATTTTTTAAGTAACAAGTTTCCCCAATCTCTCAAGGGTTTCTTCGCGGCCTAAAACAACAATCGACTCATTTATCGGCGGCGTCGCCCGGCTGCCGGTTATCGCAACCCGCAGATTCATAAAAAACTGACCTGTTTTGAAAGAGTTTTTGTCAACCGTAGCAAGAAGGACCTTATCAATCTCACCTTTGTTCCAATCCTTTACTTTTTCCAAGTTGGATACCGCTTCTCTTAAATGTTTTTTATAGTCTTTCTCAAAAAATCCCGATTTGGGCTTTTTTTCCTTAAAGAAAAATCCCGCCAAATCTTCAAACTCACTAAGCGTCTTTATCCTGTCTTTGACCAAAGGTAAAATGGTTTCTAATTTTTCTTCAGGATATTTTCCGCTAAAAAATTCATAAATTTGATTTTTGAGCTTTGAGTTTGAAGCTTTTCTAAGATATTCCCCGTTCATCCAATCGAGCTTTGTCATATCAAAAACCGGCCCTGCTTTTCTGACTTTTTTTAAATCAAAATGACTAACAAACTCCTCTAAACCGAATATCTCTTTTTCCTCAGGATGCGACCAACCCAGTAGACATAAAAAGTTAACCAGCGCTTCAGGAAGATATCCCTGCTTTCTAAATATTCTTAAATCCACCGGGTCTTGCCTTTTGGAAAGCTTTTTCCTTTCTTTATTCCGAAGTGTTGGAAGGTGAGCAAATTGGGGAGGCGAAACCCCGAAAGCTCTATATAAAGCAAGCTGTCGGGGCGTATTGGAGATATGCTCTTCTCCCCGAATTACATGGGTTATCTCCATCTCTATATCGTCAATTACAACACCGAAATTATAGGTAGGAAAACCATCACTTTTTAGCAAAACAAAGTCGGTTATCTCTCCTCCCGAAAAGGAGATCTCTCCCCTCACCTCATCTATCCAAGATATATCTTTGCCGGGATTTTTGAACCTGATTGCTCCGGCTTCCTCGTAAGCGTAACCTTTCTCCAAAAGTTTCTCTGACTCTTTTTTGTAAATTGCAAGTCTTTCCGATTGCCTGTAGGGTCCATACTTGCCGCTT
>Ga0209542_10010815_pt1 | contig 16348 bp, 20 predicted proteins | sample RifCSPhighO2_01_FD_184028 | JGI IMG/M metagenome (GOLD analysis project Ga0209542, IMG submission 184028) | Soil microbial communities from Rifle, Colorado - Rifle CSP2_plank highO2_0.1 (SPAdes) (version 2) | ecosystem: Environmental > Terrestrial > Deep subsurface > Rock core/Sediment ...
CAAATAATTTCATATTTATTTTTTAAAGTTTGAAAGATAAATATGAAATTATTTGTCAGCGCGAAACCTGGCTCAAGAGAAGAAAGCGTCAGAAAAATTGATGACGCTCATTTTGCGGTGGCCGTAAAAGAGCCGCCGATTGAAGGCCGCGCGAACAAAGCGATCATCAAAGCGCTGGCTGATTTTTTGAATGTCGCTCCGTCGCGTTTAAGCATGATTTCCGGGCAGACCAGCCGGCAGAAAATAATTGAATTTTTAAACAAATAGTAAGATTGAAGAAGTTTTCAACCGTAAAACTTGTGGGGTATTCACAAATTTGATAAAATAAGTTAAACTATCAGAAGATGAAGACAAATCGCTTAATTTATAAACCAATTATTTTTTTAGCGCTAATAATGGCTCTATTTCTTGTTTTAATAGCGCCATTTTTCGTATCCGCGGCTGAAGAGTATCCTAACGGCTCGCTTATCAGAGCCCAAGACGATTATAAGGTTTATGTAATTTTTAACGACAAAAAGCGCTGGCTTAAAAACCTTGAAGTTTTTAATTCTTATAATTTTAAATGGGAAAACGTGAAAATAGTCAATTCGGATACGATAAAAAATATCGGCTTTAATAATTTAGTCAGAACCGAAGGGGACGCGAAAGTCTACGCTCTTAATGATTTCGGCCATAAGCGACATATTCTCAATTTAGATGTTTTTAATTCTTATAATTTTAAATGGGAAGATGTGGCCGTTATCGCAAAAGAAGAAATAAGCAGTTATCCTGAAAGTTCTTTAATAAGAAAGGCCGAAGATACTCGGGTGTATTTTCTGGAAAACAACAAAAAGAGATGGGTGAATTCAATTAAATCTTTTATTGCCCATAATTTTAATTGGGATGAAGTCCATATTGTTAATGATATTGATTTTGGGACCTACGGAGCCGGCGAAGTTCTTGGCGAGGAACCGACCGAAGAAGCAAAAGCGCCGGTTATCTCAAACATTCAAACTACGGATATCACGGAAAATTCAGTAAAGATTATTTGGGAAACAGATAAGCTGGCTGACAGTAAAGTTAATTATAGTCTTAATTCTCCCGTAACGGAGGCGGCGGCGGTCAGCGACTCAAATTTTACCGAAAGTCACAGTATTAACCTGATAAATCTGACACCCAATACAACTTATTATTATAATGTTGTTTCTTCAGATGAAAGCGGGAATAAAGCGGTGAGCGGCGAAAAATCTTTTATCACTCTTTTATCAGCGCCCCAAGTCGGAGAGAATGTCAGAATTACCACTGCCTTGGGTCAGGCCGCGTTTCCAGCCGCGGTCTTTACTGGTTTAGAGTACGGTTTGACTTGGCAGGATTCCCGCGAAGGAGAAAATTCGGAGATTTATTTTACGAGATTGGACGCTGACAGAAGAAAAACAGGCAATGACATTAATATCAGCAATAATCCGAATAAAATCTCTTCAAATCCTTTTATAGTCTGGACCGGCGCTGAATTCGGGGTTGTTTGGTCAGAGTACAGCAGTGATAGCAAAGAAAACGAAAATGGCTGTTATTTATATTTTATCAGATTAGACGCCAATGGAGTCAAGCAAGGAAAAAATAGTTTGATTACTTCTGATAATTACGGCTCTTGTCCTAGTAATCCTTCTATGGTCTGGACCGGTTCAGAGTACGGAGTTTCCTGGCATGAAAACCGTTTAGGCCTCGCGACTTCAAGAATTTTTTTCACCAAGCTTAATAATCTGGGAGAAAAACAAGGAGAAGACATGCAAATAAGCCGTGATTCAATATCAGAAGACTCTTCAATTACCTGGTCGGGTAAAGAATTCGGCCTTGTTTGGAAAGAAAGTCTGCCGGCTTCAAAAATATATTTTGTCAGATTAGACGAGAGCGGAGTAAAACAAGATAATGAAATTAAAATTAATAATACTGGCGGCGCTTCTTTATATCCTTCTATTATTTGGAACGGCTCTAATTATGCTGTTATCTGGCAGGGCGAGGACAAGGAAAACGAAAGGCAGATATATTTTGTCGAATTAGACCAAAACGGAAACAAACCACTTGACGATATAGTCATTACTTCTAATTCACTCGGAAATTATTCTATTTTTCCGTCTTTTATCTGGACCGGTAATGAATTTGGAGTTTCCTGGCGGCAAGGAGAAGGATCAATATATTTTGTTCGTCTTGACGCAAGTGGAGCTAAGAAAAATACGGGGCTTAAAATTTCTGACGCTTCTTCTGGAGAAGCCAAACACCCGGTTGTTGTCTGGAACAACCTGAAAAATAAATACGGAATTATTTGGGACGATACCCGCAATAATAACAAAGGAGAAATTTATTTTAGCATCCAAGACGCTTCTTTTTAAAAAAATTCCATTTTAGTTTGTTTAAGAGTTTTTTGAATCAGTTTATCCAGATTAATTTTTTTTTCCAGTTTTTTAACTATTTCAAGCTTACCTGAAGCGGTTGGGTGTTTTGGCACAAAAAGAGAGCAGCAGTCTTCTTGAGGCTTAATTGAGATTTCATAAGTCCCAATTTTTTTAGCCAAAGCGATAATTTCTTCTTTATCCAAACCGATTAACGGCCTTAAAACCGGCATTTTTACTGATTCTTCAATAATTCCCAAGTTAGTCATAGTTTGAGAGCTTACTTGGCCCAGACTCTCGCCGGTTATCAATGCCCCGCAGTTTTCTTTTCCGGCTATTTTTTCAGCGATTTTAAGCATTACTCTTCTGTAAAGAAGCACGCGGTATTTGGCCGGCGCCTTGGTTTTTATCTGAAGCTGGATTTTATGAAAAGAGATATAATAAACTTTTAATTTCGGCTGGTAATTTATAAAAATTTTAGCCAATTCTTCCGTTTTTTCAATGCTTTTTTTGGAAACCAAGGGAAAGCTGTGAAAATGAAGCCAGATGTTTTCCGCGCCTCTTTTGGTAGTAAGCCAAGCGGCCGCCGGAGAATCAATGCCGCCGGAAAAAAGAGTTATTACCCGGCCTTGACTACCCATGGGCAAACCGCCAAGGCCTTTCTGCTTTTTAAAATAAACAAACCAGCCGTCTTTTCTTCCTTCAATGAATATTTCTTTGTTTGGTTTGTCTAAATTAACTTTTCTATTTATCCGTTTGGCAATTTCTTTAATGATTTCTTCCCGGCTTTCTTTAATTTCCCCGCCCTTTCTGATTCTTAAAGCAAAAGTCTGATTTTCCTTTATCCAGTTTTGATAATTGTTTTTTATAAATTGGCTTAAGTCTTTCAGGTTTCCGTTTTTCAAAAAGAAAGTTTGAGAAAACCAAGCCAGACCAAAAGTGTTTTGAATAATTTTTGAAGCTTTTTTAAAATTTTCCGCCCAGCACCTTTTTGTTTTGTAAAAAGATGCCGGGTAAATCTCTATGAAAAATCTTTCTCTAAATTGATGAAGCTTAAAACCGACTTCTTCTTTATTCAGAAAAAAGATAAGATGGTTGGCCAAACTTCTTTTAAGGATTTTTCGCACTCCTTCGGATTTTAAAAAAAGTTCGCCGAAAGCCAAAAGAAATCCCCGTTTAGGGCTTTTAAAATTATTCAGATTTCTCCTTGGTTTTTGAATCATAATCTCCGTTAATGTTATACTAAAAAATAATAAGTGGCAACTATGAAAAAAATATCTAAAACAATATTAATTGCCGCGGTTATTGTGGTTTTTATAATGATTGGAACCGCGGTTATCAACCGCAAGAATATTTTCCGCCAATTTTATAAACCAACCCCGACCATGACTCAAGAAGGAGTAAAAATTTCAGACGGAGAGACTCAAGTCAAAAAAACAGAAAAGAAAGACTTTGAGATTATAGCGGAAAACCTTCAAATCCCTTGGGAAATCGCGTTTTTACCGGACGGAGATTTACTTGTAACCGAACGGCCGGGAACCCTTAAACGGATTGGTAAAGAAAAACAGACTTATCCAGTTGAAGGCGTGGAGCATATTGGCGAAGGCGGGCTTTTGGGAATGGCGCTTCATCCTGAATTTCCTGACAACCGCTGGATTTATCTTTATTTTACCACAAAGGCCGGCAATAGTTTTAAAAACAAAGTTGAACGATACCGTTTTCTAGACGACCGTCTTTTTGAAAAAGAAATAATAATTGACAATATCCCCGGCGCGATTTATCACGACGGCGGCAGAATTGCTTTTGACGCTTATGGGTATCTGCATATTACAACCGGCGATGCCGGGAATTCAGACCTTGCGCAGAATATAAATTCCTTGGCTGGAAAAATTCTCCGGGTAAAAGACGACGGCTCAATTCCTCCTGATAATCCGTTTGGCAATGCCATGTATTCTATTGGTCACAGAAATCCGCAGGGACTCGCCTGGGATAATAAAGGCCGGCTTTGGGCAACTGAACACGGAAGGTCAGGTCTTGTTTCAGGACTTGATGAGTTAAATCTTATTGAAAAAGGAGCAAATTACGGCTGGCCAATAATTCAGGGAGATGAGGAAAAACAGGGAATGAAAACGCCGATTATAAATTCCGGGCCCAATGAAACATGGGCGCCGGCCGGCGCGATTTATTTAAATGAAAGAATATTTTTCACCGGCCTTCGCGGAGAATCTCTTTATGAGGCAAAAATTTTTCCTGACGGAAAAGTTGAATACTTAAAAGCGCATTTTCGCGAGGAATTTGGCCGGCTTCGGGCTATTCAAAAAGGGCCGGATGGTTATTTATATTTTACGACTTCAAATACTGACGGCCGCGGCGCTCCTCATTTAAACGATGATAAAATTATCCGCATAAATCCGGAAATATTTTTTTAATATGCTTTTAGGAATAAAAAGCAAAAAGGATTTACTATCGCGTCATGCGCTGATCGGATTTTTAGCAGCGATTCTTGTTTATTTATTTTGGCTTTCGCGGCCAGAATTATCTTTTGAGCCCCGTTTGTGGCGAGCCTTAGGCGATTCTGCTTTTACTTTTTTATTTATCACTTTAGCTATCGGGCCCTTAAGCAAATTATGGAAGCCAAGTTTATGGCTTTTGCCTTGGCGCCGGGAAACAGGCATTTGGTTTGCTCTTTTGGCGCTTTCTCATTTTTTACGAGTGAACGATTACGCCGCTTCTGTTCCTGAATTTCAACTGCCTCGGCTTTTAGGTTTAATCGCGCTTTTTTTAACATTGTTATTGGCGGCTACTTCGTCTGACCGCGCAGTTAATTTTTTAGGCATCTCATCATGGAAATGGCTGCATTACAGCGCCTATACTATTTTTTATCTTACAGCAAGCCACGCCGCTTATTTTTTATTCATCCGCTTTCCCGGCTCAAATTGGTTTCGTTATTCTTTTTTAGCGATGGCTCTTATTGTTTTTATTCTTCAATTAAGCGCTTTTGTTAAAATAGTGGTTCAGCAAAAAACCAAAAGCTGGTATTAGATTATCATTCTTCTGTCATTCCGCACACCCATTTTCATGGGTGCATGATTGTCCCTGATTTAATCAGGGACGGAATCCAGAAGATATTAATTATTACTGGATTCCCGCTTTCGCGGAAATGACAATTGGGAAAAAGCTAATATGGATTCTATGAAAATTAAAACATTAAAACTACCCGTTATTGAACAAAAAATTATTGCTGAAAAAACCAATGAAGTTTCTTTTGGCTTAAAAGAAAATGAATTTGCTTTTCTGGCCGGCCAGCACATTAAAGTCCGTATTCCAAAACTTTTATATCCTGACCCTTCCTAAAAATTCATCACAGCCGATTGTTTTTATTGCCGGCGGAATCGGCATAACGCCCTGCTTGAGCATGATTCGCTTTGCCGCTGAAGAAAAACTTGCTCATCCAATTATTTTACTTTATTCTAATAGAGATGAACAAAGCGCTCCTTATTTAAAAGAATTAAAATTAATTGAAGAAAAAAATCCTTATTTTCAGCTAAAAAACAAATTTGGCCGCGTTGACGCGGAGTTTATTAAAGAAGTTGTTAAAGATTTAAACGAGCCGCTTTGGTATGTTACGGGCCCCGAACCAATGGTTGTTGCCATAAAAGACTTGCTTTTTCATTTAGGAATAAACCAGGGAAAAATTTATTCCGAAGAGTTCCTTGGTTATTGATGATATAATAAAATATATTTGAAGCAGATTTTCCTTTATTTTAGGTTTGCGGAAAAGAAGTTGGAGACAGATTAAAGTAAATAGATTTTATGGAAAAAATTATCGCAATTTACGGACCAACTACTTCCAATAAACTTGGTTTGGTTTTTAATTTATCTAAATATCTCTGGGGAAAATATCGGATTAACTCCGAAGTCATCAATGCTGATTCAAGAAAAATTTATAAAGATTTTAAAATTTCTCAAAGTCTTCCCATAGAATCGTTTTTTAAAAAAATAAAACTTCACTTATTTGGAACGATCTCGGCAAAAGAAAAAATAGATTTGTATGATTTTCAAAAAATAGTAAGGGATAAAATTATTGATGTTCAACAAAAAAATAATTTGCCAATTCTTGTTGGCGGCTCAAGTATTCATTTGCTCTGCGTATTACAAAACTGGAAAAAGGGCGAGAAACGAATAAGAAAAGAGATTCCATCTAATGTTCTTACCTTAGGAGTAGCTATTAGCAGAAAAGAACTTAAAAAATCAGTAGGTAAAAATATTTCAGAGATGTTTCGAAAAGGATTATATAGTGAATTTAAAATACTTTATAAAAAGAGCCAAAAAGGAGAATTGTCAGAAGAATTATTAAAAGAGACTTTAGGTTATAGGCAGTTTTTAGAGATGGCTAAAGTGTCAAATAAATCTCCGCTAGAATTAAACACAAAAGACTTAATAAAAATAAAAAAGTGGATAATAAAAGACATTCTAAAATACGCTTATCATCAATCATTGGATTATAAAAAATTTCCAAATATACATCTCATTAGAGGCTTCAAACAAAGTAAGAAAATAGTTGATTCTTTCTTAAATCATTAAATTATGCTAAAATGAAAACAAGAGCTTGTATGAAAAAGATAATTTTTATTTTATTGATTTTAGTAATAGCGGCAGTTGGTTATTATTTCTATTTTATTTTTAACAAAGAGTCGAAATTAAATAACAGACCGATGACAAAAGAAATTTGCGAAATGTATGGCGGTCAGTGGAGCGAAATGGAAATTTTAAAAGAAGAGGGAGACGTATATAAAAATTTTTGTATTTGTCCCAAAAAATTATTTACGGAAAATCCGTCTCTTTGGATAAACGAAGGGACTATGGAAAAATGCCCATAAAAAACACTTAAAGGTCGAAAATAATAAAATTTAATTTTAAAAAACTATGGCAGATGAACTAAATCAGGGGCGCGCTCATGGGTACCCTTTGGATTACGATGACAACGGTTATAACGGAATGAAATATCTAAAAAATGATTTGGACAACAGTGAAGCACGCGTTTTTTTTGACCAGGCCAGACGCCGAGGTTATGCCGAGTTTGAAGATGATAATGACCGGCAATACACGATGAGTTATAAAAACGGAAAATATACCGTGACGCGCCGATAAAAATATAATAAAACTAAAAACTCCGCTAGATTTAGCGGAGTTTTTAGTTTTAGATTAACGCTCGAATCTCTTGTCTCTTTTCTTTGACCAGCATTCCCGACAATAAATCGGTCTGTCTTGAGCTGGCTCAAAGGGAAGTTCGGTTATTTCCACTCCGCAGTCAGCGCAATTCCAGCTTCCTTTTACCATCTGACGGGGAGGAAAATTTCCTCTCGAACGCGAATCTCTATTAAAGCTATTAAAAGCCATGTAACTTACGAATTTTATAATTAAACACTGATTTCATGGTTGTAAAATCTGTGTTCAATTTTATTTACATTCGTAAAATAAAGGGTTTTAAACCCTATAAGCGACCTTTGTTTCCAAGCGCATAAAATTTATTCGCTTGGTTTTACTTCTAAGCCGCTCTACTTAATATTAGTCATTGATTTTGAAATTAAAGACTCTTAAGATACCTCGACTTATAAGCTTAAGCCTATTATAACTGTTATATTAAATAAGTCAAATTTTTTTAAGTTATTGTACACGGAGTTGATTTTTTTTATTAAGTATGGTAAAATGCGAATGTGGGAGTTCTTTTCTTTTAACTTTTAAAAAGGAGGAATAGAAAATGAGGAAAGTTATTATTGTCCAGGAAGGTCAGTGGGGTATTGTTACAAGAGAGAACTATGATGAATTCATTAAGATATTAAAAAGAATAGTAGAAAATGCAGTTGACGGTAATAAAGAAAGAATAGCCGAGGTTGAAGTAGTAGAGACCTCGGCCGAGGCATTAACAAGATTAGAGATGAAAAGAATAGATACCCTGATTTTTATTTCAAGAGATATGCTGGCTGAAGCCAAAAAGATTAAAAAAGTTCATCACAGATTAAAGGTTGTCCTTTTCACTGGGCTAATCCCGGAAGAAGAAGTCATTTTAGTGGATAAAGGATGGCTCTTTAGCTCAAAGGAAATAGAACGTATCATCCTTTATTAAAAGGCGTGATGTTAGAGGAAGTAGAAGTTTTACTTCCTCTTTTTTCTTTTAGTTTTTTCTGATATAATACAATTGAAAGGAGGTAAAAAAAGTATGAAAAATATCAATTATGATTTAATTAAAATGCTCCATTGCAAGCTGGACAGCGCATGGCGTCTGGAAAAATATTATATAGACGACGCCAAAGAAGCGAAATGTCATAGTATTTCGGCTTTGGAAAAAATTTTAGAAGAAGATAAAAAACACATAGAGACGCTTAAAGAAGAAATAAAAATGAGGATGGAAGCTGGAGTTTTTGACTAGAAAGGATTATTATACTTTGTATAGTCTCATTCGCTCGAAAAAAGAAAATCTTATTTTCTTTTTTCCTCGCTCATTTTGATTATTAAAGAAGGAGATTACATTATTTATGCTTTACGATGTTATTATTATTGGCGCCGGCGCCGCTGGTCTTTCCGCGGCTATTTATGCCGGCCGTTATCGGATGAAAATTCTTGTGCTTGGAAAAGATTTTGGCGGAGCCGCGGCCACGGCCGGTAAAATAGAAAATTATCCCGGCTTTTCTTCCATAGACGGCTACGAGCTTATGAATCTGATGAAAAAACAAACCGAAGAATTGGGAGTAGAATTTTTAGACCAAGAAGTCAACCGAATCAAACAACAAAATCAAAGTTTTGAAGTTTCCGTAAATGAAATAAAATACCAGGCAAAAACAATAATCTTCGCGCTTGGCACGGAGCGCCGGCGCCTCGGACTTTTAAATGAGAAAGAATTAACCGGCCGCGGCGTTCATTACTGCATTACCTGCGACGGGCCGGTCTATACGGGTAAAACTATTGCCATTGTGGGCGGGGGAGACGCTTCCGTGAAAGGAGTCGTCCTGGCGGCGGAATACGGTAAAAAAATATTCCTGATTGTCCGGGACAAAGAAATCATGGCCGAGCCCATTAACCTTGAACAAATGCAAAAATTGGGCGATAAAGTTGAAGTCCTTTTAGAAACAGAAGTCAAAGAGATTATCGGTAAAGATAAATTGGAAAAAGCAATTCTTTCAAAAGAGTATAATGGGTCAAAAGAATTGATAATTGACGGGCTTTTTATTGAAATAGGCGCTCTCCCAAATGTTGAATTAGCCAAATCGCTGGGAGTTGAACTTGACGAACGCGGCTATATAAAAGTTGACAATATGATGAAAACGAATATCAGCGGGGTTTTCGCCGCCGGCGACACGGTTAATCACTTCGGGAGATTTAAACAGATTATCACGGCCGCGGCCCTGGGCTCGGTAGCGGCCACTTCGGCTTATGAATATCTTAAACAGTCTTCCTTAAAATGATAAAAGAAGAAATACAAATAACAAATGACGAATTCGGTCCAGAATATATTTTAGAAGTTTATGACCCGAAATTAAAATTTAAGGGAATTTTGGTAATTGATAATACTATTTTAGGTCCGGGCAAGGGCGGCATTCGGATAACGCCGACCGTTAATGCCGTTGAACTTTGGCATTTGGCCAGGGCAATGACATTTAAAAACGCTTTAGCTCAAATTCCCTTTGGCGGGGCAAAAGCGGGTATTGTCTTAGACCCTCAAACTATTTCTTTAAAAAGAAAAAAAGAAATAATTCAAAGTTTTTCCAAGGCCATAAAGCCTTTTGTTCCGAAAAAATACATTGCCGGACCGGACATTGGCACCGGGGAAAAAGAAATGCAGTGGTTTTCAGAAGCCAACGGCTCTTGGCAGGCGGCGACCGGCAAACCGGCTAATGTCTGTGTAAAAATTTTTGGCAAAAAGGGGGAGAAATGCGGCCTGCCTCATGAGTTTGGCAGTACCGGCTATGGAGTGGCTTTAGCGGCCAAGCAGGCGAGTGATTTTATAGGTTTAAATATCAAAGGCGTCGCTGTCGCCATTGCCGGTTTTGGCAACGTGGGCACTTTTTCTTGCAAATATCTGTCTGAACTGGGAGTAAAAATAATCGCCGTTTCAGACACCAACGGAACTGTTTTTGATAAAAAAGGATTGGATTTTATTAAACTTGAAAAACTTAAAAAAGAAAAAAAATCAATAATCGCTTACCCTGACGGAAAAAGAATAGGCAGAGAAGACATCTATGAACTCAAGGTGGATATCTTGGTTCCGGCGGCCAGGGGTTATGTCATTAACGAAAATAATTTCAGAAATATTAAAGCTAAGATTATTGTTGAAGGATCAAATATCCCCATTCAGGAAAAATATGAAGAAATACTCCATAAAAAAGGCGTTCTGATTATTCCCGATATTATCGCTAACGCCGGCGGGGTTATTTCGTCTTACGCGGAATATCGGGGATATAATCCCAAAAGAATGTTTGAAACCGTTAAAAATAAAATAATTAAAAATATGGACGACATCCTGACAAGAGCAAAAAAACAAAATCTTTCTCCGCGAAAAATCGCTTTAGATTTAGCCGTGTTAAAATTAAAAAAAGCAATGACGAAAAAAAAATATGTACGAAGCCATAAAAAACTTTAACAAACAATTTGAATGCGAGCCAAAGATTGAAAATCAAGAACGTTTAAAAAAACGCGAAAAATTTATTGTGGTCGGCATGGGCGGCTCGCATTTGGCGGCTGACCTTTTAAAAATCTGGAATCCTTATCTTGAGATGATAGTTCATAAAAATTACGGTTTGCCGGATATTCAGGGAAAATATCTAAAAGATACTTTGGTGATTTTGAGCTCTTATTCCGGAAACACCGAAGAAACCATTGACGCGTTTGAAAAAGCCAGAGAAAAGAATTTATCTATGGCTGTTATGTCTATCGGCGGAAAGCTTTTGGAGCTGGCAAAAAAACATTCAATTCCTTATGTTCAAATGCCTGATATTGGCATTCAGCCCCGCTCGGCTCTTGGTTTTAGCTTAATGGCTATTCTTAAAATAATTGGTGAAGACAAAGACATAACGGAAGCAAGCAAACTCGCTCGTTTATTAAACCCCGTTGAATATGAAAAGGCTGGTCAATCATTGGCAAAAAAAATAAAAGGTTTTGTCCCGATAATTTATTCATCAGACAGGAATATGGCTATTGCTTATAACTGGAAAATAAAATTTAATGAAACCGGAAAAATCCCCGCTTTTTATAATGTTTTTCCCGAATTGAATCATAATGAGATGACCGGTTTTGACATTCAAAAATCAACAAAAAATTTATCGCGGAATTTTTATTTTATCTTAATTAAAGACTCTAATGACCATCCCCGCATTATCAGACGAATGGAAGTTTTAGAAAAACTTTATCGTGACCGCGGTTTAGCGATTGAGATAATTGAATTTGAAGGCCAGAATCAGCTTTACAGAATTTTTTCATCGCTTGTTTTGGCCGACTGGACGGCTTATTACACGGCTAAACAGTACGGAGTTGAGCCCGAACAAGTGCCAATGGTTGAAGAATTCAAAAAACTTATTTAATGTTGACATATAACTTATGCAAATTAAATTAAGGTCAATTGGCGTGGCGAAAAATTTAGAAAAGAAACATTTTGGCAAATGGGCTGATGTTTTGAGCGAATTAGTTATTGATAAAAAATATAAAGACGCTTTAAAGGGTTTAGATAAATATTCGCATCTTATTGTCATTTATTGGATGCATGAGGTGAAAACTTGCGACATTCGCCATGTGCCGCAGGGAAAAGTTGGCGAAGTGCCGGAAGTGGGTATTTTCGCCTGTCGCTGTCCCCAGCGGCCAAACCCGATTGGAATATCAACGGTTAAAATACTTAAAATCAGAGATAATATAATTTCTGTCAAAGGTCTTGATGTAATTAAAGACACGCCGATTCTTGACATCAAACCTTACACTCCGCAATACGACGCTGTTAAAAACGCAAAAACCCCTGATTGGGTTTATAAGCTGGATTATTAGCAATTAATTCTATTTAGATACAACTAAGAAGCGTTTTAGTAAAAACGCTTTTAAATTTGACAAATTATTTTTAAAATGGTAAAACATTTAATCATGAAAAAATTAATTATTATTGTTTCCGTTTTAGCTATTATTGGAGGGGTTATTTTAGGCGGCTACGGATATTTCGGCGGCAAAAAGTCTCCTGAATATGATTTTTCAATCGCTTTTAAAGGCGGGGTTGTTCAGGAAGTAAGCGTTACCGGCCGGGTTGAACCAGCCAAGGCAGTGGAAATTGCTTTTGAAAAAAGCGGCCGTGTTTCAAGTATTTACGCAAAAGTCGGTCAAAAGGTTTCTGCCGGACAAATTTTAACGCGCCTGGAAAATAACGAGCTTTTAGCCCAACTTCTTCAGGCCGAAGCAAACTTGGAAGCTGAAAAAATAAAACTGACTGAATTGGAAAAAGGAGCGCGGCCCGAAGAAATCCAGTCAGCTCAAACAAAAACAGACAACGCAAAGCGGTCGCTCGAAGACGCTCTAATAAATCTTAAAAATGTTAAAAATAAAGCGGAGGTTGATCTGGATGACGCTTATAAAAACGCCTTAACAACCGCCCAGAAATCAGCCAGTATCGGGAAAAACGCTTTATTGACTTTAACTGACATTCAAACGGCGCATTTTGCTGATTTAAGTCAGAATAGTCTTCGCATTGAAGAAACCAAAGCCCAAGCTGTTTTAACTTTGCTTGGCGCTCAAAACGCCGGCCGCTGGCAAAATGAATTTTTAAGCGTTTTAAACGGCGGCGCTTTTGGTCTGATTCAAGAAGCGATAAATAATCATAAGCGGGAAAATATTGATAAGGCGCTTCAAGAAATAATTAGCGGCTTAAGAGAAGTAAAACAAGCCATTCAAGCCGTACCGGCCAGCCCAAAACTAACCCTAACCGAAAAGACGGATTTATCAACTGAAGAAAACAATATCAATACTGAAATTGCCGTAATTTCTCAAAAACAGGGAAACATTGAAACGGAAAAAGCCGTAAACATTAATAACATTGCTTCAGCCGAAATGAATTTTAATCAGGCAAAAAGATCCTTGGCCACGGCCGAAGATGATTTAATTTTGAAAAAAGCCGGGGCAAGAGAAGAAGAAATTTTGTCTCAAAAAGCGAGAATTAAATCAAGCCAAGCCGCTTTAAAAAATATTCAGGCGCAAATTGACAAAACAATTCTTCGCGCTCCCATTAACGGCCTGGTAACTAAGCGAGACGCTGAAGTCGGCGAGATTATTTCGGCCAATGCGCCAATAATTTCTCTTATTTCTGAAGCGGAATTTCAAATAAAAGCCAATGTGGCCGAAGCGGATATTACAAAAGTTAAAACGGGGAAAGACGCGAAGATTACGCTTGACGCTTATGGCCGCGATATTATTTTTGAAGCGAAAGTAAACGCCATTGATCCGGCCGAAACCATTATTGAAGGCGTGACTACCTATAAAACAACGCTTCAATTTATCCAAAAAGACGAACGGATAAAATCCGGAATGACGGCCAATATTGATATTTTAAGCGAGAAACGTTTTGATGTTATCGTGGCGCCGCAGAAAGCGGTCATTAAAAAAGACAGCGGCGAATTCGTAAGAATCCTTGAAGGCGAGAACATAAAAGAAATACCGGTTAAAACCGGCCTTAGAGGCTCGGATGGAAATATTGAAATTATTAAGGGGATAAACCAAGGCGATAAAGTGATTACTTTTATTGGGGAATAAAATGACGCTTATTAGAGTAGAAAATTTGGAAAAGACTTATTATAATGACGGGGTTCAAACGCCGGCGCTAAAAGATGTTTCTTTTGAAATTCAAAAAGGGGAATTTGTGGGTATTATGGGGCCGTCCGGTTCGGGCAAATCAACGCTTCTTCACATCCTCGGGTTTTTAGACCAACAGACAAAAGGCCGATATTTTTTTGACGGAAAAAGAATTGACGATTATTCCCCAAAAGAAATCGCCCGTTTAAGAAATAAAAAAATGGGTTTTATTTTTCAGGCCTTTAATCTTTTAGCGCGAACCACTGTTCTTGAGAACGTGAAATTGCCGCTTCTGTACTCCGGCATTAAAGAATCGCTCCGCAATAAAATGGCCCAGGAGGCCATTTCAGCAGTGGGCCTTTTGCCTCGCATTCATCACGAATCTTCCCAGCTTTCCGGGGGCGAAAAACAAAGGGTGGCTATTGCCCGCGCCTTGGTTAATAAGCCAAATGTTATTTTTGCCGATGAGCCGACCGGCAATCTTGATTCGGCTTCAGGACAAATCGTGATGGATATTTTAGAGCGGCTGAACGAAGAAGAAGGCCAAACTATCATCTTGATTACTCATGAGACTTATACGGCCGAACATACCCAGCGCATCATCCGTTTTTTTGACGGCCGGATTGAAAGCGACGCGAAAGTTGACAATCAGCGCTCGGCCAAAAAATTTATAAAGTAAGATCTAAAATAATCTTACAAAAATATGACATTCAAGGATACTTTTAAAACAGCGTTTAAAGGACTATGGGCCAATCGCTCCCGCTCAATTCTCACTATTTTAGGCATTGTCATCGGCATTACCGCTATTATTTTAATAATGTCTTTGGGCAAAGGAGCGGAAAATTTAATTTTAGGACAAATCCAAAGTTTCGGCTCCAAAACAATCGCGATAATTCCCGGCCGCCAGCCAAAAGGCCCGACTGACGTGATTGCCACTTTTACTGATTCTTTAAAACAAAAAGATTTGGAAGCGCTTGAAAAGAAAAATAACGCGCCCCATGCGGTAAAAATTATGCCGGTAGTCTTCGGCAGCGAAGCCGCGGCTTTTGAGAACGAGACTTACCGTCCGACAATCTTTGGCGTTACGGACCTTTTTGCCAAAATTTACGATATTTATCCGGTTGAAGGCCGACTTTTTACGGAAGACGAAATAAAAAGCTACGCTCACGTGGTTTTAATCGGCTCCAAGGTTAAAGAAGAACTTTTCGGCGAGAACGAAGCCATTGACGAAAAAATAAAAATCAAGGGCGGGAATTTTAAAGTGATCGGCGTTTTCCCGAAAAAGGGACAATTCTCTTTTTTAAATTTTGATGAAATCGCGGTAATTCCTTATACCACGGCCCAGCAATATGTCTTTGGCATAAAATATTTTCACCGCTTAATAGCCGAAGCTGACGAGGAGAAATACGTACCCCAAACCGTTGAAGACATAAGAATAACTCTTAGAAACTCTCATAACATTACTGACCCAAACAAAGACGATTTTTTTATTGAGACCCAGGCCGAAGCAATGGAAACGGTCAGCACAATTACCAGTGTTTTAACTTTATTTTTAGTGGCCGTGGCCGCGATTTCGCTTCTGGTCGGCGGCATCGGCATTATGAACATAATGATTGTTTCCGTAACCGAAAGGACGCGCGAAATCGGACTTAGAAAAGCCATTGGCGCGACTAATCAGGAGATAATGACGCAATTTCTTCTTGAAGCCGTCATGCTCACTGCTTTAGGAGGAATTGTCGGTATTATTTTAGGCGGAGCGCTTTCCTTTATTGCTTCTTTCGCGCTTTCAAGAGTTCTTTCTCTTGACTGGACATTTGTTTTTCCAATTTCAGCCGCCCTCCTCGGTTTATCCGTGGCCGCTTTAGTCGGCCTTGTTTTCGGACTTTACCCGGCCCGTCAGGCCTCATTAAAAAGCCCGATTGAATCTTTGAGATACGAATAAATTCTCACGCTTGATTAATATTTTTAAAAAGGTAAAATAGAAAAGTAAAGTAAGGAAATATTTTATCCACTACCCCCTATAGGATTTAAAAAGAGGGGATTTTGGCGTTTGTTGGGGTAAAGTTCAATTTTTGAACCTAAGAAGATTTAATTATTAGCTTAAACAAAAGGTTTTCCTGTTCTTTTAATGATAAGTTTCTCTGGTTGTATCTCCAGACGTATTCTCC
>Ga0209542_10010816_pt1 | contig 16346 bp, 16 predicted proteins | sample RifCSPhighO2_01_FD_184028 | JGI IMG/M metagenome (GOLD analysis project Ga0209542, IMG submission 184028) | Soil microbial communities from Rifle, Colorado - Rifle CSP2_plank highO2_0.1 (SPAdes) (version 2) | ecosystem: Environmental > Terrestrial > Deep subsurface > Rock core/Sediment ...
GGGTTAAAATGGTTGATTATGTCAAGAAATGCCCAGAATGTGGAGGCATAAATCTCATTCTCAATAAAGATAAAGGAGAGGTTATTTGTCGAGATTGTGGTCTAGTTATAGAAGAAAAAATGATAGATTTTGGCCATGAATGGCGAGAATTTGACCACGAACAAGCTGCTAAAAGAAGAAGAGCAGGCGCCCCAATGACATATACAAAATATGACCGAGGATTAGGAACTTCTGTAGGTCAAAAATCTGATGTTTATCAACTTGGTTCAAAAGAAAGAAACAAATTCTTTAGGTTAAGAAAATGGCAATATAGAATAAGTACTGCTATTGAAAGAAACCTAAAATTAGCCTTAGCAGAATTAAAAAGAGTAAGTTCATATTTAAAGCTTCCAAAATCAGTAGAAGAAGAATCAGCCAGAATTTATACAATGGCAGTCCAACACAACTTAGTTAGAGGAAGATCTATGGAATCTGTAGTTGCAGGAGCATTATATGCTGCTTGTAGAAGACATGAAGTTCCAAGAACATTAGATGAATTAAGTGAAGCTTCTGGTATTGATAAAAAAGAAATTGGAAGAACATATAGATTTATTACAAGAGAATTAGGTATTAGAATATTACCTAGTAACCCAGTAGACTATATCCCAAGATTTGCTTCTGCTTTAAAATTAAGCGCAGAAACTCAATCTGAAGCAGTAGAAATTCTTGAAAAGGCTCAAAAAGCAGAATTAACAAGTGGAAGAGGTCCAACTGGGATAGCAGCAGCTTCCTTATATGTAGCAGCTCTAGCAAATAATGAGAAAAGAACTCAAAGAGAAGTCGCAGACATAGCAGGAGTAACTGAAGTTACAATAAGAAACAGATATAAAGAATTACTTAAAGAATTAAATTTAAAAGATTCTGTTAAAAAGAAACTTAAGAATGAATAGAATAACCTTACTGTGGTAAATTTCAATTCAATAGTTTCTAAAATAATAAAATCAAAACCTTTTTTGATATTTTAGTAAAAGTAGTATTTTAAATTTATATGTCATATTATTTATATGATACATGAAGTAGAAACAGATTTAGAAGAACTAGTAGTAGTGCTTAAGGAAAATATGCCAAAATTGAGAGAAGTCAGACTCTTCGGCAGCTATAATAATGGTAATTGGAATCCAGAAACTTCAGATATTGATATCGGTATCTTAATTGATGGACTCAATGCTGGCGAATATTCAATAAAAGAAATAGGAAATAAGTTAAAGGGTTCTTATAGAAATAGATTTCAAATTTTTGTATGTACACGTTGGGGTTGGGAATCAAATTATTCTACATTTAATGCCATGAGAAGTGGAAGACTCCTTTACAGAAAAAGGTTTAACTGGGATCCTTTAACATGGATTAAAGCTTAGATTTTATACACCAAAACCTTTTTAAATCAAAGAAGTTTTATATTTACATGCAAAAAAAAGTGGGCGAAGAGGTTCTAGTTAGACATTTATTGGAAAATAACGCAAGTTTACAAAAAGCTTCCTTAAATTTAATTGAAACAAGCACAATTTTAATAAAAAGAATAGATAAATTAGTATCAATATTTGAAGACGCATCAAAACATGTAACTGATGTTGAATTAAATGATGAAAGACTAAAGAGTTTAACAGGAAGACTAGAAAATTTGCTTGAGCAAAATAAAGAAATTGCCCGAGGTTTAATATTACTTGAGCAATATATAAGATCAAAAACTCCTGAAACTCCAAGAACTCAATTCTCGCAACAAGTTCCAGAATTCAAACTATAAAATGGAGCCACATTTTTTGATTGATGAAGAATTTAATAGAAAAGAAAAGGCCTTAAATGGAATACTAAATTATTCTTTTGAAAATAAAAATCAAAATAAAAATGCTCTTCTCATGAAGAAGTTGATTTATGCAATTATTCGTAAAAACGCAAGAAAAAATAAGTCTCAAAAAATTCAGTATAAGTACAATATTCTTAGAAAGCCAGCAGTGTCAAATTTATTAAGAAATCAATTTACTCCCAAACCAAGTCTACAACCTAAGTTTTTTGATATTGAAAAAACAAATAATTTACAGACCCCTTACAAACTATTTACAGTTGAAAGTATGAATAATACTCCTTTAAAACAAAAAAATATTCAAAAACCATTATTAATTACACCTAGACATAACATACCTATAAAACAGACAATGCAACCTGTTAAGCAAAGACTGCCTTCTCAAATAATTCAACCAAGAGTTTTGATAAGACCCTCACAAAATAACTCTCCAATATTAAAAGAGCAACAAAGGCCACAAACGCAAAGGATTTTAACTCAACCAAATTATCCTATTAGGCCACAAATACCTAAGCCACGAACATCAAATCCTCCAAGGCCAACTCTTGCACCACAACAAAATATTAGAAATGAAAGTAAACCAAGTTACTCACCTGACTTAAAGGTTCCTAAACCAATTTATAGATCTCCTACAGCATCTATAAACCCTAAAATTATACCTATTCAAAAACCAGTAATGCCTAAAATACCAATAATTACTCAAAGAACACAAGTTCCTCAGAATACTATAATACCTAAGCAACAAATAACTGTAGAGCAACCAAAGTTCAAACCAGATGAATTTGCCCCCCTTCCTGAACACATAGAATTTAATGCCATAGTTGAATCAAACATCTCAAGAAGCCCAGATGGTCAGCTTACTTATAATATTACTGAGCTAGTTTTAGATACCAAAACATATAGGATATTCTTTAATCTTCAAAATAAATTATTTTCAATCATAGAAAAATCTCCAGAACTAATTGATGACGTTGATTTCTTTACAAGAAATCTAAAAGAATCAGTAAAACTACTAAATATTGGCATTGGTGAAATTAATATTGAAGATTTGAAAATATACCTAAAAAATTACATTTTAGGATTCCACAAGTTACAACCATTAGTAAAAGATACAAACATAAAAGCTATTTACTGTTCTGGTGCCAATCAGCCAATACTTATTCAGCATATTAAATATGGAAAAATTTTGACTAACTTAATTTTTAATAGTAACACAGAATTAGATGACTTTATCAAATATATAGCTAGGAAAGCAGGAAAAACAATCTCAGTCACAAATCCAGCGCTAAACATAGAATTCCCTAATAACATAAAATTTAATGCAACTCTTGGTGGAGACTTTGTCAGTTCGAAATTTATCTTACTAAAGTCTTAATACATTAAATTTTTATATTAATTACTATTAAATTATTTCATGAAATGGCGCCTTCTTGAATTAAAAACTTATGATGGTTTTATAAATATGGCCATTGACGAAGCTATTTTAAAATCTGTTGAAAATAACCAAAGTGACCCAACAATAAGATTCTATAAATGGAAACCTGGTTGTATTTCTTTAGGGTATAGACAAAAAATTGAAGATATAAATTTGAATTTATGTAAACAATTAGGAATAGATATAGTTAGAAGAATTACTGGAGGTAGAGCTGTTTATCATCATACAACAGATCTTACTTACAGCCTTACAGTATCAGAATCTTCCTTAGGTTTTACTAAAAGGCAAATAATTAAAGAATCTCATAGATATATTTGTCAACATATTATAGATGCTCTCAATAAAATGGGAATAGATGGAGCTCTATACACTTTAAATGATATCAGAGTAAATAATAAAAAAATTTCTGGTAGTGCTCAAAATCCAACTCCTATTGATGGGAGAAAAGTAATTTTACAACATGGAACCTTTTTATTAAATTATGATGAAGATTTAATGAGAAAATTAATTCCTGACGACATCGAAAGTAGCACAATATCTCTGTCTCAACTTATAAGTTTAACAGAATTAGAAATTTATTCAATTCTAAAAGAATCATTCTTAAAAGGAAAACAATTTGAAATTGGAGAGTTAACTGAATTAGAATTAAAAGTAGCTCAAGAACTAGTAGAAACAAAATATACTAAAGATTGGTGGACAATTGATCAAGGAACAGTTTTTAAAGGATCATGCTATCAAAGGCCAGGTCAAATTTAAATTTACTCTACTATAAATTCATCAGGATCTTCTAAAAGTTCTTTAATTTTATTTGCAAATCTTGCTGCCTCAGCTCCATCTAAAATTCTATGATCAAATGAAATAGATATTGGAAGCACTTTTCTAATTTCTACCTTGCCATTAATAACTAATGCAGCATCATGAATTCTTCCTAATCCTAAAATTGCAGCTTCAGGGTAATTAATTATTGGTACAAAATATAACCCACCAATACTTCCAACATTAGTTATAGTAAAAGTCCCGCCTCTTAAATCCATTAAATCAATAGTTCTATTTCTTGCTTTATTAGCTAGTTCTTCAATTTCTTTAGCTAAATCTAAAATCTTTTTTGAATCTGCAACTTTTATTACAGGTACTAATAATCCATCTTCTGTATCTACTGCAACTCCAATATTAAAGTATTTTTTCAAAACAATTTCATTATTAGTATCATCTAAAGTTGCATTTAAATAAGGATGTTCTTTTAATGAATTTATAACCGCTTTAATTATGAATGGTAAATAAGTTAACTTGATATTCTTCTTTGAAGCCCTAACTTTCTCTTTTTCTCTGATTTCAAATAAATGAGTAATGTCAATTAAATCAGAATGCATAACATGTGCTGCTTTAATATGGGATTCATCCATCAATTTTGCAGTTGCCTTTCTTATTCCTTTTAATTGAATTCTTTCTACATAGCCAAACATGTCATATTTCTTTGTAACTTTAATTCCAGAAACTTCATTTTTAGTTACCTCTTGATTAGATCTCTTTGTAGCATTCTCTACATCTTCTTTAGTAATTCTACCACCAGGACCGCTTCCTTTAATATCTGCCAAATTTACATTTAATGATTTAGCTAAATTTCTAATAGCTGGTGTTGCTAAAACTCCTTCAACTTTTTCTACTTTATTTTCTTTTTTAACTGGAATTTCAATGTCTTCTTTTGCTTCTTCTAGAACTCCCATCACACCAACTGATTTAGGCTTCTCTTCTTTTTTTACTTCAACTTTTTCTCCAGTCTCTCCAATAGTTACTAATGTTTCTCCAACTTTAACTATTCCCCCTTCTTTAATATGAATCCTTAAAATAGTTCCTGCTTTCGGGCTTGGAATTTGAACAATAGCTTTATCAGTTTCAATTTCTCCAATAACTTGATCTTCCCTAACTTTATCTCCTTCCTTAATAAGCCATTTAACAATTTCTCCTTCTGTAATCCCTTCTCCAACATCCGGAAATTTAAATTCAAATACCATCTAAAAATTCATCACTTTCTCAATATCTTTTTTTATTCTGTTTGTTGGCAAATAATAATTTTCTAATTTAGCCAATGGAAATACTGTATCAAATCCAGTTACTCTAAAAACAGGTGCTTCTAAACTTAATAAAGCTTTTTCATTAATTTGAGCAACTAACTCTGCCCCTAATCCTAATGTTTTAGGTGCTTCATGAACAACTAAAGCTCTTCCTGTCTTTTTAACAGAATTTATTATTGCATCAATATCAAAAGGACTTAAAGTTCTTAAATCAATAATCTCTAAATCATATTTATTTTTAATTTCTTCATTTATTTTTAAAACATCTCTAACCATCGCACCCCAAGTTATAATAGTTAAATCATTTCCTTCTTTAACAATATTTGCTTTTCCTAATTCAATATTATATTCTTCTTCTGGTACTTCTTGTTTTATTGCTCTATAAACTCTCATAGGCTCAAAAAATATAACAGGGTCTGGATCTCTAATTGAACTTATTAATAATCCTTTAGCATCATAAGGATTACTTGGTTCTACTACTTTTAATCCAGGTGTATGTATAAATATTGTCTCTGTACTTTCACTATGATGTTCTAGTGCTCTTATGCCCCCTCCACAAGGAGTTCTTACAACAATAGGGCAAGAATATCTTCCTCTACTTCTAGTTCTAATTCTTGAAGCATGGCTTATTAATTGGTCAAATCCTGGGTACATAAATCCTGAAAATTGAACTTCTGCAACAGGTTTTAATCCATAAACTGCCATTCCAATAGCAGCTCCAATAATTCCAGATTCAGCTAAAGGAGTATCAAAAACCCTAGTAGGAAATTTCTTAAATAAACCCTCTGTAACTCTAAAAACCCCACCATCAACTCCAACATCTTCTCCAAGAATAACTACATCTTTATCTTTAGCCATTTCTTGATTTAATGCAAGATTTATTGATTCAACAATATTAAGTTTAACCATCTTTCATACTATCCTTTAAATCATCTAATTCCTCTTTTAAATTCCAAGGCATTTCATTAAATGTATACTTAAAAATGTCTTCAACATTAGGTGCTTCAATACTTTCAGCTTTTTTCACAATATCTTCCACTTTTAATTTAACTTTATCATGTAATTTCTCTTCATCTAATCTACTCAAATATTTATTTTTGATAATATAATCTTTTAGCCTTAAAATTGGATCTTTTTTCATCCATTCTTGAAGTTCCTTTTGACTTCTATATTTAGAAGCATCATCAGCAGTTGTATGATCTCCTAATCTATATGTAATGCATTCAATAAAATATGGTCCTTTTCCCTTCTTCATTTCTAAAATTGCATCTTTAGCAGCTTTATAAACAGAAAAAACATCATTTCCATCTACTTGAATTCCCTCAAAGCCATAAGCTATTGCTTTTTGAGCTAAAGTTTCAGAAGCACTTTGTAATTTTCTAGGAACAGAAATAGCATATTGATTATTCTGGCAAACAAATAAAACTGGAAGCTTAAAAACTCCAGCAAAATTCATTGCTTCATGAAAATCTCCTTCTGATGTAGCTCCATCCCCGAAAAAAACAACCACTACAATATTATCTTTCTTAATCTTTGCAGCCCATGCATATCCTACAGCATGCAAAGTTTGAGTTGCAACAGGAATTGAAGTTGGAAAGAAATTTTTATCTGTCTTACTTCCTCTTTCATCTCCAGCATAATAGATAAACAAATTTTCAGGAGGCACACCAAAAGAAACATGGGCAGCAGTTTCCCTAAAAGCAGGAAAAATCACATCATTTTTATCTAAGGCAGCTACAATTCCAATTTGACAAGCTTCTTGACCTTTTACCGGAGCAAAAGTGCCTAATCTCCCTTGTCTTTGCATACTCAACATTTTTTCATCTACTGCTCTAGTAAACACCATGTTCTCATACATCCAAAGAACTTGACTTTTAGTTAAATTAGGCATTAGCTTTTTATCTAAAGTACCTTTTTCATTTAGAACTTGTAAATAATCCACACTAAATTTTGCAACAGTTTCTTTAACCATTTTTAATCATACTTTTTATAAAAAATTCTCCTGCTTTATAACTTGACCTAACAAAAGGACCGCTTGCTACATATAAAAATCCTAATTCCTCACCAACTTTTTTATAAAAATTAAATTTATCCGGGCTTACATATTCTTTAACTTCAATATGCTTTAATGAAGGCCTTAAATATTGTCCTAAAGTCAAAAAATCAACATTAATTCCTCTTAAATCTCTCATTGTTTTAATAACTTCTACCTCAGTTTCCCCTAAACCAAGCATTATAGAAGACTTAGTAAATATTTTATTATCTGTATCTTTAACATATTTAAGTACTTTCAAACTTTGCTCATAATTTGCTCTAGGGTCTCTAACATTTTTTTGTAATCTTCTAACAGTTTCAATATTATGGCTAATAACATTTGGTTTGACCTTAATTATGTTATTGATTAAATCTTCTCTTCCTCTAAAGTCAGGGATTAAAACTTCAATAATAATATTATTCTCTTTCTTAATTTCCTTAATACAATTTGCAAAATGAACACTTCCTTGATCAATTAAATCATCTCTATCAACAGAGGTAATTACAATATAACTTAAATTCCATTTCTTAAGTAAATTAGCTAATTTTCTAGGTTCTTCCTTATCAACTAGTTTAGCAGGAAAAGCAGTTTTTACAGCACAAAACTTACAAGCCCTAGTGCAAGTGTCTCCTAAAATCATAAAAGTAGCTGTTCCAGAATTCCAACACTCACTAATGTTTGGACAATGAGCTTCTTCACAAACTGTTACTAAATTCTCTTCCTTAAGGGCTTCCTCAATATCTTGAAAGTTATTATTTTTTTCTAACTTAATCTTTAACCAATTAGGTTTAACTAACACAGTTTCAATGTTTCAACACCCCTCTTACTTTCCAAGTGCCCACTTTCTTAAATCTTCATAACTTGAGGCACCACAAATTGCCTTTCCAGTTTTTTGATTAAAAAAGAAAGGAACTCCACCACAACCAATTTTATCAACTTTTGTCAAAAATTCAGCATTTTTAGCATTATGCCAAACTTCTAATTTAGTTACCTTTACACTTTCTTCTTTTTCAAGTCTCTCAACAAGAGGGTCCATCTCTCTACAAAAATGGCATTCTGTACCTGTAAACATCAATAAATTATCTACCATTTTTACCTCTTTTCATGAAATAATAGCTTGTGTTCAGATTTAAATATTTTATGATTAAAAATAAACATGTTATGGGTGACAAATTAAGGGAAAAAGTCGGAAAGTTGTCAGAAAAGGAAATTTTTGAGATTAGATCTAATTTAGCAGCAAGAATTACAAAAATAGAACAGGAAAAAGACAGATTATTATCACAAGGAAAATCAGTTAGTGGATTAATAGATGAGCAAGATAGATATGTAATTGCTTATGATATAGCATTTAGATTATTAAGAAAAGAGTCTGGTAATCAAATTATGCAAAGAAGGGGCTTAAGTAGGGAAGATTTATTAAAATATTATCAAGTTATTCTAGAAATGAATTATTAACTATAATTTATTGAGTAAATATAACAGTATAGCTTTTTGCACATATAGTCTATTTTCAGCTTGTTCAAAAACTATAGAATTTTTACCATCAATTACCTCTTTTGTTACTTCTTGACCTCTTAGAGCAGGCAAACAATGCATAAATAAAGCATTGTTATTAGCATATTTCATTAATTTTTCATTAACTTGAAATGGTTTTAGAATTTTAACTCTTCTTTTTTCTTGATTTTTAGGAATCCTGTAAGACATATAAGAATCAGTATAAATAAAATCGCTATTCTTAACAGCCTTTAAAGGATCATTATAAACTTTGATTAGATCTTTATTTCCTAATTTATAAGCTTCTTTTAGAACATCATTTCTAACATTAAATTCTTTTTGTGAAGGGCATCCTATACTTAATTTGATATTCAAAATTGAGCAAGCAAATATCAAAGAATTTGTAACATTATTATTAGAATCACCCAAATAACAAATTTTTATATTACCAAGTTTTTTCTTTTTTTCTTGAATTGTAAATAAATCCCCTAATATTTGGCATGGGTGCTCATAATTAGTCATCATATTAACAATTGGAATTGAAGAATTCTTTGAAAATTTTAATAAATCTTCATGCGAATAAATTCTTAATGCAGCAATGTCACAATACTTAGAAATTACTTTGGCAGTATCTCCTATAGTTTCTTTACCTTTCCCTAAAGGACTTGTTGAAATATCATAATAAATTGCTTTTCCTCCTAACTGATTCATAGCAACTTCAAAAGAAACCCTTGTCCTCAAAGAAGGAGCTTCAAAAAACATTAATAATGTTTTGTTTAATAGCTTATTATAGAATTTTTTGGGTTTTCTTTTTATTTCTTTGGTTTTTTTAAGTAGTTTAAAAATTTCCTTTTTATCAAGTGTCTTAATTTCTAATAGATGTTTCATTTTAAATAAACTTAAACTTCTTAAGCACCATTTTTAAATTTATTTTCCCAAGTTCTTTTAATTCATAATCCACTTCTATAATCGGCTTGTTAACCTTAATAATCCTACTTAAATTTGTAGGGGTTCCATCAACTACTAAGTCACATTCAGCCCTATTAATTGTAGCTTCTAATTCCTTAATTTGCTCTTTACTATAACCCATAGCAGGTAAAACCCCATCTAAATGAGGATATTTCTTAAAAATTTCTTTTATACTTCCAACTGCATGTTTTCTAGCATCAATTATATGTGCTTTATTCTTTTTAGCAACAATATAACCAGCCCCATATTTCATACCGCCATGAGTTAAAGTAGGTCCATCTTCTACAACAATAACTCTTTTATTTCTAATTAATTTAGCACCACTTGTTATTAATTCAGAACTAGCTTTTATTACAACGGCCTTATTATTTGTATTTTTAATATTATTTTCTATTTCTTTAATTCCTTTTTTAGGTGCAGTATTAACTTTATTTATAATAATAACATCAGCCATTCTAAAATTAGTTTCTCCAGGATGATACAATAATTCATGTCCAGGCCTGAATGGATCTACAACAACAATTTGTAAATTTGGTTTAAAGAATGAAAAGTCATTATTTCCACCATCCCAAACTATAACATCAGCTTCTTTTTCAGCTCTTCTCAATATTTCTTTGTAATCAACTCCAGCATAAACAACAACTTTTCTAGATATCCAAGCATCGTATTCTTCATGTTCTTCAATAGTACATTTTTGTTTAATTAAATCATCATAAGTTTCAAATCTTTGCCACTTTTCTTTTAATAAATTACCATATGGCATTGGATGTCTAACTACAACAACTTTCTTATTGTTTTTTCTCAAAATATCAACAATTCTTCTAGAAGTTTGGGATTTTCCAGCCCCAGTTCTAACAGCGCAAACACTTATAATTGGTACTCTAGACTTAATCATTGTTTCCTTAGGCCCCAATAAAATAAAATTAGCGTCATTAGCTAAAACGATAGAAGCTTTATGCATCACTTCAATATGACTTAAGTCAGAATACGCTAAAACAACATCATCAATTTCATATTTTTTTATTAAACTTGGAAGCAATTCTTCACTAAAAATAGGGATGTCTTTTTTATAATAACCCCTTGCAAATTCTTTAGGAAATTTTCTTTTTTCTATTCCAGGAATTTGAGCAGCTGTAAAACATTTAACATCATAATTAATATTACTCTTAAAAAACATACTGAAAACATGAAAGTCTCTTCCTCCAGCCCCTAAAATAATTACATTCCTCTTTTTCATCTTTCTATTATAGTTCCAGCTTTCCCATTTATAGCTTTTTCTATATTTTTAATATTTGTTATAATAACATTTTTCCCGTTATTGCCTAAGAAATTTATTGCAGCTTCAATTTTTGGGCCCATACTTCCTAACGGAAAGTGTCCTTCTTTATAATATCTTTTTATTTCATTTAATTTAACTTTATTTAATGCTTTTTGATTTTTCTTTTTAAAATTTAAATAAACTTTATCAACATCAGTTATCATAATAAAAGTATCTGCTTTAATTCCATTAGCTAAACAAGCAGAAGCTAAATCCTTATCAATTACAGCTTCAACACCTTTTAATTTGTTATTTTGATAATTAACTGGGATTCCTCCCCCTCCTGCCGCAATAACAATAATATTACTACTTAATAAATCTCTAATTATATCTGCTTCAATAATGACAAGTGGCTTTGGAGATGCAACAACTCTTCTATAACCTCTTCCAATATCTTCTTTTATTATAAAACCTTTTTTCTTTAATAACTCTGCTTGTTTTTTATTATAAAATGGTCCTATGAATTTACTTGGATTTCTAAAAGCATTATCTTTTTTATCTACTAGAACTTGAGTTAGAATACTTACTACATTTCTTTTAATTCTATTTTCTCTAAATAAATTATAAATACTTTGTTGAATTAAATAACCTAGTTGACCTTCTGTCTCAGCATCTAATACATCTAAAGGCATATTAGAATCTTGTAATAGAAGTTGTCCTACCTGGGGCCCATTACCATGAGAAACAACAATAGAATTATTTCTAATTACATTAATTAATGGCTTTAGGGCATTTTTAGTATTTTCAAATTGCCTAGCTATAGAAGATTCTTCACCTTTTTTTAAAATAGCATTACCCCCAAGAGCTATCACAACTTTTTTCATAAAATAAAAAAAGAAAAAGTGCTATTTAAACTTATCTTCTTCTTCTAGTATTCATTCTATTTCTGTTAATTCTATAAGCACTAAAATTTCTGTAAGTAAAAAATATTAGCATTAGTGCTATGATTGCTATCACCAAAACTACCCAGCTATTGCCCTCTGGAGATTGCCCTACCATTCCTTGTTGTTCCGCTTTCAAGTAAAGGGGTGAACTTCCTCCACCACCTCCGCATGGAACTAATACTGCATTTTGCCAGTTTCCAGCGCCACCAATTGGGCCTGTCTGATATCTTCCTTCAACATAACCACCATTTACAAAAATATTTTCAGCATCATTATTACAAACTCGATAACCTTCTAATAATTTTGCGCCTTGGTCAACCCAAATTCCATTATCATTGTTATCACTCCTAACATTGCTAGCATTTGAAAATCCATTTAGTCTTATTCCATAGATATAATCCCAATTATTATCATTATTATACTGGGCCGTACTATCGCTAACCTGTGAAGAATCATATAATGCAAATCCATTTCTTAAGTTATGGCTGGCGGTACTCTCTGAAATAGTAGAATAATCGTATTGTTCAAATCCATTTATTAAGTTATTCATGGCTCTACTATTACTAACTTCACTATTGTCCATAATCCAAAAACCTGCTATTTGATTATCGTTTGAGTTGCAGTCCACACATGAAGAAAAATCCCTCATTACAAATCCATCTCCATTATTATTAGTAGAACTGCCTGTCGCAATTGTATTTTGATTTAAATCAAAACCTTGACTATTCCTACTTGATGAGCTGTCAAAGACCCTGCTTCGATCAAACAATTCAAAACCTTCATCAGTATTGTATGAAGCAGTACTTACAGAAGCTGTTGATTCATCACTCATTGAATATCCCTCATAATTACCTCTTGAAAAGCCATGAAACACTTCTGAATTACCCCACATTTCAAATCCTTCATTAGTATTAGATTGAGCATTGCTATTAACAGCAGCAGCGTCATTTTGTAACTCATATCCTTCATCATTGCTCCATGAGTTACTATTCAGAATCGCAACCTGATCAAAAGCTATAAAACCCGCTTGCAGGTTCTCTCTTGCCCAACTATTATCGACGACCGCATTATTGTAAGCCAAGAATCCATAATCATTACTAAAAGCTTGGCCGTTTTCAACGCGCGTGTTATCATGAATAACAAATCCGATAAGTCTACCTGTAACAGTACAATCTCTAATAATAACATCATTAAAAGCTATTATACCATCAGTTGAGGGGCTTCCTCTAAGCCAATGATTATTACACGTAAAGTAGAAACCATCACTACCGTCTGAGAGAATAATACCATAGTTAAATGTAATATCTTCCATTAATTCCACACACCCACTTGGATAGGATATTACAAGGTTAGTATTTAAATTATCAAAATCAGATTGATAAAGCCGGATACATGTTTTGTCAGGCATTAATCCTCTAAACTGTTGTGCGTTTTTAGTATCATAGTCACCGGTAATTCTTTCTGTCTTATCAGTAGATTTAGGTTCTTCCGCCGGAGCAGATCTAGGACCTACTTCCGAAGTTCCTTTCGCAGCTAAACTAATTTGAATAAACCCAAGAATGAAAATACCTACTAAAAAAATAATTATAAATTTTTTCAAATTATATCACCTCTTATGATTTTCAATACAATATTCATTAATTTATATATATATATTGGTATTACTGTTTAATAATAAAATTATTACTTTTTCTTAGACCTTACAAAAATAAACTTTATATTCCTTAATATCAAGATTGTTAGTATAATTATGACTAATAAATAAATCAAGTAAAACTCCGAAAAGCCTTGTATTGGGCTTAATCTAATTTCTTTAATTTTGAGAAATATTGGTGAGCCTTGACCAGAATTTACATTAAACACATAAGTCACTTTATTATTCGTTAAATTATTATCTAAAACTCCATCAGTTGAATTAACAATCAATGATAAAACATAAGGTCCTGCAACACTAACAATAGAACTATTCTTAAAATAAATTTCATCAAATGGATTGAGCAAATAACAACACAAATAGCTTCTAAATCCTCCACCAACATATCTTAATTCTTCAATTATACTTGCATTAGTTATGTTGGGCCCATAATTAACCACATTATAAGTAAATAGCATACTTTGATTAATTAAGGGATTTTCTGGGCTAATTGATATATTAACAATAGCCAAGTCAGCAGATTCACTATTAACTAAATAAATATTAAGTAGGAAGAATATTAAAAAACCACAAATTTTTTTCATAATATACAAAATATAGTATAATTTATAAATTTAATTTAAAACTAGTTATTATCATTTATAGGTTCTGCTCTGCTAACTAGCATGTAAACATAATCATATTCAATTCCATCTTCATTTTCCAAATCATAAATTTCAATTTTAAGGTCATTTAACTCTTTACTATTATCTAATTCAAAAGTAGCCTTTTCTCCATCAACAGTTACTATTGCTCTATCACTACCCCTAATTTCAACATTAATTATTCTACCATCAAAATCAATTTTATTTATTGGGCTAAAAACAAATCTATATTTTTCTCCAACAGTTTCAGATTTTTTTACTTCAAGAATTACATACTCTTTATTAATAATCTTCTCAATTCTTAAATTAATATTAACCCCTTTTATAATTCTAATAGTATTTATTGAAAAACTTACTTCTTCACCATCAACTTCAACAACAATATTATCATTGTTAATTTCCTTTAAAGAAATTATTTTACCATCAATATTTATTGGCTCATCTAATTTAAATAAATACTCATTTCTATCTAAATCATAATCATCTACATCTACTTCTTTTTCTTTATTATCAACTATTTGATTATTTTCATCACTGTCTATAACTTTTTCTTTTTCAATATCATTAATTACAGATCCACCAGTAATAGAATCATTACTATTGTTAACTTTATTACATCCAGTTATAATTAGTAATAATGAAATTACTAATATTAAATATTTAATTTTGAATTTCATATATTTAATTTATATTCTCTAGTATATAACATTTTTCATTTATTGCAATTTAATGAATTAAATTTATCAAAAACGAAACATTTAAATATAAGTAAGTGTTACTATTATTTAGTTATATTATTAAGAAACAGAGCTGAGTTTTCTTTTTAAAACCAAAATAAAATTTTGTGTCATTAAATAGAAATCTCTTACTTTCGTTTCTTTTGTCGGGGGGACAAAACAAAATGATGAGAAATAAATCATCCAAGATGTCAAGAAAAAAGTCCAAGACTACAAAGTCAAAGACTTCAAGAAAGACATCAAAAAGAAAACAAAGATAAGCCTTCGGGCTTATTTTTTTTCTTTTTTTAAACTAATAACTTTCCTTCTTTTATTATTATTTTACTATCTAATTTTACCGTAACTTTTTTAATTATAACATCTAAATGTATAGTTGAATCAATTGTGCCACCTTCATAACTTGTATTATCCCCAAAGGCAAAGTGGCAAGTTCCTAAAACTTTTTCATCTTCCAATGTGCATCCAGTAATTTTAGCAAACGGATTAGTTCCAACACCAAATTCTCCAAGATTAAATGAATTTTTTGAATTGTCAATTTTGTTAACTTCTTCCAATATTTTTCTTAATTTTATTCCATGAACATTATTTTCAATACTCTTTATGAACCCGTCTTCTATCATAATCTTTGTAGGGCCTGTAATTATATCCCCACATCTATCAGCAACAATTACACCATTAGCACTTCTCTCCCATGGCGCAGTAGAAGTTTCACCGGCTGGCAAGTTTGAATAACTCCCATAATCTTTTAATATCCCATTATCAGATTGTGCCTTATTACCAAGTTTTAATGTAATGTTAGTTCCATTCATACTTGTTACTGTGGCGACTTTAGCTTTATTAAACAATTTAGTAACCGCATCTGTACTATCCTTTATTGAATTATAATCTAGTTCCATGGTTCTAATAAAAACATCTTCTGTTATTCCAGGCATCGTAGCAATCCTGGCTCCATTTTTAGTTGCATTTCTTCTTGCAGTTGTATGAGTAATACTTTTGGTTGTTGGTGCAATAATTATGTCGGAAAATAACATCGCATGCGCAACAGCTCTTGGAGGTTCCTCTCCATCAAACGTTCTTGGCTGCATTTCTACCATAATTGGATCTAAATTCAAAGACAAAGCTTCATTGTATATAGCTTGGGCAATATTTTTTTTATTTTTATCACTAATAATCAGAATATCCTCACTTTTTTTTATTTTAAAGCACTCTAAAGTATTTCTGGCACTTAATTGAATACTACCCATATTTAATGTAACTTTATTCAAAT
>Ga0209542_10010818_pt1 | contig 16345 bp, 12 predicted proteins | sample RifCSPhighO2_01_FD_184028 | JGI IMG/M metagenome (GOLD analysis project Ga0209542, IMG submission 184028) | Soil microbial communities from Rifle, Colorado - Rifle CSP2_plank highO2_0.1 (SPAdes) (version 2) | ecosystem: Environmental > Terrestrial > Deep subsurface > Rock core/Sediment ...
TTAAAGATTCGTGGGAAATATATAAAAAACAATTTAAATCTCTTGTTTTAATAACTATTCTTACTTTTTTACCTATAGCGATATTTCAAACATTAGCAGGGCTTTATCAAGATAATTTTAAAGCGGAAAATTTTTCAGCAATAGAATTTGGCTTGATAGCGCTAACAGTTTTAGCTATTTTTATTACTTGGATTGGAAAAGGAGCTTTAATAAAAAATATCAATGATAATAAAGGAATTGTAGAATCTCTTAATTATGGATGGCATAATTTAGCTTCAATTGTTTGGGTTGATATTTTAACATTAATAATAATTATAATAGGCTTTATTTTATTTATTATACCGGGTATTTTGTTTTCTATATGGTACGCGTTCGCTCTTATGGTATTAATTTTGGAAAATAAAAAAGGAATGCAATCTTTAAAACAAAGCAGAGAATTAACGCGAGGAAAATGGCAAGGAATTTTTGTAAGACTAATTATTCTTTATTTTATTATTATAGTTATAAATATTTTATTATTTGGAATAATCTTTATAAATAACAGTCAAATTTTAAAAGATACTGTATTTGCTATAGCAATGGTATTATTTACACCATTTATGTTTGCTTATACTTATGTAATATACAAAAACTTGAAAGGAGAGGAGGCGCGAAAAAATGAATAATAATGAAATAAACAGTTATTGTGGAATGTGGAGCAAAAAACACAATTTTTGCAGTATTTTAATAATATCTTTAACATTATTTATATTAAGTTTATTTGTTTCTCAAATCTTTACTATTAAAAATAAAATAAGAGAAGAGAATTTAATAAATGGAAACCCGGCAACAATTTCCATAATAGGGGAGAGTGAACTATTTGCAACTCCTGATATAGCTAAAATTTCGCTTTCCGTATTAACAGAGGAGAAAACAGTAAAAGAAGCAACAAGAAAAAACAATGAAAAAATGAATAACATCACAAAATTTATTAAATCGCGAAATATAGAAGACAAAGATATAAAAACAGTAAATTATTATATTAATCCTATCTATGAATACAGAAACACTTATGAAACAGAGATATTTCCTAAAAAATCACCTGTTCGCATTTTAATTGGATATGAAATAATGCAAACATTAGAAATTAAAATAAGAGATTTAGATAATTCAGGCGTTGTAATAGAAGGCGCGACATCGCGCGGAGCAAATCAAGTCGGAAATTTGCAATTTACTTTTGAGGACGAAAAAATATTAAAAGATAAAGCAACAAATAAAGCTATAGAAAACGCTCAAGAAAAAGCAAAAATATTAGCAACTAAGTTAAATGTAAAATTAGTGCGTATAATTGATTATTATGACCAAGAACAACCAATATATTATAATAAAAATTTATCAGCGCTTCAGGCAATGTCAGATAAAATAGATAGAGGAGCAGAAGCGCCAAATATTGAACCAGGAGAAAATAAAATAACAGCGCAAGTAAAAATCACTTACGAGATACAATAGAGAATAAAGATTATTTATACAGCTTATTCTTATACTACATTATATATTATATGAAATAATTTTTTTAATTAAAATTTCGTTTCGTATAATATACCTTGTGCGAAGCGTTTAAACTCATTTTAAAGATTAGAATAATCACAAATAATACAATGGATTCAAAGTTCCGCTATAATTATAACCAGGATAACCTTTAGGAACTAAAAAGAATTCTTTATAAACAGAGAAATGTAAATGTGGACCTGTGACATTTCCAGATGACCCCACTCTTCCTATAACATTTTTAGCTTCTACTCTATCGCCTACTTTAATTGAAGATAAAACAGAAGTTAAATGAGTGTATAATGTAACTAATTCATTAGGATGTTTTATTGCTATCCAATTACCCCAGCCTCCTTCACAACTAAAATCGCCTAAATTGTAACTAATATTATTTTTACATTCATTATTATTTCTTCCAACTATTTCTCCTTCTGCCGCAGCATAAACATTATCCCCTATACCAGAGCCTATATCAATCCCATTATGAAAAGCATATCCTCCTTTTCCTGATCTTGCAAAAGATGTTTCTCCAAATCCTTGCGTAGTAATAATATTATCAGTAGGCCAAATAAATATTTTAATTCCTGGAGGAGGAATTTTTCCTGCTTCCACATACAACTTAAATGTTTTTAATCTTTTAACTTCGTCTTCAATTCTTAAAATATCATTTATTAAAGCGGTTCTTTGTTTTTGCGTATTATTTAACATTGTTTGAAATTCTTTTCTTTCAGATTCGCTTTTATGTAAAAGATTTTTTTTATAATCTTTTTGATCATTAAGAATGTTTTCTTGTATTCTCTGCTTATTTTTTAATTCAGCTAATTCTGTAAGCTCATTATTTTTATTCTTTTTCTTTCTGTTTAAATCTTTATATAATATTCCCAGCTGGTCAATAGAGTCATTTAACTTACTTTGAAAGCTTTGCAAATACTGTTGCGATGCCCAAAAACCTTCAAAATTGCCAGTAAGCATTGTTTCTAAAAAAGTAATTTTATCTGTTTTATAAATACTTTTTAAAACTTCGCTTGTATAGTCCTTTTTTTCTTCAATATCGTTTATCGCGCTTCCAATAGCTATTTCTATACGTTCTATTTCAAGATCAGTTAAATAAATATTATTATTTGTGCGCGCTATATCGCTTTCAGCGCTTTGTATTTTTGATGATAAATAATTAACTTCAGACTGGAAAGAATCTACCTCTTGCTCTTTTTCGCTAACTAAAATTTTATATTGATTAGATTTTTCTTGAAGTTCTTTATCTTTTTGTTTTAGTTCATCTAATTGGTTTTCTAAATCAGAAATATTAGCCGCATAAGCTGGAATAGTGCCAAATAAAATAGCGATTATTAAAAATATTTTTAACATAAATAAATTTATACTAAAATTTTGTTTTGCGCTTCATTTATTCTTTTAAGCGATGTTTTTTTGCCAATCGCCCAAGATATTTCAAATGGACTAGCAGAAAACTTTTTACCTGATAAAGCAACGCGTAAAGGCCATAACAAATCTCCCCTATTATTCATAATATCCGCTTCATTCATTAGTATATTTTTAATATTTTCCAAGTTCCAATTTTTTTCATTTATTTTTTCTAAAATACTATATGACTTTTCTAAGCTATTTTTCAAATCATTTTTACTCATTTTTTTCCAAATTAACAATTCTTTATCATATTTTAACTTATCTTTAAAGTAATGGTCAGATAATTTCCAAAAATCGCTTAATTTATTCATCCTGCCTCTTTCAATTTTTAAAATTTTTCTTAACTTTCCATATTCTTGATTTTTAATTCTTGATTCATAATTCTGCAATAATTTAAGCAACTTTTCAATTGATAATTGCCTAATATAAAAATTGTTAATGCTATGTAATTTATCCATATCAATAATCGCTCCTCCTTTTTTTACTCGCTCTAAAGAAAATTCTTTTATTAAATCTTTCAAACTAAAAATTTCTTTCTCGTCTTTTGGATGCCAACCTAATAATGCTAAAAAATTAATTAAAGCTTGCGGTAAATATCCCTGTTTTTTATAATCCTCTATTGCTGCCGCGTTTTTTCTTTTAGATAATTTAGATCTGTCAATGTCTAAAATTAAAGGAATATGAGCGAATTGAGGCGCTTCAAAACCCAAAGCGCCATATAATAAAATTTGTTTTGGAGTATTAGAAATACCGTCTTCTCCTCTAATAATATGACTAATTTTCATATCATAATCATCAACAACAACCGTAAAATTATACAGTGGCGTGTTCAAATCTTTAGCAATGCTAAAATCTCCAACATCATTTGAGCTAAACTTCACTTCTCCACGAACAATGTCTTTAAAAATAATTTCTTTATTTTTGGGCGTATTAAATCTAATTATGCCGTTGTTCATTGTTAGTTTTTTATTGCTCATTATTTTTTTGTGTTTTTTACAAAAAAATGGTTTCCTTTTTTCTTTCTGGCAATTACACCAAAAAGCATTATTGCTATTAAGTAACTTTTGCAAATATTTTTTATAAATCTCATTTCTTTTGCTCTGTTTATAAAATTCATCCCATTTTAAACCTAACCATTTTAAATTTTCTATAATATCGCGCTCAAATTTCTGCTTAGAACGTTTTTTATCTGTATCTTCTATACGCAACACAAAACTGCCGTTATTTTTCTTAGCGAATAAATAATTAAATAAAGCTGTGCGCGCTGACCCTATATGCAATTTTCCTGTTGGCGCTGGTGCTATGCGTGTTTTTATCATATTTCTAATTTTCTATTAAAAATTTGGCTAAATTTTTTGCTGCTTCTGGCTTAGCAAAATTTTTAGCAGCTACGCTCATTTCTTTATATAATTCTTGGTTATCTAAAATATTATTTATCTGATCCAATAAAATACTTGGTTTAAAATTTTCTTGTTCTATTACTACGCACGCTTTGGAACGAGCGTAGTAAAAAGCGTTTTTTCGTTGATGATCTGACGCGCTTTTTGGCAAAGGAATTAAAATACTTGGCAAACCAAGCGCCGCGATTTCAAAAATATCTCCAGCTCCAGCTCGAGCAACAACTAAATCAGATTGCGCATAAATATAAACCATTTCTATTTCATTAAAATACGCTCGTATTTTATAATTTTTTTCTTTTGTTATATCAATATTATATACTTCTTTTAAATTCTTAATTAATTTTTGATAATTATTTTTGCCAACGCTATGATAAATTACATATTTCTTTAATAAATCTCGCAAACTCTCTTTTACAAGATTATTTAAAGCGTCAGCTCCTTGAGATCCTCCCATAAAAAAAATCGTTTTTCTTTTTTTATTTTCTTGTTTTTTGCCATAAAGCAAACTCAATCTAATTGGATTTCCCGTCATAATAACTTTATTCTTATTAAAATAAATTCCTGCTTCTGGAAAAGAAATAGCGATATAATTAGCGATATGTCCTAAAATACGGTTAGTTAAACCTGGAATACTGTCAGAATCATGAATTATTAAACGAGAGCCATAAATCCGTCCAACAAATCCTACTGATAAACTACCTGGTCCTCCTTTTGATAAAATAACATCTGGCATTATAAACCAAATAATTATTAAAGATTCTATAATATCAAATAAAGTTTTTAATAATTCCCAAGGACTTTTTATAGAAAAATAACGCGTTAATTTACCGCCTGGCAAATAAATAATTTTTACTCCTTCTGCGCGCAATTCCTGCTTGCAAAAAAAAGTATTTCCCATAAAATACATTCTAATTTGTAAATTGCGATCTTGAGCTATTTTTTTAATTTCGCGAACAACAGAAACAATTGGATAAATATGCCCACCAGTGCCTCCTGCTGTAAATAAAATTTTAATCATATAAAAATTTTCACACCAATAAATATATATTAAATATTATCTATTTTTTTGTTTTAACTTTTTGGTTTTTTCTTTATTGTTCCCTTGCGATTCTCGCAACAATTCCCGCGCCTATTAAAAGAGCGACAAGAGATGTTCCTCCATAACTAACAAAAGGCAATGTTACGCCTGTAAAAGGAACTAAGCCAGTCACTGAGCCAATATTTATAAAAACCTGAATAATCACTAAAGTAATAAATCCGTAAATAAAAAGCTGGCTAAAATCATTTGCCTTTTTTGCTATTATAATACCTTCTACAAAAAGTATCAAATAAACAAACATAACAAATAAAGATCCTATAAATCCCAATTCTTCTCCTATAACAGCAAATATGCTATCTCCGGAAGGTTCTGGAAGAAAACTGAATTTTTGATTACTCATTCCTAAACCTCTTCCTGTTATTCCTCCAGAGCCAATAGCAATTAAAGATTGATTGACCTGATAACTAATTCCCTGCGGATCTATTTCTTTATCCAAAAAAACCCGTACCCTATCTATTCTTGTAGGAAAAACAAAAATAGCAATTACAATTAAAGTAGTAATTATTATTCCCACGCCAGATAAATACTTTATTTTTGTGCCTGCAAGAAATATCATCGCAAAAAGAGTAATTGATGTAATAAAAAAAGTGCTTATATCTTTCTGAAGTAAAATTAAAACTAAAGGTATTCCTATAATAATTAAATAAGGAATAAAAGTTTTAAACAGCGATTTTATATCTTTTTTACGCGTTGCGAGCCAAGCAGCTGAAAATAATATTAAACCAATTTTAGCTAATTCAGATGGCTGAAAAGTGATAAATCCTAAATCAATCCAACGACTCGCTCCTCCATAAGTAAAGTTAATCCAAGGAATAAAAACAGATAAAAGCAATAAAAATACTATAAAAAAACTTATTAAAGCGGTTTTTTTAAAAAATTTTATACTAAAAAATCTATCAATCGCAAAAAACAAAAATAAACCAAATAAGCCAATAGCTAATTGCTTAATAAAAAAATGATAAACATTTCCAGAAACTTGCCGCGACTCTATGGAAGAACTTGAAGCCACCATAAGCAAGCCAAATATAGTTATCGTTAGTATTGTAATGACAAAAATTCTATGCATAATAAAAAATAAGAACCTCTGCAAATTTTTAAGCTCGTTACGCTCGCTAACAAATTTGCAAGAACCTTGTTTTTAATGATTACATTAAAAATTAAAACCTCTGCAAATTTTTAAGCTCGTTACGCTCGCTAACAAATTTGCAAGAACCTTGTTTTTAATGATTACATTAAAAATTAAAACCTCTGCAAATTTTTAAACCAAGTTTTCCACTATTTTCTTAAACTGATTTCCTCTATCAAATTCATTTTTAAATAAATTAAAACTCGCGGCCCCAGGAGAAAATATAACTGTATCTCCTTTCTTAGATATTTTTAAAGCTTCGTTTACAGCTTGTTTTAAACTTTCAACTTCTGTAAAAATATATTTTTCTTTTCCAACTATTAAAGATTGTTTACTTTTTTTGAAACCTTTTTTTAATTTATCAGAAGCATCGCCTGGAAGCAAAATTATTTTTACATTATTTTTAATAATTTTATCAGCTAATTTTTTGTATTCCAAATTTTTATCAACTCCGCCTAAAATTAAAATTAAATTTCCAAATTTAGGCTTTAAATCATTAATTGCCTTTATAGTTGCCTCTGGTATTGTAGCAGTAGTGTCATTATAAAATTTCACTCCTCTTGCCTGTTTTACAAATTCTTGCCTATGCTCTAAATTACTAAATCGCAATATTGCCTTTAAACTGTCCTTATTGCTAATTCCAAACTTTTTAGCTATTTTAGAAACAACATCCTTACTTGTTCCGTTAAAAAATTCTAATTTACTTTTAACTTGTTTTTCCCACTTTAAAAGCTTTTTATCATTCTTATTTAAAAATAAAATATCGTGTTTTTCTTGGTATTTAAAGATATTTTTTTTATCTTCTTCATATTCTTTTATGTTTTTATATTTATTTAAATGATCTGGAATAATATTTGTAACTACCGCTATATTAGGACTTATTTTATATTCCCCTAAATTTCTCAAATCCCAACTTGAGAGTTCTAAAATTATCACGCTGTCTTTTTTTACTTTATTTAAAAAATTCAATGGACTTTTATTCAAAACAAGATTTCCTCCTAATAATACTTTTTCTTTTAATTTGCTTTTTAAAACCTCATATATAAGCGCGGTTGTTGTTGATTTTCCTTTACTGCCAGTAATTCCAATAACAGTAGCGTTTTTAGGAATATATTTAAAAAACAAAGTTAAATCAGTTTCAATGGGAATATTGTTTTTGCGCGCTTTCTTTAAATAAAGAGATTCTGGAGATACATTAGGATTTTGAATAATCATATCAGCATTTTTAAAATCCTCATCCCTATGCTCTCCTAATATATAATTTATGTTTTTAAATTCTTTTAATTTATTCAAAGATTCTTTTAATTCTTGTTTGCTTTTTAAATCAGTAATAGTAAGACGCGCCCCATTTTTTGCTAAAAATTTCGCTGTTTCTACTCCCCTCCCAATAATACCTAATCCCATTAAAGTAATTTTTTTATTTTTAAACATATCAATGCTTTTGCTAAAAAATATTTGCTGGCTACTATTTTTAGACAAGCTTTTTGTTATTTCTTGATGTTTATTTAAATAATTCTTAAATTTTTTAGCAACGATATTCTCTGCGTCTGGAACATAAACATATTTTAACTCTTTTTTTATAAGAACTCTAATCATAGAATAATGAGTGCATCCTAAAATAAGAGCTTGCACTTTATTTTTCTCAAAATGTTTAAGATATTTTTTTAAAACACGCAATATATCTTTATATGGTTTTTTTTGCTCAATCATAGGAACTAAAAGAGGAGTCGCGATTTCTTTAATATATAAATTTTGATTGACTTTTTTTAATTCCCTAGTATAAGCTTTAGATGAAATAGTGGCTTTAGTTCCTATAACTCCTATTTTATTTATATTTTTCTTTTCTATAATATCCTCTGCAATAGGAATTAAAACACCTAAAACTTTTTTATCTGGATAATTTTTTTGAAGCCATTCTTGCTGAATTTTTCGCAAAGCCTTAGAAGATGAAGTATTGCATGCTAAAATAACAATTTTGCAATTTTTGTTGAATAAAAATTCAATTCCGGCTTTAGTTAAATTATATATTTCATTTTGCGTTTTATTGCCATAAGGAACATTTTTTGTATCGCCAAAATATATATAATCAAATTTAGGCAATGTTTTTCTTATTGCCTTTAAAAAATTCAAACCTCCAATTCCTGAATCAAATATACCAATATTCATAAACTAACAAAAACGAATTATCACATTTGCAAAATAATATCGCCTAATAATTTCTCATTTTATGTTTTATTAAGTGATTGGGAATGTTAAAAAATAAAGCACCAAACCTAATCCGCTCATAACAGCGGAAATAATCCAAAAACGCATTGTTATTTTTGCTTCTGGCCAACCCTTTGCCTCAAAATGATGATGTATTGGCGAAGATAAAAAAACTTTTCTGTGAAATATTTTACGAACCGTAAGTTGAATAATAGATGAAAATGTTTCCATTACTAAAATAAAAGCGAAAAACGGCAAAAATAGCGCTGTGTTAGTAAGCATAGCTATAGCGCCTAAAACGATTCCAAGAGCCATAGAACCAGTATCGCCCATAAAAAACCTCGCTGGATGAATATTAAACCATAAAAACGCTAAAATAGCTCCAATAAGCACAACGCAAAAAGTAACTAATTCTAATCTTCCTTGATAAAAAGAAACAACTGCTAACGCTCCAAAAGCGAAAAGCATTGTTCCGCCTAATAAACCGTCTAATCCGTCTGTAAGATCTGATGAAAAAGCGCTCCCGACTATTATAAAAACAAAAATTGGAATATACCAAAAGCCAATATTCATCATTCCCAAAAACGGAATAAAAAATACATCCCAATCAAGTTTAGTAAAAAACCACCAAGCGCCTATTATAGCTATAATAAAATAACCAATAAGTTTCCAGCGAACAGCGATTCCTCCTCCATTAGGACCAATGCGAAAAACGCCTAAAACATCATCAATAAGACCTCCGATAGCGGCAATAATTAAAAATGCTAAAGGCAACCATGTTTCTCCTCTATCTAAAAAATTCAGTCTTTGCAAAAATTCATTAGAAGTTGCTTTGGATAAAATCCAAAAAATAAAAATTACAATTAAAACAGTTCCCCAAATTAAAACACCACCCATGGTTGGCGTGCCTTCTTTATTTTTATGCATTCTCTCGTAAATTGGACTATTTTTACTCTGTCTTATTTGCTTGCTAAAAATATTGCGATGTTTATATAAAATACTTGTCCATAGAGGAGTTAAAACAAAAGCAATAATAAAAGAAGTAAAAAAAAGCAATAAAATTTTAATAACAGACTCTAACATAACAAATAAATATTAAAATAAAAACCTCTAACAAATTCTAAACTCGCTATTGCTCGTTAAGCATTTGTTGATAACCTTGTTTTTAATGAGTACATTAAAAATAAGAACCACTTCGTGAACCTTGTTTTTAATGATTACATTAAAAATAAGAACCACTTCGTGAACCTTGTTTTTAATGATTACATTAAAAATAAGAACCACTTCGTGAACCTTGTTTTTAATGATTACATTAAAAATTAGAACCAAATAAATCCATTTTTCAACCATTGTATTAAAACTAAAGCATCTCTATATCTGTCTTGAGAATTTAAAAGTAAAATAATAAAAGGATTGCCTTCTATTTCTACTTTAACTACATAATTTTGCCCTGCTTCTTCTGTAAATCCGGTTTTCGCCATTATAACATTAGGATTATCAATCAGTTCATTGGTATTATAAATGCTATGTTTAAATCCTGAAACAGATTCAAAATTATATTTATTTAATTTCAAAGAATAAGCTGTAAATTCATTATCAAAAGCGTTTTTAGCTAATCTTATAATTTCTTTTGGAAGGCCTACATTTTCCTTAGAAAAACCTATTGGATCGCTGAACCTAAAATAATTAAAGCCTAACGCGTTTGTTTTTTTCCACATTAAATCCAAAAACTTTTTTTGAGAACCTATTGCTTCAACCAAAGCTGTTATAGCATCATTGCTTGATTGCATTAAAGCCGATAGCAATAAATCTTTAACTTTGACTCTCTCCCCTAATTTAAATCCTCCTGCTGTTCCATAAGTATTAATCGCTTCTGGGCTTATTTCTATTACATTGTCTAAATCAAGTTCATCAAGTATAACAAGCGATGAAATTAATTTACTTAAACTAGCCAAAGGCACAGGATTATTTATATCGCCCCTTTCAAGTAAAAATTTATTATTGTTATAATCCCAAATTAAAGCTACTTTAGCTGAAATTTCTGGTTCTTTTATAACAAAATTACGCAACGGCAAAATATTTATCATATTAAGCGCTACTATTGCGTAACCTGTAATTATTGATTCTAAAAACATATTATTAATGAAAAATTTATTTATCTACTTTGATTCCAAGTTCTTTTAATTGTTCATCCGATACTTCAGACGGCGAATCCATAACAGCTGTGTTTCCTTTCCCAGATGTAGGAAACGCGACCACTTCCCTAATACTTGCCTCTCCTAATAAAGCTTGCAACCATCGCTCAACAGCAGAAGCAATTCCTCCATGCGGAGGAACTCCATATTTAAACGCTTCCAATAAATGCCCGAATTGCTTTTCTATATCATCTTTTTTATGCCCAATTGTTTCAAATACTTTGGCTAAAATATTGCTATTATGCTCGCGAATGCTTCCGCCAGCTATTTCAAATCCATTTAAAACTAAATCATATTGTTGCGCGGTAATAGCAAACAATTCCGATTTAGAACATTTTTTATTGAGCAAATCCTTTTGATCTTCTTTTATTGAAGTAAAAGGATGGTGAACAGCCGCGATGCTTCCGTTTTCACGCTCTTCAAACATAGGAAAATCAGTAATCCACATATACGCCGCAATATTTTTATTATTTTTATCTTTGCGCAAATCAGGCTTATCTGAATTATATTTTTCTATTGCCTTTTTATAAGTCATTCTTGGAAAAGGCTTTTCCTGAACTTTTTTTCCTAATTTTTCAGTAATCAAAATTGCTAATTTTTCCATTATCTGCAAAATTTCTTCTTGCGTTGTGAAACTCATTTCAATATCTAATTGTTCAAATTCAAGCATTCTATCCCCTCTTAAATCCTCATCGCGGAAACACTTAGGAAACTGAAAATACCTTTCTACTCCCGCAACCATTAAAAGCTGTTTATATTGTTGCGGGCTTTGCGGCAAAGCGTAAAATTTGCCCGGATTTAATCGCGACGGCACTAAAAAATCACGCGCTCCTTCTGGCGTGCTTTTAGTTAATAATGGCGTGCTTATTTCCGTAAAATCGCGCGCAATCAAATACTCTATTATAATATTTTTAAACTGCTGTCTAATTCGCAAATTATTACGCATTCTATCTCGCCTTAAATCCAAATATCTATACTTCAATCTTAAATCCTCGTTAATATCTAAGCCATCAGTATCAATAGGAATAGGCGGAACAAGAGAACGGGATAATACTTTTATTTCTTTTGCTTGCATTTCAATTTTCCCAGTTATCATTTTTTCATTCCATAATTTTTCAGGACGCTCTTTAATTAAACCCTTAATTTCAACAACATCCCATTCATTTATGTCTGATTTTTCCACAGTAACAACTTGAATTATACCAGTAAAATCGCGCGTATCTAAAAACGCGATTTTCCCGTGATCGCGCCGAGATACTACCCAGCCTGATATTTTTACTTCTTTACCAATACTTTTAGCAGTATCTCTAACTAATGTTCTATTCATAATTATTTAATTTTAACACTTTTTTTGTATTTTTGCAAAAATACATTAATTTTTTCTCATTTTATTCATACTTTTGCTAATCTTATTAAATCAAATCAAAAAATCAAAAAATCACTCCTTAACTACTGGCAAAGTAATAAAAAAAGAGCTTCCCTTTCCTATGCCTTTGCTCTCAGCCCATATTTTCCCGCCATGGTCAAGTATAATTCTCTCTGCTAAATAAAGCCCAAGACCTGTTCCTTCAGGATGGTCAATTTTAACGCTGTCACTTCTGAAAAATCGTTTAAACAACATTTTTAAATCATCGCTTGTCATTCCAATTCCGCTATCTTTCACAGAAAACTCCAAATGGTTGTTTGTTCTTGATATTTTAACTGTTATGCTTCCATTGTTAGTGTATTTAATCGCGTTCTGTATCAAATTAGATATTGCTTGCAAAAGCGTTCTATTGTCAAACTTAATTTTTACTTCTTTGTTGATTTTATTCTCATATACAAATTTAAGTCCTTTGTTCTTAATTTGAATAGAAAGATTATCTATAATTTCTTTAATCAAATTTATTGGATTGTCAACAACAAAATTATAATCAAATCCTCTTTTTTTCTCAATACGAGACGCATTAAGAAAATCATCAATTAAATTATTCATATTTTCAGTGGACATAAAAATAATATCTAAAGGCTCTTTTTGTTCACTGCTTATTTTTCCAAAATCTCCGCTTTTTATCATTGAAGAATAGCCTTTAATAGAGGTAAGGGGTGTTCGCAATTGATGAGAAGCAAGAGACATAAATTCGGTTTTTGTTTCATCCAATTTTCTTAAATCTTCGTTAGCAATCTGCAGTTTTGATGTCAAATTTTCTAACTTCTTTCTTATGTTAATTTCCGCAGAAGCGCTTTTAACAAGCAGGTAACTAATAATGGTGCCGGCAAAAAATATAATAATGTTTATTAAAAATTCACTGGCTGTTTTTGAAAAAATTAAATTAATAAACAAAACAAATGACAATAAAATTCCGAGAAATTTCGTCGCGATTACTTTGATATTCATTACATTGTACTTGGCAATCGCGTACGCCATAAATCCCACCATAAAAACAGTAGAAACTGGACCAAATTTATCAACATTAAAAACATTGAACATTGGCAATAATATTGTTGCTGTTATTCCGAAAAAGCCGCTAGTCGCAATACCAATAAGCATCAAATGAATATGTATCTTGATATTATTATTTTGGACATATTGATATTTCCTTATCAGTATAAAAACTGATAATGCGACATAAATAATAATAAATAACGCGTATAAAATAAACAGTGGACCAAAAATCGCTTTATTGTCAAAAACGCTTATCGCAATATCTTCTATGATTAAATCGGACGCGATTGTAAAAATAAATAATAATGTTGCCGGAGCAAAAATAATCGCTGTATAGCGTCTTTTTAAGTTAATACTATCTGGAAAGATTTCGGTAAAATATAAAAGCGTAACAACAATAATAACGGCGGTCGCATAAAGCAATCTCCCTAACAACAAAGACGCGGATGGCGAATTACCAAAAACATAAAACAAAAATGAATTTATTGACCACAGTGTCAAAGAAAAGGCCCAGATGCCAAACACTCTATTTACTAAACTCTTTCTGTTATTAAAATAAACCAAACCACCAAGTATTAAATTAGAGACGGCGACTATTATTAAAAAAAGATTTTCAATTACCATATATAATATTTACTAAAAAAAATATTTTAAAAATTTTTCCGTATATGCTTGATTTTATCTATATCATTTTGAGTTATAACTTTTTGAAAATTTTGAAACTCCGCTAATCTAAATCCTAAACCCTTAGAAATACCGGCGATCTTATCAACCAAATCAAACGATAATCTTCCAATGGAAAAATTGTTTTCCCAACCGGCATACGCCAATATCATAACTTCCGCTAAACAACAATAAATATCCTCTTTGTGCTTAAGACCAATATTAAAATGAGGATTAATTCCCGGTGCGTGGATAATGCCACCTTCCAAAACTAATACATCATCTCTTGTTTTGACAATTTCCGGATCAACGTCTGATGGCTGGGCATCATCAACTATAACGGCGCCCGGGCTCAAATCTTCAGATTTTATTTTTGCCTCCGGGGCATTAGTGGCCGAAATAATTATATCATAACCTTTTATATCTCCAATATGACGAGAAACAGAAACGAGAGAAACATCATAAGAACTCTTATGATCATCAACTATTTTTTCAAGAATTTCTTTCTTTTTTTCTACATCAATTAATAGAATATTTTTTACCCCTTCTCTTAGTAGAATACTCGCGCAGGCGCTTCCTATTGATCCCGCCGCTCCAACCACGGCGACTCTTAAATCAGACAATTTTATCTCAATAATTTCGGCTATCGTAAAAACATTTTGAGTAACCACCCAACTCGTATAAGCGCGTCCGGTCGTAATGCCTATTTTAGTGCCCTTTTTCTTCGTGAAACAATCTACCACATCCATCCCCCCTCTACTTAAAGAAGCGGTAAGTCCGCCAAGTCCAATAATTTTCGCTCCCTTCCTTGCCGCAAGTTTCGCGGCCTTAACAATTTTCTTACTCGCCAAATCCCTGTCTTCCATCATTTGTTTTGGCGTCATGGTTACAATTATGAGCCAACCGTTTATTGGCTTGCCGTCCACTGATCGTAATCCTTCTATTTTTGACATAGTAAGCGGCCAAAGATGTTTTAAAACGAAATCAGCCAACCATACCGGAAGAAATTTAAAAAAAGGATACTTCTTTACTATCTCATAGCGATGTCGCGCGTGGCCTAAAAACGCAAACCCTTCTTGCCTACATATTTGTGGCAATAGACTTATCGCTAAATCATAAACAGCTCCCATTATTAAAAATAGAAATGTTTTTTTAATTTTCATACCCATAATAAAGCTCTTTAATTTTATTCATTACCATATCCGATCCTTTTACTAAATCGTCATTGTTATTATATGAAAGATTTTTTGGCAGTAAAAATGGCTTGCCTATTGATACAAAAACCCTGTTTCTCCTTAACAAAAAATTCCAAGAACTCGCGCCAGCAGATCCTCTAATGCTAACTGGTAAAATTTGAACGCCAGTCTTGAGAGATAAATAAGACACGCCCCTTCTGCCTTTTTCAAATTCATTTTCCTTTCTCGTCATACGCCCTTCGGGATAAATAGCTATAATTTCTTTTCTTTCCAGAGAAAGTATTGGTTCCTTTAAAGCTATTTCCAAAACACCGTCTTTGGCTTTTGATACTGGCATATTACCGGATATTTTTACAAAAAAATAAAATATTCTATGTAAAAAATATCCCCTTTTTTCAAATGACAATTTTTTTATTTCTTGTGTATCAATATCTAAAATGTTTTGCATCTTATTCATAGAAAAAACTTTATTATAAATAGCTCCAATAATAGATACTCCTATTCTTTTTTTCCTTTTAATACTAAATTTATTATTAAATTCAACTTTTCATTCAAAATTGTTTTTCATAATACATAAATTCTACCATACTACCTCATTTTTTGCAAAACAAAAAACAAGGTTCTGCGAAGCAAGTTCTTATTGTGAGCAAAGCGAACAACAAGGTTATCAATAAATTCTTAATGAGCGACAGCGAATTTAGAATTTGTTAGATGTTCTTACTTTTAATTTAATAATTAAAAACAAGGTTATCAATAAATTCTTAATGAGCGACAGCGAATTTAGAATTTGTTAGATGTTCTTATTAAGAGCAAAGCGAACAACAAGGTTCACGAAGTGGTTCTTATTTTTAATGTAATCATTAAAAACAAAACTATCAGAAAATTAGTTTCTGATAATCGCGCTAATCTTAAAACGCACGATATATTACTTTAATTCTTTTATTCTTTTTAAAACTTCCTCTGACGCTTGTCTAAGTTCATTATCTGTAACTGGCGTTTTACCGACTGTTTCTTCAATTTTAAAAGGTTTGCCGAAAATTATTGTTACTCTTTTTTTCATTAAAAATATTCTCCATAATTTATCTCC
>Ga0209542_10010819_pt1 | contig 16345 bp, 12 predicted proteins | sample RifCSPhighO2_01_FD_184028 | JGI IMG/M metagenome (GOLD analysis project Ga0209542, IMG submission 184028) | Soil microbial communities from Rifle, Colorado - Rifle CSP2_plank highO2_0.1 (SPAdes) (version 2) | ecosystem: Environmental > Terrestrial > Deep subsurface > Rock core/Sediment ...
GATACAGACGAGAAGCTCTATAACCTCGATGGTACTTTGTACTGGAATGGCAGCGAAGTTGGTGGTGGTTCAGGATTGACTTCATTGAATGGTTTGACCGGATCAACGCAAACCTTTGCAAATGACACAAACGTTACGATAGTGTCGAGTGGTTCGACTCATACACTCACTTGGTCGGGGCAGTTAAGTGCTGCGCGTGGCGGCACCGGACTTTCTTCAGTTTCTGCCAATCAACTTCTTATTGGTAACTCGGCTGGGACTGGCTGGACACAAGTGGCTACCTCGAGTCTTGGTATTGCTATATCAGATACAACAGGCACTCTCGCAGTCGCGCGTGGCGGCACAGGCGCCACTACACTCACTGGTGTTTTGATTGGTAACGGCACAAGTGCCTTCACTGCCACCACCACTCTCTCTGCTGCATATGTTGAAGACGCTTATGTTCGCAACACCGGAGATTCCATATCCGGCAGTCTTACCTTTAGTGGCTCCACTGCCAATATTGCTCTTGGTTCCAACTACCTTTCAGGTGATGGTGACGATGAGGGAGTGTTTGTGGATTCAAGCGGACGAGTAGGGATTGGTACTACCTCTCCTGAGTCTCTTTTAAACATCATCGGTAGCAGTACCGTCTTCACTATTGGAGACACTCGGGATATTGCTTGGACATCAGGCGACCAACTTTCTGCAATCAACTTTACTTCCAGAGACAGCTCTAGCTCGCTCTTAAATGCCAGCCGCGCCACGATCGCGGTAGTACAAGAGTCAACTTTTGGTTCACAGACAGGTCTAGCTTTCTCCACTCGTAATATCAATGATTATGCAGAAAGGGTGAGAATAACCAATGATGGAAAACTCGGAGTAGGGACAACGTCGCCTTCGGCTACATTCGCAGTACAAGGCACTGGATATTTTACGGGTTCTCTCATAGCTCCCTCAACCGGACTAACCTTTTTACAAGGAGTATCCGGAGCTACCACACGAAATGTGAGTGATAAGCTTGCCGAGACTGTCAGCGTGAAGGATTTTGGTGCGGTCGGAAACGGATCGACCGATGATACGACCGCCGTTCAGAATGCCATCAACAGCGCGTCAACAACTAACCGAACCATTTACTTCCCGAAAGGAACATACCTCATTTCCGGTGTGCGACTTCCTGATACCTACTGTGCCAACCTGCGTGGAGACGGAATGGATGTAACTTACATAACAGTTGGAAGCGCCACTACGTCTGCTATTTTGAAGACCAACGACGCGCTGTCGTATGGCTGTTCCATTAAGGATCTTACTGTTGATGCGAATAACAATGCCAGCTACGGACTAGAGTTACAACGCGGAAAACAATGGGATATCCAAAATGTAAAAGTCGTAGACTCTACTTCCGACGCAGTGCGTCTTGGAGACGGTGGCAGCGGTGCGATTTGGTACGAGGCGAAGGTTCGTGACCTCGTAATTGAGTACCAGTCAGGAAATTTTACGGCTGGAGAACAACCGGACTACGGACTCCATACACGCGGCACGGCCACTGACTCGACGTACGACAGTATAGTCGTAAAGAATGCCAAGACTGCTGGCATTAGGAATGAGGGAGGCAATAACATCTTCATAGCGGTCCACTTATATGGATATCCATTAGAGTTCTCTCCTTTATATGGTCTACATGACACTGGTGCAGACAATAGATACATTGGTTTTTATACTGACTATGTAACTACTGCGGGAGTATTTTTGAACGGCTCACGAACAATAATGACAGGCGCTCAGTTCTATTGGGGAGATACCACAACGTACCCAACTGCTGGTATAGCCAAAATCGGGACTAGCGCTACTGAGAGTAGTATTACGGCTTCAAGTTGTCACAACATGAACTCTTCGTCGACGCCGATAACCTATGATGCAGGATCACCTACAGGGGCATTGGTGTCATTTCAGGTATCGGGTTGTAGTAATACTCAGCTATCAAACGTTACTATTTATGGAGGCAATCAAGAATTTCGTCTTGGGTACTCAGACTTATACAGCTGGAAACAGCAACGTAATACTACGTCCGGTGACTTAGAGTTCAGTGTTACTTCCGCTACCTCCACTTACTCGACTAGAGTAACCTTTGGCGCTAACGGCAGGGTTGGTATTGGTACTACGACGCCAAACACTCAGTTTACTGTCACCGGTTCCGGTACACACGGCATTAATTTAGACGTTGACCAATCAACTGCCACCAACAGCGGTAGGTTATTTTTCACTAACAGCACTGGTTCCTTTGCGCTATTAAAATCATCCGACAATTTGAACTTTAACTACGGTGCGACTCCTGGATCGTCAAATGGTACTACCGGAATGGTCATGACTTCGGCCGGATACATCGGAATCGGCACTAGTTCCCCTGAATCTCTTTTGAACATCATTGGCAGTAGTACCGTCTTCACTATCGGTGATACTCGGGATCAAAACTGGACTGTTGGTGAGCAATTGTCAGCTATCAACTTTACTTCCAGAGACAGTTCTAGCTCGCACGCAAATGCGAGTCGCGCCAAGATCGCCGTGATACAAGAGGCCACTTTTGGTTCAGTAACCGGCCTGGCATTTTCCACCCGCAACATCAACGACTACGCTGAAAGAGTACGAATTACTAATGATGGTAAATTCGCTATAGGTACAACTAGTCCATTAGCAAAACTAGATCTATATGGTACTGCAGGTTCTAGTGATCTATTTGCAATCTCCTCGTCTACAAATGTCAGACTACTTACCTTAACCGCTGCTGGACGTATAGGTCTAGGTACAAGTACACCTTTGACTGGTTTAGATATCTTGCCGATCGTATCTGCGGCGCCGAACGCAATTACCTCTATTGCCAACGGGTCGCTACTAATTGGCGCGTCAGATACATCAAACCGCATAACTTCCGGTGTTGTGAGTGGTTCAATGGCTTACGGTTGGTTTCAAACTCGTTTTCAGGGTGTGAACGCTGGAGTAACAAACTTGGCACTTAACCCGATTGGCGGTTTGGTCGGTATTGGTACTACAACTCCGTTGGCTAAATTAGATATTATAGGCACAGCTGGGTCGGCTGACATATTTGCCATCTCTTCTTCAACAAATATTCGTTTGCTTACTTTTTCTGCAGCTGGTCGATTAGGTATTGGTACTACAACTCCAGAGCAGCTTTTGTCAGTTGCTGGCACAGTCGGATTTAGAGGACTTACTGCTGCAGTGGGCGCCGGGTCGCTTTGTCTATCGAATACACATGAAGTTGTCTATAACAGCGGCAGTGACAATTGTCTTTCATCAACAAGGATAACAAAAAATCATATCAATGAGCTATCCTTACTGTCAGTTGCCGAAGATATGCTGACTGAGCTAACACCCGTTTCCTTTATATACAACAACGATCAAGAAAACCGAGTGCGGTACGGATTCATTGCTGATGATGCTACACTCGTCGACCCACATTTGGGCACTTATAACGACGAGGGGAAGCTGACAGGGCTTGATACAAATGGTTTTCTTGCACTTATAGTGTCAGCAGTAAAGGATATCTATGGAAAACTAGACAGCCTCAAAGACAAATTTACAACAAAAGAATTATGTCTTGAAGATATATGCATCGATCGTGATGAGCTTTATATTCTTTTAAATAACTCAACAGAAATAGCCGGTGATCCTGAGCCTGTACAAGAAGAGGAAGAAAATAATGATGAACCTAACGACGTTGTGGACACAGCAGATGATGCCGTTAACATTGTGACTGAAGAGAATTATATTGAGGAAAGCGATGACGATAATACTGACCCAATCACCCAGGCTGAAGACGACGTGGATGATGTTGCTCCGGTGTATACTGATGCTGAGACAAATGATGACCCTGAAGACGCAGTTAATGATACAGAGGCACAACCATAATTTATGAAGATGCGGCATTTATTCGTCACCTTTATGGCTATGATGCTAAGCGTGGCCGCTGTTGATGTTTCTGCTTCCGAGACAAACGGTACAATCAATTCATCGTATAAGTTTGCTTGGGGTGAAAATCTTGGCTGGGTCAATATGGCACCTCAGACAGGCGGGGGTCTTTCTATTACCGATTCTGCCGTAACTGGCTATGCGTGGACGAGCGCCGCGGGATGGCTAAATTTTTCCGCCGATGGTGTAACCAATACGAGTGAAGGAGTGCTTGGTGGAAGTGCCTGGTCGTCACAAAAAGGTTGGATTGACTTCACTGGCGTTACTATTAATTCATCTGGTGTATTTACTGGAACTGCAGGCACTGAAGGATCTACCGCTGGTCGTATCAGTTTTGATTGCGACAACTGCGAGGTTCGCACGGACTGGCGACCAGCTTCTGCGCGCACTTCTGACGATGATGACAGTATCGTCAGCTCAGGATCGTCAGGTGGTGGATCATCAAATGAAGCGGACCAAACGACTCCTGACACTGCAGCTACGAATGAAAACAATAACGATGCACAGCCTTCGTTATCAAGCGAGCCTTATCTTGATGCACCCGATCCTAATAACGATCCCATTGGAGATTTTTATCGCGAACTCGACAAGTACGAACCTTCGGCTCGATGGCTGGATAATCATGTAGAAAGTTTTGGTGCGCCACTCACGGTGGAGCCAGATCAGAATGGACTGCTGATTTGGGATTTTTCGACTGGAGCGCAAATTGAAAGCCAAGAGCGTATAGCAGTGATTGTGGAAGTACCAAAAGGAGCTTATGGGGGCAGAATTATTGTTTCCGCTTCACTAGTGGGACCGGACGATGCTGTTGTTTCCGAAAACACCGATGGACACAGAGTCTATGTCATCAATGACGCTATTTTCGACATAACAGCAACCGATGAAGATGGTAAACTCGTTCATAATTTCAAAGAACCTTTGACGATAACCTTAGTGGTGCCGGAACTGTTGCGAGGACGTGACGATCTCAGAGTTTATTGGTCGAGTGAAGAAGTTGATGAGTGGACCCTAGTCGAAGATGTGAGATTTGATGACAAAACGGCCACGTTTGATGTCGATCACCTGACACTTTTTGCTATCATGGCCGTAGCGGAGATGGGCGATAATACTACGGTGTCTACTTTGTCGGATTCGCTCAAGCCGAGCCGTTTCTGGTTATTGGCATTGATACCAGCGTTCTGGTTTTTTATTAGAAGAAGGCATAATAAAAGAACTCAAGGTTAAGGGTTAACGTTGTTAAGTAGTTATGGCAAGAACAAAAAAACAATCTGCGTCTAAGAATGAGAAAAAAGATATCCCGAGCGAGTCTGTAGTTGATGACTCGGAAAGTTTCTTGCCTGCGCCTCATCAACGAGGCACCTTCAGCAAAGGACGGATCTTTGTTGTACTTCTCCTACTTCTTGTAATCATCAGCGGTATTTTCTTTGCTCATCGATCTTATTTCAATCCTGAAGCTGTGGCTAATCGCGAGGCGGAACGTCAGAAGGCGGAAAATGAAGAACTTATTGAAGAAGTTGGCAAATTAATGATTCTTCCGCAAGAAGAGCCGTTAATTTATCAGATTGATGATCCTGAGCTGTTAATGTCTGAACAGCCGTTCTTTGTTGGTGCAGAAGAGGGAGATAAGTTGATAGTTTATCCGAATGCAGCCAAAGCGATTATTTACAGTCAGACTCGTAAGATGATCGTTAATGTTGGTCCGGTTACTTTTGACGAAGGTCAAGTAAGCAACGTTAGAATAGAACCGTCTTCACCTCCACCGCCAGCAACTACATCACCGCAAACAATTTCATCATCTTCTACTCCAGAGGTTGAGGATGAGCAGGAGGTGTCAGATATTGAGGAATAATAAGTAGCCGGTGTTGTATCATTAGTGTACTGGAATTATGCTCAATACATTTCGACCACTCGTTCTGGACGTCATAATTTTCTTAACTGTGGTCGGCACAGCGTTCTTTCTCTATCAAACTTACGGTCCAGTTGTCATGAATTATTTATTTGGCGATCAAAAGGTCGGAATGCTAGTAAGAGATATTGGAGTAACCGTCAGCATAGCTGATTCGCCAGAAGAACGTAGTCAGGGTTTGTCCGGAGTTGAATCGCTGGCCGCTCACGAGGGAAAACTATTTATTTTTGATAAAGAAGGAGAATACGGTTTTTGGATGAAAGATATGCAGATACCACTCGATATCATCTGGATTAATAATGAGCGTCGTATTGTGCACATTGAGGAAAACGTATCACCTAAATCTTATCCGGCCATTTATGGTTCACCTGAACCGGCCCGATTTGTCTTAGAGGTTAATGCATTCTTCGCTTCTACTTTTAGAATTAACGAAGGGGACACAATAACTATCCCGTCTGGTTACCTGCCGGCTGACCTGCAAGCAGAGTAAATGCGTCGCACGTCCTGACTAGTGCATTCTTGCGGCTTACAATAAAATATTGTAGAATATTTATGTTCGATGGTCGCCTTTTTGCACTTATGTGCGAAGGGGAGGAAAGTCCGGACATACCCGCGCTTGGCGCGGAGTAGGGTAGCAGGTAATACCTGTCGTGGGTAACCACAGGGATGCGAGCAGAGACGCTGATGCCGAGAGGCTAGGGTTCCTTCGGGAATAGTTTCGTCGAAAGGCGGAAGTGAAACGGCAAAATTCCTACTCGTATGCAAGGCCGTATCTTTGTGTGATTCATATGAGCACACAAATTTGAGCCGCAAGAGGTGGCTGGCGACAGTCATCCTAGGTATATGACCATCGTCCAGCCCTGCTTTTGCCAGCAGTTTCGCACAAAATCACCAACACGTGGTATGGCAAAAGCAGGGCTGGATCACAAAATCCGGCTTATGAACAAACAAAACCCCCGAAAGGGGGTTTTGTTTTATTTGAACGTGTTAAAATCGATGGATACTAGGGAGGTAAATTTAGTAGTAGTTGTTTTATGCATAATTCATTCCATCCAAATCAGGTCAGTGAACAGACTGATCCACTTTCACGCCGACTCAGTTATTTAGCTTCGACAATTTTAGCTATTGTATTTGGACTCTCGCCATTACTTTTCTTACCTACTCTTTACATCAGTAACGGAACAGGAAAGTTTTTAATTGTTCTTACGGGTATTGCACTGGCGGTATTCTTTTTTGCACTGGCGATTTTACGTGAAGGCAGATTAACAGTGCATGTGCCGCTAGGTATATTTGCATTGTGGGTTGTCGCAGGAGTGACTTCTCTAGCTGCCTTTTTTTCCGGTGATCAAAACGACGCCTTCTTTGGTAATGGCTTTGAAAGCTATACGGCCGCGTTCACGATTATGCTTGCTCTCGTGGCCCATACCTCTTGGGTGTTGGCCGGAAAAAAACAAGCAGTGATACGTCTCTATGCCTTCCTGATTTTTTCTGCCTTAGTTTTGTCCGCTTTCCACATAGCCCGATTGTTCTTGGGGGCGGGAGCGATGTCTTTTGGCTTTTTTGATTCCGCCACTGCTTCTCCGATTGGCGGTTGGAACGGATTAGCTATCTTCTACGGATTAATCATTATCCTGTCGCTAACTGCGCTCTTGCAGTTGCCACTCGCTGGAGCGGGACGCTTCATCATAATGTTTTCCTCCCTCCTGGCCTTGGGAATGCTTGCTATCATCAACTTCACTACCATTTGGTATGTGTTGTTTGGAGTATCGATTTTGATACTTATCTACGCACTCGTTAAGAATCGTTGGTTGTCTGACTCGGCTTCAGCCGGTTCTTCTAGTGATGGTGTCAACCAACTATCGTCCATATTAATGGCTTCTATCGTGGCTCTGTTTGCCATTGTGTTTATTGTTGGCGGTGCTCGGATGGGAACAATGATATCGGATCCTTTGGGTGTGAGTTTTGTCGAGGTGCGACCATCCTTTATGTCGACAATGGAACTGACTGAGACAACTTTTGCCGAAGATTTATTCTTTGGGGCTGGACCGAACCGCTTCTCAGATGTTTGGCGTCTACATAAGGATCCGAGCATCAACCAGACTATCTTCTGGGATACACAATTCGACACCGGCTACAGTTATATGTTGACGTCGATTATCGGTACTGGCCTCTTTGGGTTACTTGCCTGGGCACTCTTCATAATCGTTTGGTTATGGTCAGCAATACGCTTCTTGTTGAAAGCCGGAAATATCGACCAATTTTGGTACTTTGTTGGCTTGTCATCTTTGATCGCAAGTGCGTATCTATGGGGGATGTGTTTCTTCTATGTTCCGCCGCCAGCCATTCTAGTGCTTACCGCGCTAACTACAGGTATCTTTTTGGCCATCACCACCAGATTGAATCCTGGATGGAAATTTGATCTCTCTGTATCTCGTCATCGTGTTCATGGTTTTGCGTTGATTCTATTTTCAGTCGTTACTGTTTCAGCACTAGGTGGAGCGATGTTCCTGACAGGAAAGCAGATTCTGGCCTTTTACGAATTCAATTCTGCTTTAGCCAATGTCCAAGAAGGTGACCCGCTGTCTAAACTTGAAGAAGGTATCGGAAAAGCGTTTTCAACTTACGACAATGACATCTTTGCCGGACAACTAGCTTTCTACCAGTTGTTGCATATGCGTTCGTTGCTACAGAATGAGGCGCCTACTGCTGAAGATCAACAAATTTTCCAGGATGCTGCCGCTAAGGGAGTAAATGCCGCACGTTTGGCCGTAGAAAGAGATGCTACTGATCCTCGTAACTATCAATTACTCGGGCAGATATATTCCGTATTGGCTTTGGTGGGAGTAGAAGGAGCCAAAGATCGAGCGGATGAATCTTTTGAAGCCGCTCGTCGCTTTGATCCACAGAACCCATTGCTATATATGCTTAAAGCCGAATTGGCTTTGCAAGGAGAAGATACTGCGGCCGCGAGACAAGCAGCTGAGGAAGCTGTCCGAATCAGACCGGCTTACACGGAAGCATTGTACTTGCTGACCCAGCTTGATATTAATGACGGGAACATTGATGCAGCAATAAATCGCACAGTCGGTTTGATTCAACTTGAACCACAAAACCCAGCACGTCGCTATCAGTTGGGAGTTCTTTTAGCTTCTGCGGATCGACTTGATGAAGCGATAATTGCTCTCGAGCAGGCAGTGACTCTTGATCCACAATATGCCAATGCCCGTTACTTCTTGGCGATGGGATACGCAGAAAAAGGTCGTAATGAAGAGGCTATTGAACAGCTTACAATTGTCCGTTCTCTAAACGAATCAAACTCAGTTGTTGACGAACTAATCGAACGTTTGCGTCGCGGCGAGTCATTATCGGCAACCAATCAAGATACTGTGTCAGAGCGCAATCCAGATGATGGCAGTGTAGTCGCTGAAGATCTAGAAGGAGGATTGGTCACCACCCCTAATCCTCTTCAAGAGGACACAACACCAGGTGAAGGAGCTAGCCAGTAGTAATTATTGTTGTGAAAGATAGCCTACGCTCTACCAACTTATGCATCTAGAGATCATCCAAAACATCATAAGCAGCCACAAAAGATTATGGTGCGTCAGATGATAAATATAGTCTATCGAGAAGTACGCGGCTTACACCAAGCCGCGTATATCTTGGCGCTTTTTGCCTTAGCGTCGCAGCTTTTAGCGTTGCTTAGAGATCGACTCCTAGCCCATCACTTTGGTGCCGGCGCCGAGTTGGATATTTATTACGCTGCTTTCCGCATTCCGGATCTGCTGTTCGTATTAATCATTTCGGCATCGTCGGTTTACGTGTTGATCCCATTTGTGTCTGGGGCTGTAGCTAACGGAAATAAACTTGAGGCCCGACGTCTTCTGTCGCAAGTTTTTTCTCTTATCTTCCTGGTTTACACCGTCGTGGCTGTAACAACTTTCATTTTTGTTCCGTCTATATTGTCTGCCTTGTTTCCAAACATTCAGGATCAAGATACTTTAGTGGTTCTCACGCGCATTTTGTTGTTGCAGCCATTTCTCCTTGGTATATCTGGACTTTACGGAGTGATTACGCAGCTAGCTCACAGATTTGTGGTGTATGCGCTTTCGCCACTTTTGTACAATGCCGGAATTATTATTGGTATTTTGTTTTTTTATCCAACCTTCGGTTTGGCAGGGTTGGGGTGGGGAGTAGTGTTGGGCGCGGTACTGCATTTCTTGGTGCAGTGGCCGCTAGTGCGACATAGTGAGTTGCGTATCAATTTTGATTTTGATTTTGACTGGTCAAGACTCCGATCGGTTTTAGCGATATCAGTTCCTCGGTCACTGGCTCTATCAATGCAACAGTTAGTTCTGCTGGCTCTCGTCGCTTTGGCGGGCACTATGGCAACTGGTTCAATTGCCATTTTCCAATTTGCTTATAACTTACAGTCTGTGCCGCTTGCGATTATCGGAGTTTCTTACTCGGTTGCCGCTTTTCCATTATTGGCGGAGTTATATTCAAGTGCCAACCGAGAAAAGTTTGCCCTCCACGTATTGACAGCACTTCGGCATATTATTTTTTGGTCAGTGCCAGCAATCGCTCTTATCTTGGTTCTTCGTGCGCAGCTAGTACGAGTAGTTTTAGGTAGTGGTGAGTTTGACTGGACAGACACCAGACTAACCGCTGCTGTGTTGGCTTTACTCTCGCTCTCACTAGTCGCTCAGGCAATATATCTTGTAGTGGTTCGAGCTTTTTATGCTGGTGGCCGTACCAGAATACCTTTCTACGGCACTTTGATCGGCTCTGTTTTGGCCATCGCCTCTGCCTACGGTTTCCTACTTTTGTATATGGCTCATACAGAAGCCCGTACTGTTATCGCTTCATTTATGCGTCTGGATGGAGTTTTTGGTAGCGAGGTATTAGCTATAGCCTTCGGCTATTCTTTGGCCACCATTTTACAAACTGTGGTGTTGACCTGGTTGATGGGTAGAGTGTTTGATATTCCGCTTCGTACTATTGTCCGTCCGCTCGTCCTCGCTTTTTGTGCCGCCACTGTTGGTGGACTGGCGGCTTACGTAACATTAAATTTTATAGTCGAAGGCATTGATCAGGAACGCTTTTTGGGTGTTTTGATCCAAGGTGTTTTGGCTGGTATAGCTGGTGTTGTTGGTACAGTCATCACATATGCTTACTTCAAGAGTCGAGAGTTGCACGAGATCTACACTTCTTTCCATAAGAAGATTTTGAAGACCGACATCGTAGCTCCTCAGGAAGAAGTGTTCTAACAATTAAATGATGGGCGCGGCGAAGCCGCGCCCATCATTTGGACCTTAATATACTGCGTTTTTCGTGGTAGAGTGACGCGCAATGGAAATACGTAATTTCGGCATTATTGCTCACATTGATCACGGCAAATCTACGCTGGCTGATCGAATGCTTGAGGTCACCAAAACTGTCGAGACCCGCAAAATGAAAGACCAGGTGCTTGATTCAATGGAGCTTGAGCGTGAGCGTGGTATCACGATCAAAATGCAGCCGGTGCGAATGAATCATAGTTACGAGGGGACAGAATACGTCCTTAACCTGATCGACACACCTGGGCATATCGACTTTTCATATGAGGTCTCGCGCGCTCTACGAGCTATTGAGGGAGTTTTGTTGTTGGTGGACAGTACACAAGGGGTTCAGGCCCAAACTCTAACCACCTTGCAAATGGCAAAGGATTTAGGTCTAGTGATTATTCCAGTACTGACAAAAATCGATGTACCTCATTCGAGGGTTAAAGAAGTGGGGGAGGAATTGTGTAAGCTGTTAGGTTGTGATGAATCTGACATTATTTGTGTCTCTGGGAAAACCGGCGAAGGAGTATCTGCGTTACTCGATGCTATTTGTGTACGCATTCCACCACCTCGTGCTTCAGAAGCTGGTGTAAATCGAGGACTCATTTTTGATTTTCAATATTCTAATCATCGAGGCATCATTATCTATTTGCGAGTTTTTGATGGGACCCTTAAAAAGGGAGACGCTTTACGCTTCGTGGTAGGCAAGAGGAACTTTACCGCGCTTGAAGTTGGCGTGCTTGTGCCGCAGGAGCTGCCAACCAACTCATTGGAAGCAGGGGAGATCGGATACATTGTGACCGGAATTAAAGAGGCTGGTATCGCCAACGTGGGAGATACCATTACTCTTGAAAAGGGTAATGCCGAAGCAATTGCCGGTTATTCCGAACCTCAACCAGTGGTGTGGGCCAGTGTTTTTCCGGATAGTCAGGATGATTTTACTATTTTGCGGCAGGCGTTGGACAGGTTGCGTCTATCAGATTCTTCATTGTCGTACGAAGAAGAATCGTCAGGTGTACTTGGTCGCGGTTTTCGTTGCGGCTTCTTAGGAATGCTTCATATGGAAATTGTGACCGAACGCTTGCGTCGGGAATTTGATATAGAAATTATCATCACTTCCCCCTCTATCTCGTACGAAATCACTAGTCCGAGCGGTGAAATACAAAATGTCTATGCGGCTTCACGTTTTCCTGATTATGGTGCCAACGTAACAGTACGCGAACCGTGGATACTAGGCCAGATCATTACTCCGGGAGACTTCATGGGTAATATATTGACTCTATTATACGAACACGAGTCTAGTGTGATTGATACAGAAGTGTTTGGCGATGGTAGAACATTACTAACCATCGAGATGCCGCTTCGTGAATTGATGCGTGGTTTTTTCGATAGATTAAAAAACAGCTCTAGCGGCTACGCTTCTCTGTCTTATGAGATTGCTGAAATGCGTCCAGCTGACGTAGCTAGGTTGGATATTTATGTGGCAGAAGAATTAGTGCCAGCTTTTTCACGCGTGATCGGTACTCGTCGTATTGAAATAGATGCGCGGGCTTTGGTGGAAAAGTTATATAAGACCTTACCTCGACAGCAGTTTGTCACTAAGATTCAAACAAAAGCCCTAGGTAGATTCATTGCGTCCAAAACACTGTCGGCTATGGGTAAGGATGTTACGGCCCATCTCTATGGCGGTGATGTTAGTAGAAAGAACAAACTGCTCGATAAACAGAAAAAAGGGAAAAAGAAGATGTTGGAACGTGGTCGCGTCCAGATACCTCAAGAGGTCTTTATGAAGATGATTAAAGAGGACTAGGACTCTTCCTAGAGTCCAATGCCGGCAGAGAAGCTAAAGACCATACTAATAACTATTAATATAGCGATTATAATCCAGGCCCATTTGATGGCTGACTTTGTGCGCTTGTGGTACAGCAAACTCATAATGTTAAAATATTAACACATGTCTCTCTTACGTAAAAAAAGCTGGTGGCAACAGATTGTCAGGTCACCGATAGCAATAATCTTTTTGCTTGGGCTATCTATAATGTTCGCCTTTGCAGTACATGACAGATATGTAGTAGAGAGGGATATGGCTGATCGTCGAGCAAAGAGCGAAGCAGAGCTAGAACGGGAAACGGATCGTCGCAGTGAACTTGAAAAGAAAGTGGAAAAACTGAATTCAGAGCAGGGGATTGAGTCTGAGATCAGGAAGAACTTTGATGTAGCTCGCGAGGGTGAGACGGTGGTAGTTTTGGTTGAAGAGGATCGTTCAATGATTGAACCTCTTCCTCTGTCGTCTCAAAAATTACCCATTTGGCGACGTTTTTTGAACTTTATTATTCCGTGGTAAAATATTCTCTATATGCATAATGTAACCATCTACAGCACACCAAGTTGTCACTTTTGCCACGCTGCCAAAGAGTTTTTTAACGAAAATAAGATAGCTTTCACTGAACACGATGTGGCTTCTGATCTCGAGAAAAGGACGGAGATGATAGAAATGACTGGACAGATGGGTGTGCCTGTCATCAAAATCGATGATGACATCACTGTTGGTTTCGACGAAGACCACATCAAGCAGTTGTTGGGAGTTTAATTCAAAAGCACAAATATAAAATGAGCACCCACCGGGTGCTCATTTTATATTTGTGCCCTCATCCGGAATCGGACCGAAATCTTACCCTTAGGACGGGTCTGCTCTATCCATTGAGCTATAAGGGCGTATTGATCGTGGATGATATAATACCCCGTATATGCAAACAGACAACAGCGATTTGAAACGCGTCTTAGATAGACAAAATGAGTTATTGGAAGACAACAACAAGATTCTTCATAAATTGCATCGCTACGAATTAATAAACTTTTGGTCAAAAATGGTTTGGTTTGCGCTTTTGATCGGCGTACCTTTTGCACTCTACTACTATGTGCTAGAGCCTTACTTCGAGGCGTTCGGATCGTCGTATGAGACGTTCAATGCCGGCATTCAGGAGATTCCTGGCATTAAGTCATTTGAAGAGTTCATGAAGGCCTACCAGGAAAGTCAAAATAAGTAGGTTGGTATAAAGAAGAGTCGGCAAATGTATGGCAGGCTCGACCCCGGATAGCGGCTATTTTGTTTCGTTGCACTCACAAAATAGACTCGCTTCCTTGGTCGGCGAGTCGTAGTTTTACTGACTATGAATGTCAGTAAAACATACTCCGTCGCTTCGGGCCTGCAGGGAAGCCAAGCAGTTGGCTTCCTCCCCAAGCACACATACGAAAAAAGTCTGGCTTCGTAGCCAGACTTTTTTCGTATGTGTGCTTGGGGGCAGGCTCGAACTGCCGACCCTTCCCTCTTCAGGGGAATGCTCTACCAACTGAGCTACCCAAGCATCCTCTGCCGTTTAGGCCCTTGGATTATACTGGTTTTTGGTCATTTTTCAAATACACAAAGGCATACTAGACAGGGCTGTTGACCAAGGCTATAATCGCATCAATGAGGACAACCAACACAATTTCCACTTGGAGCAGTTTCTGCTCATCCTCGTCGATTTCTAATCCGCAGTAGGAGATGGCTTTTGTGTAGAGAATACGAAATCCGCCTCCTCCGGCGGATTTTTGGTTCGTAAGAGAGGACGGTTCTTTAGAGGAGACAGACGATGAGTGAGTCACTAGTTCTTGATGAAATGCAGGAGCGGATTAAAAATCTGGCTGCTTCTGGGAAATACAACGGACAGTTGGTCGCAGCCTTGCAAGATTTCGGTTACGAAATAATCGATAACCCGATACTTGGAAAAGGTGTCAGTGTTAGTACTGACGGCGAGCGAGTGGTTTGCTACCATCCAGAGCTGACCGATCAAAAAGAAGCCGCCGATCCTCCTTGAGGACCGGCGGCTATTTTTTTTTATTTATCCTTTACAGCATTGCTGCGCACTTTGAGACGCGTGCTTCTGTCTTTATCAACCTTAGGTAACACAATTTCAAGGAATCCGTGTTTTTCTTTGGCTTCTGCTTCATCGATAACTACTTCTTCCGGCAAAAGTAAGGTGCGAGCAAAACCGCCCCAGAAAAGCTCACGATGATAGTAGTCATCACCAGCTGCTTCACGCACTTCTTCTCGGCGGCCACGAATAGTTACCATATCGCGGGTGATGGCAATATCTAGGTCATCAGGAGACACTCCAGCGACCAAGGCACGGATTACTATAGAATCTGGAGTCTGGTACATATCAACCGGCAATTCACCTTCTTCGACAACTTCCTCAATTGGTGACTGACCAGGCCATGCGGACTCATCTTGGTAGGTTTCATCAGCCTCAAGATCGCGACTCTGATCTAAGATCTCGTCGTATTCATCCTGTCGGGAAACGCCAGTTAGTCTTTCTAAAAAAGAGATTTTTTTCATATTTTACCTACGGATTCGAAAGCGAAGGTGACGAAGCTCGAGTTGTTTAACTTTTTCAAACAAGAAAAACAATCCGATTGTGAGAATCCAAACGACAAGAAAGACGCTTAGGATCCGTTCGCCATCAGCATCCATTATAAAAAGGTTGAATAGCGAGTGCAATACTATCGCAACTAACAACCCAAGGGTACCGGCAAACAATTTAATGATATCTTTCTTGTAAAATGCTAATGCTAGAAATACTCCGATAGCACCAGAGGCTAGAACATGAAGCAGTGTAGCTCCTAAGAAACGGAAGTTGCCAGTGATGATACCGCCCGATAGATCGCCAGAAACGATTGGATTCCAAATAAACAAAGCATTTTCAAGTGCCGCAAAGCCGAGCGCGATTGTGATCATATAAACAATGTAGTCGATCGGCTCATCGACTTTCTTATGCCAAAGAACGACCATTAAGGCAATGGCGTATTTAAGAGTCTCTTCTATGATTACCCAGACGGTGATCAGGGTTGCTCCCGTAAAAAGACTGACGGCAAGTTTCTGAAGGGGTAGGGCAAGCGGCACTACGGCCATTCCAGCAATAAAGGTTCGTATGATTAGTCCTGTCGGCTCAGGTTTTTTGTTGTCCTCTCTGAGCCAAAACCAAAGCCAAAAAATTGCAGGTAAAACCCCGCCTAAGATTGCGATAGTAAGGTTAACGAACTCCATCTCCTACATTATAGGGTTTGCTGTCAGGGTTCAGGGATTTGTATGGGGACAGAAAACGGCGCGGCCAAA
>Ga0209542_10010822_pt1 | contig 16339 bp, 9 predicted proteins | sample RifCSPhighO2_01_FD_184028 | JGI IMG/M metagenome (GOLD analysis project Ga0209542, IMG submission 184028) | Soil microbial communities from Rifle, Colorado - Rifle CSP2_plank highO2_0.1 (SPAdes) (version 2) | ecosystem: Environmental > Terrestrial > Deep subsurface > Rock core/Sediment ...
AGGCTTAGCTTTTATTGATACAAAAACTGATTATGAAAGCAATGAAATTTCGCGGATTTAAAGCCCAGATGATTTTGGAAGGTACCAAAACATCCTCCCTTCGGCTTTTTGATGATAAAAATTTGACGAAGGAAGACGACCTTGAACTTATAAATTTTGATACAGGCCAACCTTTCGCATATGCAAAAATAACAGAGATTATTGAAAAACCACTTGGCGAGATAACTGACCAAGACCTTATAGGTCATGAGTCTTTTGGGAGTAAAGAGGATATGTATGCAAGTTTGAGGAAATACTATACCGATGTTGATGCAACTACTCCAGCAAAGATTGTCCGCTTTAAGGTAGTGGCTAAATCTTAGCAGGTGGTAGGCTCATGCCGTCTATTGCTATTTTCTGCCAATGGGTGTACGCTATAGCCATTACATATATGCCTCATTTTAACAGAGACAATCGAGGAGGTGGGGGAAAGTTCGGCAAAAAGAGCTTTGGCGGCCGAGATAGCCGACCCAAAATGCACGACGCAACCTGCAACAAGTGCGGGAAGCGGTGCCAAGTACCTTTTCGCCCCACAGGCGAAAGACCCGTTTATTGCAGTGATTGCTTTGAAAAAGAACGGGGTGATTCCATGCCCGCAAGAAACGAAGGGCGGGGTTTTGGTCATAAAGACAGAGATAGCTTTCATTCGGAAGAGAGACGCATGTATTCTACAACGTGTGATACCTGCGGCAAAAAGTGCGAAGTGCCTTTTATGCCTAGCGAAGGCCGGAAAACATATTGCAAAGAATGTTTTGATAATGGCGCGGTGGGTGAACACAAAAATAGGGATGCGCGCATAAATGTGAATAACAATAACACCGCCAGTAAAACCCCTGATGCATACAAAGGACAATTGGAAGCACTCAATAAGAAATTAGATGAAATTTTGAATATCCTTGCGCCAAAAAGCGCAGATAAGCCGGTAAAGAAAAAGCCTGTAAAAAAAGCGGTAGTTACCAAAAAGACAAAGAAAAAATAAAAGAGCCCACAAACGCGCGGGTTTCTTTTTTACTCAAAATGGAGTATGGTTACGCGATGCCGCGTGAAGATGTAATTGCACGATTTGAAGAAGTGTCATTTGAGTACGGTCACAAACACCCTATTTTAAAAGAGGTATCTTTTTCGTTGCGCGGCGGTTCTAAAAGCGCATTGATGGGGCAAAACGGCGCTGGTAAAAGCACACTCTTTGCGCTCATAACAGGTGCATTGAAACCTGATTCGGGCGCTATTCATATTCTAGAAGGTCTGACGATCGCAACCGCGAGGCAGGTGATTTTGCGTGAGCAAGCGGATCTTTCGGTGCGCGAGTTTTTTGAGAAAAGTTTCGCGCAAAAAGTATATGATATTGATCCGCGTATTGACGCGGTGCTCGAAGTGGTGCACGTAACCGCACCCAAAGATAAAATAATTAAATCGTTTTCTGGCGGTCAGCAGGCGCGTTTGCTGTTGGCGGCCGCGCTCATTCAAGACCCCGATTTGCTTTTGCTTGATGAGCCGACCAATAATTTGGATGAGGCGGGGATTTTGCACTTGACCAGATTTTTAGTTGATTACAAAAAGACTTGCGTGGTTATTTCACATGATGCAAAATTTTTAAACGCGTTTACCGACACTGTGTTGTATCTTGATGTTTTTACGCGGGTGATTGAGAAATATGCGGGTACTTATTTTAATGTGGTTAAAGATATTGCGGCGCGCGTAGAACGCGAAAATAAGAAAAACGCACAGCTCGCAAAAGAAATTCAGGAAAATAAAGAGAAGGCAAACTTTTTTGCGCATAAGGGAGGTAAGATGCGCAACGTAGCAAAGAAAATGCGAGATAAAATTGAGGTTATGGAAGACGAACAGGTAGATACACGCCAGGAAGATAAAACAATTCGCTCGTTTCAGATTCCCGCCCAAGAAGATATCACGGGCGATATTGCTCGTATTACTTCCTATACCACAATACAAAACCATGCACAGGTTTCACATGTGGCCGATATTAAGCTTCGAAGAAAATATCATCTGTTGATCAAAGGCCCCAATGGTATCGGCAAAACTACTTTACTTGAGGCATTGGCTTCAGGCAAAGCAAAAGGCATGACTATTACGCCTGAAGTGCGGGTGGGATATTATCGCCAAGATTTTTCAACGCTGAATTTTGAGGATACGGTTTATGAGTCATTGATGGCGGTTATGGACGTAAAATTGGAAGATGTGCTTCGTGGAACGGCGGCGCGATTTTTGATTACACCAGAATTGATGCATATGAAAATAGGATTGCTTTCGGAAGGACAGAAGGGGTTGGTAGCGTTTGCGCGTTTAGTGTTACTCAAACCAGGATTGCTTATTTTGGACGAGCCGACCAACCATATAAATTTTCGTCATGTGCCGGTTATTGCGCGCGCGCTCAATCAGTATGAAGGCGCTATGATTTTGGTGAGCCACGTGCCAGATTTTGTGGCGCAAATTCGCATTGATGAGATACTTGATCTGGAATAAAAAAACGGGGCATCTTGCGGTGCCCCGGCTTAACTATGTGGTCTAGAATCTTTTCTTGGCTTCTTTTAACCTAAGCGCCGCCTCCACAGCGCTGTTGATAACCTCCGGATCAATAGGGCACGCTCGGAGCTCTTCCGCTCCGGGGGCGTTCGTTTTCCCTATGAGGAAAAACGAAATTAATGCTCCGACGAAGGTTATTACTCCTCCGGTAAGCATGCACGGCCAAAAGTAGGGGCTGGCAAATTTTACCAAGAACGCCGTTGCCAGAACTATAGAAACCCCGGACCAAGCCGCTCCCGAGAGGATAAAGAGCGGTAGATTACTGTCTGCCGCCATCGGTTTTGTTTTGCTCCCAAAGTAATTCAGAAGCCACAATATCGGGACAACAAGTCCCAACATTGCTAACACGACTGGCACGTAGATATCCACGAATATTTCTAAGACAACCCCCGCCAAGCCCTCCACCTTTGGGTATGGGTGGAGGTAATTGGTCACGAACGTTGTAATAAAAAAACCAACAAAGACCCACCCCAGGACGTTAAGCAACTTCTCTCGACGTGTCATTTTCCTCTCCTTTTTTTACCCCAGCCTGCCTTGTGGTCAGGACTTTCAGGATATTCAAAGATTCTGATAGTATTGTATACTATTATATAGTTTATGTCAAGTTTTTGTAGATCAGACAGCCATATTTGCTCAGAGCATAAAAAACTCCCAATCCGAACGATTAGGAGGAAGGCTGGGGGATTTTTTAGTGACTATGACGAATGGGTTGGTAGTTTTAGGATACTTAACAAGTCGTCGTGGATAAGACCATTGCTTGCAACCAATGACTTTGAGAATGGATGCCATGGGTTGCCCTCGAGGTCTGTAACTTTTCCTCCCATTGTTTTGAGAATCAATCCTGCCGCCGCGTGATCAAACGGCTCTGGTGCGGGGTGCACATAGCCGTCAATTTCTCCCGTTACAACCGCCATCATGCTCGCCGTACAACAGAGCCGAATTTGGGGGTACCGTGTGTGGCGGGTAAGAATATTAAAAATGGAAGTTGTAAGGCGTGGGTCTTTTTTATTGTGATCTGTCCAGACGGAGCACTCTTTTAACGTGCTTCGTTTGCTTACACCTATTGGCAACGACATTTGACTAAGCAAGAAGTCAGATTGATTTGCCTGTACCTGTTTTCCATCTGTCAGGAACATCTGCCTCTTTCTCGGAAGATATACTACGCCTGCTTTCGTGCGACCGCTCTGCATATAGGCTATAGAGATACCCCAGTTATCATCCTGCCTGAAAAAGTTCCACGAACCATCCAAAGGATCAACTAACCATCCCTTTTTTATATCTTTTAGTTCTCTCTCTTCGGAGGAATAGGAAATAGATGGACAGTTTGTTTCTAGACAATGACGAATTATGGCATCTGAATCAAGATCTGCACTGGTTAAAAAATCCTTGTGAGTTAGCAGATCTCTCGCGTGCTTTTGTGTGTTAAGGAGCACTGCTCCGGATATTCTTGCGGCTGATTCCATGTCATAAAGGAGCTCTTTTGCATTTTTCATGCTTATACCTCCGATGCTGTATTTTCTTCACTTGTAACATTTTGAAGTATATATGGCAATGGCAACTTGATAGGATTATGAAAGTCTGCTAATTTTGAAGCATGGAATTACAGCACTCGAAAATACTTGTTACGGGCGGAGCGGGATTTTTGGGCTCGTTTGTGGTAGAAAATCTTTTGGCTCGCGGTGTACCGAGGGAGAGCATTTCTATTCCGCGACAAAATGAATATGATTTGCGGAAATGGGAGAATTGCCAAAAAGTTGTAGAAGGGCAAGAATTGGTTATTCATTTGGCGGCGAATGTGGGAGGCATCGGCTACAATCGTGAACATCCCGGGGCTCTTTTTTATGACAACATTATGATGGGTACGCAGATGATGGAAGCTTCTCGGCAGGCAGGCGTAAAAAAATTCGTGGCGGTAGGCACGGTATGCGCGTATCCTAAATTTACGCCCGTGCCATTTAAGGAAGACGATCTATGGATTGGGTATCCGGAAGAAACAAACGCGCCTTATGGTCTCGCAAAAAAAATGCTTTTGGTGCAGGCGCAGGGATATCGCACGGAGTACGGCTTTGACGCGATTTATCTTTTACCTGTAAATTTATATGGTCCGCGTGATAATTTTGATCCAAAAAGCTCGCATGTAATCCCCGCGCTTATCAGGAAAGTGAGCGAGGCGAAAAAAGAACATAAGCCCTTTATTGAGGTGTGGGGTACGGGAAGCGCGAGCAGGGAGTTTTTATATGTGGAAGACGCGGCCGAAGCCATTGTGCTTGCCGCCGAAAAATTCGATGGTCCCGAGCCGGTAAATGTGGGGGCGGGCATGGAAATTACTATAAAGGATTTGATAGAGACGATTTGCAAAGTCATGAATTATGAAGGAGAGATTCATTGGGACAGTTCCAAACCCGATGGCCAGCCGCGCCGCATGCTTGATGTATCCCGTGCCGAAACGTTTTTCAGCTTTCGCGCAAAAACAAGTTTTGAGGAAGGATTACAGAAAACAATTGAATGGTATGCTCAACAAGGAACTCATTAACTACTTCGACCAAGAAGCGGAGAAACGTGATGCGTGGAGAGCGCAGAATTGGTATTATCACGCAGTGCTTCTCAAACTGATGCGATTTATTGTGCCCGAAGGAGAAACGGTATTGGAACTCGGATCGGGAACGGGTGATCTTCTCGCTGATATAAAACCTTCTCGTGGTGTGGGTATAGACATGAGCGTTAAGATGGTTGAAGTCGCCGCTCAAAAATATCCTCATTTAGAATGGAAGACCGGAGATGCGGCGGAAGTAGTGCTTGGTGAAAAATTTGATTATGTAATACTATCTGATCTTGTAGGATATCTTGATGATATTGATCGTCTTTTTGCGTCCCTTGAACGTGTGTGTAATGAACACACACGTATTGTGATAACGTATTACAATTATATATGGGAACCATTCCTGCGCCTTGCGGAATTTTTGCGCATAAAATCGCGTCAGCCTCTTCAAAATTGGCTTTCCGCGCGCGATATTGAAAACTTGCTCACGCTTGGTGGTTTTGAGGTGGTAAAACATGGAAAAAAAATGATTTTCCCTTTGTACATTCCACTGTTTTCTACGTTTCTTAATGGGCTTGTGGTGAATTTACCTCTTGTTTCTACGTTAGGGCTTATACAATATGTGGTGGCGCGGCCTGTTTCTCGTGACAAAAAAGAATATTCCGTATCAGTTGTGGTTCCTGCGCGAAATGAACGCGGCAACATCAGAGGAGCGGTGGAGCGCATGCCACAGTTTGGCACCTATCAGGAAATTATTTTTGTGGAAGGTGGATCTGCTGATGGTACTTATGAAGAAATAGAACGCATTGAAAAAGAGTACGCGGGCCGTAAAAATATCCGTTTTGTAAAACAGGATGGCAAAGGAAAAGGGGACGCGGTACGAAAAGGTTTTTCCATGGCGAAGGGTGAAATATTAATGATCCTTGATGCCGACTTGACCGTGCGTCCGGAAGACTTGCCGAAGTTTTACCGCGCGATTGCTTCCAGTAAGGGTGAGTTTATAAACGGCTCGCGGCTTGTCTACCAGCTTGAAGACGATTCAATGCGTTTTTTGAATATTCTCGGCAATAAGTTTTTTAGCATCGCGTTTACCTGGCTTTTGGGACAGCGCTTGAAAGATACGCTCTGTGGCACCAAAGTTCTTTTTAAAAAGGACTACGAAAAAATTGCAAAAGGCAGAGCGTATTTCGGTGATTTTGATCCATTTGGCGATTTTGATTTACTGTTTGGAGCGGCAAAACTCAATTTGAAAATCGTGGAAATTCCCGTGCGGTATCAGGCACGTACGTATGGTTATACGAATATCCAGCGATGGAAGCATGGCTGGATATTACTTAAAATGACCTTGTTTGCCATGTGGAAGATAAAATTTATATAATGGCAGATATGAAACTCATTATCCCGCCGCGGCATTTAATGACAAAAACGAACGATGAGGATCCGGTATTTTTTCATTATTATCCGATTGCGCGCATTGTGTATCGGAAGCGTTTGAAAAACACTCTCTCCCTTATTCCAGAAGGAAAAAAATACAAGAATGTCCTTGAAATCGGATACGGCTCTGGTATCTTTTTGCCTACACTTGCAGAACTTGCTGAAACCGTCACTGCCCTGGACATTCATCCGGAAACGGAAGCGGTGGGGAAACTTCTTGATTTTTATCACATACGCAATCGTGTCAAGTTGATTTCCGGTGATATTATGAACATGCCGTTTGAAGATAGTGTGTTTGACTGTTGTGTGATAGTGAGTACGCTAGAAAATATTGAAAATTCAGAACAGGCAGTTTCGGAAATCGCGCGCGTGGTAAAACCCGGCGGTGATATTATTATTTCGTTTCCGGTTGAAAATTTTATAACAGATGCGCTCTTTCGCATCGCGGGGGAAGATCCGCGAAAAATTCATCCATCAAACCATCGCTATATTTTGGAATATCTCAAAAAGAATTTTACCGTGACGCGCAGCATTCATTTTCCATCCTTTGTTCCCTTGAACATGTCCTTGTATGTCTCGTTACATTGCCGGAATGATGTGTTGAAATAAACTGGCGATGGGTCAAAGGAAAGTCGTTTTCCAAAAAGACCACCCCCTCTCCGCAGCTCCTGTTCGGAAATCGCTTTCCTTTAGCTACCACTTGATACCCATCATTGAATTATGATGAAAACGGAAAAAATTCTCCTCTTGTCTATCATAAGCATAAAAATACTACTGGTGCTTACTGTGTTTTTTTTGTTTGGCATGGATCGTTTTGTGTGGGCCGACACTCAGCACTATGCAAGCATGGGACGAAATATATTTCTTGGTCATGGGTTCGGGTTTATGGGTGAAGATGGTTTGACGTTTGAACAAACAACGGCATTTATGCCGCTGTATCCGGTCGTTCTTGGTTTCTTTTCTTTGTATGTGCCCTATGGCTTTGTGATGGTGGCGCTTTTGCAGGCTGTCGTGGGGGGGTTGAGTGCTCTTTTTGCATATCGCATTGGAGCATTCTTTCTTTCTCAAAAAGCGGCTGTGGTAGTCGCGGTTCTCTTTGTGTTTGAACCGCTTATTTCCGCTATTCATATTCTCATGATGCCGGAGACATTTTTTGTGCTTTTTGTTCTTGCCTTTTGTTACTATCTCCTTCGCGCCCAACAGGACGCAAACACCCATGATATATATACGGCGGCTGGTTTTTTTGCGCTTGCAGTCTATACCAAACCGGCGGGACTCTTTTTGGTGTTGCCTGCGTTGTTGTTTATGGTTATCGCAAAAATCGGACTTCGGAATATACTGGTGTTCTGTTCTGTGATTATCATCGCGTTAGCTCCGTGGGTCGCGCGAAATTATACCGTATCCGGCCGGTACGTGGTTACTACCAACACTGAGAAAAACGCATGTCGTTGGGGCATATCCAGTATTTTGGCAATAAAGAATAGGGTTGATGTAAGTGATTGGAATACCACGGTACATCTTCCGGAGTATGTGGATGCCGTTTCGCGTTGTGGGGGCGCGCCGGATGCGCTTCGGATATTTATCTTAGAGTACCCGGCAGAATTTTCAAAACTCATCGCCATTAGTACGCTATCCATGCTTACCAATGACGGCTATACGGTTCTTTTTGAAAGACCCACTGATGAGCAGATAAAAGCTCACCATAATTATCTTACGCCGGCGGTTTTGGTTAATGATGATTGGCAGGCAAAAGTGCGTGCCGCGTTACGTGAATACAATACTCTAGAATTGTTTGTGATAGGGTTGGGGAGACTATTCTGGCTTTTGGTAAGCGTAGGCGCGCTCGCGGGTGCCGTGATATCTCTCCGCCGAAAAGAAACACGGAGACAGGCATTTTTTCTGGTTTTGGTAATAGGATATTTTATAGCGGCGAGTGTGCTTGCCACGGGTCTTTCCGCCGGCGCACGCTTCCGATATCAAATCGATGCGTTTCTTTTGATATTTGCCATGGTAAGCGTATGCGCGATATCTCCCAAAAAACTGCTTGGGCTTCCGGATGTGCGGGATATTACAGACGTGGATGATCCTGAAACAACAGTGGTGTATGGTCGTATCATAAGAAAAAAACCATTCTTAAAACGCCTCTATACGGATTTTTATCTGGAATTAAAAAAAATGCTTCCGCAAAAAAACAGCGCTCCCGTGTATGTGGAGCTGGGGAGTGGTTGCGGTTTTATCAAGGACGTTATTCCTCAAGTAACCACATCCGATGTTCTTCCTCTTCCCGGGGTTGATAAACAGTTTTCCGTAGTACACATGCCGTATGCTGATAATTCTGTGGACGCCTTTATTATGCTGGATGTTTTGCATCACATTGGAGATACTCGTGCGTTTTTTAAAGAACTCACAAGATGTCTCATTGTAGGCGGGAAAATAATTATGATTGAGCCCGCAAATACTTTTTGGAGCAGGTTTTTATACAAGCACTTTCATCAGGAGCCGTTTGATATTTCGGCGGGGTGGGAGTTTCCTTCAACCGGTCCTCTTTCTTCCGCAAACAGCGCTCTCCCGTGGATTTTGTTTTATCGCGACAGACCGCAGTTTGAAAAGGAATTTCCGGCTCTCAAAATTCGCACACGGCGGTCGCATACACCGCTTCGGTATCTTGTAAGCGGAGGAGTTACCATGCGCCAACTTTTGCCATCGTTTACGTATCCGGTTATAAAAGCACTTGAGTTTACGCTTGCGCCCTTCAATAGATACATAGGCATGTTTTTGACGGTGGAAATTGAGAAAAGCGGTTAACGTTTTAACCTGTGCATAGTCTGTGTTGAATATCATAAGTGGGATGAGTTATTGTAAAGTTACTATTAATAGGTAAAATCATGAATATGTATTTATTGAGTAGTATTTTAGCGTCAACTCAAAAACATGTATTTATGAAATGGAGAAGGCTTCTTATGGTCTTCTTTTTTGTTTTCGTCTTTATGCTTGGTGCTGCTGCGTCTGTTTTTGCGGTTGTCAGCACGCAAGGGGGCGATATCCATCATGAGGACGATTTAGTTTCATTGTCGCGCATACTATCTCTTGGTGCGGGTGAGTTTGCTGGTGATTTCAGTTATTCTTATCTGCTTTCAATTCCCCCAGGAAGAAATGGACTTCAACCTACAGTAAGTCTTTTATATTCCAGCAACCACGCGGACATGATGAGCCCTGTTGGCTATGGCTGGTCAATATCTATTCCATATATAGAACGCATTAATCGGGAAGGTGTTGAAAATCTTTATAACAAAACATATTTTTCATCTTCTCTTGATGGGGAACTTGCTTCAACCACAGGAAGTTATTACGGCCCAAAAATAGAAAACGGAAGTTTCCGGCGGTATGAATTTTCAACATCTACTTCCGGTTGGACTGTAACCGACAAATCAGGAACCGTGTATACGTTTGGTTCTTCCGCGGCTGCCCGCATGGATGATCCTGATAACTCTTACAAGGTGTACCGATGGTACTTGGAAGAAGTACGGGATGCTAATGATAATTATGTTTCCTATTCATTTTTTAAGGATAATAGCCAAGTATATATTGCCACAAGTACCTATACGGGGCATGGTAGCACAGACGGTCCGTTTAAGGTTGAGTTTTATCATGAGCGAAGAAATGATATTGCATCTTCCTCCGAATTTGGTTTTTTTGCAGGCTCGCGTTTTAGAATCAATCAAATTCAGGCAACAATTGATGGTTCTTGGGTACGAAAATATGATTTTGGGTATACCACAGGGGATAATGGGGTTAGGTCTCTGTTGGATACCATAACCGAAACAGGTAAGGATGAGTCAGGGAATACTGTTGTATTGCCTGCAATTGATTTTAATTACCAGGGCACAAAAGGAACTTGGACAAATAATTCGGCATGGGAAAATAATGGCCTTCCGTGTTTCTATTGCTCCAGTACTTATTACGGCATTATGTCAGGAGATGTAAACGGAGATGGTTTTGCAGACTTGGTTAAGCGGCAAGATGGAGATGCGTTTGCTTATTTATTCATAAACAAAGGTACTAACACAGGTTGGTATGAGTGGCAGGATAGTCCCATAGCAACGACATCAATTCCTATTATTTCTGATGCAACGGGGCGTGATTGGGGTACGCGCATGCTTGATTTAAATGCGGACGGTTTTGTTGATTTTCTCTATGGGCATGGAAGCACGACAGCAGCATATATAAATAACACAGATGGTAGCGGTTGGACGGAGGATATCGATTGGACGCCGCCATATTATTTTGTGGATAATGATTTTTCTGATTCCGGTCTTCGTGTTGCTGAAGTAAATGGCGATGGGCTGCCAGATCTTGTCGTTTCAAATACTAGCCCCACTTCAACCATATACATCAATAATGGAAATGGATGGACGGAAGACTCAAGTTGGACTCTACCAGCGTTTCCATTCGTAGATTGGGATGCTACTGATTTGGGTGTGCGCGTGCTTGACATAAATGGTGATGGACTCACGGATATTATTCGAACTTCCGAGGATGATGCGGAATCTAATAGTGTGTATTTGAATACGGGCAAAAAAACATGGCTAGAAAATACGGCTTGGGTGGTACCGGAAGCTTTTGTTGGTTCAGATGGAGAGGCATATGGCATACGGCTTGTAGATGTAAACGGGGACAATCTTGTGGATATTTTGAGGTCGGATAACCAGCCGGGTCCTGCCACGGTAGAAAAAGTCTATCTTAATCGTGGGGACGGAACTGGTTGGGTAGAAGATACCAGTTGGAGCATTGACTTACAGTTTGTAGACAGTAACGGCGCTGATCAGGGGGTACGCCTTGAGGATGTAAATGCCGATGGATTACCGGATTTTATTCAATCTGTACCTGATCAAAAGCATGTATATCTTCATAATGGAAAAAGATCTGATATTCTTTCAAAAATAATACACAGTGAAGGGGGTCGCACGATAATTAATTATAAACCCGCACAGCATTACACAAGCGATGGTAAGGGCATGAACCCTAATTTGCCCTATACTGCTTATACCGTGGAAGGCACGGAGTTTCATGATGGTATTTCCGCCACAACATCCACAAAACAGTACAGCTACAGCGGGGGTGATTTGTATTATGCGTTTTCACGCAACCGCAAATTTGCGGGGTTTGGCACTACTACGGTTATTGATGGATTGGGAAATACGAAAATGAGTTATTTTCATCAGGGGAATAGCACAAATTCGGCGAAAGGGGAATATACGGATAATGAGTCAAAGATAAACAAGCTTTATCGGGTAGAAACATACGACAATTTAAACCATCTTTATACTAAATCAATCAACAAATGGGAAAACTTTGATTTGGGCTACAAACGCGATTTTACAAAGCTAACCCGCACCACTTCTTTCTCCTATGATGGCGACAGCGACCACAAAGAAAAAACCGAAGAATACACCCACAACGACTCTACGGGAAACCTCACCCAGCGCATTGAATGGGGCGAAGTTGCAGGCAGTGATGATGGTTCCTTTATTGATACTGGTAGTGATAAATTCATTACCGATATCATCTATGCGGCTAGCTCCACGCCGTATATTGTAGGTCTTCCATCCCAAGAGATAACAAAGAATGCCGCAACTACCACCGTAAAAGATACCAAGTTCTACTACGATAATCTTACCAACGGCAGTGTAGACAAGGGCAACGAAACTAAACGAGAACTCTGGAAAGTAAGTTCTACCCATGCTTCTACCACAAACGCGTATAACTCCTACGGCTTGGTAACAGAAACCACGGATGCTTTGGGACACGAAACCACTTTTACTTACGATGCACGTAACCTTTATGTTTCCACTTCTACCAACCCGCTGGGTCATGTAACGGGCTACGCATATGATTATTCAAACGGCAAACCAAAACGCATTACCAACCCCAACGGCTTCATTTTTGAAACAGTCTTTGACGGGCTTGATAGGGTAACTGCGGAAAAACAGCCGGATCTTACCACTCCTACTACCCGCGTAACAAAAACTTCCTACACCTATACCGATTCACAACCAAGAAGTGTGTTGGAAACACGCAATCTTGATGGCGTCACTTCGTTCTCTGTGTACAAGTACTTTGATGGTTTCAATCGCATAATCCAAGATCGCAAAGAAGCGGAAGATTCTTGGTATGCAGTGAAAGATTATTCCTATGATCCGAATGGACTTTTGCAAACTGAATCATTACCATATTTCAGCTCTGGCACTTCCAAAACAACCGCTACTTCAACCACCGTGCTCTTTACTACCTATATCTATGATCCCCTTGGCCGTATACGAACGGTTATAAACGCGGCAGGAGAAACTATATACGAGTACGACGACTGGGGAACAACTATCATGGATGTCAATGCGAACATCAAAGATCTCATCTACAATTCTTACGGCCGTCTTACGAATGTTTTGGAACATAATGATGATACCGCAACCACCACGTATGAATACAACTATCTAGGAAATCTCACCAAAATCACCGATGCGGCTGCCAATGTCCGCAACTTCACCTATGACGGCCTCGGAAGAAGATTAACCGCTGAAGACCTGCACGATACGGGAGATGGCACCTATGGCACCTGGACTTACACCTATGACGACGCAGGAAATCTCACAAGCCAAGTAGACCCTGATTCCCATACCGTAAATTTTACGTATGATGATGCCAACCGTGTGCTTACGGAAAACTTCACGGGTGGCAGCGGCATGGAACTGGAATATGACTACGATGGCTGTACTAATGGCACAGGCTTCTTGTGTTCCGCTACCACCACAGATGCGGTAACCAATTATCGGTACAATGCACTTGGTAGTACGGCTACCTCTACCATAACAGTAGCAAACACTGATTATACTACGGGCTTTATGTATGACCGGCAGGGGAACCAGACGTATCTTATGTACCCCGACAGCTCAAAAGTAACTTATGCTTACAACACCGCAGGGCTTTTGGAAAAAGTACTTCGAAAGGAAAAAAACGATGTGGGATATACAAATGTCATCACTGATTTTGACTATGCGCCGACAGAACAAATAACACGCATTGCCTATGCAAATGATGTTGTAACAACACGCACGTATGACAAACTACAACTCTATCGGCTGATACATCTCGAAACTTCCGTATCAGGTGGTATGGGCGGCGCGGGTCTCAATGAAGATGCTGGATATTTTATTGATCCAATTCTTGATTTGGCCGATCGGGTATCACCTCCCGGATTGTCTGGTGAAGTCAACACGGAAGAACCTGTTGAAGAAATAGAGAGGGGGGAAGAATCACCGACAGAGCCAGCAGGGGAAAATCCGATAGCCGAAGAACCAGCAGAGGAACTGCCATTGGAAACAGTACCTGATGAAGAAATTTCTGCGGGTAATGATGCTATGGAAGAAACTCCCACCGAAGAATCTCCTGATGAAGCAGTGGAAAACCCCGCGGTGGAAAAACCAGTGGCGGATATCCCTGAGGTGTTACCTGAACAGGTGCTATCCTCTGAAATATCTCTACATACGGTGGGTGAGGACGAAGCTCTTTTGCGGAAAGAAAGCACCAAAACACGGGGACGTGGTGACAAGAAAAAGACCCTTGTGGTTAATTCGGAAAATACCGATGTCCTTTCAAAATTGGGCATTGCCGTATCACCAACAGATGCGGAACAAAAAAATGTTCCTTTACCAAAAGAGCTTCAAAGCGAGCTTGAAACGCGCACATGGAATCGCATATCTGTGCCACTGGAAGCACGGGTAGTGCAACGTGAGGTATGGGCGGCTGATGGCACGGTTGCAAAGGTTATTACAACCAAATTTGAATCCGAATTCCACAATAAATGGATAAATTATCTTGCAAAGGATGGCTGGAAATCCATAGACACTGCAATCAAACTTGCGTCAGATAATTCTGCGTTTGTAATGACGGAAGCGCCATTTCAGGCGTTGTTCCCGCTTCGCTCAACGGGGACTGCCACCATTGTAAACAATAATCGGTGGGATATTTTTCAAGAAAAAGAAATACCAACACCGTCTTTGACTATGCAAATTACCGCAGTTGATGTAGCTGACGTTCCGGGACATATAACAGTTGGAGATCTCTATACCCCGACAGGGCTTCATAAAAATGTTACCCACATAGTGTATGAACATGCGTATCCGGAAGGTGATCTCATCTACTACATTGACTATGGTCGCGCGCCCCGTCTTTCAAAATTGGTACGCATCAACTCCACTCCCACTAAACTCTCTTATGAGTTTGATATTAAGATCACTGGTCCCCATACCGTAGATCGAAATGAAAACGGAAAACCAAGAAGTATCAAAGTAGACAACAAACGCGGGTTTGGGTTCAAACAATTTTCTTTATGGGATTCTTCAATTCGGGGCGGCTTGGGTACGGACAACACAAAAGATATCAATGTAGTTTTTGATGAAGTGTCCCCCAATTCATATCGCCTTACAAAGAATCTTTCGGCAGAATATTTTGATGCCGAGCCTGCCTACCCGGTTTACACTGACACAACCTCCACGTTTTATCCGGATCCAAATATAGAAAGTACATCTATGGACGGGTATGTATGGCGTGCGGCCGTAGGCGAGGGATGGTCAACCATACATGACGCATCCAGTGGCACAGCCTTTTCAGATTCTGCTTCAGCACTTAATGTTTCATTGGTTGCGCACGCAAGCAATCCGTCTTCCTGGGCGCAGATGGGGCGGGGAATTATGCTTTTTGATACATCTTCCATTCCGGATACCGACGCGGTATATTCGGCAACGCTTTCTCTGGATGGAGATGGAGGAGATAATTCCAATTTCAATCAATCGGGATGCGTGGTGCCCGCAACGCCTGCTTCCGAAACGAGCATCTCAATTAGCGATTATGACCAATTAGGAACAACTCTTTATGCGGATTGTCTTGATCTCGCTTCCTGGAGCACTTCATCTTACAATGACTTTACTTTCAATGCGACAGGGCGCGCCGCCGTGGCAATAACAGGTATCACAAAGCTTGGCTGGCGCCTATCATCAGACCGAGAAAATTCTGAGCCAACATGGGTCGCATCGGGTGTTGCGGATGCTTCTCCTCATTCTGCCGATGTCGCCGGCACTTCCGTGGATCCGAAGCTTGTTATTACGCACGGTCCCCCCAATGAATCGCCCTCTGTTCCTATAGGTCTTGAAGTGGAAGGAGGAACAAATCCAAGTTCCGTATCCGATCCAACGCCTGAATTCTCTGCTCTTTATAACGATCCTGATGAGGGGGATCAAGCTGTTTGGTATCGTATTCAAGTGTCTACTTCGTCGCTGGGCGCGTGGGTGGATTCTTACTGGGATTCTGGATCTACCACCATGGCAACCACCATGGAAGGGAACCGGAGTCCCGAACTCTCATATGCAGGCTCAGCGCTTGCTTCCAGCACCACTTACTACTGGCGTATTCGCTTTTCCGATGATGATGGGCGTACCGGCTTTTGGAGTACGGCAACCAGCACGTTTGTACTTGCCGGAAGTGGCCCCGCATCATATAGCTCCGGCAATATTCAAAACCTTACCTATTCCTATGATGCTGTGGGGAACATAACCCAAATTCAAGATCAATCAGACACCGATACCAAAAAGACCATGAACTACGGGTACGACAAACTCTATCGTTTAAAATCCGCTACCAGCACCATGGCAACCACCACCCAATCTGACTATACCCAAACCTACGGCTACAGCTCCATTGGAAACATAACCAGTAAATCTGATGTAGGGA
>Ga0209542_10010823_pt1 | contig 16339 bp, 12 predicted proteins | sample RifCSPhighO2_01_FD_184028 | JGI IMG/M metagenome (GOLD analysis project Ga0209542, IMG submission 184028) | Soil microbial communities from Rifle, Colorado - Rifle CSP2_plank highO2_0.1 (SPAdes) (version 2) | ecosystem: Environmental > Terrestrial > Deep subsurface > Rock core/Sediment ...
CTTCTATAATTCAAGCGGCTCAACACAATCTCGTTGGATAACTGTCACAAATGGATATCAGACTGCAACATGTGAAGTGCGTGTGTCTTCTGATGTATATCCAACACCGTACCCAACTTGGTATCCAACGCCATATCCTACATATTATCCGACACCATATCCGACTTGGTATCCAACACCAGTGCCGGGCGTAGCGATTGAATTAACACATGTTGGTCGCAATGTAACTCGTGGACAAAGTGGCGAATATGCTAGTGTAATTGCCGGTGGCAATGACACGCTTGACCTTATCGTGCGTGTACGAAACACGACTGGTAATTATCTCTATAATGTAGTCTTGACAGATGTATTGCCGGCAGGAATCTATCCAATTGCTGGATCAACTACCGTAAATAATCAACAGGTTGGTGATGGAATAGCAAGCAACGGAATCAATATTGGTACACTTGCTGGATATGCAACCACAACTGTAAAGCTCTCTGTTCGCGTTGATCCTTCGGCGGTTCCGTCGTGGGGATCTGCGACAACTAGCAATGTGATGCAAGCTCGTGCTGATGGCATAGCATCAAAATCAGTATTATTCCGAATTACACTATCAAACGGGACTTCAGTATTAGCATCAATTGGATCTGTTGCGACAGGCGTTGAGGATGCATTGATCCCAGCACTAGCCATTGCTCTTGTAGCGATGGGATCGTATGGCGCATACACAAGAACAAATACATTCCGTCGTCGCGCATCAATTTCAGAGATTAAAGCTCGTGTCGGAGAAACTGCAAATTTCTCTAGATAAGCGGCAATAAAGAAATCCCCAAAAACTTCCGCTGAAACGGGAGTTTTTGGTATACCAGGTAGTCCTGCCTGTCGGCAAGCTACGCCATAGCTTCAGCGAGGCGAGCAGACAGGGAATTTTCCAGCTTTTTAAAAGTAACCACAACTGGAAAATCTACTACCTGGTATACTTGTTTCGTGCGCATTCACCATCGCTCTCGGACGATTGCAATCCGTCTTACTTTTATTTTTATCGGCACATTTGCTGGTGCGTTTTTTCTTCTGAATATTAGGTTTGTAGAAAAAAATGTTCAGTACTGGGCGGCGCCAGGAACAATAAGGACAAAAAGTACTCTTGGGCAAGCAATTCGTCTTCTTCCTGTTGCACAGGGAGCAGAAACACTACCACTTCCAAATAATGCGCGGCTTGTTGTAGATTCAATAGGAGTAAACGCGCCGATAGTGTTCGGAACTCCAAATGACAACGATCTAATTTATAAGCAATTGGAAAATGGCGTTGTACATTATTCTGCGACTGCTAAACCAGGAAATACTGGAACGGCTATCGTGCTCGGACACAGCTCGGCGTATCCGTGGTATAAAGGAGATTATGGTGCCGTATTTGCGCTACTTTCTAAATTAAATGTAGGCGATCGTTTTTATGTGCAATATAGTGACGGACGAACATTTATATTTGAGATGAAATCAGCTACAATATTTAATCCATTTACAGATGACCAAAAAATCAAGGATCTTGAGGAAACGCCCGGAAGTAATATTATTTTGTTGAGCTGTTATCCTGTTGGCACAAATTACAAGCGCATTGCAATATTTGCACAGCAAGTTGGCACGAATTTACAATAATTTTACATGAGTGAAATTATCAAAAACTTTTTTTCAAATCGCCGAAACTTTCTTTTGGTATTAGCCGGCGCGGGACTCGCATTCGGCGCAATTTTCTGGTTTGTCTGGGGCGATTCGTTTATATCTTCAAATAAATATTCTTTGCAGTTGTCGGATGCCAAAGCATTACAAAATAGTTGCATGACAGATGCCGGATGTTGTGTCGGTGGTTATTTGTATTCAAACTGCGAGGCTGTTGGTAATGGTTGGTATTCGTGTGATTCTGGAGGTAGTTGTGGAGGTAGCGGTAGCGGTGGAGGTGGCGATAGTGGAGGCGGGGAATGTCCAAGCGGAGCATATTGGGTAGATACAGGAGACGGATTCGGCGAGTGCGTATATGGTGGAACCGGTCCAGGATCAGGTGGTTTCTGTGGAGATGGTTTATGTGACCGAGATGAGGAATTTGATCTTAGCTGTCCACAAGATTGCGGGTATTGTGGAGACGGGGCATGTAGTCAGTATGAAACATTTGATTGTCCACAAGACTGCGATGGTGGCGACGGAGATGATGGCAGTGGCCCATCAAATCCATCATATTGTTCGCCAGAATTTCCAAATTGTAATGATCCAGGATCTGATCCTGGCGGCGGTTCGGATGGTGGAGAATATCCTAATACACGCAATTGTGTGATCCCCGAAGCTCAATGGACATGCCAGCCAGACGGAGATTGCGATGATGATGGATATTTAAATCCGGTCGCGCCACAGATATTACAATCGCTCGTTCAAATCCCACAGGGATGTCTTGATCCAGACGATGGCAACAAATGCAAACAGGGTACTGCGAATCTTTCTACATGTGCGACCCTTATTGCCGCAATTCCGTCGGCAACCCCAACACCTCAAACATCGTCAACTCCATCAAGCGGGATCCCGAGAGGCACGCAGCCAACTAGCACGCCAAGACTCCCTGCTTCTGCTTCGGCATCCACTCCATCTGCGACAACCTTGACGGTGCGATGTTCGGGGAATCAGGCAATACTTTCCTGGAATATCCCGGCAAATGCAAACTCAAATTCAATTCAAAAAAAATTAGCAACTGGCGGAAGCTGGCAATTTATAATGGCAGACACTGGACTTAAAAGAACAACATATACTGATACATTCACTGCGCCGTCGTTGTATCGTCAAAAGAGCGGAGCGAATGTAGCATCAAATGTCGTGCAGTGTGGTGGTGTCGCTGTAACAACACCGATTCCTGGCGCGCCAACGGCGCCGCTTTCATGCGAGCCTACTGATCAGACGGTTGAAATTGACCAACCCGCACGCGTTCGGGCAATTGGCGGAACGGGTGTTTATCAATGGCAACTGACTGGTTCCGGCGTGGCCGTAGAGGGTGGGCGTGAAACAATCGGCGTGCAATATTCCGTATATGGCGAAAAAATGCTCCGCGTATCAAGCGGAGGGCTCACTGCGGCGTGTGCAATTACTGTCAATGCACCTGTCATATCAATAACACCAACACCGTTATTATCTTTTACGCCATCGCCTTCAAATATTTTTGCATTTGCAACTCCAACGCCAACTTCGCCAACAAATCAGACAAATATAAATAATCCAGGCAGTGTGTCGGTCGGTCCGGGTGGAGCAGTATTTTTAGCGATGGCGATGGCTTCATTTATGTCTCTAATTTATGCAAGCTATACTCGTTCCCCGTCATTTTATCGTCAGGACGCAAAAAGAATTGGTAAAGCGCATAATCCACTGGACTTCCGCACATGACACGCGCAACACTATGGTATACCAGGTAGTCCTGCCTGTCGGCAGACAGGGAATTTTCCAGCTTTTCAAAATTAACCACAACTGGAAAATCTACTACCTGGTATACTAGTTGCAAGCATGTTAAGCGGACTATTTCAGGGTAAAAAACTTTTTTGGGTTATAGGAGCTGTCGCACTGATAATTGGTGGCGGAGTTTTTTATCTTGTTTGGTTTGGATTTTCAGCCAAATACGAAGTTGATACTTCGCAGGGACAAGCATCAGATGTCGGAGGATGTCTAACCGGATATGTGTTTGGTGACGGTACTGCGCAAGCAGAAAACAACTGTTCAACCGCGTATACTGTCAAACTAGCTTCGTATAAAATGTACGGTCCTAATCTTGAGACGCAAACCCTATATGCGGAAACTTCCAAGGTGCTTGCTCCAGGGCAATCAATTGGGCGTGCGGGTTTTAGCATAAGTATGCCCGATTGTAACTCTCAGCTAGATCTATATACGGGATCAACACTTGTACCCCCATATTATGGTCCAGATAGCCTGATCAGCTATAAAGAAGTTTTGAATTCGAGCTGGTGTATACAAGATACCCCAACACCCACACCAACGCCTACCCCTACTCCAACAGCAACTACAACGCCTACGCCTACTACAACTCCAACCACTACAGCAACGCCTACTCCAACAGCAACTCCAACTCCGACAGCAACCACAACAGCAACTCCAACTCCTACGCCTACTCCAACAGCAACTCCAACTCCGACAGCAACCACAACAGCAACTCCAACTCCTACGCTTACCCCAACAGCAACCCCAGTACTCTTGTGTGCACCCGGTTCACAAACCATTTATCAGAATGCTATCGCACGACTTTCTGTCGCTGGTGGAAACGGGATTTATTATTGGGATCTAGGTGGGAACGGAACGATTGTTGAAGGGACAGCGTCAACCGTGGCCGTTGGATGCCAGTTCCCTTCAAGCGGTATAAAAATTGTTCGTGTTTCTAGTGGCTCACAACGCGCAGAATGTCTGGTAAATGTGTTAGCGGTTATGACCCCAACACCGACCCCAACAGTGATACCGCCAATTACCAGAGTCCCAACTGGTCCGGGAGATACAACATTTGTTGCACTATTGCTTGCCGCATCGCTTACACTTCTTTACGCAGGATATACGAGATCATCGGCGTTTTATCGTCATGATGCAAAGAAGCTTGGCGCGGCACACGATCCTCTGGACTTCCGAAATTAGACTTCATGCGGTATACTTTTCATAGGATATTCTTCTGATGTTTCTATGAATGAACGACTACAAAGATATAGTGATTGGTTTCGTGGTATTGGTCGTCCCATAGTTGGATTTGCGAAACAAAATCGCGCAGTATTTTTGTCGCTAACGGCAGGATTTAGCATCCTTCTTATCGTGTGGGCTCGACTTGGGTTTACACTTAACATCTCAACATTTTTTGCCGCAGAAACCCCATCGCCAGCAACACTCACGGTTCAATGTTCGGGGAATCAAGCGATACTTTCTTGGAATATCCCAGCAAATGCAAACTCAAACTCAATTCAGAAAAAACTAGTATCTGATGGCCTCTGGCAGTGGGCTATGCAAGATACGGGACTTACAAGGACAACATATACTGACTCATTCTCTGCTCCGACAATATATCGCCATAAAAGTGGAGCCAATGTTGCTTCAAATGAGGTGCGGTGCCCACCGATTGGTGCCACACCGACTGCAACTCAATTACCTCCACCAACGCTTTCGGCGACATGTGTAGATAATTCAATTCCAGTCACTATGACGGCTGGACAATCAGTTCCTGTTTTTGTGGTGATGCTTAATACAAGCGCGAGTCCATGGACTTCTCCAGCGGACTATCTTTTCTTGGATGGATGGAGCGGTGCCAATTCCGCATGGCGTCAAACATCTGTTGCTATGCCCGCATCTCCAATAGCTCAAAATCAAAGGGTTACATTCGCATTCAATTTAATCGCTCCAGCAACAGTCGGGACATATAGCATTAATTATAAAATGATTCGCGGGGGCGTCGCGGAATTCGGAGATCTTTGTGGAAAATCTGTTGTTGTATCTGCGGCAACGGCAACGCCAAGTATGACCCCAACTCTAATGCCTACCGCAACCAGCGTTCCAACGATCGCATTTAATATAACAGGACAAAATATCACATTAGGAGGGTCTGAAGTAAGTAGCCCATCGGCGTTTACAAATCAAGACCTGTTATTAATTGCACGAATCCGAAATGTTGGTAGTGAAATTGTATCAAATGCAATTACGCGAATATCAATTCCTTCGGGGCTTACATATGTAGCTGGTTCAACTCGTGTTAATGGAACGCAAGCATCTACGGATTCAATAGTTGGCGGTGGTCTAACGCTTGGTAGTTTAGGATTAAGCCAAGAAATAATGGTTCAGATGCAAGTGCGCGCCAACTGGAGCGTGCTTGACCAGGCGATCTTACAAGTTCCTGTAGTATTATCGGTTCGTGCAGATGGAATTAATGAGCAAGTCGTATCAACGACGGTGCTTGTCAGCCGCACTTCTATCCCACCCGCGGCAGTTTCAACCGGTCCTGGCGATGCCACGCTAATTGCGCTTATGGTTTCAGCTATTACCGCGCTTTTGTATCTCTCATATACACGATCTCCGACATATCGCCGTCATGAAATTGAGAGTTCAGGCGGATCTGGCGAACCATTAGATTTCCGAAATTAGTCTTTCCGCAAATACGATTTAGTGGTATGTCTTTGCCATGCCACGCATTGCAATGGCCAACAAAACCATCGAGCTTGATGACCCGATAATCAAAGTTTCACGAATCGGCACAAAAAGCGCCGCTCGATTAGCTCAACTTGGAATTCGCACGGTGCGAGAGCTTTTGTGGCATCTTCCAAGTAGATATGATGATTATCGTGAGATTGGGCCAATTGCCCGAATTATTCCTGGTCAGACACAAAGCGTGCAAGGCGTTGTAGTCTCGGTTGCAAACCGCTCAATTTGGCCAAAAAGAATGTCCATTACTACGGCCACGATAAAAGACGATACCGGCGCAATACGGGCAGTGTGGTTTAATCGCCCGTATCTTGCAGACACACTAGAAGAAGGTTCGCGAATATCAGTTTCAGGCAAGGCAGTTCTTGATCAGCGAGGTTTATATTTTTCAAATCCATCGCACGAACGGGTCGGCAATGATAATGTGGCGCCGCTTCGTCATACAGGACGACTCGTGCCAGTTTATCCTGAAACATATGGAGTAACATCAAAATTTCTTAGATTTCTCATTCATCCACTTTTAGAATCTGTTTCAATTGATGATCCACTTCCGTCTGCTATTCGTAGAAAATTTAAATTACTGGAGCTTCGTGAGGCGATTCAAAATGTACATTATCCTTCAACGCAAAATGAAGCCGAAGAAGCAAAAAGAAGACTTGCGTTTGATGAACTTATAACGCTTAATCTTAAAACAGGGATTGATCGTCGTGCTCGTACTGCACAAAAATCTCCAGCAATCGCAATGGATGTATCTTATATGCGAGCAATCGTGCCGAATCTTCCTTTTACACTTACAAAAGATCAACGCCGTGCGGCCGCCGAAGTGCTTAGAGATATGGAACGACCGCAACCAATGAACCGTCTTTTGGAAGGCGATGTCGGAAGTGGGAAAACCGCAGTTGCGGCGCTTGCGGCATTTCATACTGCGCATTCTGGATGGCAGAGTGTATTCATGGTGCCAACAGAAATTCTTGCAAGACAACACGAAATATCCGTGCGTAAACTTGCAACAATCGCACCCGAGACTACTATCGCGTTGCTTGTCGGATCTGGCGCATCACTAAATGGTGTCCCATGTACCAAAAAAACTGCCTACGATGCAATCTCCCGTGGCGTTGTGCAAATCGTGATAGGCACGCACGCGGTAATTCAAGAAAAAGTTAAATTTCGCAATCTCGCGCTCGCGATTGTAGACGAACAGCACCGATTTGGCGTCTCCCAACGCGCCGCCTTAATAAGACGCAATATAGATCAAGCTCCGCATCTGCTCTCTATGACGGCAACGCCAATTCCGCGCACGCTTGCGCTTACAGTATTTGGCGATTTGGACATTTCTTTGCTCCGTGAAAAACCGGCAGGAAGGCCAGAGGTTACAACAAAAGTAGTTCTTGCGCATGAAAGAGAGCAAGCATACGAAATAATTCGCAAAGAAGCGCGCATGGGTCGTCAGACATTTGTGATATGCCCGATGATTGAAAGAGCGCCAAAAGATGAAAATGCAAAACCAAAAGTAGGCAGAGCATTACAAACGCAATTAATGTGGGCGGAAGTTCGTGCCGCGCAAGAAGAGCACGAGCGACTTACCAAAACTGTTTTCCCGGATTTAAAAGTCTCATTAGTTCACGGGCGACTAAAACCAGCGGAAAAAGATCGCGTGATGAATGCTTTTCGCGCAGGACTTTCCGATGTATTAGTCGCGACATCGGTCGTTGAAGTTGGAGTTGATATTCCGAATGCCACCGTGATGCTAATTGAAGGAGCAGAGCGATTTGGCCTTGCTCAACTGCATCAATTTCGTGGACGAATCGGTCGTGGCGAGCATCCAGCGCATTGTTTTTTATCCCCCACTGATAGCGGGATTGTAGGAAGGCGCCTACGAGTGATGGAGAAAACAAATGATGGATTTAAACTTGCCGAACAAGATTTAAAGATAAGAGGTCCAGGAGAAATTTCAGGGCTAAAGCAATCTGGATTTCCCGATGCAACAATGCGCGCGCTTACAGATCAGGAATTGGTGCGCGATACGCGCATGGCGGCGGATTTGATTTTATCAGCAGATCCAAAGCTTGAAAAAGTCCCACTTTTGAAAGAAGCCGTCACTCGGCTTACCGCAATACTCCATCGAGAATAGCGCGTACATGCTAATTGGTGTATTATCTATGCATGGACACACTAACAACTCCAGCCCCAGTGATTTCGCCAGTGCCAGTACAGCAATCTGCCAATCACATCAGATGGTGGCTGATTGGTGCTATTTTTATCGCCGCACTTTTTGCTGGATTTGAAGCTTATTACTTTATAAATAAATCAATCCCTGAAGCGGTTATTCCCGCATTTACTCCAAGGCCAACTGTGGACCCAACCGCAGGCTGGAAAACATATTGGAATAGACAGTATGGGTTTGAGATAAGATATCCAAGCGAATACGGAGATTTTAATCATACCGCGCCAGCCAAGCGATCAGCTTCCATCTACTTGGAAAAGTCTTATGCGACAGACATAGCTTATGTCAAATATCGGGATAGTGTGACGGCTCAATTCTCTGTATGGTCGAGCGGTGGAGGTGTTTTTGACCCAGGCCCGATATCGATACATGTTTTTGAACTCGACGATTATAGATTTATAAGTGATTCGGCTGGCATAGAACGAGGATATGATAAAATGACTGATACATGGTGGCAAAATAATGGAGAGAATAAGCAAGTTATTACTTCTCGCGTCTTTGAAAAAAATGGATGGGCTGCCCATCAATTCAAAGACGGAGATGCGGGTGCAAGCTTTGTAGAGTGGGCAATTTTGAACAGGCAAGCAGGATTTGTTGTTGCTGTCGGATTCAACACATCCGAATCAGCCATGCCCATAGAGAAAACCTTCTCAATAGATTCTATTCTCTCCACTTTCAAGTTCACCAGATAGTAGGTTTTGACTGGCTTACCAAATAGCTTTTCTATCTTTTGGTGTTACCCAAAATCCCATATATTTGCCAAGCATGAGTCGTGTTTGGGCGTCTAATGCTGGGATAGCGCCGAATACGATAAAGTTAATTGGGAATAGAAACCACTGCAAACACATCCACAAGAAACGATGCCGTCCAAAGTTTAATGGCCGTGGCGGAAGCAATGCCACCGAAATAATTGCAGATGAAACAAGTCCAATCATTGCCAGAAGCATTATATTTTGAGTAATACCAGGAAGATTATAAGAAAGAACAGTCTGGTCAAAATTTCCTCTGCCAATTGTAATCGGAAGCCAGCCGAGCACGAAGATTATAAGCGCGTTTGTGGCACTTGAATGTGTTTTTTCAATCATCTGAAACGCGTGCCTAAGTTTTGTGCCAAGTGGAATGCGTGGATTTTTGGAAAAACCGAACAAGAAATACGGATTATTTTCAACGCCATAGTGCCAGCGACGGATCTGTTTATATTGGTTCACCACCGTTTGCCAAAATGTTGGTGCTACATTTGCGTCCATCGCAATCGGATAATAAAGCGGAATAGTTCGCCAATCGCCGTCATAGCGAAGCAGACACTTCCAAAAGATTTGCGAATCCTCGCTTACAACATTTGTCTGCCAAAATTTAACATCAACTAACGCAGAGAGGCCTATGGATTGGCTGGAAAATGTAACAAGTTGTTCCGGCCGCGCCTGCTGGATCATCTGCCAGAAAGTCGTTGAAAATGCGAATACACGCGCAAATGCTGGTGCTTCCCAGATGTTGTTTGTAAAAAGTGGAATCGGCTGAAATGACGAGTGAAGTGGTTTTTCTGCTGTGAGATAATGCCACGCAAGGCACGGGAAAAAATCTTCAGGCGCCACAGTATCTATATCAAAAACGGTAACGATAATATTTCTATGTTGGATAGATAGCGAATCAATAAGCTCTATCGCCTTGCGTCCAGCCCATGCTTCATTTGACCCCTTCCCTCGCATCTCGCCAGGCATATCATCCGGATGCTCGGTAACAAGAAATTTAAAAAACTTATTTCCAAATTCGCTTTCAATGCGCGCGGCAACCATGTGCGCATGATCTGTGTAGCGTCCTTCTGTTGCGAGCACTGCAATAATCCTATCAAGCGGCCAGCGGGTTTTTGAAAGTGCGGCAAAGCTATCGCGTACTACATCTAGTGGTTCATTTACCATCGGCAAAACAACAAGATGGTATAAATCATCTGGTCGCACTCCAAATAATTCTTGAGCTTTTGGCTCTGCAGATGCCAATCGCCCAACCCAATCAATTTTTAAATGTTTTCTCATCTGTCTAAACGAATGATTCATATGCAAAGACAGATAAATTGTTTTTGTGAGCCAATAAATATCAAAACCAATTATGAAAACTGCTGCCCATACTGGCACCCAATATGAGGCGGCCACAACCAAAATCAATGTAGCCCATGCAAGGATGCCGGGCTGTATTTCAAGTAGGCGATAAAATTTACGATCTCTAGTGTTTTGCACATCGGTCGCCCTCCCATATGAAAGATATTCATATGATGAGCTCATATAGCAAGGAGTATCTTAAATAAACCGTCTACAACATCCGCGTTCCCACTTTTTGCATCAACATCAAGATCTCCGAGCATACTTAGTGATTTTGTGAGACTGGCTGGATCATAAGAATGCGCACCGTGGAGGGATTTTGTAACAACGAAAGGATGAAGGCCAGTATGCGTTGCGATTCGCGCAACTGGCATGCCGTTATCTGTGAGCGATCTAATCCAAAGCATCGTACGAATGCTTGATGCAACACTGCCAAGCGTTTGGAACGGATCTGCCCCAGCGGCAAGCCCATACCATAAAGATTTTATTGCGTCTCGTTTATTGCCAGCACTTATTGCATTAGATATTGCCCATTGATCCTGTGAAAAAGACGCTGGCGCCATAGACTGCACAATTTCTTGGGTTATTGTTCCGCCAGTGCCAGCCCACACGCATAGCTTTTCCAATTCCGATGCAATTTGCCAAGTTTCATTAAATAACTTGGCCATAACTGCTATAGCTTTTGGCTCTATTGAACACGACCTGTCTGCGCAAAATTTGCGAATCCACGATGTCTGTTGCGCACCAATTAGCGGTTCACACAAAGAAATAGAAGTTGCCATGCGAGCCAATTTTACGGTGGGTTTTTTAGGCCACGCGACTACAAGTGTCGCGTCTTTTCTTTCCGCAACAGAGAGAGTTTTTGCTGTTTTTAAAATATCATCTTCTGAAAATCCACGGCCTACGACAACAGTATATGTATCCAAAAATGATTGGTATTTTAACGGGCTTCCAAGCAAATCAATACTATTCTGCTCATCTGCATTTACGGAAGTAATTGAAACATTTCCGCTGTGCTGTTTCTTAATTGCTTGGATAAGCGAAGCGACGGCTTCTTTTATAAGATATTGATCAGATCCGGCAACAAGGGTCAGCATGTTTAAGGATTTAAAAGTGGCGCGTTAAATATGACCCAAGTTTTCCCTGGATTTAAAATTATAGATGATCCGTCTTGTTTTGTAAGCTTAAGTGGCGCGCTAGCAGAAGCTTTTTCCCATCTGCCGGTCGTGCGGATTCCGCCTTGATATACATCTGCATTGCCACTTCCGATTACATGCATAGTTACATATTGATCGTATCTGAACTCCATAGAAGACGAGAGCACTACCACCACCGGCACACTTACCTGTATGCCAGTGAGCCTATCAATCTCTGAAGTACCATTACGCCACCTGGAATACATTCGCGTTTTTTGATCGTATTTGAACTCAACACCCATTTCCAGCGGCCACGCAAGTAGTATGCGATCTCCGGTGTTCGTAACGCCTCGTTTATCCGAAGTTGATCCTCTTTCAAATATACCCGATAAACTTGTTGATGCTCTATATTCCAATTCTTGTGCGCGACTAAATAAAAGATCGGGTGCTGTAAATCCATTATGCGGTCTTGGGATGTTATTTTTTCTATAAAATGTTGACCCCTCGTATTTCATGGCATCTACATTGTCTATAATGCCGCTATCAAGCGTCGCAAGAACGCCTCGTTCTCCTCCCCAATGAGCGAGTATTGCGTCAATACCTTCTGCGAGCGGAATAAAATCTTCGCGCGCAGATCGTATTGATCCGATCTCTAAAGGAAGCGTACATTGAAAAACCGCCATAAGTCTCGTGATGCCATTTGGTGTGACTGGCATTTCAAAAACGAGATCTGCACTCCCAATGCCAGACAATGGCCTTGCTTCTGTGTCTGATGCAAGCATAACTGCTATCGGGCGATCTTCTGCGCGCGCACATTTAATGCCAGCGATTGTGCTTACGCGATTTTTACCTGACGAAGGATTCTGATTGCTGACAATTACCGATCCACTACCGCCGATAAGCCACGAGAGAAAAACAATTACAGCAATTATGGCAATTGCCACGACAATTCCCACGAAAAGATCGGTTCGCTTTATTTCTCTAATACGAGCGAATATTTTATTCATGGCAAAAGCAGTTCAAGCGTATCCCATCGTGTACCGGCTCGTGCATCTATGACCAGTGGGACACGAAGTTCAAGTGCGTGTTCAAGTATTTCAACGAGCATATCACGGGCGCGATTAAGAAGCGATTCATCAACCTCAAAAACAAGTTCGTCATGGACTTGAAGCAACATTCGTATATGATCAGAAAGATTTTCTGCGCGTAACATCGCAGAAACGCGAATCATCGCAAGCTTGACCAAATCCGCCGCTGTGCCCTGTAGCGGATGGTTCACTGAAATGCGTTCTGCTTGTGCGGCGAGCTGTGGGATCCCACTTGTAATGTCTGATACTGATCTCTGCCTTCCAAGTATTGTAGATACAAATCCGTGTTGTCTCGCCTCTTGATGCATGTGTTTTATAAATTCTGCGACACCTGAAAATCTGGCAAAATATTCATCAATAAAACGGCGCGCTTCATCGCGACTCACATTTGCAGCTCTGGAAAATCCAAGCACCCCCATTCCATAAATAATTCCAAAATTAAGAACTTTCGCCATTCGTCGCATGTCGTATGTAATTTGTGCCGGAGCGAGCCCCAACACCTCACTTGCTGTGCGAGTATGGATGTCTTCGCCAGCACGAAATGCGTCTATCATCGTGCGATCATTTGCCATGTGTGCCACAAGTCTTAATTCAAGCTGGCTATAATCCAACGATAAAAACTTTTTTCCACTTGGCGCGATAAATGCGGCGCGAAACGCGCGGCCAAGCTTTGTCCGTGTCGGTACATTCTGCAAATTCGGATCACTTGACGAAAGCCTCCCAGTAGCAGTTCCGGTTTGGTTATATGTTGTGTGTACGCGTCCATCTCCTGCTATCAACGATTCAAACGGCTCAATGTATGTATTGGTTATTTTTGCCAATTCACGATATTCAAGAATTAGCGGGACAATCTCGTGTTCGTCACGAATTCGCTCCAATTCTGGTGCGGCAGTTGATGGAGCTCCCCCTGCTGTCTTTCTTACCTTGCCTGATATCTTAAGCTCACCGAAAAGCACTTCGCCAAGTTGAGCGGGTGAGTTGAGGTTAAATGATCTTCCGGCTATGTGGAAAATCTTTTTCTCAAGTTCCGTGATGTCATGATGCGCTTGTGTCGCAAGCACAAAAACACGCTGGCGATCAACTAAAATACCTCTGCGCTCCATGTCCCCAAGTATTGGTATGAGTGGCATCTCAATCTCATACGCTATTTTATCAATTTTGCGCTCGGCAATTTGTGAGACAAGTTGTGGCGCGGTTTTAATAACCGCCCGAACAGATTCTCCGCCCAACACTCTTTGTGCGCTGTAATCTCGCTGTTCTGGATTGAGAATCCAAGAGGCGACTTGTGTATCAAAAAGAGTCGCGCGCATATTAAAATCTTCTGGCAAAAGCTTCGTTAATGGCTTTAAGTCGTGTCCTATCACATGGGCTCTAGAAAATATTTCTATAAGGTGTTTTTGTTTTGGATTCTCAATAAACACCACATCAGTATTATTTGCCGATACTGAAATAGAACGAAGATCCGTGCCCTCATATTCTGCAAATATCGTAAGTATATCGCCGTCCGGAACAATATCAGACGAAAGCATATTCTGTTGCACTGGCTCCGAATACGCCAAATCAGCTGTTGCCCCAAGCAATAATTGAAACCTGCGCGTAAGAGATGAAAACCCAAATTCTTCACAAAGCCTTGCTAGTGCGCCATAATCTGCATGTATTCTCCATTCTGCCTGTTTTAGATCAAACATAATCGGCACATCTTTTATAATTGTGGCGAGTTTTTTGGAAAATATGGCCGAATCTTTGCCTTCTGCTAATTTCTTTAATAAATTTGTAGTCAAAAGCGGATGCGGAGACTCTCTTAAAAATATTTTCTCAAGAGATCCAAACTCTTGGATAAGTGCAGTAGCTGTTTTTTCTCCGATCCCCCTTATCCCAGGAATGTTGTCTGACTGATCGCCAGTTAGCCCCTTATAATCCGGAACTTGTGATGGCGATATACCAAATCTCTTTTGTACCGCATCTTCATTGTATGAGACTATATCTCCCATTCCTTTGCGCATGGTAAATACCGTTACCGTGTCGCCAGAGACAAGCTGAAGCGTATCCAAATCTCCAGTAACGATTATCGTTTTTAAATCGGAGACATCTTTTACTCTTTCTACAAGCGTTCCAAGCACATCATCTGCTTCAAACCCAGTATGCGTGATCACGGGCACACCCAGCGTAGACAAAAACTCTTTAACTGGCTCAATTTGTCCATATAATTCATCAGGCGCTTTTTGGCGGTGTGCCTTATATTGTTCGTATTCTTCGTGACGGAATGTAGGAGCTGGCAAATCAAATGCCGCAACAATATAATCCGGTTTCAAATCGCCAATCATTTTCAAAAATGCCGTGAGAAATCCATATATTGCACTTGTCGGCCGTCCATCAGGCGCGGTCATTGTTGGCGGTAGCGCGTGGAACGCCCTATGAACGAGCGCATTTGAATCAATAAGAACAAGAGTTTTCATATTTCTGTTATTAAAATTTTTCGTTCATTTTCATTATTGCCGTGTGAAAATTTAATATCCCAATGGCGCGTATCTAGTTGTATGCGTTCTGGCCACTCAATAAGCACAAGCGCTTTTGGATCTTTGAATATTATTGGCAGATCAATGGCGCGCGCATCTTCCGGTTTTTCTAGGCGATAACAATCAATGTGCCAAAGTATATAATCAGAATTTGGGACTGAATATGACTTCGCGAGTGTAAAAGTGGGGCTTCTAAGATTTTGAGAGACGCTAAGAGCGCGGGCAAATCCTTGTGCAAATGTTGTTTTTCCTGCGCCGAGCTCTCCAGATAAAGAAATAATAGTCGCTGTGGCGCGATCGGCCATGCTGGCCATCGCTTTTTGCGCAACTTCTGCGGATATTTCGTTTGTTTGATTCGGACTATGAGAAATCATTTCCACGCGCATATTTTATCACTTTTCACCACTTTTTCAACAAAAGAAAAGACCCCACATTCGCCGGGAGGCGAAGTGAGGTCTTGTAGCATCAGCAAACTAGGCGAGACTGATGCTGTTGGGACGAGTCAGTTGACCCGATGCCGGCCGCGATACCTGTACACTCTGCCGGACGAACAGTCCGGACAGGGCGACGGCGGAGCCGGCGGGCGAGGTGCCACGGTCTGCACGGCGGGAGCCGCGGTGGGACCAGGCAACTTGTTGACGACCGACTTGGTGATGTCCACCAGCGCATCGGTCAACTTATCGCCGCGATCCATCTCGCGGCCGACAATCGCGGTGACCAGTGGGTCGGTACCGCAGCATTCCTCCACGATGATCTCCTCCGCGGGTGCGGTGGGAGTCGGCGTGGCGGTCGGTGCGGGAACGGGCGGCTTCGCCTGCTCCACGGCCTTCGTGGTGGTGGGCGTGGCGCATGACCATGCGCACGCACCGATGTGCCACGCGAACGACGCGAACGGAACGACGACGAACACGATGACGAGCAGGCCGAGGAGAATCCCCCCGACCCACGCCAGGAATGTCCTTGTCATCTCACTTCTCCTTTTCGCAGGTCAGGACGACAATGCCGTCCTCCTGCTCCGTGAAAACAACTTCACACGACAACGATTCCCAATCCACTTCTTCTGGATCGGAAACCCAGATCTTCTTCCCCGACG